>Ga0179591_1286628_pt1 | contig 10031 bp, 13 predicted proteins | sample CZOMad2_1_08_16f_FD_182891 | JGI IMG/M metagenome (GOLD analysis project Ga0179591, IMG submission 182891) | Vadose zone soil fungal communities from Angelo Coast Range Reserve, California, USA - CZOMad2_1_08_16fungal (PacBio error correction) | ecosystem: Environmental > Terrestrial > Soil >... | reverse complement strand
TGACGTGCGCCCTTTCTCCTTCCGTGCATTCCCCCGGGTTTTTCCGATTCGGGTGAAATAAAACGACAGAACGAGTCGTTAGGTACATGGTTCCTGATTTAACGCCCGACCCTGACCTGTTCAAGGCTGATGCCCAGTATTTATAGCATTTCTCCTGTAAAATCTCTTTCTCCTTTTTTGATTTCTCCCCGTTTGAAACCAGAATTCCCATCCCCCCCTTTCGATCCTCTTATTGCCCTCCGTATACTTGAATTACCAAAGCTCTCCTTTAAGACTTGTTTCCTGACAAAGTCATCTTATTAATTGTTGCACGAAATAGTTTTCCCCCCTTTTCTGCACCTCCCCCCCCTGCTGAATGCTACCCCCCCTCCCTTTAGTCACCGTCCCTTGGGCTGTGTGAGCCCAACTCGGAAGTGTTGTTAAGACCAGTTTTAGTAGGATCCCCTTACGCTCGGAACCACTGCCCAAGCAACGATGGGTCCCCTCTCCTATGTTTTTCTTTTCAAATATTCTCCCCCGGAACTCTAGCGGATGGCATTATTATTTCACCGCTCGTGTGGGCGCTCCCTTGGTCTGATTCACTGGTTTTGAACCTTTCCCCATTTTCCGAAACTGATTTTTCACATCTGCGATTTTAAACAGCACACCCCCCAAGACCCCACTTGTTCTCCTACCTTAGATTCCCGTTTTTTATAGTTCCCCTCTTGCAGAGACCGACCGTTTTTTAGTAAAGTGAAGAGCCGGTTTTCCTGTGTTTCAGTGCACCTCCCCCCCCCCCCCTGAAACGTTTGCATTTTTTATTCGAGGGCTCCTATCCCCTAGCGCCGAGCTGGTTCGCGTAGTATTCTGCATTCGAAATAAGGAGAGTCTTTTGCATGCATTCCCTGCTGCTCCAAATAAATGATCCCCCCCTACGACTGCCCCTTTCTTCGTCATGAAACCCCAAAAGTCACGTTCGCCAGCCCTTTCAGCCTGTTAAAGATTTGTATGCCCGGAATCTCTTTGAAGACTCTGATTAACCTTTTTCGAGGCAATGGTTAGCATACCCCTGTTTGACTTGATGGTTTGCAATTTTGTTCGACTGGAGATCGCCCGGCAGGCGTCAAAGTTGTTCGACTCGTGGCGTCCTTATTTTCAGTGCTCGACTGTCTTCTTATTTGATTTTTTTTTTTTCCAGGTGATTTCCCCCCCCTAAAAGCCACGACTTCAATCCATATCAACTCGTAGCCTTTTTTTTTTTTTTTTTGATTGATTAGTACCCAGCCGTCGATAGGACAACATTTTTCGTCCGCTCTCCCTTCCTTCTGCATTTTTTGACACCCCCCTCTCGTTAAAGTGCAGAATCCCCCCCGTGCATCGCTTTAGCCTTAGTCTTCCGCGCGACAAAATTTAAGAGTTTCTCCCCAACCAGAATGTAAGATTGGCGACAACCTTTCCAAATTTTCCTGAGGAGCTTCCTGGCGTTTCTCGGACCCCATTCTAGTTTGTTATTGCTTCTTACTATTTGTGGACACGTTATCTTTTCTGCCTCTGTGGTAGTTTGTTTGTTTTTGACCGGGTTCTCCCCCCTCCTCAGAATTTCTCCCCCCCTCCTGAAGGGCCAGAACCCCTCCTTCTATATGCAACGTGAACTTCGAAAACATATCCTCATATATACGTTGTTGTTGTCTATCGTGAAGTAGAAAATCCCCTATTAGTGTGAGCCTCTCTTTTTGCTGCCCCAGCAGGGGCTTAGGGTTTAGCTTCCCCCCCGCCGTCCACCCCCCAAAGTATTTCCCCCACAGTAATTCTTCCCTTCCCAGCTTTCTCCCACGATTCCTTCTCCTCAGACCAGAACTTTTTAAAGATAGCGATCGTTTTGTTCAAATCCTCCGCCTGAATCAACTTGACTTTTTTGTACCCTCGTCTCTTTTTATAAGACCTCCTTTAAGCAAGCGAGAATTCTTTCACTCTAAGGCCTGACTCTCGCCCCCTCTTCTAACTTTGATTTTTCTGGATCAGGCAGCGTTAGATTGGTTTTTCGACTCTGTTCTCCTTATTGAATTTCTCACAATCCTGACCTTCCCCCCCCCGATGCGATGTCTGAATAGAGTGTGGCTTTAGTGGCTTTGATTCAGAAAAAAAAACATTTAAATTTTCACCTCGATCGTCGACCCTATTAGAGTCTAAATGACGTCGACCACTTTAAAATGCGTGCCTTCCAAATGTATTATAAAATCCTCCCCGGTCAAAAACAGACAAAACAGAAACTTTTGACCCCCCCCCCCCAAAAACCGACCCTTTTTACCCTCCCTTAGAAAACGATTTTTCAAACAGAATTTTTGCTTGTTCCCACGTGATAGCAAAAATTTGCCGCGCCATGTACTTATCTCCCCTTTAGCCTTTCCGTTTTCCCCCCCCTAACCCATCGCTCGGGCTGCTAAATATTACTAACTCCTCTTTTTTCTAGGTGGGGGGCCCCCATGCACTCGGATGTGTCGAGCCCAATTCCTCATAGTGTAGACCCGTGATGAACATTCCGGAGACCTTGACAAGCGACCTCCCTTTCCCCCGTTCCGCGGACTCTTCTACTACTCGCCTCCACCCTATCCGTTTACCTCGCCGACCAGTCGTTGTATCTACCTGTTGTCACATATTACTTCTTTCCTTCCGTTGTCAACTGGCTTTTTACACATCCCGCGGGACCTTCCGGCCCACCCCAGACTTTTTCCACCGGCGTTTTTGCGTGTGGTAGTCGTGTTTGGTGCCCGTTTTTTTTGTTGGTGTTTTGGGGTGTGTTTTTTTTTATTGTTCGATAGCCCCTCCCTGAGGTACCCCTATTGAACTCGAGTTCGGCTTTTCAGGCCCGGTTCAGACAAATGTGCATCGTTCCCGTTAGCGCCACGAGGAACTCTTTGGAGGCTTGAAAGACCCTGCCGTTTCACCCGACCTCCAAACCATCTAGCCCCCTTCTGCGACTTTTTTGTTTCCGGTCGCCTCTTCAGGCGTTTGAGCCTCCAATCTGATCTCCTCTAAGACCGATCCTGTTCAGATCAGTCGCCACACAGAGTCGGACTCCGGAAAACTCTCCAAATCGTGTCCCAATCTTTCTGACTTTTACTCCCCCCCCCAACATTCAGAGTATTTCCCCATTGCACACCCTCCTGCTTTATTCGCTAGAACCCCGCTTTCGTCTTTGATGTTTACTGGGGCAACCTTTCTACCCCCCTAGCCTTCTCCTGTCTCCTTTCTCGCCCACAAGAGTTTTTTTATCCCCCTGAACTGTATTGTTTTTCCCTCAAGGCCAGGACGTTCTTTCTTTACTCTTTTCTAGACAATCCCCCCCCTCCCAGAGTCTCTGGGAGACCCCCTCTATCCGGAATATTTTCGTGCGGCGGCCCACCTCCCTACCCCACCATACCTTCACACCACCATCTACCTCCCTCCCTCCTTTCCTCCCCCCCCCCCTTTTCATACTCCCCCACCTCCATTCTCGTCCCTTCACCCCCCCCTCCTCCCAGCCCATCCTCTCAAGTCCCTCGCTTTTTCGCCCACCCCCCCCCCCTCTCCTACTCCTCCATCATCTACACCTCACTTCTCATCACATCCCCCCCCTCCCATCCAACTGCTATCATCCTTTTTCCTCCCTTCCTATTCCCTAATGAAGATACCTCCCTTGATGAGGTCCATACTCAGCATAAGTCCGAAGGCGCTTAGAAGCGTGGAGATCACGCATGACCGTTCACCGGCGCTGCATCAGTCTTAGAATCGCCAGCCAGTTTTGCAAGATTACTTTTGACATGAAATTTATTCTCCCCCCGGAGACGGGTACTTGCTTTCCAAGGACTATGTTCTCGAACTAACGTTTTTTCCCAGAACGATTTCTCGCACCCCCCCCCCCCCCCCTGACCCTCCCCCCCCCTGACTCTAAAGTCCTTTCCTGCCCCTAGGCGATAGTCCCTCCCCCTACTTGTGTTAAACCGTGCATGGGAATCCCGCGAGCATGTTAAAACTATTCTACAGGCCGCTTTCGGACCCAAAAATACATTCCATTCGCCTTCGCAGGCCGTTTCCCGCCGAGCGAGAGATTCCCCCAAGTTTTGCGTCAACATAGTGCCCTCCTGTCGTAAATTTTCTTCATCGCGGATTGAAGAGTTGTTTTACGTGGATTTTTTTTTTAGTGTGTATGGTCCGCACGAACTGTCTATCTTCCACACCTGTGAGTCTCCCCCCCCCGACTTTAGTGTCTTTTCGTGAATGAAATCTTAAGTGATTGGGTGTAAATGAGCGATGCGTTACAATGATTTGCATCCCCTTTCACACAGAATATCGTACATCCCTCCCCTTCACTGATCGAGCTCAGATTTTTATATTGATGACAGTCCGACAAGAAGGAGAGACGGGCCCCCCCCAAGTACTCGATCCCATTCTCTGACGACATCCCTTTCCTTTTTGATGAGCCCGCATTTCTTCGGTAGGCCCTGCCCTTCTGAGTTATATCCTCCTTCCTCCCCCGTATTGGATCCACTTTTTCGGTTTCTTCTTTTAAGAGTCGAATATGCATTTCTGCCCCAAACTGGACAATTTTATCCCTAAACGCATTTCTTATGATTTTTTTTGACTTGTAGCAGATCGTTCCCTGCCCTACATATTCTTCCCCTCGAGAACTCACTGCCTCTTTAACCTCTAACTGCTGCTGGTAGTGCGAAGAGGACCTGAATGAACAAAACGCCTTTGATTCGTTCTACTCTCGCCAGACGCGATTACGTGCCGCACGGCACGTTGCCCCACCCTAAGAAGGGTATTTCCAACCCCAGTTTAGGCAGCTACACCCCGCCGATTCCTTTGACCGTAGCTCCTCGGCGTTTTTTGTCGGCCTCCTACCGTCCCCAATACATATTCCTCCCCTTGTTTTTAGACCTCCATTATGGGTCTATACTTCCACTCTTGCGATTCTCTGCGCGAAAGGCCATTTTTAAGTTTTTTCTCCCCCCTTCTCCTTCCCCCCCAGCGCACATAGACGTGGTCCCGGTCTTCTCGTATTTATAGCCTGGTGAGTTCAATATTACTCTCGACTTAATCCCTCTCCCTTTCTATATTCTAAGTGGACACCGCAAACACGAGATTTTTTTTCCCCTGCACTTTTTTCCCTTTTTAGAATCTCCGCCGCGTCCGACTCGAAATAACTATATAATGCCCCTGCTCTTACCCCAATTCATTCGCCCTTCCCGCCCCTGGAAGACCGCCTTTTTCATTCAACATTCCCTCTTATTTCGTCTCCCTTCCGATCCGATTCATATTGTCACTGTCGACAGCCAGAAGTTCATCGTCGCCTTCTTTTACAACCTCGTCAGCGCTGTTTCAGTGGATTTCCGTCTACGCAAAGATCGGCTTGACAAGATAAATGCCAGTTTAGATTCTCAACCCCCCGAAAGCAAGCCATGCGTTGGCACACGAGGAGGAAGACGAAAGCCAACCCCCACTCCCTCCCCCCCCACCCCCTCTACACCCACCCAACCACCCATGTCCCCTACACCCCCTCTCCCAAAGACCCGACCCCTTTCTTCAGCCCCTCCCCCTCCCCACCACGCGCACCCTCGCTCCCCCCCCCCCCCCACCCCCCCCCCCCCCCCCCCGCTCCCCCCCCCCCCCCCCCCCCCCCCACCCCCCCCCCCCCCCCCCCCCCCCCCCCACCCCCCCCCCCCCCCCCCCACCCCCCCCCCCAACCCCCCCCCCCTCCCCCCCCCCCCCCCCTACACCTGCGTTGTTTTTGTGGTGTTCCTTTCTTTTTTTTGTCTTTTTTCGGTGCTTTCTTCATCCCTACCCCCCCATGAGAGATGTCCCTTTGACAGTGTTTTTTTGTCTTGCCCCATTGCCAGCGTGCAGAAGGGAGAATCCCCCGCCTCTCTTTCCCTAAGCTGCCTTCCTTTCCCCGACTAGATCGTCCGGACAATATCCCCGTCCCGGCCAACCAGAGCCCCTTGTGTTGGGTTTGTTTTTTTTTTTTTTTTTTGTTTTTTGGTTGGTGAGCCGCGGCTTACCCCGTAAAGTCATTTCAGAAAGAAACCCGCCCGTGCCATATTCTCGTCTTTTTTTCCTGAATAGAGCCCCAACAGCCAATTTGATGTTTAAGTCGAAGAAGTTTTCGCCCTTCTGCTTTTTTATTCTCCCCTCAACCAAGTTTCCTCCCCATTCCTCCACATTTCCTCCCACTCCCCCCCCCCCTCTCCCTCCCCCTCTACCCCCCTTCCACACCGCCCCCACGCCCCGTCACCTCCCCTCCCTCGCCTGTCCTCCCCCCCACCCCGCACTCCCCTTCGGCACCCCCCCCCCGACCCTGCTTCTTCACCGCCTCCACTTTCCTTTCACCCGTCACCATTCTCTCTTCCCCCTCCCATACCCATCCCCCCTCTCTCTCCTCCCCCCCCGCTTATCCCCCTCGCCCCTCCCCTAATCCCTCCCCTCCCCGTTCTCTAACCACCGTACCCAAACCTCACCTCCTCCCACCCCCCTACAAATAATGCCACCGGCAACCTACCCTATCCCCACGTCCATCTCCATCCCTCCCCCTATCCTACGCCTACATAGCCATTTCCTTTCTTCCCATCCTCTCCCCACCCCCCCCTACCCGCCCCCCCCCGACTCCTGCCCCAATCGTCCTGTCTCTATTCCCCCACCCCCTTCGATCCCCCCCCGCCGATTCCAACCCTATATCTGCCCCCCCCCCCCTCTTTTCTTATCTCTCTTCACTAAACTATTCACCCATCCACGCCTCAACTGTCCCTCTCAATATCCCTCTCCTCTCCCCCCCCACACATTTTCCTCCCCCCTTCCTCAAGCCATCCGCACCCACCGACGACCTCCACATCACCTCCCCACTCCTCCCCTTCATTTTACTGTCCCTATACCTCTCCCATCCCTCCCCTCCTCTCAATGCGACCTTCCCTTTAGCTCCACTCCCACTCCCCCCCATGCTCACCTCCGCCCTATTCCGCCCCCCACTCCCCGGCTTGCCGAAAATCACTTCCCCCTTTCTTCCTTGCTACACTTCCCGCTGGCATCCCCCGTTCATTTCTCTTGGTTGCTCCCCCGTTTTCCCGTTAGATTGGTGCTCCTGGGCCTTCTTCTACTTATGTGGAATCGCCTGGGTGTCCACGGAAAACCACACGCAACCCCCCCCCCCCCACCCCCACCCACAAAACCCCCCAGAAAAGCAATAGGGAGACCCCCCGAAAGACGCCAACCACGCAGAACCCACAACCACCCCCCCCCCCCCCCCAACCACCACACCCCCCCCCCCCCCCCCCCCCCCCCCCCCATAACCAGCCAGGATTATTTTTTTTCCTCTTCCCTAGGATGAAAACTCCCCCCCCAACTCAATTTGCTTTATTTTCCTCCCCCCCAGAACAGACTTTGTTTGTCACAAGACAACCCAACCCCCACTGCCAGAGCGCAGATTTCGCGAGCTCACTCTCCCTTCCCGCGTTGATGTCTTCGATCATTGCTCCCCCCTTCACCACTCTTAACGCTGGCAACTTTCTGCCCAGACATTCATTTGCGCCAGTCGAGTTTTTAAGTTTTTTTTCCATCTGTCAATAGAGAGATTTTCACTCGCCTCCGTCATCCTTCGCTGCTCGGCGTCTCTTCTTTCAAAGACTTTTCTCCGCACCTCCGCGGCCCCCCACCTCTAATCTAAGTGCCCAGTACAAAACCCCCCCTTCGCGAGGAAATCCTGTTTGAGGTGAACCGCCCCGTATTCCAACAACGAACAGTTCCTAATAAGAGCCCCCCCCTTCTTTCCCCTCCCCCGGTGTGACTTTATGAGCTTCAAGAATGGATAAAGGATTGCCCCACTTGATTTTTTCCTTTATCCTGTTTTTTTCCTCCTTGATCTACCTACAAAAGCCTCATGTTCTTCCTCGAAGATATGCGTCTGCCTGGCGTTCCCGGCGACCAGTCCGGCAGGCATTTAGAAAGCGTTATGCCTCACAGCTCCGCTGGCCATTTTCATCCTTAGGCTAGATTTTCACCCAAGATTCCCGAGTACTCACCCCTCCGGCTGTTCGAAGCTATCTTCCCCCCCGAAGTTCAGATAAATGTATGGACCAATTTCTCCCCTCTGGGCCTGTCTTTCCTCAACAAGTCCGGTTTTCCTCGAAAAAACATGCCGTTCCTTGCTTTCGCAACCTTTTTCACCACAACACAGTCTCCCTCCCCCCTCTTCCGCTGCACCTTGCGTGGAAAACACCTAGTTTATCATGTAATCGCCCCCTTCCTTGACGTTTCCATGTTCCCGTTCCTACCCCTCTTGCTAGTTCCTTCACCCGACCATTTTTTTCCCAAACGTTGCTGCAATTTTTTTTTGCCTTTTTTTCCTCCCCCCCCCCATCTCTGCTCGCATTCCCCAAGGCCGACGAACTGTTAATTATTTACAAGCAGAACCTTTTGTGTTTGAAGTGTTTTGTCAGTACGAGCTCCTATTTGGCACATCCACCCCAAGCGTGCTTAGGAGCTTTTTGCCCCTACCCACCACACCCCCCTCAAAAAACAGACCAACAATCTAGGAATCCCATTAAGCTTGAGCATCCAACCATATGACAACCAAAATAACTTTTATCTTGCGGCAGGCCCCCCCCAAACATGCCCAAATGGTATTCGGTCTATGACCCATGAATTTTCGTGACTCATGAGAATTTGGGTCTCCCTGATAGAAGAACGCGGAACGACATTCACCAACGTGAGATCAACCCCAGCCGACTCCCAAGAAGTGGATTACTACATCCCCACGACCCCACTACCTGACGGGAATTCCAAAACCCGTCGTATGGCTCCTGGGCACCTCATATTATTTCAGTGAGGACAACTTTGAGATCTCGATTGATTTACACTTGTATGTCGTCTTATGACCTTCTTATAAGTGCACCCCTTTCAAAATGTCGAACAGATTTTTGTATTCGGCACCTCCCTCTTACCAACTGCGCTCCCACCTCCTTTCCCGAGACGTACTTTACTCGCTTTTCTGGTGTGACACATCCATGTTCTTTTTTCCACATCTCCTTCTTATCGGGGAAGCCTGTCCTGTGAATACACCACAATGCTTCTACATGGCCATTTTCGACGATTGCTCCGATGAGTGGCGTTCCTTTTCTTCTTTTTACTCACTCCGTCCCCTTATCCTTTTCCCCAGCCACTACTGTACCACAAGGCTTATGCCTAATTTTGTCCTTCTGTAATATTCGATGAATAAGGTCTCTCTTCGCTCCTTTGACGTGTCCCAATTTTTTTAACTTACTGGGATGATCCCGCAGAGCCTGGTCCTCCCCTGATTTCGCTGAGAACAAGTTCCTGATGTCAAGCAAGTCAAATTTTTTTTTATACACACATCGCGAGCCATCCCGTTATCTGCCGCGAGATGGTCCCCTTCCCTGTTCCCCTCCTCTTCCCTTTAACCTTTCGCCGGCAGGCGAACTTTTCTACGACAACAACATCCGACCCTTCGATCCTAGGAATTGTTATTGTCCTTTTCGCATTGTAATTTGCCCACTTTTCTACCCCTAGGACGTACCCCCCTTCCCCCACAGCCCCCCCCCCCCTTTCTCAGAATACGTAGCCTCATTTACGCTTTCCCTAAATATGAACCGTTAACGTCCAAAGTCTTTCCTCCCTTTCAGCATACTTTCACTTCATACTCTCCTGGCTTTCATACGCGATCAGATTTCATTCACTTCAGCATGCTCCTGGACGTTTCCGAACCTGTAGCCTTCCATATGTGCATCCCAGGATTCTCTTTTTTTCTCAACCCCCCCTCGCCCCCCGTTTCCTGTTTTCTCCCTCTTTCTTCTGAATGTTTACCCGCTTCAGCGCCATTCCTGACCCCCGCTTCTCACCCCCGCACCTTTCTTTGCCCTCGCCAATCTCTCCCCAGCAATTCCCCCCCGCCTCTCCTTGTCGTTCGCGGCCGTTATTTTTTTTTTACACTTTAATAACATTCCTATCACAATCCTCCCCATGTCCCCACCGGCCCTGCGGCTGTCAGGAATTACACGTCCCTG
>Ga0179591_1279057_pt1 | contig 10032 bp, 9 predicted proteins | sample CZOMad2_1_08_16f_FD_182891 | JGI IMG/M metagenome (GOLD analysis project Ga0179591, IMG submission 182891) | Vadose zone soil fungal communities from Angelo Coast Range Reserve, California, USA - CZOMad2_1_08_16fungal (PacBio error correction) | ecosystem: Environmental > Terrestrial > Soil >... | reverse complement strand
AACTTTCCTTCTTTTTTTTGTTGAGGGAGAGGATTCTTAATCCATTAAGCCCTTACTGTATGAAAGAAGCTTCCTTGGTTGACTCCCCTTTTTGATTTCAGAACGAATCTTGATTCTGGGAGCATGTTTACTGTCCCTTTTCTCCACACACCGACAGTCATTTATTCTGAAGCTCCTAAGAAGGTTCAACCAACATTTTCCCCCCAATTTCTTTTCGTGTTTTTGTGCGATTGAGCTTCGCCTCCCCCCTCCCCTGAAAACCTCAGCGAGCCTCTCCCACCAGGTAACGTTCTCACCCCCCGTTTGGTTTTATCCAACCCGAAACAAGTCCTAATCTACGCGCCCCAGCCGCGATTGAGAGGATGGACCCCCTTTCGCCCACCCGATTTCTTCGAGATTTCTTCACCGTTTGGCGTGGTGCTTCTGTGCACTTTCCTCTGTCTTATGAGCAGTCCATCGTATAGGCGGGACGCTTGTCCTCCCGATTCCCCAGAGTGGAGCTTATTCGTTCTGGGAAGAGCCCTATCATTTTTTTTCTTTTTCTTTGTCTCTTTAAAAGATATTCCCGTTTTCGCACTGTCCCCTCTTTTTTAGATCTATCTGCTGGAACAAATTCCCTTCTCGAAGAAAGAATTGGACTTCCTTCTACAGGCCTCGCCCTCTGGAAAGTTTTCCCAAAGTAGCTGACTTAGGCCCTCTGAATGATTTTCCAGTTGTTGAGCGGATGGATTTTAAGATTATTTTCCGTCCTTCCCCCTCAGGCCAGAAGCTGGTTGCCGACCGTTTTTTTCTAGAATCATGCTTCTTTTTCCTCCTCTTTTTTTTTTCCCAAGCTAATTAGAGTGCTGCTCCTCAATCTCTCACCCGCCTCTTTCATATAGGAAGTCAAAAGTTTTGTCCTTTTCCCCATTTCTCTCAGCCCCCGCTCCCCCCCCTCCCCTGACAATGCCGCTTCCGAATGTGTTTATTCCCTTTCCTTGGGAGAGCTGACCGCTGGGGACGTTCCCCTTCAAGGGCCTACACCTGAACACTAATTCGCGCACTCACTACCCCCCCAGCGCTTCCCCCCCCCTCTACGGATCACTTATAAAGTACCCCCAAGTGAATGCTCGTTTCGATGTTTTTTCCTTTCTTCAGTCGGCCACCTTCCTGTGGTAGGTGCGAGACGGACCTAGGTTTGGTCAGACGTTCTGGTCCTTCCTCCCAAGACCTTTTACACAGCCCCCCCTGCACGTGTCTCTTTTCATAGTTTCTATAGCCCCACCACCTAGGCCTTTTTGAAATATTCGGACCCTCCCCATACTGCAGGGTTCTTGAGCTTCGCGAGATTTTCAGCAATGCATCTAAACCACCTCCTCTCCGACTGCTCATTGTGTTAATTTTGCTTACTGTTTTATTGACGGCCTTTTCCTTTCTCCTCTAGAGTTTTTACTCCCGCAACCTATCCCCTACCCAGGTTTTGACCCCTTCCTTTCCCTAATGCTTCCCCTCTGAGGTTGACGGGAAATACGCCTTCCCAACTGAGATCACCAGAGACTTTGGGTCTCGACGTTATTTCCCCTCATAGAGTCCGCCCCCTTCCATGTTCATAAGATAAGGCTTCCCCTTGCAAGGTCCCTTCCGACTCCACCTCTCTGTCCTTTTAGGAGCAAGCTTCAGATTTCTGGTTTCTTTTTATATTTTAGGATATGAACCGACTCCCGCAGAGTAAGTTTCACTCCATCCCAAAGTTCCAAAGACTTGACAGGTCCTTTTCCCTGGCCTGTGCCTTTACTTCATTAGGCAGAAGTTTTAATCTTCTTCCGATGAAAAAGCTGCCCGCTTGAGGTCTCCCTTCTTGATCTGGTCTGAGGGACTCCCCTCATCTTTTCCGCTGTTTATGTCTTTCTTTGAGCAAAATTTCTGCCATCCAACCCCATTTTCTCAAGAGGCTCCCTCCCTCCTCTACATAAAGTTTACCCTTTTTTTGCAAGCTCCTTCACTCCGATCTGGTTAACGCCCTCTACAATTCTTCGAATATGAAGGGTTCTTGCCCCCCGGAATTGGCGAGTCCGTCTCATTGTACCTCGGCCCCTCCTGTTGTTTTTCCTTTTTTGTTCGTTTTTTTTCCCCCGTTTTTTTTCGGAGATTGCTCAGGTGTCCCCTGTATGCCGCCACACCCCACCTCCTCTACTCTAAATTTCCTATGAGGAGCCCTTTTCGCCCCGCACCTAAACACCTATGTTTAGTAGGTTTTCCCACCCCTTCTCCTTTTTTACCAGCCAGCATAGTCCCTCCCCCGTCCATCCTTTTTCTCTCAAGAGCAAAGATGTACTTTTTCGCTTGGCGAGCAAACACCACGATGGCTAATCCCACCTCTCTTCTTCCACCTTCTATTCGCCCAGAGATGGCCAGTTTAACCGCCCTCTCTGGAATATCCTTCGTAGCTGTTCCCTTCCTCCGACCGCTTACAAAGAGAAGTCTCTCTCACGCTCTCCTCCCAGGGGGAATCTCAAAAACCTGTCAGGATGAGCTACACAGCCGCATCGCGTCTGTTTGAGCCCCTCTCCTTATACTATAATATCTACTCTTTGAGTATGAGAGGGAGATTATATGACTTTCTACATCCAACCTGATGGTACCAAGATTGAGCCCCCCTGTCCTCCTGTGATCTCCTCTTTCAACTAATCATCTTTTCCGCCAATCTTCGGAAAGGCGAGGTCTCCGGAACTTTTGAGGACGTCAGGGTTTGACCTTTTCCACTATGATGTTGTCCCCTTTTACCGAATATACCAGAGATTATATTCCCCCAAATCGGACTCATCCCCCCCTCCTTGGATCTGTTGACTCGCAATCCTTTTTTCCCCTTCTGGCAGCTTTCACAGTCAATATTTGAGTTTCTTTGGTGGAAAGAACCAGGTTCGCCCAGATCCCATTCTTATCGTATCCCCCCCCTGCACTTATTTAGATCCACCTCACTGGCTATCCCCCCTCTCTGCTAGACTCCGGTGTTCAGGCGTGTCCTTCCCCCTACCAGGTCAACCTTGACTAGCACGTTTCTTTTTTCCTTTTCTGAAAAACTGCAATCATATCCCGCGCCCCCAGCACCCCACAAAAGTCGTCGAATCCACCAGGGTTAGCGGGACAGCTTGAAGATCTCCTCTGCCCAACTAACCACATATTTTAGCTCCCTTGGCTCTTCTAAGTCTTTCGGTCAATGTTTGTGGAAAGTCCTTCCAGGGAAGCTCTCTCAGGGTTCGACCTAACTACCTTCCCCATCTCCTCCCCATAGCTCCGTTTCCCACTTTCCCCTTTCCACCGCCTTTCGACCCCCTTTTATGTTGTCCTTGAAGATTTAAGCCATTTCTTTTCCAAATTGATGCCCTCGCTTCATTCAAGCTGTCGAGTCACCGCCCTAGAGGAGTAATGTTCCTCTATCTTTTTTTTCCCCGATGACCCGCTCCTATACCGTGACCTATCCCCCTTGAGGACCAAACGCGGTCCCCCTCCCCCGACCGATAGTCCTTTTGACGTCGACAAGCAGGTGTTTTTTTTCTTCACCTGTCCTCATGATTTGATTCAAACATTTGGGATTTTCTTCCTTGTCCGGATGCGCCCGAGGCCCGCCCCCCCATCTTCCCCTCGTTGTTCATTCGGTTCCATTTATTCAGCGATTCCCCCTGAGTCTCGTCGTATTATGTTCTTAAGCTTTCGCTGGCACAGTCGGCGGTCGTTCTTCCTGCGCAGCTCCAAGTCTCTCGTTTTCGCCCAAGTCCTTGTGAAAAGCCCCCCATGTCGACCTCCGAGAACTGGTCCTTTTTCTCCATCTGTGGGCCTTTTCTTTCTTTGCCCCCTCGCCGGAAGCTCTCGCATTTCAAGGTGATCGTTTCATGAGGACCCCCCCTGGGAAGGTTTGGTTTTTTGAGTTGATAACACAGATCTCTCTTTTTCCTCTAACGCGTGGCAGCTTCCTTGGAACTTCTGGGAGGAACTCTCGCTGGCCGCATGAGTCCCTTTCTGAAAAGACCATTTTTCCTTGTGTAAGAAGGTTCCAGGACCCCCCCCCGTGGGCTGGCGATCCAGCCGGTATGGATCTATTTCACCACTGCCCCTTAGGCTTCATGTTTCTTCTACAAGCTCTTTCTCTTTTCGGCCCCAATGGCTTCGCGGTTTAACCCGTACGCAGCCAAATAGAACCCACTATCCGAAAATGGATTCGAGCCCCCGGATTCCATCTATTTTCTTAGAGAGGGACCTTTTCAACCTGGCCCTTCTTCTTTTCTTGTGCCCTGTACCTTGTTCCCCCTTTAATGTGGCGGGTGCGATCGGCCATCGACTTCCGTTTCGGGTAAAAATGCGATCAAAATCGCCTGATTGAGAGTTTGCCCTTCCATAATTTTGCTATCTCTTCCCACCCTTCAGCGTTCATTTCGCGGCCAATATCTCAAGACTTAGAAGTCTCTAGAGTGAATACCCTTTCACTTGTGATTAGAGGATTCGGATTTTTCCCCTCCCCCCCCCGAGTCACTCTCTTTCCCTTCTGAAACCCCCCCCCCATCTATTTGTCGCCATTCTTTTATCGCAAAATTGTTCTGCCCACCAGACTTCTAAAGATTCATCTGATTTTTTTTTTTCCAAGTTCCCCCAACCCCAGTAGACAATCAGGTTTCCAGAGAACCCCCCCATCCCCTTGACGTCCGCGGACTATCTTTTTCTTGACCTTCCATAAGAATTTCTCTAAAGAAGCCTCCCACAATGAGTCACACCGACTTATCGAGGGGTTTTCCCTTAGTGAATAGTTTCACTTTCCGAGGCCTTAACGCGCGGTAGAATTTCCAATCCTGGTTGAGGTTGTTCTCCTTTTGTTTTACTGTTAATGTTTTTTCTAGGTTCATTTTTTCTCGTGTCCGCTGTTTATTTTAAAAACACTCCCAATCTTTTTTTCACACCACCAGCCCACATCGTCGTTAATACGGGATCTTAGTTTGAAGACCTCTTTCCTAACTTTTGAGTGATAACCGTTCCTATCGATCTTCTCCCCTTGCCCGACGAATATCCAACCTCGTAAGGGAATATAAAAGTTCCTCTCCTTCGCGGCCCCTAATCTGTAGCGGTACGTATCGGCCTTCTTCAGACTCTACTTCTCCCTTTCCTTAATAAGTGGTGTTTGGGTTTCTTTTTTGGTTCTTTGAGAGATATTACCCCCCCACTTGGAATGATCTACCCTACGGATTAGACGCCTCCCCTATTCTTTCTGAACTGATATGACCCCCCCCCCCCAAGAATGACGAGTCTAGTTGCGGAGCCCCTTCCACTATATTTCCCCCCCCCACCCAACTTGAGGTGTGAGACTATAGTATTTCCATCTCATCTCCCTACCTCCAGTTGATTTCTCTAAATACTCTGTTTTTGCTTCCTCTTCAGCGGCAACTCTCCAGCCCATGAAACTAAAGCCAGTCCTAACGGGAAAATAGGATGCCCAACCCACTATTTTCTCCTACCGCTCGTCACCATGCTTCTTTCTTTATGAAGACCTTTCGCCCCTTCCTCTTTATTCTCGATTGCTAACCTCTCTTTTCTTAAGAATAAGGGGTATTAACTCTCCGTTGGAAGTTACGGCTTTTCTCTATACTTAACTCGCTTTGTTCCTTGTTTCGGGGCGGGTAAAGATTCCCTATCCCATATGTGCAGAACCCGACTTGTTCAATTCCCGATCCCTTTGAAAATACCCCTGGTTCCACTTTGCCTGGTACGCCTTGTTTTTCTTCTCCCTAATGAGGGGAGCTCTCATCTCGCCCCCAAAATTCCATTCGATGAAATAATCTAGAAGATTTCCCCTCTTCTGCGTCTGCTTCAACTCTCCTAAGCCTCTCCTTCTTTTCACATTTCCTCAGCTCTTTTCTCCCTTCCTTTTCGAGAGATCATTGTCTGGGCTATATGCTAATGTTGCTTTCTTTTTTTACCCTTCCCTTTTCATTCTCCACCACAATTCCAACGCAATCCCTCTTTCCTGCGAACCATTCCCCCCCTTCCCGACTTCTTCCCTAGCTAAGCTCCCCCCTCTCACCAACTACAATTTTCCTCCTTCCTCATTTGGTGAGAGGAGCTTTTAGCTTCTTTTTCTTCGCCCACCTGGTGCCTCACTCCGTTGAGGGACGCAACCCTGAATTCGCTGCGGGTTTTCCACCCCCAAGCCGCGGTCTCCGCCGAACGAGGTTATCCCATCATCGTGCATGCTTTTTCTCCCTCCCTCTGTGGGTCTTTCCCCCAGATCCAAGTACCCCTGCGATAGACGACAAAGGTTTGGTGGCGCCCACTCTTGATGAAAGTTGCCGCCCCAAGTCAACCCACCGTTCGTTTATAGTCTTTCTTTGTCTCTGCCCCAAAAAGTTTCCACCTTCTGGTCCTCCACCCGAGAGAGAGGGTCCTGCTTCTTGAGCGAGGTTAAGCAACTGCTCCTAATTTCTCAAGTCCATTCCTATTTCATTTCATATTCTGAATGTATTCCGTTATGTCTATTTCCTGATCTCTCTTAATTTTCCCCCCTCATGAAGAAGTTTTGCACTTCCACAAACATTTTCATCACGCTCTTCTGAAGCGGACCTTCTCGCGCGGAAAGACCTCCCCCGAAACTTCCTGATTGGTTCTTCTCTCTCTCTCACAGATCCTTTCCTCTGAGAAAAACCTGGTTTTAAAGTTTCCTGCCTGGTTTTTTTTACCTCACCGACCCACACCTGCTTTCGGAGAGTACCGACATATTTTCCTTTACAGTTTCTTACTTCCTTCTTCTGCAAACGACTTCTCTTCCTTCTTTCAAGAGTTAAAGTAGCATCCGTACCTTTAAGGCTAGTGTTTGTTTTTGTACCTAGCGGACGGTCAGCTCCGGCTTCATCTCTATTGAACCCCGACCCCTAGTTCCTAAAAAAGATTGAGGTGCTTCTCCCCAGCTATTGTGGGCTTTTTTCGGTCTTTTTGCTCATCTTTCTCTACGCGTTCTCCTTGTCTCGAGCCAAAACTTGAAATGCCCTTTCCCCCGCCCCCACCTTTCTTTTCCAGTGGGATTCTGATCCAGTTTTCCCCAGTAGGCTTGAAAGTTATTTTTCCCAAGGGCGATGATTAAGCCTCTACCTTTTTTATTTTCATAGGAAGTTTATTTTCGAAAGTTCTCTCCTTTATTCAAAGTTTTTCCTCTCCTAGTAGAGAGACAATTCTGGCCCCGCCAACACCCACGCCGCCTCTTCTAGACAACCGCGGGAGATTGCTCCTCTCCAGATGTTTCCCCTCCGTAGAAAATCAATCTCTCCGGTGAACCGGTATACTGTTGTGATCTCCAACCTTAACAACTTCTGCGTGACTTTGACTCTGACGCCCGATTCAGTCCCCTCCCTTTGGCGACATATTCCTTCTCTTCCACCAAGAAGGGCGGTTCCCCACTTCATCTACCTTTTGCGAGAGTGCCCTTTCCCATGAATCTAAAAGCTTTGCCAATCAGAGAGTAGCGTTTCCCTAATTAATTGCCTCCCCCCCTTCCCTCTCCCCCCGAGGACTAGATTTTATTTATTATTCATTTTGACCTTAGAGTATTCTTACGACATCCTAGCCTTAGACCTTCCATCCGTTGTTGTTGATCTCGCCTTCTAGATATGGAGATGTTTTTTCCACCTGAAGATGATGGTCAAACTTTTCATCTGAGCCCAATCTAGGTCCCCTATCACTGATTTTAAACGTAATGAAGTTGCACGCATTCTGGACAACCGTCGAGGTCCCGCTCCGTCACCTTTTTTCTTCCCCTTTCTTGACAGGCATTCCCCTTAAAGAAAGGAATTTCTGGGTCCGATTACTCTTCTACCCCCCTGCTTTGGACTTCAGACATAGTTGTTTTGCTCTAGCCACGGAGCAAGTTCCCCTTTTTCGATATTCCGTCTTTCTGTTGTGTTCTTTTTCCCTCCCTTTTTCACCAGCCGAATATATATTTGGAGGTCGAACCTAGCCTTCTTTATAATAGGCGCCTTTTCTTTTGTATCGTGCGATAGACGCCGTTTGGCTGGACAGATCTTTACGATCGATCAATGCCACTTCCCTAAGTAATACCCCCCTTCCCTCAGAGGTCTGCACCCAGCTTTCCCAGACCTTTCCGATATCGCATCTGCCCAATCCCGACTATACGTACCTAGCCCTGATCTTGGTTGGATCTCTTTTTCAGAGTAAAAGGTTGATTGAAAGTCATTCCCCTATGACTAAGACGACAGAATCCCTCTTCTGGACTTACGGGACCTCCGACCTCCCTCACTTGGGAAAATACACGAATTCTGGGACAACACTGTTGCCCTTTTGAAGATGAGCTTCTGCCAAGGTTCCCCCAGCGGTAACCTCTTTCCGGTAAGGCACCGTCCATATTCCCAGTTTTCTATCTTCTGGAACTCCGTTACTCCGTTCCTACTCTTTTCAGTTTCATCCTGAAAAAAAAAAGAACCGGTACAGGAGAATCATCTTCTAAGTAGATCCGTCCCTCCCTCACTTTTTGGAGTATGTTCCGGTTAATGAACGTATAGATGAATCTTCGGAGAAGGCTGGATTCCCCTTCGGCTCCCCCCTTCTTCCACGCTCGGGTGATATGGCTGGGTTTTTTCGATATTCGCTATCATTTCGCTTACCTCTTGTTATGATCTTGTACTCTTCCAGTAGGCGGATATGGGGCATCGATTCAAGAGAAGTTCCCCTTTCCTCCTTAAATTCCTCAATTATCCGCTATGGACCCAAACCTTTTTATCAAGCGAATTTCGCCTTTTTTTAGCTTCCTTTTTTCGTACTCCGCTTCTCTCATGAACCTGATCGTCTCTCATCGGTTCGTTTGGACCAACCACCTCCTGACTTATTTTTGGATGGATTTCCCCACTCTTTTCCTATGAAAGCCGATTTTCGTGGATTGATGTGTTTTTTGACAACCGGTCACTATACTGACGTTCGGAGACAACCTCATTGGAGAGTCCCATCCCCACTTTCTGGTGAATTGTGTTACGCTTTCCTTCCCATCGGGGCTGTCGATCTTCCGGTGGATATTTCTAAAAAAGCCTTCTTTCACTCGAGGGTGTTATTTTTGAAAATTTCTAAATTGCACTAATTGGCGCGGTCCATAGCTCTGACTCCACGCTCCCACTCACCGAACTGATTTTTTTTTTTCCCCCGTTCTTGTTCCCCGACAAGTTATGGGGTTCCGCCATTATGCGCTAGCGCCTCCTTCCCAATTGGCCTTCGCTTGTGTACTGTTCGCCCGATCTTCTTCCTTGGGGGGTTTTCTTCTTCCTCCACAACCTGGCAGAAGACTTCAGTCTTTTTTGGAAGAGCCCTTCCCCCTCAATGCGAGATGAGAGGGACTGGTTTCCCCCCTGAGGGAAAACGGAATTTTCTTTTTTTAGGCTACGAACCCCAGCCGCAACTTCAACTTCGAACGTACTTGAGTCCAGTCTCAGTTTCTTTGGCGCTTTCCGATGCGGATTGATCATATGATACTCCCAGAGCTCCTCTCCCTCGATTGCCCAGGATGATGAAGTTGGCTCCCTTAGACTTTTGTTTAACTCCTGGTCTTTTTTTCCGCCTGTTTTCTCATTTTCAAGATGTCCCCCCCCCCCATTGCGCGTTTTACCTTCCCACGCCCCAACCCCCTCAAAGCATTCTTTTTCCTTTCTTCAATACCCCCCCTTCAACTTGTAAGTACTTATCCCTTATTCGGGCAACCAATCCTCTTAAGAGGGTTACAATCGCTCCTCTTGAAGACTTTTCGTAAATACTTCCTCTCTTGTTAACGAGAGGTTCATTGCGAAAATCTTTCTTTAAGGTCTACGTCATCACCCTTTTCTTTTTTACGGTTTTATGGATTGTATGCTTTTTCCCGTCTATCAACAAGAAAGATGTCCAACTCAATACAGATTTGAGCTTCCCTACATAGGCTTCATCTACTTAATGTTGTTCGATTCGTTCTTCTATATTCTCGAAGATAACCCTCCATTTCTTATCCATACCTCTTGAGTCGTTGGCTTAGGGAATTCTATCGGT
>Ga0179591_1372508_pt1 | contig 10033 bp, 13 predicted proteins | sample CZOMad2_1_08_16f_FD_182891 | JGI IMG/M metagenome (GOLD analysis project Ga0179591, IMG submission 182891) | Vadose zone soil fungal communities from Angelo Coast Range Reserve, California, USA - CZOMad2_1_08_16fungal (PacBio error correction) | ecosystem: Environmental > Terrestrial > Soil >... | reverse complement strand
TTTTCCAGCCCTTTTTGACAGCGTAGAGATTGTGGATCTAACTCCCCTTCGGCCATGCGCTGTTTTTCCACATTGGCGAGCAAGCCGCCCGCAGCCTTATTTCGCCATAGCACCTTCGTCCCTTGCGGCTCGGGCCGAGCCGCTCCCCCAGTTCGCGAAACAGGTTCACGCCCTCTCCCATCATCTCTCTCATTTTATCCTAATCTCTTTCTCTGCATTGTTCTTTCTTTTGGCTGCTCTCCTCCCGACCGGTTATGGGCAGAGCGGATCGGCCTGGACGCGTTGGCACCAGTGCTTTTTTTTTTCTGGCGCCGGTAGCGAGATGGCTCCTTCTTTCCCTGCTCCCTTTCGACATTTCTGAGATCACAAGCTCTACCGTTTCCCCCCACAAAAAAGCGCGTTCTCCCGCGCGGAAATGTTCAACGTTCTTGTCCCCCTCGATTCATCCTTTCCCAAGGTCGCAAGGTATTAGCGTGACCCTTCCTTTCCCAAGGTGATAATTGCACTTCCATTGGAGGAAGATAGCCCTTTGCTTCCGGGCGCTGGGAAAAACACCCCCCCTCCTAGCCCGCACTGCAAGGCGCGACGGATCTGGCTGCTTACACCAGCTTCCGCTGCCGATCCGAGGTGCCCCCGAAGGGGCGTCTGAAACGGTGTCCCCTGTGCAAGACGCACGGAGGGCGTACCTTCCGGCGATCTTCGTATCCAAAGCAACCGAAGGGTTGCCCCCTTGCGATACGCCGTTTTATGGCGGACGGCTCTCCGTCGCTCATCTCCTGATCGTTTTTTTTTTTAAGCAGCCCGGGAAGGCTTTTCTCGGTCGCTAGGACAGCCTCGAGAGAAGATGACGCCCCCTTGGTCCTATCTCTTTTCCTCGAACGGAGAGGCTGGTTTTCTTTTTAAGAGTCGGGAGGAGTTCAGGTCCTTCTACCATAGAAATAACTTCTCCTGCCTCCCCTTTCGGGCATATCTTCATCTTCCTGTCACAATCGGCCGGAGCCTCCATTCCCCGCGCAGCGCGATCGAACCCTTTTTTTCTCTTCTTTTCCGAGAGTTTTTCAGACTCCTCTTTCCGCCCCCCCATCCCCCGACATTGATAAGCTCAAAATTAGGTCCTTTCCAAAAATCAGCGCCGCTCCTCCCCCCTTAGTGAAGACCTTCGCGGTTTCTTCCCATCTTTAGCTTCCCAATCGGCCAAGATCGGTTGATCTAACTGCGATCCCTTTATTGGCGGCGATTTCTAGAGTCGGAATTGACGGGCTGTATATGCTTAAAGCTAGTCTTGCTTATGGCGCACTTTCTTCTTGCGCGAGTTCTTCTCAATCACGATGCCTCGGCTTGCTCCCCCCACCCCGTTTTTCTACCGGCATACTTTGCGATCCACTTGGGAACTGATCAGCCCTATGTTTGAGCTTCCCTGCTTTTCCTGGAAAGCGTTTTTTCTTCCCCAGGAACCCTTGCGGAGGAAAACGCTGGTCCCGAAGGTTGTATTCTCTTGCAAGGTACCGGAACATGATTATCCCATGTGGCTGTTCGCGGTCGAGGGACCACTCTCGGGCGGGATCTCGTCGTTGCCCTTTTGTTTCCCAAACCTATGCGGAGTCCATTCACGGTTCCTTTTGGAGCAGTAGCCGGGCTCTGTTTTACCCTCCTGTCCAGTTTACGGATTCTCTTTCGCAATAGTCTTCGCCGGGCTCTGTTTTTTTGAATGGTTTACACCGTTAGTCGTTTTCCTTTCGGAGCTTCCTCGCAGGCAGGTGATGCCTCTGGCCCGGGCCAAGAGAGTCCCTTTTCTGCCCTTTGTCCTCCCCAACTTAAAAACCAGGCTCGTGATCGACATTCTTGTGGCTCCCTTACTGAAAAACGGTCACGCCCTTCTGACTTCATATATGTTTTTTGTGGAAGACCGCGGGAGCGCCCCCTCTACTTTGAATAATACTCCTTTTTTTAATTGCTCTCCTCTCGTTCTCATGGCATCCAGCATTCTCTCCCGGTTGCAGTCCCCCTCTCCAAAAGATGTCGAGCTTTCTGAGATCCTCCTTTATTTCCCGTCCCGGATCCTCGACATAGCGGGGAAAGTGCCTGCAGCACCTCCCTTCCTATTGAAGTCTTATTCTTCCTTTCTCGTTGCCGCCGGTTTTTTTTTAAAACCATTCCGCCATGGCCTCAAACTCCCCTCCGATTGAGGGACTTCCTCTTTCTTCAATGCGATCCTACCCTTTTGAACAGGCGCATTAACACTCGACGATCCCGAGGCAACTAGCGCCTCCCTTGAATCGGGATTTTTACCGTCTCTAATCCCGCCCCTCCTTCGATACGTTCCCTTTCCCCCCACTATCACAACAGCCCCCTTTTGCGATCAGGTGCAGGCAAGCCTCTTGGGACCACCGGGAACTTTCCCCTCACCCGTTGAAGCTCCTTTCTGGGATAAGGGCCCTTTAGTTTCAGAGGACGAGTTCACCTCCTCAGTTTGTTTCTACCGTTTTTTGTAGCGCAAAGGTATGCCTCCCGCCGATCGCTCAGCCGCTTCCCCCTCGGCATCGTTTTCCCCGTTCTCCATCGTCAGCCTAGCGCCATACAGGCGTTTCTCTTTCTTCCGAGCATAGACGAATTGACGCCTTTTCTCGTCAGAACGAACGCTCTTCCCCTCTGATCCTGTTCCTTTTTTCTTTGTCAGGGGACAGATAAGTGATTGCCCCTTTGGGTCTGCAATACATCTCTTCTAGGAGCTGATTTGGGGCTCGGTTTTGTTTCCGCTTTTTTTTTAGCAGTGGTTAGGCGTTCTGGTTAGGTGTGTAACACACTTTATATGCAGATCAAATCATCTGGCTTTTTCGTCCTTGAGGGCCCCTTTCCTGGAGGGAGAAGGCCTAGTGACATGGAGGCAATCGAGTACCCTTCCTCCCCTCGAAGGCGCGAGAATCCTTTGAGGCGAGTACTCTGAAGACTCACTTCCCCTCTGTATTTACAACCATGGGGATAGTGGTGCCGTTCCGGCCCTCGCGCGCATAGAAATAGAGCGTCTCTCTTTTCGGCTGCCCTCCTTTGACCCCTACGCCAAGCCGTCCGGGCTTGATTGCGCGCGGAAAAGAGCCGTTCCCTGATTCTCCTCGTCCCCACCTTTACGGCGTATCGCCCTCCTTTGCTTTGGCGAAGAAATATGCTCCGCCTCTGAATGCCCCGGGTTGTCGACAAGTTCAAGCCGGGTAAGACGCCCTTTACGAAAAAGATACTTCTTTTAAAGAAGAATCCCCCCCCTTTTTCTGTTCAATTGCCCCCCCTTAGAGAATTGGAAGTATTGAGTTTTTGAAAGTGCCTTGAGGGGTGTTGTTTTTTTCAACTCGTGGACGAGCGGAAGCTTCCCCAGTGTCACTTGCACGCCTTTTTCTTTGAATACCCGGGAAGACGCTTTTTCCCCCCCTGACCTCTCGGTACTGAGTCAAGTCGTCTTCGTCGAACGAAACGTTGCCCCCCCAAGACCCTTGGTCCTCCCTTTTGTTTGTCCTTAGAGCTTGGTGGCTCTCCCCTCCCAGGTTCGGCCATTGGCGCTTTCCCCTTGCAAGCGAAAATAGGATTAACTTCTTCTCACGTGATGCACACCTGCAGCTTCGAGCCGATCGGCCAGAACCGTCCTTCCACAGGACTTTCGGAAGAGGACATCTATCTCTTTTCCCCCCCCTTTTCAGAGTTGCCTTTGTTCCTCGGGCCGTTGTTTTTTACCTCAACGGTTCTGGACGGAGGATAGCCCTTTTTCAACAGGGCTGTTGCTCTTGGCTTTCTTGTACGAGTGGCGCTTGCAGAGCCAATGGTTCCCCCCCCCATGTTGTCTTCTGGATCCACAAGATATACGCGGTCCCCCACCCACCCACACCCCCCTCTAGGATGATAGAACCCTTCACCCTTACGCTTCCGTTTTCGTTCGACGTCATGATTCTTGTTAGAGCGATCGCCGTTTCTTGTATTCGCGTGACCACCGCGGCGTCGTGGTGTCGTGACGACGGAAGGGCCTAAGGTGCTGACGGGGCATCAAAACAAAAACCTCCTTCCCTGCCAGTCCTTTTTCATACTTGGTCTTTCTTCTGGACCTTCTTTGCAGACCGACGCGGTGTTGCTGCCGACCGCGGTGCAGCTCTTCCGGGGGCGTATGGACCGCTTTTCCCCACTCCCCCCCAGACGCCCTTAAGTAAAGCTTTCCGGCGAGCTTTCCCAAAGAAAACGACCTTTTGTTCCCCCCCCGGCGCGCCAGCTGAAATGGTATTTTCCTTTTTCATGGAAGCTCAGTGCTCCTTCCCTGCGCGCAAGCAAGCCCTCCCCAAACCCTCTTTCCCTCAGGCGTCCCTCCCGCCTCGATTGCCGGCGCCGGCGGCTCCCCAATAGTCAAAACGAACGATCCCCCCCCAAGTGTCAGTTCTGTCCTGGGCCCCTGCTGACTCGCCATCCGGCCGATCTTTCCTCCTTCGCATATCTCATCGCCTTCCATCGCCCTTGCAGGAGACGACAGGACTGGCGACTTGCTTCCCCGTTTTCCTCCCTTTCAGCTGATTTACGAAGGCCGGATGACCCGGCTACAACGCAACCTTTGCTCGATAAGCCCCCCCCCAACCGGATGCCCAACAGACCCGCCAAGCCACCCCCCCCCCCTTTCGAGTTTCCCTCTTCGATTTTTCCCCTGCCCCAATCGGCCAAGATAGGCTAGCCAAGTCTTGGCACGCGCTGGATTGGCGGCTCTTTTAGCCACGAGCAAGGTCCGTCCTACCTTCCCTGTTCTCGCAGCTTGCGAAACACGCGTATGCCTCCCTAGGCTTGCTCGAGTTACCCTTCAGCACGATGCCTTTTTCCCCCAGCCTTCCTTGCGATCGGATCTCCCTTTGCGTATACCCGCCTCTTCCTTGATCGCCGCCAATTGAACCTAAGTAAACGGACCTTTCCAGTCCCCCCTCCCTTTTCCCCCCAGCCCGTCTCTTCAACGCGGTGATGTCCCGACCCTCCCCCGGTGTTTGCACGGCGGCTGGCTCAACCATGGGGACGTTGTGGAGTTTTTCGTAAGGTATCTCTTTCGAATTGGGCGTGCTCCCCCACCTCTCCCCGATAATTCCACGGTCTTTTTTTGCAGTGACGGCCGCGGTTGTTAACATGCGACTGTCTCTCTTCTCTCTCCGATTTTCTTTCTTCAGGGATATGTTCCTGACTTACAGTTCGAAGGAGGCACTTCCTTTTTTTAATAGACGGAGGATTAATCGCCGTCTCCCCCTCAGCCCCCCCTTCCTTTTCGCGATCTTCCTTCCGGGACTGTGTGAGGACGCCCCCCCCCAGGAGGATATACATGACCGGTTTCGTGTCGGAAAATGCAAAAGAGTCACCCCTCTGACATGCGGACTTCGCGATCCGAGCGGGAGAGAAATTACCTCCTCAGTTGTGTTGTTGAGACCCCTGCAGTAAAGATCTCCCCCCTCCCCCATGGCCTGTCGGAGTGCCGACAGCCTTCCTTCGAGCACGGTCCTGAGATTCCTCTTTTTTTTTTCTGGAGAGGGCGAATTTCCTCATCGCGGGGCCAGTGCTTGTCTTCCCGATATCCCGCCTTTCCAGTTCGCTCTTTTTTCCCCGGCGATCGTGCAGCCGGCGCCCTAAAACCACATTCCGCCAGGGCCTCCCCTTCCCGAAGACGATTGAGGAATTCGAAGAAACTCTTCACCAGAACCCCCTTCCCCTCGAGAACGGGAACCTGTAACAACGAGTAACCCCCTTGGGCACCTCTTTTTTTTTTCCTGGATTCCGACGCCAGCACGCGCAGCCTCCTGAGATACAGCGAAGAGAAATCTATTCCCTCGACCATTCCTCCTACTTCCTCCTATTTTCCATCCCCCTCCTCCCACATCTTCCCCCCCTCCCCTCCCCTCCCACCCTCCTCAACTTCTTCCATCTCGCCCCCCCACTCTCCCCGAACAGCCACAACGTGCAGACCAAGCGCCGTGCACCCCCAATGTCTAATTCTGTCCCTCCTGTTGAAGCAGACGGAACCTGTCCCCTCTGTCAGGAAGAATTGAGTCTGAGTTCTAAACCCAGCCCCCCCCTTCGTTGGAGGATATCCCCAGCTGGCGATCGGAGGGTTTAGCGAAAAGGTTACAGTCCCCCCCGCTCTTTCTTTGGCAACCGGACACCCGCTTTTTTCCCTTCCGCCCGGTGCGTCCCAACTCGAGAAAGAGACAGATCTGCGCATCCCTCCCTCCATCTTTTAAATCCTTTCCGAGCAATAGAAGACTCCTGAATTGATCGTGGCTCGTTCTTTTTTCATTCGCCGACAATACAGCGCGTTTTCTCCTCTTGGCTGTCCCTCTTTTGCACATGAAGTGATTGACATCCCCCTTAAGGTCTGCACCTACAAAGGGGTTTTCGATGATTTGGCTCCGGTCTCACGACCTTTCTCCCCCGTCTTTGTTCTGGTTCGTTGTTGTAGCGGTCGGACAGTCGGTCGTAGGGTATTCCCGGCCGTCTTCATTTATCCAGGCGCCAGGGCAGGGATTTTTCCTTTCGGGCAATAGGCGAGGAAGGGCGATCCCTGCATCCTGGTTGAAGATAGGGTTCCCCTTTGATTTCCCTTCTCCTCCTCCGACCCCCAGCCGCGCCGATCGTAGTTTCCGATTTGCGGGCGAGGACGCCGTGTTCTTGAGTCGTCCGCGCGACCCCCTCCAAGCCGTCCCCGGGCTTGCTTCCCGAGCAGCATCAGCAACTCTTCTCTCCTTCCAACTGCTTGAGCTCCTTTCCGGCGTATCGCCCGTTCCTTTTTTTTGCTTTGGGCGAAGACATAGAGTCTGTGGAAGCCTTCCCTGCCCCAGGGCCGGGCGTCTCTTGTCGAAAAGCCCCTTTTCCCGACGAACCTTAGGAAGTGCGACCCTCTGATCGCAGGCGCGCCCGGTCGGAACGCCTCGGTAATCATCCACCTCCCTTGCGTCTTTAGCCCCCTATTGTTGCTCTCTTGAGGGTGGTGTTGTCCGCTGAAGCACATCTAGGCGATTCCTGCGGTTCACGACCAGTGCAATGATCCCTGTTGGTCCCTTAACCCTGGAAGGAACCGGCGGATCGCTCTTCTTCGAGCAGGCGTTTCGAACGATTCCGCGCCAACGCCGGATTCCCTCCCCTCCTTGTTTGTTTCGCTTGTTTTTCTCTCCGACAGTCCGACATCCTCGCCCCCCCTGGCGACTGGCCTCGAACCATTCCTGCTACCGGCGCCAGCCCAGCTTCCCTACCCTTACGAGTCCCTTGCTTTCTACCGGTCGAGCGCCAGTTCTCCCCTCACCCGCCCCCCCAAATGCCCCTTCCGTTGTTGTTGTTGAGGAGATGGCCGCTTTCTCAACTGGGCGCCCTTTTTGCGATCGAACTCCGAGCCGCAAGGAGACGCGTTGGCGACCTACGGCTGCTGCGCCGGGTCTTCCAATGGTTCGAGGGCAGCGCCATTCTTTCCTGGAATTTCTCTTCCGCTTACTCCACGCGCTGTTCGACCAAATCTTTTCGAACGGTTCAACGTTTCGTTCGACGTTTTCCCCTATTTAGAGAGCGATCCGCATTTTTCTTTTATTCGCGTGACCCTCCGGCTCGCTTTTCCTGTGACGCGAAGGGCTGAGCTCCCCTTTTTTTTGCAAATTACAGACTTTCCCCCACCCTCAAGGACTTTCTCGCCAGCATCTTTTTCTCCCGCCGCGCTGGCTTCACTGAAGAGGTGTGGCCGAGATGCCTTCCCCAGTATCTGGTAGGCACGCCGAAGTCTTCGGGGATGGTCGACAAGCCTTTTTTTGCTTCCCCCCTTTAGCCTGTTGTTCGTAGCCCAAAGCCCTCCTGCGATACGCGTCGCAGCTGCCCCTGTTGGCCGGAATGAAGCCTTCCTTTCTGCTGCCCTTGTTCCTTTTGGCGTCTAATCCACAACGACTTTTCGCCGCACTCAGCTAATTTTTCGAAGCTGCGCCGCGCCCTTTATTTTACTTCCCCAAATATCACCGACGACTTTTTCTTTTGCGGTACATCCAGCTTGTTTCCCCTCAAAGGCGACCTCCTCCCCCGCGCTCTTTTCCCCCTATCTTCATCGCATTCATCGCCTCTTCCTCGGCCGGCGACCTCTCACGCCGCGCAGCGCCCTCTCTTCTGCAGACATGTTCCTTAGGAAAGAAGGATATTAGGACCCCCCCCCCCCCGAAAAAGACAATCGACTTTACTGGATTTCAAAGGCCTAAAACGACCCCAACATTTGACGGAAAGTTCCACCCCGATTGTCCGCTGAAGATGTCAATTCCTTTCCCAATAGGACAAAGTCCCTCCCCTCCACGGCACGCGCGGATTGGCGGCGTCTTTCCCCCTGAGCATAGAAGTTCTCCTTCGTATATGATCGGAAGACGTCGTTTTCTTCTTATGGCGATATAGGACTCTAGTAAAAGAACCGGCTTATCACGATTCCCCTGGTTTCCGGCTTTCGCGAGAAGGATGAGTTCTGTCTCCTTTTTTTCCCCCTCCACCGAGATCGCCACGTGGGCACTTGTCTTTATGTTTGAGGTGAAACCTAAGCCCCCCTTCCCCAGATTTCCCCCTTTTCCATAACTGATATCCCTTCGGTGAGTCCCGACAGATTATCTCCCCTTCCCCTTCGGCTGATATGAAAATGATCTTTTTTTTGCTGATAGGGATATTTTTCTCGGGCCTGTCGGCGTTTATGTTTTTGGCAACATATGCGGCGTTTAAATTCGCGATAGGTGAATAGGGAGTTTTGTAATAGGGTTGGTACCTTCCCGGTCTCTCGTCCTCCTGTTATGGTTCCGTTTCCCTCCCTGCAATCGTCTTAGCCGGGCTCTGTTGAGGCCATGCGGAATGTTCCACGATCGACTGGTGGGAAAATATCGGTGCCTCCCCTCGGCAGGCATGTTGTTGCACGCGCTTCCCGAGTAGAGGAAGGCATCTCAGGGAATGTGTGAGCGATTGTATATCATGACGTGCTCGACTTTCCTGTCCGTCCACACACTCCATGATGGAGACATTCTCCCCGATAGAGAGGTCTCAATTTCCCGCATCTCCCTTTTTTGTTTTTTCCGGGAATTGCGTCCTCCCTCATCTTCCGAATCCCCAGAATGAGCTTCTTTTTGCTGCGTTCCCTCGATCCAAAAGATCACGGTCATGAGTTTCGCCTCACAAAGTACGGATTTTCTTGAATGCCTTCCTCTCCATCCCCGGCAGGCGGTGGAGCCTGCAGGAGAGTATCCCAGCGCCGAAGATAGGGCACCACCCTAAACTTTTCCCCCTTAACCCACCCTGAACACAGAGCCGGAGGAAGCCTCCCAGAAAAGCGTTCCCTCCCTTGGAGAATCGGTACAATCCGAGAACGTTCCATGTAAAAACCTCCGCCTTACCGACCCTAGAGCCCGGCTTGTTATCGCATAGGTTGCGACGACCACCCCTAAAACGCGAGTGACCAGTTGGTTCCTAGACCCTCCCAATCCCCCCCCCTTTGTCCCCCCCCCCAAAACATAGTTGCTGACAAACGGTTCCATCCCCGGTTGAAGCCGCGGACCCTTTATAAGGGCAAAGAGGTACAGGAGGAATTGTTTTTTCCCCTCCCCCTTCCCGGACACAGCAGTTGGAGCGATCTCCTTCTCCCAGATGGAGGGTTATCTTTCTTCGCTCCCCTGCATTTGCGTCTTGGCGCAAAACGGCCACCGCTTCGTTTTCCACTCGAGGAAAGACATCTCTTTCCCCCTCGTTTTTCCTATCGGCCTCACTCGGACGAATTGAAGCCCCGTTTCCGTTCAGACGCACGGTCAATCGCCGTCCCCCTCCGGTAGATCATATTGGCTAGCCGGCTCTTTCCTTCTAAGTTATTGTCCCTTCAAGACGTACCGCCACGGGGATGAGGGCGGTCTTCCCGTCTGATTTTGGGCTCCGGTTGGGGCCTTCTTACATAGAGCCCTTTGTTCTTTGTTTGGGGTTTTTTCTTGTAGAGCTCTATAGGAGTAGGTTCTCTCCCCCTCATTTCCTCGAAAGCGGAGTGAGGGGAACC
>Ga0179591_1351514_pt1 | contig 10033 bp, 16 predicted proteins | sample CZOMad2_1_08_16f_FD_182891 | JGI IMG/M metagenome (GOLD analysis project Ga0179591, IMG submission 182891) | Vadose zone soil fungal communities from Angelo Coast Range Reserve, California, USA - CZOMad2_1_08_16fungal (PacBio error correction) | ecosystem: Environmental > Terrestrial > Soil >... | reverse complement strand
AAAAGTGCTAAACAGACCTAAGTATTACATACTCCGGCTTCCTGTGCTCCATCTATTTAACGCGTGGTATCGACTTACGCACCTTGCTATATGTCCGCACTCTTTGCTTGCGATACCCCATGGGTTGAGTCTCCGCACGTCACCCCACGTGTACGGATCAACTTTCCCTTTCTTTTTCAGCTGTCCCCATTCGATACTTCGCCACCCAGCTGTCTTCCTCGCCCTTCCATCGTTCCGTCCATCAGCCGCCCTTTTCGGAACTTTTAGCTTTTCTGCGCCCAGTTGCCGCTACCCAAAAAGAACCAACCCTAACAATTCCCTTTTTGCATCCTCCAATATAATAACTACCCCCCCCATCCCACCATTTTCCGTTCCGAAATTTCGTTTTATGGTGTAAAAGCACCCTTAGTCCATCTTTTCTTTCACCCCCGGTCAAGGGAGTGAGGCGAGGCCTCCGTGTATAAAAGGGATGGAAAGAGCTACAAACAAAATCCAGAAATTCTTCACCAGGACACCCTCCAGGAACAGATTTATTTCCAAGATTCAAAACGAAAAGCTCTCTATTCTCCCGCACCCGAAATGACGCGTAAGACCGTCCATCAGTGGCCAAAATTAAGTGATCCATCACATGTAAATGAGGTTCGTAAAGGGTTGTATATAATGGCTAAAAGAAATTTTATCCGGTCATTCGCCCAGCATTTGAGTTGGAGAGTGACCCCGAACCCCGGACCCCACCCCAACTACGTTTTAAGCAACCAACTTTACGGTTTTTTTTCACCCCCCCGTGCCCCCATGCTAATGACTAGAATAATAACTCCCCAACCTCAGCGACGGCTTTCCCCAAAAATCTCTTAAGGACTCTTTTGGTCCCTGATAAAGCCGCAAGTGATGCCCGCAAAATAAGCTCCCCGTATACCAAGTCAGATTGTCAACTTGACCCCAAACTGCCCCTTACAAAACAGATTTTTCCCCAAATAACCAACCCCATCCCCTCGTCCCCCCGCAACAACAAGAAATACTCGCGCATCTTTCATACCCCCGCCTCCCGCTTTACGTTGCAAAAAATGAGATCCATGCCAAGAATCGATGCCGTACCCACACCCTTACTTGTTTCCAGATAAATCCCCAACCCCCTTCGCCCCCCCCTTTAACCAGAACTTCCCCAATAGTCGGTAGTACATTCAACCTCCCTTCCGGCACGTCTCCAAAACCCGTGAAAAAAACGACCCTCCCCTACCTCATTACAAATTTGTATTTTTTCCCTATCCCACACGCATTCCCTGACCTCTTTCCCCAAACGCTGTCAAGGTCAACTCCTCCCTCCCAAATCCCCCAAAAATACACAAATCCAGTATCCTCCCCTGCACTCAGATCATCCAGGATAGAGCAATCTCGGGACTTCATGCCCCCTCTTTTCCAGTGAGTCCAGACCATTTTCTACTCCCCCCGCCAATTTGAGGGTAATATTTTAGATCAGATGAGCCCCCTTTGATACCATTTCTCACTACAAAAGTCGGCACTCCAGTTTCACCATAGATCCCCTACACTTATGCACAGAAGAGTTCACCGGCTTTGATTTGCTCACTGGTTGGAGGGGAGGATCCGTCCACAACAGTCTCATATTCCCTGAAACCTGTCCACCACGACCCTTTCATTTGTCCCACAACGGGGGGTTGTCCGCGTCCAAGTTACCACACCTTCTCCGTAGAGCTCCACACATTGCCTCCGGTTTACGCCTGCCCCCTCTCCTCCCCCATTCAACATCAAACGATCATGTTTCAACCTTGACCCACTGAAGTCCACGACCCCCGGCACACCGAAACCAGATACACATTCCCTCTTTTTTCCCCCTAGGATAGAAGACCGCATGATATATACAGATCTGTCGACCACTTCATTCATGCATGACTTCGATCGCCCTTCTAAGCCCCCCCCCTATCTGCTGCTCAAGCAAGATATTGCTGACTGACCGTTATCTTCCGCGTCCGTTTATCTTGGATCCCGCCAAATCCCTGTAAAAACCCGACCCCAGTTTTTCACTAAGTATTCCAATATACCCGAGTCAGACCCAACCCGATTCCCGAGAAAAAACATCCTCTCACTTCCCACTTCCCCATAGAGGGACAAATATCCGGCGCGAAGGTTCCCCGTCCACCTTTCTGAAAGCTACAACACCCACCTCTGATATTTCCACTCCTTTCAACCTCTCCTAGCCAGAACCGTATTTTTAGAAGTCTCCTTTTCGCTTACATAGTACCAACATCCTACCCTTCAATCCCCTCCCACCGTTAAGAGGTTAACACCTCATATAGTCCAGGCCTCCCCCCACAAACCTGCCTTATCCCCCAAACGCAAGTTACCGATCGTAGCGCTTTTTAGAAAACACAGCCCCTTCCCCCACCGTTCAAACACAAACCTTTTTAACCGCGGTAATGATTTCCTTCGAATCTTTATTCCGTATTGTTCTTTCTTGCTACCAAGTCCTTCCTTCCCAAAAGATCAAGACAGGTCGGTAATACTTAATATCATGATGGTGATTGCCGGCCCCCATCCCCTCCTTCACCCAATAGCGCTTCCGCCTCCCCCACCCATCGAAACCTTTAGAAATCTTTCCCTCCCGCATACACAATCTTCCACCCCGGACTTGTTCACCCAGAGACGGAGTTTACCGTCCTAGAACAAAACCATGCCTGCACAAGTGAACTTGCCGATGCAGTAGAAAAACCCCACTACCAGCGCCCGTACAGAAACCCCCACAACCCTTTCCCCTCCCCGGCTTGTCTCCCTCCACTCCCGTATCCTTTTTCCCCCGATAAAGTTTTTTTTTGCTCCAACCTCTCATCCCTTCCCCTTCTCCATCACTTCCCTCCCTCTCCCCAACGTCTCCCCAGGCGTTCCCCAAAGTCTCCCCCTACATTGATAGCAGAGTAATAACATTCTTCGTCCACACATTACTTCCCCCATGAACGCATTACATACATCGGACCAAAACCTGCCTCCCCCCTTAGATTTTCTCCTTTTGCAGCAGTAAGCCAATCCGCCCTCCTCCAATCCATTTCCCCCCTCCCAAAGTTCCCTTCAGACCCATGAGAATTATCCCCGACCAGTCGTCCTTCCTCTCCCTTTCCTTCTTGATCCCCTGTTGAATAAGGCTTTACTCATCCTACGCTTTTTCCCAGCGAGTCACACACAGCGAAGAGGCTTTTGTTCACGGACCTAAACAGCGATGCCTGGCAAGCCCCTTCCACAAAATTTTTCTTATTCGTGGACATATATCTCTTGCAAACACTTTCTCAACTCCTACCCAAGAGGCTCCATTAGTAATTTCAGGGAAGTTAATTGGTCAAAACTTTATTCTTTTTGCCGTTTCTATCTTCCGGCAGGGTCTCCAGTCTTCCCTGAAGAGTTCCTTCCGTGTTTTTGAATCTTCTAGACGTTACAATGACCGATTTCTTCAGTGAACAGACGTTTTTAGAACACATTTAAAGAAATGAGACCGTGTGATCTTCCTTAGGCAGAGGGTAAACCCCTTCAGCATTACGATCTATTTCATTTTCTCTTACCTCCAGATGGGCATGGATTGCAGTTACGTTTTGGTCGGTGAGCTTGCCGGTTGGGGCCGACATTCTTTTCTTTTTGTTTCTCCAGTTGGGCTTCGACCTGATTCTCTCTTTTTTCTCGCATCGATTGTTCACTGATCTAAGCGGATTGCCGTTCATGCCTTCGAGTTTTGGTAATACTTCTCCTTCTTTATTGTCCCGTGGGAACTTGTCCCTTTGGCTTTTTGAGGAGGGATTGGGACTGCCCCCCCAACAGGAACTTTCTTCTTCTGCCTGTTTTCGTGGCTGCGTAGGGTTTCTGAGGCTGTGTTCTGTAAAGAGCTGTTGGCTTTTGCATCACCGCAATTTTTTTCCTCTTTTCAGTAGGTACGGATTCCCTGATGAGGTTTTTTCTTCCTTTTTCCGTTTGTGGAGTGCCTGGGGAAGCTGGATTGATGTGCTGTCTCTGCCGATAGACTTTTCTGTTTGAGTGGTGTCCCGGGAAATGTGGGAATCGCTGGGAGATCCCCGTGAGGGCTGTAATCTCCTCTCCCTTTTGTCGTACAAGGGTTGGGTTTGTGCTTTTGCTTTGTCTTAGGTTGATTTGCGAACCTGACACTTCCCGCCCGGGTCGCCGCTTTTCTGGTATCTGCGCTGAAGGTGACTACGTAAAGAGTTGAAGGTTTTCCCGGGGTTCCTTTGGAGAGTGAATTTTGGAGAAGTTCGACCAGCCTTTCCCGGGGGGAAAGCTTTGCCATAGTAGAAGAGGTGTTTTGCGGACTTTTTGTGAGTTTTTAAGGGCTTCTTTATTGTTCTGTCCTTTTTTCCGTACAATCCCCCCTAATAACGGTCCGTATTCTCGAATTTCTTTGTTTGGTAGTTTATGGGATAGTTTTCTTTTCAGCACACCCCATAAGTGCGAAGATTCCCTAAGGAGCTTGCGATTGTAGAAGAGTGTTCGCACTTATTGCACCTTCCCTTTTTTTTTCCCCCAACTCGCCCGAGTATAGCAGGGGATTTGAGTGGGGGATGCTGTCTCGTTGTTGGGGGGTCCCCCAGTTTCCTCCCCCCGCATATGTCACTTTATCGATACTGTTGTTTTTAAATGGGCTTTGTTTCTTATTTGAAGTGGGGAGTATGGGGTTTGTGGAATGAGAGGCTTCTGAGTTAGAAGGATAAATTCCCCTAAGATTGGCGGAGCTTCCTTGTTCCGGATTGTTGGGAGTATCATTTTGGTTTCTTTTTGAGGAGCTACGGCGGAGCTCCGGTTTTGCCCTGGGTTTTCCACATCTCTGAGAATTGTGATCGAGGAGTTTTTCATGGTGTGGGGGAGCTTTGTTATTTAAGGGTTTTTGATAGTGATTGATCGCCAGGTGTCGGTTTTTTGGATTTTTTACTTAGTCTTGGCTGAATCGGTGTTTATTTCTAAGTCGAGTTGAGACACTTCTTCGGATAATATTTTTGCGGTCAGCATTCTGCTCCTCGTTTGCGCTCCGGCAATTCGGAAGTCAATTGACTGATTTGGACATGTTTTCGGATAACTCCTCGAAGTTTCTTAGACGATTCTCCCCGGTTGGTTATTTTTGTTGCTCCTTTCTTTTTCTGTTTTTGTTGGTTAGTTTACTCTTTTCCCTTCGTTTACAGATTTAAGTATGTTGGATGGTTGCTTGGTCACTTGGTAGGCCTCCCCAATGTGGTTTTCCTCCTATCTGGCGTTTCTTCAAGATGGTGTCCGGGGACACTTAATCTCCCCCCGGTTGTGCCATTCACTTTTTGTTGGTTTTTAATGGAAGTTCCTTTTTGCTATAGCTGGTCGCCCTTGCACTATTCCTTTTTGCCAGGTTATCCTGACGGCTTAATATTTGTATGATATTTCTGGGACGGGGCTAATTTCTTGCGCCCGACGTTGTGATTGTAGTTCGCTTGTGGCTCCCTGTTTTTTTCTGAATCCAGGAAAATCACAGGTGCGTGTTTGTCCAGATCGACCGCTGATGTGGCTTTTTTGGTGTCTGGGTGGAAGATGTGAAGGGATCATTCGGTTTTCCTGCGGCCTCTCCGTCTTCGCGATGTTTGCTATTCTGATGCTTGTGCTTGGATTTTGGCTTTGGGAGGTGATGTGATCTCCACCTTTCTGTTCGTGGTTTATTTTGTGGCATGCAGAGCATGGCCTTTTTTTGGATGGACGGGGCTTCATGGCTTATTTTATTTTCGTTTCTCGGTTTGGGGTCGTCCCTTTCAGGACACGGACCTGGGGAGGGTGGTGTGACTTCTTTAATTATGGTTGACTGGTTCTGTTTGACTGTCCCCGCCCCTGTGTATGTGAAGGGCACAGGCGAAGGTTGCATTATCGAGATTTTCGGAGCTGCTTTTTTGGGTGCTTGAATGATGAAGTATAGAGGGGTTTTAGGCCCCCCTTTCGTTTCCCTATCCCTTGGTTTTTTTCTACAATGGGAAGCTTTTTCGTTTTTTCTTTTTTTACTTAGCTGTTAACTTTCGTTGTTTTTTCCTTTTGAAAAGGCTCCTGGTTTCCCTTTGGACCGGAGCGCGTTTTTCATGTTCTTGATAAGCAAAGATCTTAGTGTAAGAATGTACGTCTATTTCTTCTTCTTTCGAATCGGTCTTCCCCTTCAGGTCTGTGCGTCCAGATTTCTCCTCCGTCTTAAGGCTTTCCCTTTTGTTTTTTGGCCGGACATTTGTTTTTTTTAATAGTAATTTCTTCTCTTTTTAGCATTCGCTGTCTCTGTATTGTTTTCTGTTTGCCCCTTTAGTTTCAACTTCCCCTATTTTTGTATTGTGTCAAGATCTGTAGGACCCATGACCTTTTTCGCCCCTTGGATTCCTAATAGGCCCCGTATATGTTTTTCTCTTTTCCATCTGGTATAATAGCCTGATTTCCAGCACCCCACTCCCAATTTCCCTTTTTCCTGACATTTTCTTGGTTTCCGGTTCCTTCCCGTATGCATGTGTGTCACTCACTTTTGCCCCTCCTCATTTTTGATTTTTAAATTGTAGGTGTCGGATTTTTCCGTTTCTACTTTTCTTTTTTTTGGGTTGTGGTTAGCGCAAGTTTTTGGCTCGACTCTTTTGCCGTTCCCCCCCAATCTACGGGCTCTTTATAATGGAACCGTCCTTCACGCGGTTGCCAGGTATGGAATGCGGGCTTTCTATTTCCTCCATTTCAGTTTCTTTAAACGCGTTTTGGGGCTTGGGGCCTTTTTATCAAATAAGGACCCTTTTTTTTTTTTTAACTGATCTCCCCACCGCCTAACAGGTCTGCGGTTGATTCCAATGAAGCGGCGGCATGTCCTTCCGGCGTCTTTTTTCTGTAACGGGTATCGAAACTTTTCCCTCTCCTCCCGTTGTTGGAGATCCCTTCGATCAACGTTGTAACCAACTTTCGTTCATCCTCGGCTTTTCCTCTTCCCTTTTTCCAGGTTGGGAATAATGTACCATCCAGGCCTCAACGGATTCCCTCCTGTTTTATGGCCCCCCCCTTTTTTCCAGACAGTAATCTTCCCGGATAACCCTCCCCCTTCTTTCAATACATCCCCCCATTCTCCGGCAGTTTTTTTAGCTTTTTCCCCTTTTATCCGCCGTCATATTTTCCGGGCACGGACGAGTCTTCGCCCGCCTTTTCCCCTAACCCCCCTCCCCCAAATTCCACCGCTTGCCTCCTTCCCAAATAAAAACACGCTGCCTCTTTTTCCAACCCTCTTTTCTCCGAAATGTCCTGCCTATTCCCTACCCCACTTCAAAGACGTCCTATTACTCCCCCCTTTCCATTTAATTGATCGCTTTCCATAGTTTTTCCCACCATTGTAAAGAGCCCCCTCTACCTTCAGTCCCTTCTAACGATCTTATTCCCATGGAACCATTCACTAGTCATAAAATCTCTCAAACCCCCCCTCATCTTAAATTTCGAAACCCTTCCATCCCCCCCCCTCAGGCCCAGTCTCCCCCAGATGCCCAACCTCACTGAAGAAATTTCCTACCCTGCCACCACAACCTTTTCCTTGATGCAACTTGATACTGACGACTCTCCTGTTCCCCTTTTCAAGCACCAGTTCCAAGATTGTAAGTCGGCAAGTCCATATAGGAACCTACTCTTCCCTTTTATCCCGCCGTCCCCCCTATTCGCCCACCCTTCCCCAGATAAAATATCCCGTGAGTTTTTTCCCCTCCCCTCCCCACTTTGACCTTTAATATTTAAATACAAAAAGCAAAAGTTTCCAAGTCGTAACCAATCCCGACCTCTTCTCCACCAGTCCCGGCCCGCCCTAAAATCCTTACTCAAACACCCCTAACATCTCCCGACCTTCTGCTGTTCCCCCCAAACACCCGGGTCATCACCCACCTGGCCTTTTTTTTTCTTTTTCCCCTCCCCTGCAACATATTCGTTCGACGCCCCCCCCTCCCGCGCAAGGGTTCTAAGGTTTTACCCAGACCACGAGTCACCCCTCCCTCCGCCCCCACTAGGAGTACCCTCCAAGCCTGCAAAGTGAAACTTTCCTAACAAAATCCCCACCGACCGGAAACCCCCGGTTTAGACACATACAAAAGCAACACCCTCCACAAGCCTCAAACCAAGCTCTCGCAAGCACGTACCCCTCTCCCCATCCGCTTCTTGTACCCTATCCCCGCCTGACAAGTAGCCACATCCATAGGTCTATCGGTCCCCCCCCAACACTTTGCACCCCCCTTTTGTAATATTTATAGTTAATGTCTCCATCGTGATCACAATTCGGTGAGTCCCTTCTTCCCTCCCATCTTACGTCCCCTCTCAAACTCCTGTGATACATGTTCCCGCCAAGTCTTACATTTTTAATACAGCTTTTCCCTTTTTACATTCCACAGTATAGCCAACCCCCCAAGCCCCCTCGGACTTTGTTCCCACACCTGGGTACTAGGTGTCACGAGACAAATTTCCACCGCTTCGACCGCCAGAGCTGCAGAACACCTCAGGGTGCTTGCAAGAGTCTCCAATCCCCCCCGCCAGACTTCCCCCCTCTTTCCCCCCGCCCTGAAAGACGCCAGGTGTTTCGAGCCACCGGCAAAAGAACAAAGTATTCCCAAAATCTCTAATGTCGACTTCTTAGTCCTCCCCGCATGTCGAAACCTGCTCCATTACTTTCTCCCTTTTCGCTTTTCCGCACCACATATGCATCTCCATCTCCAGTCCAAAATATATTTAACAAGCCGATTTATTCCTTTTGACGATGTCCCTCTCGGATATCAGCCCAGAACAAGCCCCCCCCCCCTACTTGGCGATCAGGACTAATCTATCCATCTAACCCTTACTCCAAAGCCAAAGGACGATCCAACCCCCCCCCGTTCCGTCGCAAACCCCCTATCAATATAGAATACCTTTCCCCCAACGTCGTTCCGCTTTCCCCTTCCCCCAACACCTTAGGCAACAGAACACAACACCCCCCAAATCATTCTCACTCAAACTCCTGAAAACTAACCCTATTCCCGTCATTCTTTAGCCATAATTTTCTAATCCCATACTCCCCACATCCCGCCCCCCCCCCTGCCCTGCTGTTCCCGAGATAAAGCTGTTCTCCAAGACTCCACACCCTCCCTCAACCCAATCAACCTAGAATGTTCTCGATTGCCTCACAATATTCCGTCCCCCCTTCACCGCTAACCCCTCTAAAAAGCGTCAGCCTCCCTCTCGTCCTTATTGATGCCTCCAATATTCCCAACCTCATCAGGCGTCTAGAGTCAGTTCGATTATGGGGCTTGTCCATTTCCACGATTCCCGGACCCCCATCTTTCCCCCCTGCTCCCACCCCCCCCTCCGCAAATCTATAAGACCTTCGTTCCCGCAGGCGGTCAATGATCAACGATTTCCCACCCCGACACCGTCCCTCAAGCAAAAAGTAAGCACCCCGAACCGCGCGTAACCCTTCCCTTTGTCAGTGTCTAAAGCTACCCCCCCCCTCCCTTTTCTCCAACCCCACCAACGCATGTGAGTTCGCGTTCCCCTGCCCAGACCGTTCTTCTGCAACGACACAAACCTTCTCCCACCTCGAAGCATAGACCATGCAGCAAATCACTCGCCCCCCCCCTCACTCCCCAAAACGTACCGGCATGCCCTCCTTCCCAACCGCTCAGCTATTCCTTTAGTCCACTATCAAAGGTCTCAGCATTCCCCCCCCCTAAACGCTAAAATTACCAGAAGAGGAAACTCCCCCCCCCCCCTCCCCCCTTTTGTTTTTTTGGTGTTTTTTTTTTTGTTGGTTTTTTTGTTGGGGTGTGGTTGGTCTAAGTTCCTTTTTGCCCTCAAGATCCACGCCCCCAATAAAATGTATCCAAAAGTTTCACATACTCCCCTTTTTTTTCTGTATTTTCCCCCATTATACGCACCTCGGGTCCCTTCCTCCCTTTCATCTTTTACACGAAAATACACCTTCCCGCGTCATTTCTTTTTCTTTGGCCGCCAAGATTTTCATCAAAAAACCATTGCCTCCCTTCCTTTGCTCCACCAACGG
>Ga0179591_1337151_pt1 | contig 10033 bp, 14 predicted proteins | sample CZOMad2_1_08_16f_FD_182891 | JGI IMG/M metagenome (GOLD analysis project Ga0179591, IMG submission 182891) | Vadose zone soil fungal communities from Angelo Coast Range Reserve, California, USA - CZOMad2_1_08_16fungal (PacBio error correction) | ecosystem: Environmental > Terrestrial > Soil >... | reverse complement strand
TCAGGGTGAAGTCCTTTTTTTTTTTAATTGAGTCGCATCCCCTCCCACCGAGACCTACAACCTTGTGTTTTCTCCCCCTTTTCATTCTGACCACGATTTCCCTTTAAATCGAATCCCTCGCGGGAAGGAGAACCTCCCCCCCCCCCCTCCGTGTGTCTTTTTGCAGATACCTCTTTTCGCGAGTGCCCGCGGCGACATCAAATTCATGTATTGCTTAATTTGCGAGATAATTGCTCCCCGGGATCTCCCCCTCCAAATAAAATCATTTCTATCTGGTCGGCCTTCCTCCCCCCCCATGAGGACGAAGATGTTTTAGATCCCCTACCAGGTGCTTGAATTTCTCGTGGCTCCCCCTCATGGACGACCCCCCCTCCCCTTCTATTAGAGACAGCCCCCCTCTTAGTCCCAGAGGCGTCCATGTCTCTCTTTTCAATGCGTTAGGCCCTTTTCCGAATGTCACAAGACTTCAACCTTTTTTCTTTCCTTGGCTCTGGGTTGAACTGCAAGGTCAGGGGTTCTCTATGGAAAATCCTTCGGCTTGGTCAATTAAAACAGTACTCCCCTTCCGATGTCCCTTTTGGTAGGATAACCCCCCCCGGTGAGAAGTAGTGGTTTTTTTTTTTTTGTGTGTTTTTTTTTCTTTTTTTTCTCTTCGCAAAGATTGTGGTTTTTGGGTTCTTTTCCCCTCATAACACAGCCCTTGTCGCAGAGGTATGATTTTGCGGATGAACCCCCCCTTCATTTCTTCTTTTGCAGAAAAGTCATTTTTGCTGACGACAGAACTTTCCCGGCCCAGCGAGAATTTAATCCCCCCAGAGGTAGAACTCCCACTCAAGCTTCCGTACGGACACTCTCTCTTTTTTAGGGGTAACATATAAAACGGGGATGTAATCCTGGAGGTAAAGGACTGTTTTTCGGTTCTTTGGATATTTCTTTCTCGTTTTTCACAGATGTTACCTTCTCCCCAACGTGATTGTGGGCAAAAAAGAATCCATTATATAGATATTTCCTTGTTGCTTTTTTTAGCTAATCCGGAGCGGCTTTCTTTCCCCCCCCTTTACGATTTACGGGAGTTTCGACCAGCCGACCTAAAACCACTTCTTTCCCCCCCCTTTGGACCCCATGCTGGCCTTTTGTCCTATCCCACCTGGCGCGTGTCTTTCACCCCTATGCGCTTGTTTTTCATTGGCGAACTATGGTTCCTTATTCTAGCTGAGTTTATTTTCTCACAAAAGATGAAGTTCTTCATCCCTTTCTCCCCTGTGTGCAGAGGACGTTCCACCCCTCTTCCAATCTGAGACGCGAAAACCTTCCTTGTTCTTCCAGAAGGTGCTTCACCCAAAAACCCCCCTTTCCCCCCCTATCGCAACGGGTAAGATGTTTCCCCACTTCTTTATGTCGTGATGATCTTTTTTCCCGACGATGAAAGTCTTTTTATTTCCCAAGTACACATCTCTCCCTTTTCCTTTTTCCCCCGCGAAAAGGATTTTTACACCAGGGATTGACATTCGCACTCGCCCCTGTCACCGCCCCTCACTAATACAGACTCTTTTCGCTGTTGCCCGTCCAAGTTCCCCCTTCCTCATAAGCGTTTTTTCTAGCTTGGTATCCCCCTTCTTTCAGCAGAGATTGATGAAACCTTCTCTTCAACGTCCGCATGCTAGTTATCCTCCCTCCAGCTCGCTTTTATTTGGCTGAACTCTCTCCTTCTTTAAGATTCCTTCGACTCCCCCCAATGTTTTCTACCCGGTTTCTATACCCGACAGAGAGGATAGCCCCCGGCCACCAAAACAACGATTTTTGTACTTCTTCCAGGACAAATGTAAAGATGACCCCGCAATGGACACCTCCCCCTTTCAGGATTGTACGCATATTTTCCTTTTAAAAAAGATTTTTTCCCTATGGTCGAAGTCAATTCTCCTTCTCCTCCCCGTACAATCACCCCCGCTCAAATCCGGTTTCCCTTTTAGAATACGACCCTTTTCTTTACAGCCGTTCCTCCCTTCCCCCGAAGGACACTTCTCGCGGACCCCAACGTGACTCAGAAGTGCTTTCCCCCCGAAGTGGTCGATTCGGTGCCCACTGCGTAGAGCTTCTACCCGTCAACTGACCACCCCTGAACAGTAGCCTTTCAGCCTCCCCACCGCGCGGCACCTGCCCCTCCTGCAGAGTCAGCTTCCTCCACGTGTCAAGATTTTTTTTTTTCTCAACCATGAATTTTTTTCCCCTTCGATATGTTCGATCATTTTCCCTCCCGTGAGAGAACCGGCGAGTCAGTTGGCTCCGCACCTTACTTGAGCGTTGCTGACCTTCCGTTCTTTTTAATAGTCTCGGAATACTACCCTTCCAAAGACCACCCCCACCCCCAGTCAAACCTCAGTAAGGAAAGGAAGTACACCCCTAATCGAGACGACGCTCCTTTTTTTTAAAACGATGGCCTGATTTTCCCACCCCCCTCGTTCCGTGATATACCCTCGCGTCACAAATTCCGCTTCCCATGCTGCCCTCCCCCAGATGTAGTGCTTTTCGAAACTTTCTCCAGAGGAACCTTTTCCAGTCTTTTTAAGTCAGTATGCTTTTTTTCCTAATAACGCCCACAGATAGTTTCTTTTTCTGAAGCCGAATCTCTTCACCCTTTAGTAGAGCAGGCTACGCCCTCCCCCTGCGAATCACCTGGCCCTTATCCCCCCCGAGAGAATAGTTTTTCTTTACGGAGGAGTACTTCTCCCCCCCAGAGTTGTCCCCTCTTCGCTCACATCAATTTTTTCGGATCCGGCGCATATTCCCATGTGTTTTAAGGTACCGTGGCTCTTTCACGAGACCGCAATCTTTTCTTCTTTTCATAGCGGACTAGATTTACAGGCGTTCCTCCCAGAGCTGGGCTATCTTCCTTCTCTTTTTTGTGCACGGTTATTCCTCCCGGAGAAAACATTCCTTTTCTGATTCCCACAGTTTAAGAGGACTCCTTGGGTTCCTGTGTTTTCCTTTCCCTTCCCTTCTTTTTCACACTAATGCCCAAAGAAACATTTTTGCCCCCCCGTTTTCCCCCGGAAGTTCTCAAGAAACAGGTCTTTCCCTCGAGCCCACGTTACAGCGGCACGATTCCTCTCCTTTTGAAAGCGAGCAAAAATAAAAACACCTTTCTTTGTGCCGTCATATAGCGAGAGATGCGTATTCCCTCCTTCCCCCCTCGTCGATGATCAACTTCGGTTGTCCCTCTCCTGTGGGAAAGAACAAACGTTTCTCTCCCGTTATGATAGAATCTCTCTGTTGTGTTAGAGTCACGAGTTCCGCGCATACAGTTGACACTTCCCCTGGCCCCCCTAAAACCCTCGTACACTTTTTTCCCCTTCTCCTGAGGGATAAGAAAAGTAATGCTTTCTTTTACCGAGGGTTTTCATTCCCCCCCTCCCCTTGGGAGGAACTCCCCCCTTCTCCTCCTAGCAAGACTCCCTCTCCCGAGCGCATATTTCCAATTCAATGTGAAACTCGGGGTTCAACCTGTGAGCTGCCGACTTTTGTCTACATCATTATATACTTCTTCCCCCCCCCTTTGTTGAGAGAGATGTGATAGTTTCTCAATCTGCAAAGTTTGACCCCCCCCCATCCATTGATGATGATTAAGCACCAGATTGAGATAGAATTCCCGCTCTTTGGAGAGGGGCCATTTTCCAACCCACCCCCCCCCCCCCCCCCCCCCCCCCCCCCCCCCCCCTTCGGATCTCGCTGTGAAGGAAAAACCTCCCACGTTTGAATTGCTATGATGTGCTGATCCACTTTCCCCCCTAACGCCGCTGTTCAACCTGCCATGGGACGAGGGTTGGTATTTCTGGTGCCTGGGATTTAATCTTTCATAAAAAAGATGAGCTCTCCTTCCCCTATCCGAAACGGTTCCCCCATTTCGTCACGGTCTTGGATTCTTTAAGGAGACCAACACCCTCCTTTGGAAATCTACGATTTTTTTTCCCCTCTCCGCGTAGCGATTCCCTTTCTGCTTCGAGGTCCTGGATGGGAAGATGTTTGAATACTACTGTCATCCCGGGCTCTGCCGGGAGCCCCTTCGTGAGGGGCTGTCCCGTGAGGCTTTTCCCCCCTTTGAGGGCGGAAGGTATTTTTCCCCTTCCCTAAGTTGCCTGTTCCTCAACCCCTCAGGCACCCTTCCTGCCTTCTCCCTCGGGACCCCTTTGTTCCCAAAAATTTCCCCCTATAAATCGTCCCCAGAGATAGCCTTGTTCTTCCTACCACAGACGAACGCTCTCGTAGCGAGAACTTTCCTATTGATGTCCTTCTTGTGTTGAGGGATCTCCCAATATTGCGTCTCCCCGTTCTCTATGACTCAGGAGTCCTCCTAAGCAAGATGACTCTTCTCTAATAATCAGACACACCGTTCCTCCCGTAGTTTCGTAACGAGCAGTAAACTCTGTTCTCATGTTCAGTGATGCCTTTACTCTTTGAGTCATAGCCCTTGCTTTTCTATCCTCACCTTTTCTCCCCGAGAGAGGGAACGTATTTTTGTTTGTTGGGAGTCCCTTTTTAAGGCCTCCCCTCCCCTGCTGCAAATTTTCCCACAAAACGTTGAACCATTTTGTGGGAAGACCGGCCTCCCTCTCCAAGGATTCTGCCCTGCGTTTCTTCGCGACCTGGAAGATCTCGACCGTGAACGAGTGTTTTCTTCCCCCCTTGTGAAAAAACTTCTTGCCTCATCCTGATAGAGTCCTTGATCAACAAGTGAGTTTCCTTCCCTTTTCCTAGGGGACTTCCTTTCGTGTTCGGCTGTACCCGTTTGTATGAAGAGAGATTCACCCCCCATTTTGACAAGTGAAGACGCAAGTTCAAACCATTACCTTTCTTTGGGATCACCTTTTCCTTTTGCATAACCTTCTCTTCAATCAATGATCCCTTCTTCCCCCACTCTGTTAGTTGTGGATCCCTTTTCCTCTGGAAGACCGCCCCACCCTTGATAGCGAAGATGCCCCTCTTCTTTTGCTCTTTTTCAGCAGAATTGGTGGTGTTTAGTCCTTTCCCCCCCTTCCTTTCTTGTGGATGTCAGTTGCGTGCCTCTCAGAGATAAGAATTTTTTTTTGTTTAAAAATCAATAGAACATCTTTCCCCATTAGGTCAAGTTTGATTCTCATAGGACATTACTCATTGCGCAAAGGGAGTTCCCTCCTCATAGCCTGTTCGGATTCAGACTACGGATAGGTGCCCCCCCCCCCCCTTTCTGTGAATGTCATTCCCTTTTTTTAGATCATGGTTTCTTCGACAATAAGGGGTTTTCCGAGAAACCCTTTTCTTCGAAATTCTTCTCTTTCCCCCATGGAATTATGTTTTCCGATTAACAGTATGGCCTTTCTAGAATGATCATCCTTCCCGGCCGAGAAAGCCGTTCCCCCCCCTTTTTTTTTGAGGCAAGACTTTTTCCTTAGTTCGTGAGCATCCCTTTCGAACCCTTTCCTGTACCCCTTCCCTTTGGGCAGTTGTTTGCTGCGGGAGCCTAGTAATGTCACGCTGAAAGCGCTGGGTCGGCGCCTGCCCAATAAAAACTCTCTCTTCCCTCGAATGCGGCGTTGTCTTGCGAAGGCTGGCTTCCTCTTTTTCCCCTGCGAATTAAGATATCTTTTTTTTTCACCACAACCTGCTTTCTCTCCACTTGACTCTCTGCTTTTCACTCGTGAAAATCCTTTCCGTCTCGTTATTAGTGAGTTCAATCTATAGATGGCCACCTCGTGTTAACTGGTCTCTTGGCGCGGGTGAACTGAATAGTGACTCTTGAAACGGCTCTCCCCTTTCCCTTCGTTCGTTCCCCACGTACGAAAACTTCTCTTTTGCCAATTGGTAGTTTTTTCCACCAGCGGGACCACTTCCTCTTTTGGAAAAGGTGTTTGGTAGTTTTCCTAAAAGTAGGGGAATCCCTGATGCAGAGACCTCTTCAGGTTCTATCTTTTTACGGACCGTTCCTTGCACCAAATGGGTTTTGTTTTTTTTTTTTTCCCCCTCCTCCTTGAAGTCCGTTCACTTGGTGGCTCCCAGAGGAGGTTCATCGGAGCTAATTAAATCCCCCTTGTCGCCCAATGAGACAGCCCTTCATTTCAAGTAGGCAGCGCCCGTGGTCTCCTGTAAGAAACGGTGCCTTTTTAAGCATGGGGTAAAGGAGACACTCGGTGAGCGGATTGCCGTCTTTCCCCGATATCATTCCACCCTTTTTTGGCCACCCCCTAGAGAGGAGTCTATTTTTAATACCTCGTTCTGTTTTTCTAGAGATCCCGTTTCTTGTTTGCAAAACTTTCCTTTCGACAGAGGAAATACCCCGCTTCGACTCTGACCAAATGTTTAATTTCCCCCGTTTTATTCAAACTGTTCCCTTTTCTAATTCGGGGACTGAAGAGGCTTCTTTTATGGCGAAATATGCCTTCTCTCGCTTGCAAATCGGCTGGTCTTCAGCCCCCCCTCTTTCCTTCAGACATTCGCTGTTCCCCCCCCCCTGGGTCAGCAACGCCTTCCCCTCGAAAGGTGAGAGAGACTTGTTGTCCACCTAAGGTGATGCCCCCCCCCTACAACACATATTTCCCCCCAAAGGAAGACTCCCCCTCTGATGGTCTTTTGCGCGATAAGCCCCCCCCCCCGTGGGCCTTGTAGGATGGTTAGGATTCGGAATGCATGTTAGGACGCACCCGGGATTCCCCCTCTGCCTGACCCTGATGGACTTCCTTTTTCGACCCAGAGAAGACCCCCCTGCGTCTGGCCATTCGTCCTTTCGCCAATTGCGTCAAGCATTGCCTTCTAATACGAGAAGTTCCTTTCCGCGTGTAAGGAGTCACTACATGCTCGACGACTTTTTCGGAGCATTGGGTCCTTCGGAAATTCCTCCCTTGCTGGAAATTAGACCACAAAATGACCTAAGCGTTTTCCCTGAGGACTCAGATAGACTGCATCCTCATCACCTAAAGGAGTTCCCACCCCGTAGAAAGATCCCTCAAAAATGAAGGTTTTTATTACCTTTTTTTCTTTGGGACGACAAGATATAATTTACAAAACCCCGCTTTGCTACGGAACCCCCAGATGAACGGCTCTTCATCAAGATGGTTATCTCCCCAGTATTCCGGGACAGCAAGTCCCACAACAGAGTCCTCTTTTGGAAAATTTTCTTCGAAACCCCGACAACTGAAAAGAAACCAGGAACATCCAAATTCATTCTGCCCGCCGAAGTCGTGAAGATTTCCCGTCTTTTAGCGGATCCCTTCCCGCAAGGCTCGGAACAAAAGGATCGGAAAGGGAGACGTCTTCCAAAAAGGGACTCAGGCCCCTCCAATACTCACGAATGGCCTATCTTAAGAGACATCGGGAGACCCTCTTCTACCACAGAACCCCCCATTACCGTAGCCTCTTCCCTCACGCCAAAGGCTTTACAAACTGGCCCCTCCCCCCCAGAGTCATTTTCCGCTGTTTTCATCAACCCTGACCCAGTCCTACCTCGAGTTTCTATGATCTCTCTCCTTTTTTTTCCGAAAGGGGTGGGAACTGGGAGCCGCCCCCTGATCAGGTTTTTCGGGTTTCTGCCAAGTCCGGTAGCCCTTTTTTTCGCTCTAGAAAAACAATTTACGAACGCCAAATCTGACCCCCAGTAACCCCTTTCCCGGAAGATAAGAAAAGGACCCTTCTTCTACAAACATAGGCCTTCCCTTTCAGACGTTTTTAAACACTTCTGTATAGACCCCCCCCGGAAAACATTTTAACCCCCCCCCCCTTTTTCGTCGGAGTGAAACGGAAGAATTGCGTACCATTTTCTCCGAAAACCCGATCAGGGTGTGAGTACTTTCCCTTTTCAGAATTACTTTAGAAGAAGACCCCCTTTCCACTTAGATGCAGATTTCCCCCTCCCCTCGAGGTGATTTTCTAAACTCTAGAAAGGATAATCGTGTTGGAAATTCGCACCCCTGGAACATGTTCAGAATGACGAAGTTGACTGACTGAAGGAAGGCTCAACATGTGGCTTCGCCATCCGGGATCTTCGATAAACTATCTGGATTGTCTCTACACGATGCTCAACGAAGGTTTGCGAGAATCCTATGACATGGCTCTTTAGAAAAGCCGGCAGGTCGAATCTTCCTCGTGAGAGAGAGAATACAATTTCGAGTTCACCCCCGCGAGGGGATCTCTCTAATTGGGCTTTAAGTTAATATTTGGCAGAAAACCCGTGATGGAAGTTTCTTCAGTAAAGTCCCCGAATAGGTGGTCGGTGAGGGCAACAAACATCCTCTTCGGACCTGAAAATCCAAAGCCTATTTAGGCAACTGAGCGAAAGACCCCTGAGACGTGCAAGTTTATCCGGTATTCGCTTCCCGGGGACCCCTTCCCATAAACCTCTGTCATCCTCCGTTGCGCATTCGCGGACGCTCCCCTAACCAAGACTTCCATAAAATTCGTGTTTCTAGAATGACAGCAATCCCCCTTCTCTAAATAGGGTCCAGAACCTGAGAGACGCCCCCATAGTTGCGGTCGCGACCCTCCCCTCAGATTACTTTCCCGAAAGGACAAATCTCCAATTCGTTCCAAAGCCCTTTGAGGATTGCTCCCCCCGGTCAAAGTATTTATTCCAATTCTCACCCCTGCCGGTTTTCTCCCACTAGACCCTAAAACCTTTTCCATAAACTGCCAGAGATGACCTCCGAAGCATTCCCCCCCTATCTCCCTGTGAAAATAGGGACTTTATCTAATTTGAGCAGACCCCCACCTCCCTAAGAATAAGGTTGTTTTGTGTGGTTTCCTCTAGAGATCTGTGCCCCCCCCAAGTCTGCATCCCGGAGTGAAAACTTTCCTCCCCTAGTTGACCCTGATGATATGGCACCCCTTCGATCTCTATTAGAGGGAATAGACCCCCCCATTGGACGCAAGATTCCTCGTTAGATATCCGAAGTCAACGAGTTCCCCCAAAGTTCTGCCCCGGTTCCTCCCTCAACTAAACTATGCGGACCCCTCCATGGAAGCCCTTCCGCGGAGGATATCCTTCTGGACCGGTTTCCGCCCCCGGTGAACTCAGAGGAATAGTCCTCTTCCCAATTTCCCCATGATCCCAGACTCGAAAGGTTTCCCTATTGATCTTTGGTCTTTAATTCTCGGTTTGTTCCAACAAGACTGATTGATTCGACGCTGGGATTATGCCTCCGATGAGTAAAGAGGATTCTCATCACTTCGATGTTGATGTTCTGTCACCTCCTTATACCTAATAGAAGATGGAGAGAGAGCTCTTTCCCTATGAGAGCCTTTTTTTTTCCTTTTTTCCTTGAGGGACCGTAGTTCCCTCTCTGCCGGTGCAGGTCACTCTCAACCAGGCACCGATTCTTTTCCCCCTTTCCGGAAACCCCTCTCCATCAGGACTGTTTTTTCCCCCCAACCACGGTCCCCCCCCCCCCACAGTCCCCCCCTTTATAGCCAGCGTGCGTATCCTCCGAAAGATTCTTGTTAGTCCCTACGCCCTCCTCCCTTAATGGACACGTTTACAGTGAGGGATTACGAGAAAACTGATCTCCCCTAGAGAAACCTCAGACAGAGCAGGAGAGCCCCGCAAGGAGCGGAAGTGAGAGATTATAGACCCAAAAAGTGTGTTTGAATCCAACTTCTTGAAGAAGAGCAGTAAACCCCCTCTAGTCATAATGATTGACCTTTGATTGATTCGTCTGCCGAAAACTCTGGAGAAAGGAGTCTACCCTACATCACAGATACTCCTGACAACGCTCGCTTAACGAAGGGGGAGGAGGGATTTGCCACACGTTAATCTCTAAGGATCAGCCCAAAAAACGCTGAGGAACCCGGTTGCTTCCAAAGAACCCATATTGAAAAATCAGCATATAAGCCTCCTATCATAGAACTTGGTTCAATCGACCTGTGTCAGATCCCGGGTCGATCCTTTTGGGGAAAAACCGTCATTCTTTCTAGATTTTTCCTTTTCAACTCGTAGTAAGGAACTTCCTTAATAGGTTTTTTTTCCTGTGCAGATTCTTATTTTGAAAAGGGTTTCCTCTCCAAATCTACTAGC
>Ga0179591_1328199_pt1 | contig 10033 bp, 13 predicted proteins | sample CZOMad2_1_08_16f_FD_182891 | JGI IMG/M metagenome (GOLD analysis project Ga0179591, IMG submission 182891) | Vadose zone soil fungal communities from Angelo Coast Range Reserve, California, USA - CZOMad2_1_08_16fungal (PacBio error correction) | ecosystem: Environmental > Terrestrial > Soil >... | reverse complement strand
GCGTCTTTCCGCCTGGGATGTGCCTTTATGTCAATTCGTTAGCGCTCACCTTTGACTGGTAAGTCTTCCCTAAGTGGCGTAGCCCTCGCTCGCCATTCTGCTTTTTCGTTTGTTTCTTCGCATTGTCAAGTTTTTTTTTTTTTCCTCAGCCCGTAGACGCACGCTCCTCTATTTTGAGAAATCGTTGAGTTGGCCCTTTTTTTTTTTTTTTTTGTTCGCGTATTGGTTTCTGGCGTACCTTCCCCCCTCCTTGGCGTATTACGACCGTTTTTTTTTGAGCCACACGGGCGCCAGCAAATCGTCAGGTCCCTCGCGAAAGCCCTTTTGCCCCCTTTCCTCTACCCCTTTCGATGTTTTAATTAGAAGTATCTTCTTTTTGAACGGGCGACAGATGACTTAGTTTAGAAAATAGTTCCTCAAGCTTCTGGTGGGTGGTCCTTCCTTACCAAATAACAGTGGGAGCCCTCCCTGAACTCTCTGTCAGGGTCTGTCCCCCCGCAGGTTCTTTTATTTTTTTTCCGGCAAAGCTTTGGTGCGGGGCGTCTTTTGTACACTGTTTTTTTTCGTCCTCGCCGATTGATTAAATCTCTCTTCCCCTTACTCAGTTTTGGTGTTTTGTTTCTTTCTGATCTGGTGTCCTTTTAGCCCGAGGCCCCCATTGGAAACCTGCAATCTCACGCTTGACATATCCGCTTTACTTTTTTTGGCACCCCGAATGACCATCGTCCATTTGGCCGATTGCGTTTTCCTCCACAACCAGGGCAGGACGTTTTTTTTTTTTCAAGTCGTCTTTTTCTTTTTGCATAATATTGTTTACCTAAGGAGAATGATTCCTTTTTCCCTCAGCCTTACATTTGGTGGTAAATTTTCCCTTTCCCACCCCGGTGCTTCTGGAGTCTTTGGCGTTCCCCTATTTTTGTCCCCGAATTTCGGGGACTTTTTTTTTTAGCGCAAACCTACCTTTCCCTTCTCCAGTACTTCTTCGGTCCCCGTCAAATGCTCCCCAACCACAGGACGCTGCAAAACCCCCCCAGTGAGCCCTCACCCTGATTTCCCCCACCCTATTCAGCCTCGGTAGCTTTCGGAACGCTTTGAAACTGCCCTAGTGACAACAGACCCACCTTTAACTTCCTATCCGGCGTGTCCTTTTTTTTTTTTTTTTTTTTACTTTTTTCGGTAGCCGTTTCCCCTTTTGATGCCTCGCTTCGTTTTCATTGACGTTTGATAAGGTATTTGGCATGGGCTCGGTCACATTACCCCCCGCCACAATAGGCGCCTTCCCCCGCCGTCCCGCAGACCTTCCCACATTGTCAAGTCGGATCTTGTGAGTTTTTTTTTTCTTTTTTTTTTTTTTCCTGTCCCCTTGACTGTCCCCCTTTTCAAAATCGATTTGGCGCAGTTAGCACCGCCAACAAAAACATAACTTACGCCCTTCCTCAGTTCGTGAGTCACAGAACCCTGGTCCCAAGAAAACTTTTCCCACTGGTTTTTTTTCATACCGTGGGCAACCATCATGTTTTTCGAATCGTCGTTTCCTCCCTTTTTTCCGGCTTGCTTCATTATTTTACGGAGTCCTTTTGAATCTTCTACGAAAGGGCAGAATTTTTTTACATCTTCCATGTGGGTCTTCCCCCTCAGGTCGGTGAGTTTTTTTTCCCCTTTGGGTTCGGTACCTGTCGAGAGACACCCACGCAGTTAGGGTTGAAAAGGCCGGTCCAATTGTTTTAACGGATCGATCCACTTCCCCCCCTTTGATTTTGTCTGGTCCCTTTGTTCAGAAGTGAGGCCGGTCCCCTGTTTTCTTTTCTTTCCAGGTCTTCCTTGGGTTACGTCCCCCTTCTCCACCCCTCCCCAAAGTACGGTACCCTGTGGTCCTCCCCGGAAACTGACTCTTGGCGCTTCTCCAGGAGGATTTACGCTCGCGGGGTGGCGGTCTTTCTTCTTTTTTTTTACTGTGGACTCTGGAGTTTGCTCTTCCTTTTCCCCTTACTTTCCAGAACGAGTCAAGACACGCCCAACCTTTTTGGACTGACAATGCTCAGATTCCCCCCCCCCCCCCTAATGCGATAAGTCCTGTTTACCGCAGTTGCCGAGCCTCAAACTGGTTTCCCTTTTTGAGGAAAAAGCTTCTTACAACGTTTTAATTATATCGACCGTTGTTTTTCGCAACCACGTTACCCCCTCGGCAAGTGTCGGGCTCCCCTCTTTGACTTAACAGTTTCGGCCCTTGGTTGCAGTTGGAACATCTTTTTTCTCTTTTTTTTTTTTCTGTGATGAGTTTTTCCTTGATCTGGACCTCACCCAGGTTTGGGTCATTCCTTTACCTTGCGGCTGGAGTTAGCTTTTTGGATCGTCCCCCTTTCCTTCGACCCCGCCGACCTGTACGTCCAGTCTGCGTTTCAGATATACAATTGTGTTTTTTGGCCGTTTTCCCCCCTTCAACGTCCCTTCTCCCTTTTTTCATTTGGGATGAAGGAGCCGACTCATGCACCTGGATCCAATTTTTTCAAGTCCGGGGTCCAAATGAAGGTGCTCCTAAGCTAGACCCGCCGTAAACTGAGTTTATATCCCGCCACCCCACCCACCCCACCCCTGTCCCCTTTCCTGTAGATGAGTCGACTTCTTCTCTTTAAATCCTAGAACTGGGGCAACTTCGCCAACCCCGTCCCAGTTCCCCTAAGACCGGTCACGTCTCTTTCGTTTTTTGCATGCGCCCACAGGAGGCGCTGGGGTTTCAGAATTTTCCCCCCCGTTACCAATGGCGGCGAGCCCTCCTTTCCTTAAGTTTGTTGGTTTGAGTTTCGGAGGTTTTTAGTGCCCTTTTCCCCCCCCCCCCCCCCCGGTCTCTTTTCTTAACACCTCCCGGCCCTTTTGCGCTTCCTCTGGTTAGCTGTTTTATGTTCCCCCTTAGTTTGCTGTTTTTTTTGTTTTTCTTGCTTTCCTTTTCATGCTACCTTTTGACATGACCGGAACACTGTGCGCCCCAGGGGTTGATCGATCCCTTTAATTTTATTGATGCGCACCGGTTGTCAGGTTTTTCCCCCCCCATGATCCAGTTTCGGTTTCTTTTCCTTTATGCAGAAGGCGAAGGCGCCCGCCCGGTGGGCAGGGAGATTCCTTCAAAATGCAGTGCTTGCTCCTTTTTCTTTCTCTCCACTTTTCGGCGTTGTTTTCTTCCCCGGTTTTCGATTGAGGCATCTCCGACTTTTGCACCCTGGTGAAATTTTCCCCAGACCCCCCGTTTGAGGGGCAACCCAGTCAAACCCGACCACCTCTTGCGGTTCTACTTTGAGACCTGCACCGCTCCCCCCTGTATGCGACCCCGAGAGTCCACTGCTTGCGTTCGCGTTGTTGTCCGTTTTGTAGGAAATTTTTTTCTTAGAGGGCGGCTGGCTTTGCGTCACGTTTCGGTAGTTCTCTTCCCCTGGCGTCCTGAAACTTTTTCGTATTGAGATGTAAGTTGGTTTTCCCGTCCCCACGAAAAGTTGGCGTGGGCGGGCACTTGCCCCTCTTTTTTGAGACTTTTTCTAGTCTTTTAACCGCAGCCCCCCTGCACTCCCCCCCCCCGAGAATGCGAACATTTTTCAATCCTGCGCCCCCTCTTCCCTTTTTGCGACGCGTTCCCCCAGTTTTTTTTTTTTATTTCGTTATTGAGTCTTTTTTTTTTTAATGGTTGCACCGTCTTGAGCATTCGGCCTCGGACTGGTTCCCCCTCCGCAAATTGTGGGTATCGATTTCCCCCTCTTTTTGTTTTTCAGGACTTTCCCACCCTCTTTTTTGTGTAGAAAGCACTTCCTCCAGTTGGCGGGGTAGTTCTAAGCACCACATTCCTGATGTTTTTTCCTTTCCCATTGTTCTTTTTCTTAGTACTCCCTGATGGGCATGACCCCCAGTCCCCCGGTGTACCCAGTTTTGACCCCTTCTGGCTGACGCCCTTTCCAGCCTTCCATGCCCTTTTTTGTTCTGGGCGGTCCAGTACATTCTGCCGGGGGCTGCGGACCCCCCACTCTTCTCTTAATTATCGGAAATTCGGCCTTTTTTTTTTTGTTGTTTTTGTTTCCTTCCCTCAGGGTTTCTTTCCCCTTGGTGAGTTTGCGGCGAAGGCCGCCCCCTGAGCGACATTCACGTCGAGCTGGCATGTTTCTTCCCTTGTACTGTTTTCCGTTTTTTCCCTTGTGTTTTTCCTTCCTTTGCCTTTCGTTGAGCCCTTCGTTCCCCCCTTTTTTAAGTCTCGGCCCGGAACTGTTTTTACCAACCAGGGATTTTAGATTTCTTGTGGGGCCTGGTCCCATTCGTTTTTTTTTTCTCTCCGCCGGGTTTTTTTTTTAACCCGAGGTCCCGATCCTTGTTGTTTTTCCATCTGTTCTTTGGTCTTCTTTTTCAGTTTGGTTTCGCTTTTTTTGTCCAATTTCCCTTTTCTTTTTGCGAGTTCGCCCCTGAGTTTTCGCCGCCACTTTGGTGCCGGCCTTTTTTCCCCCCTTGCAGCGGTTTCCCCCAGCGGTTTTTTGACCTCCCTCCCATTGGCTACCCTCGTTTTCTGAGGCCGGAGAAGTAGACGTGCGGAAGGGCCGACCCGTTTTTTTTTGACGTCCGGATCTCCGGCTTCGCCCAATCTTTTTTTGTGTCTTCTTCACCTTGCCGGCCCTCCTTCCTTTAGATTCAGGGCGGCGTCCCCCCTTTTCTTTGTTTCCCAGGTCCCGGTATTGTCCGTTTACATTTTTTTCTTTGACTTTTTGGCCATTTTCGGCGCTCTTCCCCCAATTCTTCTTTTTTTTTTCTTCTTGTTTGTTTTGTTGTGTGGCTCTACGAATTGGGGCTTTTTCTCGCACCACTGGAAAACTTGTCCCTCTCCCAACTCTTGCCGACAATATTCCTGGGATACTGGATGTTTTTGATCCTCTATTCGCCGGACCCTGACGGTTGCCCGCCGAAAAACAGCACGTTGTGTTTGCCGGACTGTTTTGCTCTTTTTCTATCCGGACGTCCACTGAGTTTTTTTCCCTCCTTCCTCTCTTTCCTTCTGCTACTGGACCCTGGGTCCTCCTATCCGGTTTCCCCCGTTTGACCCCTCGGTTGACTTGTCCCCTCTTGATTCGAAGTGCGCGCACTCAATTTTTGCGTCGTCACGATGTGTCTTTCTTTTTTTCGCCCTCTTACAACCCCTTTTTCCCCCCGGGGGCCTTCTGTTTCCCGCCACCCATCTTCCCTTAGTGGGTCGCTGCCTTTTCCGCTCTGCCCAACTGCCCAATCGGCCCCTTTTGTGTCCCCTTTTTACCCCCTGCAAGGAATAAGACCGGAGCGTCTGGGACATGGTGTCCCTTAATCACACTTAACCTGACTTCAACTCGGCTTTCAACGCAATCCAGCTTTTTTTTTCCAATTTCCCAACGACCCTTCCCCCTGGACTTTCTTTCCCCACCGGTAACAACGAAGCTCCTTCCTAGTCCCCTGCCCAAGCAGCTCGATGGACCCTTTTCTTTTTCCTGTATTCTCGTTGGCTTCTTTCGACCTCAGGGACCTTTAACTTGGTTATCTCCTTTTCTTTCCAATTCCCAAAAAAACCCCCCACAACCAATAACAGGGCACCCCTATCCCCAGTGGAATATGACCCGTTTTGAGTAAAGCCCGGGTCAGAACTGCTCTGGACCCGGCAAAGACTTCCCACAACACGACCCTGATTACTTCGGCCCCCTTTTTTTTTCTTTTGCCGTTTTTTACGGACTTACTTGTCTGTTTTTTTTCCTGTCTCAGCTTTCTCGCCCCCTTTCTTTTTTTTTCCAAATGATGGCGGTCAGTTGCGGCAATGTTTCCAGATTTCCCGTTTTCAGTCCCCATTTCTGCTGGTTTTCTTTTTTTTGTCTGTCGCTCCCCCTAACGGTGCCTTACCCCCGGGCCCCCCCCAGTGACCATGGTCTTCAAAGTCCGACATGTTTGGTTTGAGGGTGTTAGAAGGTCAGACTTCCCAGATGATTACCAATTGTGTTTTTTTCCAAAGGACCCTTTTGCGGCCCCGTCCCCCCCCCCTCCGGCACCCTTCTCCCACAGTACTACTTTTTTGGTTTTTTTTGCAAACATGTCTTTGCCCCCACGGAGGAGAGAAAACCCCCGTTTTTTTTGGTTGTTCCAGGGTAGGATTCATTGACCGGATTAACGGTGAGTTTTTTCGGCTCGTGGGTTTCTTTGTAATTGCGCGCGGTTGTATCGATTTCAACGCCCTCCTCTCGGGTTTAAAGCCGATCATCCCCCATTGGTCGTGTTAACACTCATGGCTTTCATTCAGTTCTTCCTTAAGTTTTCATGGCCACTCTTTGTCTGCAAATTCCCTCCGGTGTTCCTGCAAGCCTCCCCCCTTTTTGTTTCGACAACCAATGCATTATTCACCCCGTTAGGTGCCGCCCCACGGTCCCCCTTCGTGGGTACCTTTTGCTCTTTAGTCGCCTTTTGAGTGTTCAGGTGGCCACCTCTTTTTCGGCCGCACGGGAAGCGTGATTTTCTGTGAGGTGGTTGCAACACTCAACAGTTTTGTCTCTACGTTTCACCTAGGTGAGTCTCTACATGGAGTGCCTCAGGCCCCACCTTGTGTGTCTTTTCCTCAGAGTCCTTTACCGGTCAGAGATTTTCCCGGCTTCTTTAAACGGTTTTCAAGGGTTGAGTGTTTTGACACCCCCTGCGGTCTTATTTTCAATTGTCCCCCCCGGAGAAGAGCCCCAGGCCACCAGGCAAATTCAGGTGGCTTGAGCAGCGGCCTGCCTTTTTTATCAGCCTCCCCCTAAGCCCCTTTTTCCCCTGTCTAGAAGTCATCGCTTTTCCTTTTTTGACTGTTGATGCCGTTGCTCAAACGTGGCTGTCCCCCTTCTTCTCCCCAGTGACACGCCCCACCGACCTGGTCCCCCTTTTTTGCTGCCAATTTTTTCCACTGACCGAACTCTAACGTCGCTGGCTGTGCGCACCCCAGGCGTGATGAGCTGAAGGTCTTTTCCTTAGAACACTGACCGGCGAGACAGATTCTTTTTCTTTTTCTTCGTTCCCCTGTTGTTTCTTTCGAGATCTGGCTCGCCCATTTTTTTTTTTTCCGCCCCCCGGCTCATTCCAGTTTGTTTGCGCTTCCGTGAGTTCGTTCGTCTGGGTTTTTTTTTGTTTTTTTGGACTTTTTTGCTTTTTTTCCCTTGCAGCTGTTTCTTTCCTTTTTTTTTGGATGGCCTGCATCGATCCGTTTTGAGCAGCGGATGACTCCAATTTCCCTTTTTTTAGTTTCCGTTTTGAGGATGATTGCTATCCCCAGTTTGAACACCACCTTCCCCTTTTTCCCCTGTGGGTTTTTGCTGAGGCCGGCAGGGGCGAAGTGCGTCAGCCGGTGGGCCGGGATTCTGCAACCCCTTTGCTGTGCTGCGCCCCTTTTCCCGCTGCTCCTTTCCTTTTTCCTTGGTTGAAGCTTCCACGGGTTGCCTTTTTTGCGAAGAGCCCCACATCCCATCGGTGCCCATTTTTTTCTCCAAACAACCCATGGGATTTTCCAACCGACATCCGCACGCTGCGTGGGGATTTAGGGACCCGCTGTCCTTTACCTACCGCGCGCTGTCCCTTAAGTGTCACTGGACGAGTCCCCTTTTTTCGTTTTTGGCGGGGACATTTTCCGTTGTAGATAGGCATTGTTTTTTTCGGCCCTCTGTCCGGCTGCAGAAGTTTTGGCTAGGGCAGGCGCCTTTTTCCCTTTGTAGTGCGCCTGATTGGACTCTAGTTTCCAGTTACACTACAAGTGTTGGTGGTTTGGCGGCTTCCCGCTTCGCGGGATTTTTCTCGAGCTTCATCTCCGAGCTAACCGCCGTGCTGTTCTGTTCCTGCGTACCCATCTTCTTGACCAAACACCAACTGGGCCACGCTCGGTTTTTCTGCCCCCACTTACTTTGTTTCTGAAGTAGAGGGGTTTTCCCCTGACGTTTGCACCCCGCAATGGTCGGAACATGAATGTCCCAGCGCCACCTCCCTTCTTTTTTTCCGAGTATTCCCCCTACGATGATGGGGATTGACCCTTGTGTGTCCCGGTTCTCCCCTTTTCCCTTTACCTTTTACAAAATGCCGCCCCCATGTCCTTCCCCCTTTCATGTCCCCACATTGCCAGCTGAAGGATGTGGTGTGTTTCGTAGAAGCGTTGCATTCACCGTGCCGTTTCCCCTTTCTTTGGGCCCGTGCAAAGAGGCCTCCTCCAGTAATGCATCATGAGTTTTGCCGTTGCCTACCGTCTGTTTTTTCTCTAACTCCTCTGTGTCAGATTTTGTTCTTCTTTTTTTATGGTTATTTTGGGGGCGGTGCATGTCGTCAGCCGGTTCTGCTAGGCCCAGCAGAGTTGCTTTCCCGTCCTTCCGTACCCCTCGGAGATCCACGGTTTTTTTTTCCTTTCATGAATTTTTCTCTTACGCCCAGGTAGATGTTTACGGTTCTCAATGGGACGGCCTGGGATGTTCTTCTCCACATAGGAATCCAAGTTTTGCCATTGAACGTCTGACCCCCTTCATTTGAGTAGCCGCGACCTCTGCTGTTCCTCTTTTTGCGCTTGAAGTTCCCCTTTCGTTCTGGAACCTTTCCCTCTTTTTTGACCATAGGTTGATGCGCTGTTTTTACCGGTCTTTTTGTACTCGTCCCCTCCCTCGTCCATTTTTCGTCTCTTTGTTTCGCCTACATGTCCCCTCCCGAACCTCGGCAGCTCACACGCGGTACCCCTGCCGCACCCCCACTCCTTTCCATCCCGGAGTTTCCCCAAGGTGTTTTTTTTTTTTCTTTTCAGTTCTCATTAGCCGCCCCCCTGCCCTTTCCGACCCCGATGACGTTCCTTTTTTTTTATTTTGAAAAAGGGCGTCTTCCCCCCCCCTTTCCCCTTTGCTTGGCTGCTCAATCTTGGCCTTCGCTGCTGCCCCCCTCTTTTTTTTCGGGGCAGGGTACCGTTCACGCGGAACTTCCCAGGCCTCTCGTTGGCCAGGTTTTCCAGTTTTTTTTTTTTGGCCTATTCCCAAATTATCTTTTTCCCTTTTTTTGGAGAGAGATTGACCCTCGAGGTTCAGCCCCCGGTACCAAATTTACACGTCGGAAGGCTATCCCCCTTTTCGCTGTTTTAGAGACCCTCCACGCCTCCCGCTCCAAGATTTCTGCGCTTTGCTTGTGTACCGCGCCAAAAGTTTCACTTCCCCGATGGGTTTGCGTTGGAAGGCGCGATTTTCTATCCGGACCCTCTGTCGGCCTTTTGTTTCCTAATTCTGTCATCACTTCCCCAACTGTTTTTAAACTCCTCAAAAGGCATTTAGTGCGGAGGCAGCGGTTCACTCTTTGCCTCTTTTTTAGACGGGAATTTTTTACTCCACCATCAAATTTTTTTTTTGTCCAGACCAGTTGTGTGCGCCGTAGCCCCCTCGACCACCCCCTTAAAGTCCCGAGCCCTAACCGATTCTCCACCCCCAGATCTCCTGAGCCGGTCGGAGCGCAAATTGCCCTTCGCAGAACAGTTATGAGATTTTTTGTTTTTTTTGCGCGGCTACAACCCCATGGTTGTGTCTTTACAGTTTGCGGCATAGTCCCCTTCCTTTTTCCTCTTCTGAACCGTCCCTTTCTTCCTGCTATTTCACCCACGGCACCGACCTGCCATCGACATGGCCTGTCCTCTTTCCTCCGCCTGTGTCCTTTTTTCTTTTTTTACTTTTCCACACACACAGTTTTTCCCTTGTTGCTGGCGGTCCTTGACGCAGGCGCCTACACGGGGCCCCCTTGACCATGCATGTTATTTTTGCCTTTTTGTGCGCCCCCCCCCCGGCTGATGCCGATCAACAGCCCAACCCCAACATTTCACATTTTCCGCCTTCTCCCTTCTCTCTATTCTATGACCTTCCCTAAAAGGGGCAGCAGCCTTTCTTCTTTTTGTTTACCACGCATGCTTAGACCCAATTCCCCTGCTTGGCCATTTTTTTTCCTGTAGTTGGTTGTATTTGAGGAATGATTTACGGCCGTTTTGTTGTAAGGCCCTTCAAGACGTACCCCAACCTCCCCA
>Ga0179591_1259307_pt1 | contig 10033 bp, 6 predicted proteins | sample CZOMad2_1_08_16f_FD_182891 | JGI IMG/M metagenome (GOLD analysis project Ga0179591, IMG submission 182891) | Vadose zone soil fungal communities from Angelo Coast Range Reserve, California, USA - CZOMad2_1_08_16fungal (PacBio error correction) | ecosystem: Environmental > Terrestrial > Soil >... | reverse complement strand
CGTAAGAAACTTTGAAAGTAGCGTGTTGTTTGTCGGCCACGACCCCCCCCCCCCAACCCCCCGCGGGCTCATGGCTGCGCCTTGGCCACGGCGGCGTATTTCTTTCCGTCGAGGGCATTTGTCGTCTGGCTTTGCATTTTTCTCTTTCCCGTGAGTTGACATCGGACATTGAAGCCCGCGTTGTAGTGAGTCCCGGTACCGGGGGTGTTGAGGGCCCACCTCGGTCGTCCCCCATTTTGGCCGGTTCCCGGGTTGCGGGCTCCCCAACAAAAAACGCCCCGCCCGGCCTGTTTTGGCCGCTTTCGGCTGGCTTCGATTTGCATTTCTCTTCGACGCTGCCCTAGCTGATTTTTTTTTCCCCCTCTTTTTATCACTCGGGGTGGAGCTTTGGGAGTGTCTTTTCTTTTTCATTCCCTCTTTGTGATCAGTTGCCTGGTTGCGGCGAAGTATTTTCCCTTTCTCACTGACTGGTGTGAGAGGCCCCCCAGCTCCCCCCCCCCCCCTTTTGATTTCATCGCCCCGATAGTATGGTTTTTGTCCGGCTTTGGGCCCCGAACTCGTCCTCATCTTCCCTTTCCTCCTCCTCTTGTTTTATGTAGGCCCTTTGCGCGTCGCGTCCCATTTGGATCTCTTCTCGACATCGGGTTTTGTTGCTCCCTGAAAGGGTTTTTTCCTTCTCCGAGTCCTGCGCTCCTTTGCGGCCCGCTATTTTCCATTGAGTGTCAATCCATACGTTCCCACGGCTCAACCCCCCTTTGTTATTTCTTTGTGCGTTTGTGGTTGGATTTTTTGAATATCTGGCGAGTAAATCTAAGGAGATCTTCTGTAAGAGCAGTTCATTCGGACCTTTTTCATTTTTTTTTCCCCAGGCGTTGAACTGCCTTTTCGGCCCCAAACAATTGCCCCTTCCCCCGCCCCGGAGTTGCCTGTTCGTAGGCCGCTGGCTCAAAAGCGCTTCCTGTCGTTAGTCCCAACCCTTACCCCCTCTCAGAAAGCAGTCCCCATGACCACGATGTCCCTTCCTGACTGTCCGGGTCAGGCTGTCGCGTTTTCCTTTGCGTTTTCGCCGTCTCGGGTCCCTGGCAACTCTCGTTTTTGCGTACGAAGATGTCGTTCAGGTGGGGCTTTTCGATTGACGACCTCTCTTGACTTCCCGTTTGTAGCTGATCATTTGCCCCTTTACAATATTCGAGGTCTGTTTTTGCACGGCCAGCTGTCACTGGCCTCGCCTACGGGCACCCTTTCTCCCAATCGGGTAGGTTTGTGTATTTTCCCTTGGCCTCTGCACCCCGCTCAGGATTTTGCATTAGCCGATTGATGTGAAAGGCGTCGTTTTCCCGACCACGATGTTTGTCACTCCTTTTCCTTTTTGATGGGTGAACCTGTTCCTTGTTAATACCACCACCAAAGGATAAGCGTCCTTACCCAGACTCTTTCAGGTAGGGTGGTGCCCAGTGTTTCCTACGGCGTTCTTATACTTCAGTTGAGCATCTCCCTCCTTGATGAGACGGTCTGATTTACGTCTTTAAGGTGGTAACCGACCTCTCCTTTCACTTGATATAAGTGTAGCATTGTGCGGGAGGTTGCCCGGTTTTTCCCCAGGTAGAGCGATAGATCTCCTTTTTTTACCCAGTTCCTTCCTTTTTTTTTTTTTTGCTTTTTCCTGTGGAGCCTTTTGACTTTTGACGATCCTAGTAGGATGCCGGTAGATAGAGTTGTCGTTTGTTTGTGCCCACCTTTTAGGAAGAGAGCCCCCCTACCTTTATGGAATTGTTTTGAGCAACAGCCTTTCATTAGGAGAATCCCCCCCCTCATGGATTTGTCCCCCCCCCGGCCATTCTTATGGACCTGTTTTTTCTAGGGGCAAGGCGGTTCGTTTAAAGCTCATGGCAGACCCATTTGCGCCTCCAGTTCCCAATTTTCCCTCATATTGAGGGTTCCCTGATGATTGGTAGGTGGGCCACAATCCCTTTTTTCCCTCGATGATCCCTTTTCTGGCCGGTGAGCAAGTTGGGCCATACTCGTTATTAGAGTTTGTTCGCTTATACCTTGTCTTTTTGGTTTTTTTCTTGTACGTTTTGGGGTCCCTGCACCTGGCTGTCTTTCAGTCACAGTGTTAAGAAAGGCCGGGGGGGGCCGTTTACACCTTAGTCTTTTGCGTCTCCCTAATGGTTCCTCCTCCCCCTTAATTTTTTTGTTTGGTTATGGCGCTAGGGCCGCCCTTTGGTGTCCCGAAGTTCGGCACCGTTTTGTTTACCGCCCCACACCGCCAGTTAGCCCCGTGTTTAAACGTTCCCCCTCCCAACAATTCCTGTTCCCAATGCGAGAAGTGAACGCACCAACTCGAACCATGCCTCCCGAACCATAGGTGCTTTTTTTTTCGGTAATTTGTTGACCCTGATGGTACTCGGCTCGTGTTAGACATCCTAGATTTTTTTCTTGCCGATCCCCGGGGCGGAAGAACGGGACATTCAAAAGATGTCACGCTTTCACAACATCGAGAACACAGCCCAAGAGGTCCCGGGTTTCGGTTTTCCCCCGGCCTTCAAGATGCATTTTTTTCACCCAATGACAAGTCATTGTCTGGCATCCTCTTATGGCCCGTTTGTTCGGAGGTTTTTATACTCCCCTTCAGTGACCGGTGTACTTAAACGGTCCTATTTGACCCTCCCCCATCGATCTTTAGCTTTTCTCCCGAGCCCGTTCAAACGTTTCTTGTCCCCTTCAACCGGCTTTATGGATAAAAGAGATTTTCCCCCCCCTGAGCCCGCGGCATCCATTCTTTCTCAGATTCGTTTGACTTCGTCACACCCCAAAGGATCCTCCCCGAACGGATGAAATGATATTCGTTTTCATACACTTGATGAGCCCCCCCGGCACAGTACCTGCCTTTTCCTTTACTAGATAACCGTCTGCTTGCAGGGTCCCCAGATGAGACATCACCACCCGTTGAGTTTCCCCCTCCTCGCCGTGAGACCCAATCGTAGATCCGCCTGTCCCAGAGCTTCGAGGTTTTTTCCCCCTTCGGTAAGCTTTGTTGCGCCTCTCCCAGCAACCCCGTCCTCCAAATCCTGGGTCGTCCCCGAACCGCAACGGGCCCTTCCCTAAAATCCGATCCGATCCCCAAGCGGTCGCGGTTTAACAAGGGGTTGGGGGTTGGGCCAAACAAGGAAAGTCCTCTCTGCGTTTCCTTTTTTTAGTCTGTTTTCACTTTCCCTCGGGATTTGGCCAGTTTCGTGGAGCGGTTGTAGGCGCTTAGTTTTGTCTTTTTCCAGTATGTCGCAGGCAAATACCCGTCCCTCGTTGTCAGTCCTTCCCCACGCGTCCTCCCCACACTTTTTCCTCCGGAGAAGAGCTTTTCTGGCCAGACCTGCGCTTGCGCGGACAACGCTTCGGGACCCCGGGCCCCATTCCTCAGGTCCTGCCCTTCTTGTACCGGATTTTGCTGGCTTCGGTTATAGGTTTTTCCTTTTTTTAACCACGAAACCTACAAAGGACCGCGTCAGCCTCTCCTCGTACCACACCTGCCCACTCCTGCAGGGTTTCCCTGTGGCTGCCGTGCCCCGCAGCCCGAGGGAAAAACCCCCAACCAAGCGGCATTTCCGGGATTCACCTTTTGTGTCTCGAAGATCTGAACCGTTATTTAGAGTTTCCCCCCCTTCATTGAACCAGAACAGCAAGATTCCTCCTCTTTAACCTAAGGGTGGACTTTTTTTTCCGGGTTGTTATTTAATACTATTGTTCTTTATTGGACCGAGGTTTGCACAGGGGGGAATTCCAGGAGGTTTGGGCTTCCTTTTTCTAATATTTTTTTTCGTGAACTACCTGGAGTAGTTACCCCCCCGTGATTTTTCGAGCCGACTTTTTTTGCCGCCCTTACTTGGAGGCGACCCGTCGCCCCCTGAGACATTTTATTTTCCTCCCCATAATGTTGGTTTTTTTTGTTGATCGTTTGGTTCTCAGGGGGCGAAAGTTACCCCCCAGGGGAAGGGCTTCCATCTTTTTTTTTTTTCCGCTTCGTGGGACGGCTTGCAAATGAGGTCAGTTTCGAGAGTAATGCGTTGCGCGGGTTTTTTACCTCGTCAATACCCCTTTTGTCCCTTACCCTCACTGTTCCGTTGCCAGCCCACTTGCCACCCGTTCTTTGAAGCCCTGTTTTTTCGCTTTTCACGATTTGGCTTGGACCCGGTGGGAATTTGCGCTATTCGAGGGTCCCCCTTCCTGAGTGGCATAGATTAGTGACGGGATTTTTGTTTCTCCGGACCCCCTTCGGCACTTGTGGAGAGCGCTTTTGCCTAGGGTTTTTTGACCCGAGTCAGTATCCAGGTGTCATTGTTTCTTTTAAACTCCTTTCCCCCCCTTTCGAATGCAGACACTTCCCTTTTTTAACCCTTCTGCATTCTTTTGATGAAGGGAATGGCTTTCTCCGAAGGTTTCGCTCAATGAGCCGTCGGAATTTCAGACCAACATCCTTTTATCGTGTCCGTCTTGGGGAGGGGGTAGTCCTTTGTCTTCTTTTAGGCTGCCCCTTTCTTTTGCCTGAGACTTGGTTTTTTTTTTGATTTCTTCCTAAACTCTTCACGTCTGTTTCCCCCCCCCCTTTCCCCGAGGCCCATTGCTAACTTGGTTTTTGAACCCTCCTGACCCACATGCTAGGTGTTGTCCTTTTGCATTGAACGAACATTCTGACGATTCTTATTGAAGTTTGCGTTTTCTTGGTTTTGTCCGGAGTGTTTTCTTTAGTTGTTTTTTTTACCGACAAGCATTGCCCTATGCCTTTGCTGGAAGGAGTTTTTTTCCCCCAGATTATTCAGTTCTTCCGTTTTGTCAGTTCGACTCCGAGGTTATTCCTATGTTGGGTGTTCTCTTGGATTTCTCAAATCTGTTATTTTTGGAGTTACGTTATTGCTCTTTTTTTAATTCCCCCCCCCTCTCATGCGATCCATGACACGTTATATTGGTTTCCCCGCTTTTCGGCTTTCTTTTCGTGGGGCTGGAGGGGTGCTTTTTTCCTTCCCCGGTAGAAGGGTATCTTCGCGATCTAATGTATTTGGGTTACCTGTCGTTTCGACTTTGGGATCCTTTCCCCGCTTTGCCCAGGGTGGAGCCTAGTCGGGGAGCTTTTCTGTCTAAGCCTTAGACTTTCCTCGGTAGGGGTACCGCGTTAGGCTTGAGCCCCTGTCCGGCCCTGTTCTGCAGTTTTGAGGTCACGGCCCTACGTCCGAATTTAGAGCTTTCCTGCCGCGCAGTCTGTTTCCTCATTGTCCTGAGGACGGCTTGCCTTCACCTCATTGCTGTTGATTCGGCTGCTTATACAGCCTACTGGACCCCGATTTAATTTAGGTCACTCCCGATGCTGTCGGTTAAATTTCCGCTTAATAGATTACTCTTCCCCGGCGTGAGCGTCATCTTATTAGGATTTCCCGCTTTTTCTTCCTTAAGTGTTTTTATGTGATGCCGTTGGCCCCTTTTTGGAGGCAAGGCGTTGCTTCCCCCGGTGCCGCCCCCCTCACCGGGGGGGCCTCCTTTTTAGTTTTGTCTTGCGCTCTTCTCTCTCTACCTCCCTTCGTTGTTGTTGCTTACTGCTCTGCAGAAAACGCCTTTCCCGGGGATTGAGGAACCTTTTTTTTTACTTACACCCGCAAGGGAAGTAATCACACCGTACAATCCCCACCCCCCTGCCCAACTTTTCTTACGAGTTTTCACGCCGGAATAATAATTTTTTTTTTTCCGTTTTGTCCTTCCCTCCAGGAAATTTTTGTTTTTTTTCAAGTAGATTAAGTTTCGATGATTCCACCCTGACCCATTCGTATTAGAGCCTCTGAAAGTTTTTTTTTGGCACCTGGCAAGTAGTGGTTGCGGATCTCCCCCCCCGGCGAAATCGAGTTTGCCCCTTTTCCTTCCATGTTGAGTGGGCGCATGCCTCCCTGAATGGTCACCCCCAGAATGTTGATGAATTTTTTACCCCAACTCCACCTTTTCAGTTGTTGCCCCCCCCCAGGTGAGTTTGGGGGCCCGTGTTTTTTTGGTCCAGCTTTTCCTTTTCGGTTCTGCAGGAGAGCGGGGGACCCCCCTCCAATAAGGTGGCTACAAACGGCGTCTGAACAGCCGTGTTTTTTTTGAAACAACCCCGACCAACCGTCTTTTATTACCTTCTCTCTATAACCTCTCTATTATCAACCCCGTTCTACTTATAACACCCCCCCCCCACTGGAGATAAACCCTCCTTTATCTTGCCCGGATCCTGTTTCTATTCTCTGCCTTCGAAAGGGACTTCCTAACTCCGAACTGAGATTTTGGGGCTGGACCCAATCGTTTCCCTTATCGTTTCTGATGCGGGAAGTCCCTGTCCCCCTTTACAACCAGACCTTTACTAGTACTCCTACCGGACTCCATCGGTCCTCACTTTCCTTCCCACATTCTCGCCGAAAAACAACCCCCGGTTGTCCGACCTTTCCTCAGGTCTTTGAGTTTTTGACGAGTTTGAATCTGTGGTCTTTTCTCAGCCTTTTTTTTCAATTTCGATTCCCTCTTTCGGGTACCCTCAAAACCCCCCCGACAGGATTATCTCTTTTTTTTCCTTGCATCATTCCTTTTTTAGTATATATTTATTCCAATTCTATTTTTTTTAAAGTCCGTAGCGTTGCCTTGGCAACCAAGGACCCTTCCCCCGAATTTTTTTCTGTATTTTGCGCGTTCCGTTCCCCTTTCCCCTTCATCTGCTTTGCCCGCCTATCTTGCCACAGAGGAGGAGGGAGCAGTTTTTTTGTTTTTTGGCCAGACTTCCCCCTGGCCAATCATACCCTCCCTGCTTTTGGGAATAAATTCAGAAGTCCACGTTTCCTTCAATAGAGGTCGTCCCCCTTGATCTAACTCTGATTTTTTTTTTTTGCGGGAACTTGGGAACCTACTCGAGGCCTCGGGATTTGAGGCGTCAGGCGGTGACGTTTTTCCTTTCCAGTAGAGTTCCCCTTTTTAGTGTTCCTGTATGGTTTGAACTTCCTTTTTGGGTTTTTTTAAAGTTTTTTTTATGAAACTTCCACACGCCATCCATGCCCTCTCTGAGCAGAGCCCCTTTAAAACCACTAAAGGGGGAACTCCGCTTGTAGAAACTTTTTAGCCTTAGTCCGTTGCCTCCCCCCTCCTGTCACCCCCCCACAAAAAGGCCCGAATCCTCCCGATGCATTGCGCTTAACTAGACGATCGCCTCCCGTATATTCGGCCCTTCTTTTGATTTCGACCAAAGCCGCTTGATTTTTATACCGAGGGGTGAGCTGTTGCCCTTTTGTTCTCCGATTTCCTTGCTTCTTGTTGCTTTCAGAAGATGAGCCCTTTTTTCCTTCTCTTCTAAAAGTTCTCCTGTGCGCCAACCCCCCGAAGCGTCCCTCGTCTGTCGTTAAGGTCGTCAATTGGTCCTGACCCCGGTTTTTAATTCCTCTTATATTTTTTTTCCTCCCTTTCCGGTGTTTTGTTTGTTCCTGTTTATAGAGCCCTTGGTGCGGCCATTCTTTTTTTCCCAGGCCTTGTGGCAACACATGCTGCTTTTCCCCCCTTTTTGTGTGCGTTTGCAGGCACGTGTTCCCGTTTCTACTGAGTAATGCGTGTCTCTCATTAGACCTAGACAATGATCAAATTCCTTGTGATGTCCAATCCCCCTGCCAAGTTACCGTCCCCCCTTCTCCCACGTATTTTGAGACAGTAGTCTTCTTTCTGTGGGGTTGGCACGATCGGCGCTGATGACTAGTTCTATCTTCTTGCCTCCAACCCCGCAGTCCCCCTTTCTGCCCGGGTGAGGTATTTTTTTTTCTCGAACGGTTTTATTCTCATGTCTGACTGTCCTTTTTTCTAGGGTTGATCTTTTTCGGATGTCTCAATGCCGGGGCAATGTCGTTTCGATTTAAATTCCCTTCCCGCTCTACCAGTGTCCCTAACTTTTCTTCCCCGTCGGGGCTAATGACTGAATTCTTCGGCAAGTGGCCTGTGTTTTGTGACAAGCCGAAGACTTTCGTGTTCCCAACCTCCGTATTTTTTTTTCTTTCCGCCTATATGGGGAGGACGTGTTTTTTTTTCCTCGTTTTTTTTTGACGCGTCCTGGTTGGACCTTGATAGTGTTGATGTACTAGACTACACCCCCTCTCCATCCAGGGCGGGACCCAGACCGTATTCCCTTCGCAGGGTTTGAACTCGTTTTTCATGTTGGACCAATGAGTGTGCTGTTCACTTTTTGCCCTGACTTCCCCAGAGTCTGCAGTTTTCTGCGATTTTCCGGTTCCGGTTGAGGGTTTCTGTTCTTGTTCCTGACCGTCTGGCCTGATTATTGGCTTGGTCAACTTTCGGCATACCCAAGGCGTCTCCCCTCCTCAATCGGTTTTCCTTTGCGGTTTAGGTTGCTTTTCAAGCGACGTTTCTAGGCCCCCGAGCGCGTCTCAGTCGTTCTTTTAAGTGGGAAGCCTTGGCGCCTTGTTTTTTAGCTTTTCCGTATCTGTTTCTTTTCCTTGCAGGATCGGTTTTTGCTCCTTTCCACGCTTTTTTATTAACCGCGGTCCTCCCCCCATTCCTCTGTGTTTGTGAGGGCCTTTCGTTCCAGGGCCTTACTTCTATGCGTCCATTTATTCGTCTCCGAAACTTTCCTTGGCTTTCCCCCTAGGTGAGTTGTGGGAGTCCTTTCTACCCTTGACGCGGCTGAGTAAGTCGGTGATCTCCCCATCGGGTTCGTTTGGTCACGCGTGTATGGACTGTCTTTTTGAGGCAAATATGCAATTTAGGTCTAACCAATTATCCGTTCGATTAGTAACGAGATTGCAACCCTTTTAATGGCTCATTTATTTGTCATTCTTTTTCATTGGCGAGGCCCTTCTGTTTTTCCGGTATTCCCCTTAACCTGATCTTTGAGCGCTTTTCTTGCCCCCCGAATGCCACTTGTTTTCCCTATTATAGTTTAGTAAGGAAATGAGGTCGTGGCCTAAATTTTGCTCTCTTCATTCGGTATCCCCCATAAAGGAGTGTATAGTTATGGAATCCGGCTAGCGTTTTACATGGTTTTCTATGAAGGCCCGTTGCTTTTTGGGTTTTGTGACGGTGGGTTTAGGCAAACAGTGAGGGGGCGTACAAAAGGTTTTTGCCGACCCCACAGCCCGGGCCTACCCTCTGAGTAGGTCTCCGAGTACGACCCCTATTTCCAATACTCACCTTTGTTTTGTGGAGAGGAGCCTTCCCCGACCACAGTCCGACTAATGATTTTAGCTGGCTGCACGTGGGAATCCCCCAACCGCCAGGGCCAAATTTTGCCCACTCCCCACACCGTTTCTAACTACAAAAATTTTCAGTAGAAGAAACACCGGCTGCCTAACGCGAATCCGATTGCACCGAGATCCATTCCTGGCACTTCCTCCAGATCAATCCGGCGTCGGCCCTTTTACCTCATCTTCTTTAAGTCAATCTTTAACCCACTAGTGGACTCCACCAGTTGTCCGAGGGCACATCTCCTGGCCCCTTTCCGCCTGGCTTTCCAGTTGCTGAGCGGGGATCGGGCGTCAAACCTCGGTAGCACCCCCACCCCCCATGTAGCAAGGTTAGGGTTTGCAATGTCCTGAATGCACTTCGCCCTGATGTGTCCAACCTCACCAAAAGGTTCCCCACGAGGGGTGAAAGTTCAGATCCTATTTTAAGAGGAGGGAGTGATCCTTCCGAGTTAATTAAGTGATATGACTTTTCCCCGTGAGCGGGCACAAAGACCAATTCTTCTTTTGAGACCCTTGAGGAGACCGAGATGCACTTGACAACTCCTACGTTTCCAAAACAGTGTTTTTCCCCCCCCCACCTCCCCTCCCGAGATCCACCAGCCTATCCCCGAGGGATGGTTTTGAACCTCTGCGAACCGTTGCAGAATTCTTTTCTTTCCTTTCGCGAGCCGTCACTGGATAACTGGTTGTCACAACGCGTTTCTCCCCCCAGTCGAGGTTTTTTAGGGTGACGCCCCATGCGTTTCAAACGGGTGATCGTTATTATCGGTTTCAATTCCACCTACAGTGAC
>Ga0179591_1203532_pt1 | contig 10034 bp, 11 predicted proteins | sample CZOMad2_1_08_16f_FD_182891 | JGI IMG/M metagenome (GOLD analysis project Ga0179591, IMG submission 182891) | Vadose zone soil fungal communities from Angelo Coast Range Reserve, California, USA - CZOMad2_1_08_16fungal (PacBio error correction) | ecosystem: Environmental > Terrestrial > Soil >... | reverse complement strand
ACTCGCCCCTGTTGCCTTTCCTTCCATGTCCCCTTTGTTTCCGACTTGCTCAATATGCGGCGCTCGTTCTTTTCAACCTGCATGGCTGTGATACTCAATTTCTGACTCCGCGATACGACCTCCCTACTCCGTTCCTGTCTTTTTTGTAGAAGGTCACAGCCTTTGCCAATGTCGATTCACGCCATTCCTAAATTTTTCCGTTTTTTTTCACCCCACGACGCTCCCCCTTGTCTCCTTTCGGGCGACACTTTCCCACTGGCCAATTTTTCTTCGTGATCTCCCCCTCACCCCTCGTATGGGCTTAGAGGGGGAAGTAGGTGGTCACTTTTACTTTTGGCCCCTAGACGCTTACCCCATATTCTTCTCGCCGGGCTTCAATCTTCCTATCCGTGGCGTTGGAAGTGCCATCTCTTATTTCTAGTTTCGCCAAACGGTTCTCTTCACTTTGGCTTTTTTAATGGCCCGTTTTTGCGGCTGTAGGACGGTTTGTTGGATTTCCAAATTGGTTTCTCCTGTGGCACTTGTTTTTCCCCTTCTCTCCTCTCGGTCCCTCGTCTCGTGTTTGACTTGTGTGAATTCGGACGGTCCCTTTCGTCTTCGTCTTCCGGTGGCTGACCTGTTGGCTGAACGCTTCTTCGCCCTTTTTTTGATCGTCCACAATTTTTTTCTGCCCAGGCCCGCCTATTGATACCCCAAAGACAACCGCCCGTGCTTTCCGTAGCGATGTCGCCAAGTTTTGGAGCGGATCGATTCCACCGGTCGTGTCTTGGGCTTTTGATTAACTGGTTAGGCTTCCAACTGTGACTCCTAGGCGGTTGCCCACACAAGGAACCTTTGTTCCCGGCCTTTGCCCCCCGGCGGGTTCTCCATTTTTATCAACCTTTTAGAAAGAAGAGTTTTGCGATCGTGGGGGCACGGCCCCCACCACATCCCAATGAAGTGAGAATGTGTTTTGTGGCGGAGATTGCACCTTTTTTGATTTTCAAAATTTTTCGCTTTCTTATGTGATTGACGAACCGAGACCTTTCCCTATTCCTCGGATATAAATTTAGGTGGCCTTCCTTCTTGTATTTCCCTGTCGTTAAAATACATTCCTTGTTCCCTCTTTGTTTCAGTCTTTGCGGTGACTTTTGGCTTGCCTAGTGTCTCGCTTTTTTGACCTCCTCCTTTTCCCTTGGAATCGGACGTTATCTTCTTCCCTGTGGGAGGGTGACCTTTCGTTTTCGGTGATCTTTTGGTCACCAACTTTTCTGGCTTTTTGAGATGTTCCCAGGGCCGAGTACTCCGTGGGAAACCTGAGATGACTCAGGTGCTTTTTCCTCCTTTTGACCACACAACAACCACCCCCCACAACCAACAAAAAACACCAAAAAACACCCCACCAAAAAAAAAAACAAAAAAAACCAAAAAACAACCCAAAAAACAACCAAAAAAAAAAAAAAAACACAAAAACAACCCAACAACAAAAAAAAAAACAAAACAACCCAAAAAAACCAAAAACCAAAAAAACCCCAAAAAAAAAAAAAAACCAAGGGTGGGGGGCGGGGTTTGGGGGGGGGGGGTGGGGTCTTTTTGTTGGGGGGCTTTCTTTTTTTTGGATGGGTGGTGGTTGGTCGGGTCCTGTTCCTTTGGGTTTTTGTTGGGGGGGGGGGGGGGGGGGGGGTTTTTCTTGGGGGGGCGGGTTGTTGGGGGTGGGGGGGCGGCTGGGGTTGGGGGGGTTGGTTTTTTGGCTGGGGGGGGGTTGTGGGTTTTTTAGGTTTTTGTGGGGTTTTTTGGTTGTGTTTGGGGGGTTGTTTGTGGGTTGGGGGGTTGGGGTTGGTTGGTGGGGGGGGGGGGGGGGTTGTAGTTTGGGGGTGTTGTTGGTGCCCGTTTTGTTTTTTTTGTGGGCCTTTGTTGGGGGTGGGGGGGGGGTTTTTGTTTCTATTTGTTTTGGTTCATGCCCAAGAGGCTCTACCCCACTGGTTTTTCCGCCGTGGGGGCAGGTTCCGCTTTCTTCTTTTCCCCAACAAAGACTTCAATGGTCTTATTGGCTGACATGGAGTGACCCCCAGTTTTCTTTCACGGCCCTAGTTGGTTTTTAGCCCCTTACCTTCGTCATATCGGGATATTGTGCGACGGTTTGACCCGCGCAACCACCTTCCCCTGCCCCAATTGTTCCACTTTTTTCCGGGCGCCCTCCCCCCCTCCTATTTCGATGTGAAGCTCTCGTGCAGTGCGCTTAGGCTGTCCATGCTTTTGAAGGTGGCTTAATTTAGGCGTGGCTGCGTACCCCTCTCTCCCGTTCCAAGGCCCCTTACTCGGAACTCTTTCCTGTAGAAGAAGCTGGAGGCCTTCGCTCCCTTTTAACTCTTTCACCGGTGAGATGTAGTCACGAGTTTTCCTTCACCTAATTTCTCCCCTCCTACCACTTTTTTAATTAGGCAGGTCAAACCGGCCTCGGAAACCGCGTCGTACCGGATCACTCTTCGAGGTCATGTTTGGTTGGGACCTGGACCCTCCTAAAGGGGGATCCGTGGTCCGCTCACCCGTCCCTTTTGGTTGTAGTTATTCACCTTCCTCGAGGATGGACTTTTTCCGTCTTTTTCCCCCAGGTTGTTTTTCGTACATCTTCCCCTTTCTTCTTTCCTGCGTTTCAGCTTTCCCAGCCAATTGAGGTTTTAGATCGTTGAACGCAGCCTCTTACCCTCCCCCTTCCCCCCGTTCTTTTCTCACGGCTACCCTTCACCACCTCTTTCTCACTGCTGGGCCCGCTTGGGGGTCCAGTGTCACCCCCTGTGACAAGCGGTCGAACGCCTGCCCACCAACTTCTCTCCCCCCGTCAGGTGTTTCATCCACCATTAGGCTGATTCAGCGCCGCGTCTGTATCTAGAACGGCTAACCCCATCTCTAGGGGCCTTAGGCAGGTCTTTGTCCTTGTCGGGCTGGTCCCTGTCAGTCAAAAAAAAAACCATATCTGTCTACCTCACCCCCCAGTCTTATTCTGAGCTTGTCTATGTTTCTACTTATGCATTCAATCCCAGCCCCTTATGAATGGGACTTCTCTGGATCGGGTCGCTTTCTTCCGTGCCCGCCTTATTCCACAATTTCACTTACACTGCGTTGGGTGAAAGTACTGGAGGCAAACTTTTCCCTTGGGACAATTGTTTTTTTCGAGGACTTGCAGAACCGGGTTGCGAACTTTTTTGTGGGGTGCCTGTTTGTCGCCGTTTTTTCGGTCCCCACGCTGTTCTGGTCCCAAACTCGACGTTCTGTAGGACTCTCCGAAGCTTCTCTTTGTTTCGACGCCGGGTACATGGTCACGTCTAGTTTTAGAAGGACCTTCCCATTCGTATTTCTCTTCCCCTGTCAACCTGGTTTAACTGAGTTTTTTTTTTTTTATGCCTCTTCGTCCCTTTTTTTCGGCCTCGATTTCCCAGCGGGGAGCTCGACCCCCCCTTTTTATATGTTCTTGAGGTAGTGAAAGCGCCACCCCCCCCGTGGACCGTTGCTTTCACTTTGCCTGTGCTGTCGCTCTTGCTTGGTGATGGCTGTTGAAGTGATTCGTTTCCCTTCGATCTGGGCCTTTTCAACCTCCTTCTTGATCCTGGTTTTTTGAACAAGTTTTGGGTGATGCCCGGCAGGTGGTTGCCTGGTCCCAAATCCCCACATCCACTTGCTGTCTTTCTTTCGTCCACCCTGGAGCTGCCTTCCTCTCCCCCCCCAACAACAGGAAAAAGACTGAGTTTCCGGCCTGTCCCCCAAATGTCTTTTTTTTTTACTCCCTGGTGGCGTGGTTTGTGACTCGCAACGGTGGTCCACTCTCCCGTCTTTGTAATAACTCTTTTAACTTTGTGGCCGGCTTTCTTTTCTTTCGGTCCCTTTTGGCGCTCCCTCTCTTGTTTGTCGTTTTTCCTTTTCTACTGCCAAGCCGTTTTTTGGTGACCCTATTTTAGTTTTGTTGTTTTCTCTTCTTTGTTCGTCGCCGATATTCTAACTCTTGGAATTGAAACTGTGTGCCGGGTCTCCCTATTTTTTTTTTGCGTTTTTTTTCCCTTTCCGTATCTCCTTCCGGCTACTTTCCCTCGGAGGTTTGGAAAGAGCGGACCCATTTCCTTCCTGGGTTTATTGCCACCCCCAACCAAACCAGCTCTCGCTCGGCTTTTTGACTTTCGCGTGGTTCCGCTTATTCTCATCCCACCGATTCGAATACTCTAAATTTTTTGTGCACCCATTTTCCTATCTAACCTTCTCGCATCCCCCGTCCAATTCTTCTCGCTTCGCCGTAACCAACCCGGAGGTTTCTAACTATCCTTTCAAGGTTGATATTCTCCCGAGGTGATGTTCTCCGATCCCCGTCTAGACTAGTACATCTGTCCTACGTCCGGTGTTCAAACAGACGGCTCTGTAATCTTGGGTGATTTTGCTTGATTTAGTCCCCGAGTGGTTTCCACCTTGGTTCGTACGGTAATGTCCTGCGGGAGCTGAGATTTCAGTTTGTTTTGTTCAGGTGCTGGTCTGTTTTTTTCTTTTGCCCCTTTTTCTTTTCTTTACAGTTTTTTTGTTATGATCTAGATTCCCTTTCCCGCCCATTCCCTGGGACGTTCTTCTAGGAGGGCTTTTTATCCTCTACTTCGTGTTTTTAGGACTTTCTTTGGCGGACATCATCCTCAGATGGCGGTCTTTTGGATCTTTATTCTAGCTTTTTTTTAGGCTGTACCCGTCCTTCACTGACTTTTTTTTTCAGTTTGAGCTTCCACCCCAGCTTCTCCGTTTTACTAACTCAGTCACAATGTCTGTGATTTTTAGGATTCCTGGCGCTTTCCGATTCGCCTTCTACACCCTTTAAGGGGTTCGTTCTTTTTGACCCTTTGCTGCCCCCTTAAGTGCTGTTCCTATTCCCATGTTACCCCAATACGTATTCCCTTATTGTTTTTTTGGTTTCCCTGGGGATTATCAGAGTTGGGTAAGCGGTTTTGTTAGATGTACCCCGAACACATCCTCCTTCTCCGAAGTGCGCCCTCCGCTACTTTCTGGCGCCAAATCTCCCATTTTCAAAAGAAGTACTACCCCGCAAAGATTGGGTTTCATCTGATAGATTTTTTTCATACCTCAGTCGGTGTATGTTGTTGAACTCCTCCTCCGGAATACCATCTTGTGGTTTTTGGTTCTTTCCCGTATTTTTTCAGAGGGTTCTCCCCGTTGGTTTGTTTCCGCCAGTTCCTGTTCCTCGGAGTCTTCGTCGCCCCTTTCATTCTATGTCGTGATCCGGGCTTTATTTACCCCCACCCACCCCTTCCCTTTTTTTCCCCGGGCCCGCAAAATACTTTCCCCCCGATGCGCCTCCCATCTACCCATTCCGTAAGGGGAAGACCCTTAACCACCCCTCGACACCCGTATTTTCTTGTGTCGCTGTATCAGGGTCTAGTTCCCCTGTCTCCCCCCACATCTCGAGAGATCTCCCCTCAGTTCGTCTACTGTACAAGGCCGCCGTCTTGCTTTCCTATCGCACTCCCTTTCTTTCGTTTTGGTTGTTTTCCACAGGCCTAGTCTCCCACTTTCGCTCCAAAAAAGACTTTCTCACCTTGCCCACCCACACCTCTTCGTTTCCGTCTTGGGCCCTACCTGCGAGCTTGGTTTGAGGTCACATACGGAGCTTTAGCTTCTTTTTTCCCCGATCTCATGGACCAACTCGATGGATCTCGATCCCTCAACTTTTTTTGGAGGAACAGTTTCAACCCGTTGTCCCCTCCCCCCTCCCAATGACCCACCTCTTCTAAGCCCTTCAAGTTTCGAGAACCCCAACTCCCTCATGTGCCCGCCAATTGTTTTGAGCACAACGTCCCTTTCGTCCATTCAATCCTCTGGACTCTGCACACTTATTTTTCCCCTAGAGGGTACCCATGTAACCTGCGTAGAAGATCTTCCCTCCAATAGGCTTCCTTGATCGCGATTACGGTGAGGAACTTCCCCACCTTTCCCCCTAAGTTCGAAATGATGTTGACCTTTTCGGATATTGCTTTACACCCGATTTTTCAGCCGTTTGGAGTTCTCTTTGATCTCGACTCATTGGGCCTATCATTTTAGATCGTACAGGGGGTGTTTCCCAAACCGGTCCCTTTACCTTTCTCTTTTTTGGATGGGGCGATCGCTTGTCGGTTCCCCCAAGTTATCCTCTTGTGCTGAGGATAGACGAGCTCTGGTTTTTGGTGATTCCATGATAATTGACATGTTTTAATTAGTGCAACCGGCTCGTCCTAACCAGCCCCGAGATAATTCTTGCTTTGTAGGGCGTTTCGTCACCACCCCCCCCCCAGAGGCGAGCAATGCTCCTGCTCCGTTGTTCCACTTTCCGTAGGACCTTAACGGCGGTTCCCCCGACCCCATTTTTTCATGTCGCCACCCCCCCCCCCGATTCATGTAACAGTCTGCTATTTCCTTTCTCCCCCGGTCCTCACCGGCCCCCACACTCTTCTTCCCACCCACCCTTTTTGCCCCCTCTCTCAACGACTCCTTCCCGCCCAGTACCCGGAGTTGTTTTGGGTTGAGGGACCTGCTGTTGGCAAGTGACTCCTTGTAAACCGTGTCTCTTTTTTTCACACCTCGGCCACCCCCGGTCTGCTCTACCAAAGCCATTGTTTTTCTTGAAAGGAGGATCCCCCTCACGGTTCTGGGTGGCCTTTTCTCCTCTCCGATCCCAGTCCGCCTTGAGCGCCAGGTATCTTGTGTCTCTTTACATAGTCCCCAAGCGACCCCCTGCTTTTCTCCCCCCCACGTTTTAGACAACCCCAGGCCATTTGACCTTCCCTAAGACTTCTTTCTCGATCTTCCATCCTTGTTTGGGACGGTGATCGCAGCGTTCTTTTATAGTATCCCTATTTTGGATATACCTCGCCCGCCCCCCCCCCCGGTATGGGCTTTTTCTGTTCCGTTGTCCCCTGTCATTTGCAGACAAACCCCCAATCTAAGAAGAAATTTCCTTCATTTCAGCCCCCCATAGTTTCCAAACCACCCTTTTCCTGGAGATTTTCCCCTTTTTCTATGATGCTTGCAGCCTCCTTCCTTATCTCTGACAGAGAGATTTCCGTAGTACAAAACTCTTTACCCCTTCTTATCCCGACCCCAGGATTTACATTTTAACCCCAATGCACAAAGAGCCTCTCACTCCCCCCGGAACCTCTTCCCCCAAAAACAACAGTTTTGCCTATTTTTTTTTTAAGGTAGCCCCCTGTTCATCCAGAGCTCTCAGGTTTCCAAGTTGGCCTAAAGGTTTTTTTTTCTTTTTTCCTTCTCCAGGCATGGGGGACACCAAAAGCCGTCAGGACATCTTTGGATCCGGAGTTTAACGTCTTTCTATGCCTCAAGACAGACTTGAGTTCCGCCATAGCCCCCGTTCTCGGGGAATACTCTTTAATCAGGGGTGAACCCAAGTCTCGCATACTTGCTTTTTTAGGCTCTGTGTCCCATCAGGTTAGGGACGTGTTTTTGCTTTTTATTTCACTTACACCAAAACCTTCTTCTGGACTGGAATCGTGCCCCTTTTTAGAAGATGTCTGTTTTTTCCCCCCTGAACGTTTCGCGGCGCATTTCCATTCCGACGTTCTTGGTTCCTGGGAACTCCTGCCTGTCCTTTTTTGCCCCCCCATTAGAATATTTTATGCCGTTTCTGGGACCCCTTTGTTTGGTTCTCCACCTCCTCGGACAGCCCCAGTTTTGCCGGCGTGTTACACGTTTTCTGCGCTATCTCCCCCTGATACATTCGTTTTCAAAGTTTTGCCAAAAGATGTTTCCTCCGGCGGCTAGCGTTCTGCCGATAAACTGCCTTGTGTCGGGATTTGGTAAAATTAATGAAGCCCCAACTCCCCCCCCAACACCTGAGTCCTATGACAGGAAAGTCAATTCCTAACCCAGGCACAGTTTCACATTTAATCGTTACTTTACCAATGCCCGTTTCGGTTTCACTTCGGGCGGAGGACCACGAGACCACCCGTAGGTGTAAGTCTTTTTCACGTACCGAATGCACGGATACGCCAGTTTCGTCGGTTAATTATTCTCGGCCCTTTCGGTGCTTCCCCAGCGAGGAGGAAACCCCGCTTTTATTTTGACTCTTTTCATTGAGTGAACAAGCTTCGTTTCAACATCTCCATCCGTGAGAAGGCCTGTTTTGCGCCAGTTAATTACCCTCCCGCTTTTCTACCCTTCCTTGGTCCGATGGCAGGTAGCCAAGGATTCCCTTTTTCTTTTGAGAGACTCCTCCCCATTGCTAACCATCTAGTTTAATGGTCAGCAGAGGCTCCAAGCTTGCGAGCTTACAGCGCGAAACGGAAGACCCTCTTGTCCAGTGCTTTCATCAAGTGCCAAATTTGATGGTCGGGAAAGGGCCGTTTTGGAGATGTCACCCCCCCTTGCTATTACCCATATCACGTTTTATTTCGGTGCGCTTCGATTGGCCCACCACGGCGGTTCTTTTTCTGTTCTGTCCGCAAGGTCATGACCCCCCCTTTTTTCACCCCTGTTTATCTCTTTCTTTTTTTTGAAGATGGCCCCCCTAGCTTCTCCCGTGTTTCCATCTTTAGGCGGCCTGAGGTTCAGGACCCTCTCCATTTCGCTCGTTCGAGCTGTTCTCCCCCCATGTCTCAATGGCCTCCCTTGCCTACCCCCCCCCCCCGGCTTTTACCTTTAACCCAGAACACCGTGCCAGTGGGCCTTCCCCTCTTTGTTTTGTCTTTTTTTCTCTTGACCCCTTCACAGTTCCGTTATTACCCCTCCTACTTTCCCGGAAATTGGAGTCTGTCAGGCAGAGCCTTTTAGTCCCATATGCGGACAGGCCAGCCACCCGTAGCTCATATTTTACTTTTCTGGATTTTGCCCTCAGCCGTCACTCCGGGAAGGCAACCTGATGTATGTGAGAGCCACCCCATAGGTTTTCGATCGTCAACTTCTAGCTTCAGTTTGACATCCCTCATAAAGATGGTAAATCCCCCCCACCAAACTTTTTCTCTTTTACTTTCTCCCACAAAGTTTATCTTTCCTTCAGGGGTTATTTGGTTGGGGAGTACAACAACCCCCCGTATCTGCCCCGTTCTTGTTCTGGAGGGTGGAGAAAACTATCTTGTGAAGCGTGTCTTTGTTTTCACCCCCCCTGTCTTTCATTGTTGGTGTTCCACATTAGGATTTTTTTCTTTTTTCCGACTCACCTTGGATAGAACCTGAATAGAAATGTTTCTTCTATTTTAAAGACTTGAGGGTCACAAAATAGATCGTTGAAGAGGGGATCGGCAGGAGCTTGGTGTCTCCTCCCTGTTTTTTTTGGAGCTCCCTCCCCCTCAAAGGGGCTCGGGAAGTTGATTTTTCCAAAGTAGGGAAACCTTTCAACTTTTTATCTCAGTCTCAGTTCAATTTCCCCCCTTCCTGTATTTCCCAACGTCTTGCGAACCGTAAACGAGAGTTATCGCGGCCCCCCGTCCAATGAAAAAAAAGTGTTCTTTTTCTTCACACAAGCCTTCCAGTGCCGCCAACCCCCGAATGAACCAAGTAAAATTTTTTCATTTCACCTGTCTCCCCTCCTACACTTACGGACTTCACCTTTCTCCTGGTATAGGAATCTTTTGGGCCTTCTTGCACCGCGGATGGTTTTGTTTCTCTTTAGTTTGTTTTTTCTGCTCCTTTGCGAGTTTTGCCCCCATATTTCGTGACTCTGAACCACCTCTCCGAAATGGACCCCCCCAACCCCTTTCTGTGAGGATAACGGATTCCGTCTCATGTGGTGAGGGGTCTCAGACCCTAAGGTCCCTTTTTAATTTTAGCGGTCGTTGTTTAGCGTTTGAGGAAGGAAGTTCGCCCTTCCTATCTCTGACACCCCCGTGGCCCGGGGCTGTTTATGAGGTCTGAGTCCTCAGGTTCAAGACGGGGACGTCTCTTTTTTCGTTTTACTCGGGTTCCGGAAGCTTTCCCCATTTCTCCTCTTTTTTCGTCCTCCTGCGGTCCACTCTACTCCCTAAGAGTTCAGCGTCGGGCGAGTTCTTTTTTCATCCCGTAGTCTGTGCCTTGTTGCGAGT
>Ga0179591_1319482_pt1 | contig 10036 bp, 5 predicted proteins | sample CZOMad2_1_08_16f_FD_182891 | JGI IMG/M metagenome (GOLD analysis project Ga0179591, IMG submission 182891) | Vadose zone soil fungal communities from Angelo Coast Range Reserve, California, USA - CZOMad2_1_08_16fungal (PacBio error correction) | ecosystem: Environmental > Terrestrial > Soil >... | reverse complement strand
CCCCCCTCTCCTCGCCGTACGGCAAGAATTCCTCTTTTAACCTTGCGCCTCGCCCTCTCTCTTGCTTCAGACCCCCCTTTGCGGCACATCTTACGTCCCAGAAGTTGGTCTTCTGACGACCTCTTGACTTGTGCCGTGGCCTTTGTGGTATCTTTCCTTACCCACCGCGCAGTCTGTTACCCACCGGTTTATCGTCCCGTAATCTACGAATCTCTGATTTCACTTCTCGAGGCTCTTATCTGGAACCCGAAGTCTTTGATTTTTATCATTGAACCGGCTCGAGTTAAACCAGTCCGTAGCGAGCTGTTCGACTTTCGAGCCTCTTCCGGGAGTCTTAGAGTTTCGGCATACCCCTTCAGAGTACTTAGAGACAACGCACCTGGGTAGACCAACGTCAGTTTATCTAGGCGCACAATAACTGGTGACCGCTCCCCGTGATCACCGTACTTAAGGCGAACTCCTGCCTCGCCTCTGCATTCCTGCCGGCTTTGTTAGTTGACAGTCTGTAATGGAACCCTTCACCGTCCGATGTGCCTCAGAGACAGTTGTACGACCCTGACAAAAGTTAATCTTTGGCCTTACGCTTCTTTGTTTTTAATTAGGAGGTTCCTTCCGCGCAGCCGACCCGACGAACGACGGCCCCAATTGTCTGACTTCGACCTGGAGCGCCTCACTGTGATATAGTATATTTATTCAGAAGCCGTGTTCTTTTGATAGGACGCTTCATGGGCCGGTATTAAGCACCTTTGTCAGTACTCTGGTGTTCCCCTGCGGTAGGTTAGCAGTTCCTTAGATCTCTTCGTCATCGAACCCGCAGACCATTCAGCACATGCGAGAACCAGAAAATCCACGGTTTAACTCTTAACCAGCTAGATCCTGAAAGTACGCCTTCAAGGTGTCACCCGTTTGGAGTCATGACCGAAGGGGGTCCCCTCTATGGCAGGCCGTCGTCGTCGCCGTCTTTCGTCCTTACCTGATTCCTGAACAGGTTAGTTAATCCGGCATTGTCGGAAGATGGTGAGTGGTCATAGATAGTAGAGCTTGCCCTTCCCTCTTTTAATTCCCTTTATTCTTTCCGATGTAGCACCGTCCATCCTGAAGGAAAATTTTTGGACTCCTAGCCTGTCACTGCTCCTTAATCAGCACTTTCTAACCCCCCAAACCACTTTTCAGATGCCTCGTACGATATTTTCCTCACATCTTGTCGCTAGCCCGTACTTGCCGCTCCCCGGTCTCTGAGTTTCTTGTTTGGACCAGTAGATGCCCCTTCTCCTAGCGGCTGAATTTTTCTCTCTCTACCAGCATGCTTCTCGGTCGCCGTGTTCATCCCCCTTTTTGCTCCTCACTTCTTGATAGGCTCCCTAGGTCATCTTCCTTATTGCCTTCCCGGCGCGTTTGAAGCTTTTATTTCATCCTCTTCCGCGTCGTTATGTTGAACTGTTCCCCCCCCTATCATTTGCCCATGGCTTCGTACAGCTTAATATGCTTCCCTAGAACTTTCCCGTTGAAGGGCGTTTTTTTCTTACTCCCTCCCGGTCTTCTGTCCTGTCATCCCCGTGAGTCTCTTCCCTTTAGGATTTTTTTTACGGCCACTTCACAAAATCGACTCATCAAAGGAAGAGGTTATCCGTGAGTAAGCCCTGCGTGCTGCCTTCAGGGCATTCTCGCGGAACTGCGCTGCCGTTCTCGCCCCCTTCAAAGCATATTGCAGCGACTCTAGACGTCCCCCTTTCGGCCCTTCGTGATGATATTCACCCCCCGCACCGACAGTGCTTTCAAACGTGCTGTTTTTCCTCCTGTCGTTCCAAAACTTCTTTTTTTTCTTTCGGATGCTTCCGCGGAGCCATATGCCCTGGGATGACGTCTTCGACCGAGTAGCCCCCTTCGAGGCCCCCCGACACGGGTCGCGGTACGAATGCCGGTAGCGCTTTAGCTTGCCCACGTAAGAGTGGTTTCCCAATGTTACTTCACCTCCTTTCTCGGCTTACCCTCAGTTCCTTCTTAACCGTCTGCAATGCCTGCGTATAGAACTCGGACCCTGCACGGGTTTTTTTTCCGAGAGGATGTCTGCTTGCTGGACAACCACCCAGGCTTTTCTTTCACCGTCGCCATCCACTTTCTTATATTCTCCTGACCTCCTCATGACTATCAGGTAGTGGTTTCGAACACCCCCACAGAAGATATTCTTTCTGATCCCCTATGCCGGCGCCCTTCTGCCACTTCGCAACGACCACGTAAGTCACTCTCTCACCGCTGATCTTGCGGAGGATCCCTTGCGTTTTTCAAGAGTACTTCGTCCCTTTTTTTTTCCCCCTCTCCTTTGATCCCCAAATGCGTCTAAGTCCCTTTTTCAAGCAATGCCTCCCCCCCGGTGCGCGGCAAATTGAAGCAAAAACTTGTCCACTCTCCAAGCTGTACACTCGTTTCAGCCCTTTCCTTGAGCATCATTGGACACTGGCACGCCGAACTCCCCAAGAAGTCATGGACTTTTGTTTCATGTTACGCAATAATCTTGCTTTTTAAGGAGTCCCTTTGATCCTGGATCATCCGCTACTCCTCCTTCGACCTCTCCCCTCGGGAGGCTTTTTCGCGCTCATTCTCCCCACTTCCGTTTTATGAAGTAGAGATCTTATAGGCACCTCCGCACACTGCCTTGTCATTTACTCAAGGAGAATGGTCGGCGTGCCCACCCCTCGAGACTGACTTCCTCTTCGTCGTGTCGGTCGACGCGTTCGTCCCTCCTAAGACCAGCCCCCTCCGGCCGCCTGGTAGCGGGCACAGGAAGCCTCGTTACCACGTTAGTTTTTCAGAGGGTGAGCAGTATGAAGGGGATGGGTCCGAATCCCCCCAGGTTGCCTCTCGAGGTCCTTCCTCGTTTCTTTCAGCTTGTCTTCTCTTTCTGGAAGTTGGTCCTTCTCCCTCCTCAAATAGGTAGGACCCGGTCTTCAGGAGTAGGACTTGTGCCCCCCTCCAAGAGGCCCCTCTAAGCATTACGGAATTTTTCGGTGGAAGCGGGTCATCGCCGTTTCTTAGGAGAGTTGGAGTTCCCCCCTCTGCTCGTCCCGTATGCTTCTCTCCTCATCTCCTTTTGTGTTTTTTCTCTCTCTACCTTTGACGAATCCGTCGACACCCCCTCGCGTACGCCAGGTCGATTAAACGCCACCATTCCGTGAGCACCTTGATTTTTTTCTCGTTTGTGGTTCCAGCCCCATCCTACTTCTCTCGACGGGCGACCTTCGTTGCGTAACAAACGTTCCCCCAGACTACACGATACACGAGACTGAACTGTATCGCTTCCAATGTGGGAGCGCTGCCGAGCATTCGACGTTATCTAAAGAGGTCAGAACTCTAACAGATGTTTCCGTTGGCAAGCTCCCTTCTTCCCGTCTCTTCGTTTGGTCGGGGTTGTGACTAGTACTCACCTTCCCAGCGATCTGGATAGCAGGAGCCCTGATGTATAGAGTCCTCCAACTTTCTCTTGAGCCCTGTCCCATGACCGGAGGTTCCGTGTTTAGTCTTTTTCCCCCGAGCTCTTGCCTCACGGCGCCAGAGTTGGTGCGTTATGAGCGAGCAAAACAAGCCATTATCGTGAGGAACAATCTGCTTTCTCATAGAGTTTTCCAGGAGTGCAGCTGCTTGCTGTAATTTTCTCCCCAAAGCTACTCTCTTCTAACACCCCCACCGGTCCATGACTTGTTGTGTCGGTTCGTTGTGGCGGACATGTTCCCGTTTACTTATCGCAGAGATCCTGTGGCTTCCTTGGAACGTACTGTGTTCACTTTTGCCAGTTTCTTTCTCCTGGCACTCTGGATGGGAAGTTGATTGACTGAATTAGTCAATCTTTATTGGGGATCCCTCATTTTTTTCCCAACCACCCCCGTCCTTCTGCTGAAGCCGAGTACCTACACGCCGCATTTCATCTCCTCCGATTCTTAATGGCAGGTGCGCAGTGTCGAGCTATTATGGAGTCCCGATAAAGGGATCGATGCATCATCTGGGCAGGTCTTTATTCTTTCTCCCCATAGTCCCTGTGCTTCGGCCCAGTTCACGGAGAGACTTATCCCTTCTGTGAGGAGTCAGGTGGCGAGGAAGCCCCACTTACTATCTTTGTGGGTTGGACATAATCCTCTCCTCTCGGCCCTTCGCTTCTTTTGCTGCTAGTTAAGGGGCATTTCCTTTTTCTTCCCTCCCGGTATCGGTCGTCCGTGACCGCAAGTAATTGTCCCTTCAATGGGCACCACTTTGAAGGGGAGTACTCCTCGTTCTCCCTTATGCTGAATGCCTTTTAGGTTTTAATGGGGGCTGCGTGTTGTTTTTGAAATTTTTTCTCCCCTATGGAGCATATCCTGATTCCATGTGCTCTTACTCGCAAGGAACGCCCTCGTGGTACAACGAATTTCAGCTGACTAACTACGTGCCTTCTGGAAGTGCCCTAGTTTACACAGCCACAAACTTGCATCACCTTCCTTTTAGTTAGCGTCTGTTCTTCTATAGTTCTTTTTGAGAGAGTGGAAGAAGATAATGTCCGGAAATATCGAGGTCATCCCTTGAATTACTCCCCCCGGGTGACACGCGTCTTGTGATTGGTATAGTAGGTGTCCTCCCGAAAACTCGCCCTCCCTCGGCCGCGTTTCGATGACGTATCTTCCCTCCCATCTTCTATAAAAGACCCCCCTCACCCATTCGTGAGCGGTCTTTCTGGCCCTAGTCCCAGGGATGCGAGTCATACGCCGCAATTGCAAAAGTGTCGTGCCAGTTAAACCTCCCCTTCCTCAGTCTCCTTTTTCCTCGCCCATAATTCTTCACCTCTCCGGAAGGCAAGCCCTTACTTTTTGACCAAGCCCCTTTTCTCTACGATTGTTTATGCGCCCGTTTTCTTTAATCGTCCGAGAAGGCCCTGGATAGATTAACTCTTCCTCTTCCCTTTGCATTTTTCTCCTTCTGTCTTACTTCTGCCAACGAGCAGTGAGCACCATTCCGTGGGAGAGGAACCCTATTTCCTTATTTCCTCGTGTCTCCCAATATAGGGCGCGGTCTTTTTATTTTCACGACTGTTTGTGCTCTCGGAGGAAAGGAGAGTCCTTTCCCCCTTTCTAATGTCAGCGAGACGGTTAAAGTATTACGTACCGGCTTGCCTTCTATCTGGCTGAGATCCTCTACCGAGATTCGTCTCCAGATTCTTTTTGTATCACAGCAAGGTCTATGGGTCCCTCCCTTTTTCAACGTCCTTGATCAAGACGTCCCTCGGCGCCTTGAATTCTTTTCTCCTTCTCCCTTTCTCGCGTCGGCATGTACGGATCACCGTTAATGCACTTTCTCCCCGTGTGCCCTGGTTTTGAAGACCTTCCACTATCTTTTAGAGATTTCTTCATGTCGTCTTTATCCCTGACCGCACCGCTCCCTCGGTACCCCGAGCGTGCCTCGCCCAGCGCGAAAAGGTCTATCTCTCTCCCCCCTGTTGTTAGTTAGATTTGCATTGTTTTCAGAAAACTTGCTAATGGCACGATCAGTTGCCCTCCTTAGTCGGTGCGGATAGTTTGTAGAACGCCGAACGGACGCCCATAGCGAACCTCCCCCAAATATCCTTGTGGCAGGTTTCTTCACCAGGAGTCTCGTTTATCATTTACTCCAGGCTGACTTCCATTTTCCTCCGTCGCTCGCAACGGCTCGCTTTTCCCTCCGTTTCTAGAGACGTACTTTATACGACAAAGGTGTCCAGAGTGTCTTCCGTTGGACCCCACGGCTTTTTTTTCACCTCTTCTTACTCTGACTCTATCCATCTAAGGCCGCCACCATCCTTCTCCTCTTTAGAACCGCGCTCGGTACGCTCTGATGGAGGGAAGTCCTTCCGGTGTACTGAGAGACACCCATCCGTCAAGCCTTCCAGATCGTTCTCGTGATGTGACTCCCAATTCTTCTAAGACTCCTTCCCTTTGTCTCAAGTTCTCTGAGATCCTCGCGTTGTGGAAGAGAGTTCCCTTGAAATTCTCCCCTCTCCGGACCCCCTAGGATCGTCATATACCTCCCAGATGCATCGAGTTTTTCCCGCAATTGGGGCGCATCACTATCTGGATTTAGGCGCCCTTCTTCCCACCGAGTACTTTTCTTCCTCCTGGCGTGTGATTGATTTAGAGACTGCTTGTCGTTTAGGTTGACCTGCCCTTAGCACCCGTTCCCCCAGTTTCGTACTCCGTTCATGAGTCGGTGAAAGACCCACTCCCCCCTTTTTTACCGTTGTTGGAGGGAAGTTTGATCTTCATCTTTGACATTTAGGACCTCTCTCACGCGGCGGTCTCGCAGGTGTTGTTTTTCTTCAAATACCTCCGACTCCCTCCTGACGCAGTTCCGGTTCTTTTCCCCAGCGTTCTGCCTCTCAGAATTCAGCGCTTCAAAGGATCTTCGGCCCCTCTTTCCCCGAACGAGCTTGAAGCGAAGCTCTCACTTTCCCGTTCCAGGCCGTTTTGATCTTGTCCCCACGGCCAGGCCGTTTCAAACGTGATTTTTTCCTCGTCCCACTTATTTTTACGAGTACGTTATGTAGTCTTAGATCCCTTTCCCCGTCCTGAAGTGATAAGCGGAACGAAGCGCAGCCCCAGTTCTCCTGATCCCAGGTTCGGGTCCCGAACTGCAGTTAGAAGAGGCCCGCGAACCCCTCCAGTGGGTCACCCCCCCCACTTGGCCTCTCTCACTCACCTTCTCGGTCCGGACGCCTCTGTTTAGTCACCTCTCCCCCATCCCCGACGTTGCATGAGACGCGGTCTCTCTGAGCTTGATGAGATGGGAAACACCGCTTCTGGGCTTCTCGCAGTAGGGTTTTTTCCCCCCCCCCTTCCGTAGGTCCAGGACGACCTGTTGGTTGTCTCAGCTGGGATTTTGAAAAGAAAACCTCCTAGCTTCTGTTGCTGGACCCTGAGCCCGTTTGTCCTCCCCCGAATCTTCCTGACACGGCGCCCTTTACCCAATCCTTACGCTGCTCTGGCTGCGGAGTGTCTTCTCGGCTTTCCCAGGGGCGGGGGGGGGGGTTTTTTTTTAACCCTTGGTTTTTTTTGCGCATCGCCGTGATCCCCCCTCATTAGTTCTCCTTCCTTTCCTTCAATGCACCCTCGGGTGCGCGTTAGCCCTAACACCTTAAAAGTGCAGTGCCTGTACAGCGTTCCCACTAGCTCGGTTTTACTAAGTCCTGGAAACTTACCTCCCCACTTTCCATTACAAGGTCTGGACACCCTGTGGCATTTCCATTTTAGAATATCGTAGCTTTTTCGCGAACTTTGCTCCTTATAAGTCTCTCCCCCTCCAGGACATTTTGTCGCCCGAAGTAAGCGCGGTGAGGTAGACTTCCATCTCTGCCCCTTTTTTTGCCGCAGTGATGCACCCGTTGGCGTCCCCCAGTCCTCCTTCTTACTTGTAAAGGTGGCTTCAAGGAGACCTTTATATATCGCCTCCATCGCGCCGACTTCAATAGCGCGCGGGATTTCGACGCGGCCTCCCGCATTTAGACCACGCCTTTTACATCGTACGCTTGGAGAGTGCCAGGAAATGAATATTCGTCTGACGCGGGAGATCGTCGACGTGATCGGGAAGACGACTCCCCCCTCCCGGTTCTAGATCTTAGGTTATTACGTGGTGCGATGGACAGCTTGATTTCTTTGGTGTTTTAGTATCTCCCCCTTTCCGGCCCTTCTTAGTTGTGTGGGTTTCCCAAAGAACGAGGCATCTGTCCTTGAATAAGGATTTCATTTGGTCTTTGTCTCATCGCGTGCGGGCGTCGGGGAGTTCGGATGTCCCTTTCCTTCTTTTCTTTTTTCCTATATTTATCCTTTTGAGAGAGATAATCCTTTCTTTCCTGAAGCCCTCATAAAATAGAGAACCAGACACCTTCCCTCATGCCACGATTAACCCCCGGATATTATAGTCTTGTGCTTTCCTCCGGTTCGTTTGAGCAAAAGCAGACGACTAGGTCCTTCTACTAGTGTTTTTCTTACTACACCAACTAATCCCCTTAGAATACAAGCTCCCAAAACCGAGGACCTTCCTTCCCCCATATTAACCCTGATGTCTTTTATTCCCGAGCTCTTGATCTCCCGAACTCAGAGAAATCCTCCTTCTTTGACATATAATGTTCGCAGGCTGTGGTCGTCGGCTGTCGGCGCGTTCCGCCCCTCTCTACTTTTTCTCATCGCCGCCATCCTTTCGTCCTCCAGACAAATTATATTGTCCACTTGGACCTTGTTGACTTTTTTGCTCTTCCCTCCGCTTATCACGGTCGCCGAGTTTGTTCCCCCCTTCGTATGAGTTGCAGTCCCGCCTTTCCAGCGTCTTTTCCGACGGTCTGGATGGTCATAGGTTCTGATCAAGGAGCCGGCTGCTTGACGTAGAACGAGACGCTGTCTTATCAAATGACCCCCCAGTTTCCATGACTTTGGGTCGTGGGGGTGCAGTTCCAGACTATCCCGACGCTTACGTGGCGAAATCGTTCCATCAAATGCCGGGCGCGCCCACCTTTGCCAGTTGTTTATGGCGCCGCTCCCGGAGTGGACTTGGTTGAGTTCCGTTGAAATACATTGGGGAAAAGGAGATTTAACCCCCAAAAGTATTAGTATTAGTCCGTCCCGTCCCCCACCAGCGCCTCTCCTCGCGCTTTCCTGGCCTTGGTCTGTTCGTTCCTGATCGTGTTTGTGTGTTTCTCCCGCTCCCTGTATATTTCAAATACTCTCGGTGTTTTTTCTTCCTCCCTACCTGGGACTTTTTTCCCAGGCCGTCTCCGGTCTCCCTCTCGGACGTCGACTGGAGAGAAGCCCATCCTAGCGGGTGGTTGCCCATCATATCTGCTCTCGTCCCGCGCACGGACTTGATCCTTCGGGGGAATTCTCTACGCCTTTCCGGTTAGTCCTTGACCCTCGAAAGTTCAGGTGCGCCGGTGCCCCCACTATGATTTTTTCCCTTTCGCCAGCTTTTTTTTCCTGCCTGCTGAACAGAGCCTTCCAGTTCGGGGCTTGCGCTTCCTGATAGCGATCTGATTCTTGCGCTCGCCCCATTCCTCCCCCTCACGAAAGTTTTACGGGATGCCCATTCCTTTACCTTCATAGTTGACGCTGGTTCCCCCCTTTCCCTCACCAACGGCCTCCAGACCTCTTCTGACTCTTTCATCTGAGACCCTGTTAGAAAGTGATCTGAAGGTGTTACGATTTCTTCCCTCGAGGAGATGTGCGACCGTGGGACTTTCCTTTCCCCTTAGAACGAGGGTTGTTCTCTGGTGGTGGTGGCCCTAATCCCCCCTCTCATGTCTCCTCCTCCCTCGTGTTTGTATGACGGTCCTACGGATCCATGAGATTTTAAACTCCCCATCAAACTCAGCCTTTTTTTTGGTCTCCCCCTTGATTTCCGCGTTCCAGCCTCACTGTCGCAAGTGCTCGGGGGCCAGTTACCCCTCCCTCAGCCTCTTACCCCCCCCCAGTCCCCTCCTCCCCTATTCACCCGTACGCAAGACCTCTTTCCGTCGGTATCCATATCCACGTATCTTGATCGCCACTTTTATGTCCCTCTCATCTCCTCCCTTGCTTTCGATGACGAGCCGAGGCTTTGAGTTTGGTCGAATTTTTTCCCCCCCCTCTTCACAATTTGCAGCCTCCAGCCGGTGAGAGGCCCCTAATTATATTCCTTTTAGTCCCAGATTGAGTCGCTTCTTCTGGAACGAGTTTTCGTGTTTCGCTTCACTGATCGGACCGTTCAAACCGTCCCCTTCCGCGCGACTTCTTTCTCGAGGAGTCGGCCGTCATTTCTGCGAGACTCTTTCTACTAGTAATTATTCGCCACGCATCGTTTCTCAACATACGTTTAAATGTGAATCTGCAAGTACTTCTCTAGACGCCTTCTTTGCCTCAAGTCTGATGACGTCTCTCGGATTGGTTCCTGAGCTTCCCCTTTTGAGCTCCTGGTTGTCCTGCCCAGGATATGGGCTCTCCCCTCGATGCGGCATTGCCGTCGTTACTCCGAGCCCCGAAGAAGATTTCCGCTCTTTCCAGGTCGCCTTGACATG
>Ga0179591_1381920_pt1 | contig 10037 bp, 9 predicted proteins | sample CZOMad2_1_08_16f_FD_182891 | JGI IMG/M metagenome (GOLD analysis project Ga0179591, IMG submission 182891) | Vadose zone soil fungal communities from Angelo Coast Range Reserve, California, USA - CZOMad2_1_08_16fungal (PacBio error correction) | ecosystem: Environmental > Terrestrial > Soil >... | reverse complement strand
CCAGAATGTTTTATGCAGCAGACGACCCCCCAGACAACCCCCGCCAGACAGAGTTTTGACCCGAGGAACTAGACCAGTGTGAAGCCTGCCCAAGCTGGGGAGCCGGCCCATGCGTTAGTAAATCAAATCCCCCCCTCGAATGGCGTGTATCCGAACAAATGAGTCCTTCCCTATCATTTTTCGTTTCCCCTGCGACACTGTTAATCTTTCTTTAGGCAGCCGCCTAATTTACACCACAGTGCGTATCCCTGAGCTGGAGCCTTATAGTATGTCATCTTTAGTCCCGTACGTCTTACTATCCCCCTTTTCAGCGGATTTCAAGATTCGTTGACCGATTCTCTCTTGTTTTCCTCGTGGAGGAGTTTTTTGCCGCTGTACTGATTGTGTGTCCGGTAGCCTCCCCTCATCCCAGCGGTGTCCCCCCTCCGCGCCACTTTTAAGACCTGCGCTTCCTTCTGCATCCGGTTACGTCGGCGTAGGCCCCCCTATCGGACCCTTGGATTCTTAACTGCTGATTTTTTCTCTCACCTCGAACCCCTGAAGTGAAATCTACAATCCCACTAACCTACATTTTTTAGAGTATTTCTGCTTATTCGATAACACAGTCACCGTATTTTCGTTTCCCGCCTTTCAAGTCCTCCTACACACGACTAGACCTTTTCCGCTCACGTCTCCTGGCGAGCACTCAATTGAAGTTGTTCTGTTATAGTGCCACCCTCACTCCTGCCTACGAACGTTCTTTTCCTTTTTTAACCATAATTTTTTTTCCCCACGCATTCGCCCCAACCAGTGAGCCACGTTTGCTTCATCACACTAGTCAGTACGCGTTGTTCTATCTCCCCTTGCCAAGTTGCCCCTATAGCGTGGAGGAAGACAGACAACAGTTCCTTACGTGGGAATTTACGTATAGTTTGTTTGCTTTTTTTGTAGGGCCCCCCGGATCGAGTCTATGTAATTCACCCTCCACGCCCTTTTTTCGGGTCCCACCCCATACGAGTTTCCGGATTTAGGCGCCCGAAATTGATTTAGTTGTCCCCCTTGAAGACGCTTTTCTAGAGCTCACGCTTCCTACGAGTCCCGCAACCCACCCGCGAAAGAAGAACATGTAATCCAAAAATAGTAGACACCCGTTTAAATCCCTTTCCTTGGGTGTTCCTCCCTAAATTCCCCCCAACCGTCCTAGTACCCCGAGGCACGAAATGTCTAGTCCCTTCTGGAGACGATTTCTTTGCACCCCCCCGTCTCCTTCTGCTACGAGAGGGTCCCGTGAACCCCCCCATTCCCCATTACTCAAATTCTATATAGGCCGGATCCCCTGTGCCGCCGGAACCGCGTTTCGTTTTGGCATCGGACTCGATTTTCCCAGTGTTAACTGGATAATCTTCGGGACTCCAGTCGCCTTTCTTCGAATTTAAATGCGTTCATTTTTAATGCGATCTAACCTATCTCTGGACAAACCCTCGTGGAGATTTTTGAATCAACCTAGTCCCTTTCTACGGGTTCCCCTATGAAAATAGTTATTTCTTAGCACGACCGCCTCAAAAGTTTTTTGACCATGCGTCCACGTCCACTCGCCACGGCTGCTTTTTTGTTTCTCTTGAGCCTGGAGAGCAAAAGTCACCATTCTCGCGATACACGTGAATTCGCCCCTTTCCCCCCCCTTTAATTCCTCGATCCTCCACTGTGAGGCAAGTATTGGCAGCTGACTCTCCCGTCTTCCCCGCTTTTCCGGTTTAATACCAGATATTTTTTTGTTTCTTTTTAGAACCACCTCTACAGCCCCTCGCGACATGTGACCTTTGTTGTGACCTAGAGATGTCATCCCCCCCCTTCCCTCCCCGTATTGGGTGCAAGTTAGTGTAAGATCTACCCAGACTACTCTGGCCTGCTTCTCCATAGCAGATAGGAAAGGGTATCGCCGATTTTTGCTTGGTTTGTTTTCGTCCACCTCAACTTTTTGCGTGTGCACCCCCTTTTCCCTTCCACTTACCCAGTGCTCCTCCCGAATGTCTCTCCGCTTTAGTAGTTTTTTGATCTGGCCTTTAGTCTGATCCCCCTTTTCCTAGAGCCATCTTGCCCCTACAGTGACCGGACTTGCTCTACCCATATAGCTTTTTTTGATTAGATGCTTATTTTTTTTTTCCCCCGCCTTCCCCTTCAGTCTCCCAATGCAGACGTCTCCTCTTTTCCCATGTTTTACATCCCTCACAGTTTTTTTTCACTCCCAAACCCGGTGTTTATGGCATTCTGAGCGGAAGTCTCCCCGCAGCCGACGCGACGCCGCCCTACCTCCTTCCTTATCTTTCTTTCCTCGGCCCCCTATCCTCCTCTTTCTATTCTCTTCCCAGGCCTTAGAACCCTTATCTTGACGCCGATTTCCCTTTCTCCCCCAGGTATGGTAGCGGAATGCCATGGATACACCTTAGACCCCACCCCATTTCGCGCCTTTTTTTATCGGACCCCTGGGTCACTTTTTACATCTCGTTGTTTGTGTTTGTTTGGCGGACCGTCGAGTTCTGACACACTCTCGCTCCCCCTTCTCCTTCTTAAACCAAGTTTGAGATGGATTTGCTTCTCTTTTTCCCACTCGTTCACCCGATTTTTTCGTCTCAGCCTCTTCGCTCGGCTTAACCTGATCTACTTCTTACCGCCTTTTTTGTTCGATCCTTTACTTTTTTCAGACCACCATTACTTCACGTTTCGGTTCCGTTTATAGTCCCCTTTCCACTCGCTCGTCTGACTCCGATTTTTTTCCAGCTTAAGGTCTTACAGGATGTTTTTCCATTCCTCATCTATTTTCCCCTTGCCTTTTTTTTTATGCTCCCTGCAACACCGCAGTTTATTTCCGGAGACGGGGTTCATCGATTTTTTCCACTCTAATCGGGCTGGTTTTGCGATAGACGTGTCTTTTTTCTTCTGTCAGACCTTCGCTTCCCCTTTTTTACGACGTTGATTTTTTACGTCCCAACTAGCCCCTACACCTTCCCCTTTCCTCCCCCCCCCACTTTGGTTTCCCTTACTCAATACTCTCTCTGGCGGGTCTCCTTTGGCTTTTTGCGCTTGGCGTTTTGTGGCACGAATGCAAGTCCCCAGCAGTCCTTCTTTCTCTTTGACCGCGCCCGTTCTCATTTCTCCCACCCCGCGCCCCTTCTTTTTCTTTTGGGTTCGCGGGACCCGTTTGCCTCCTATTCTGCTAGTTGTATTTACAATGGTTACTGGTCAGACCTTGACCCCCTTCACCCCGTTTGTCCCTTTCGAACATTTCTATTTGTGACCCCTCCTCCCCATCATCTTCTTTCCTCGTCTTTGTGACCTTTAATGCATTTTTGTCACTTCCGGATTTTTCCCTCCGCTCGCTACATTCCTCGTGTCTCCCTGCCCTTTTTTTCGATACTGTTATGCTTCACAGACTCCCTGCCTCACGGCCCAAGCATCCTTCACGACCTCCCCCCCATTCGGCTTAATTGCTTTCGAACTCAGCCCCCGTGCCGTTTTTGCGATCATTTTCAAGTTTCTTTTTTATTATCCATTTCCCCCTCTCTTTTTCCCCTATTCTTGTTTCCTGGGCTGAGGAGACCGCCTTGTGCACAGTCTTTTTCCCCCCCGACGCATCAGGTTCCCCGGCAGGGTGGGGTGTCCTTCCTGTGCTCATTATTGCCCTCTTTGTATCCCGGATTACGAATCCCTAGCGTCTCTCCCGATCTTGTCTCACGCCCTTATTTCAACGTACTTTATTCTTATTTCGCTGTTTCATTTTTTTCGAACTGTCATTATTTTTTTTGAGGCGTGCCACCTCTTTCCCCTATACAACCCCTTCCCAACTGTGTTTTAGAGCTCTTCCCACCGCACGTTTATCGATTAAACCAACGCGGAGTCTTCTAACCCTTGAAGCCGTTCGAAGGTCGGGGGGCCACGTCGATTCCTTCTCTGGTCCCAACATACGATTTGCTCCCGGTTTAGCATGTTCGCCCCCCTCTCCACCCAACCACAGAGTACGCCTCTTTTCTTGGTTCCGCCTAGTTAAACCCTCCTCTCCCGGCTTTTCTGGTGGATTTTTTGTTGGATTCGGCACCAACTTCAATATTGACTCCCCCGCATGTCCCACTCCCTATTTTTTCATTTCTATATTCCTTTTCCTCCCCCCTTTCTTGATCTTTTGTTCATTATTTTTGCAATTGAGCATGTTCTCCCGTCGTCCCCCCCCTCCAGGTGCCCCTTTATCATACCGGTGTTATTGATAAATGTACTTCTGCACAATGATACCGCTCTTTCCCCTTCCCCCCCGCTGTATCTAACCTCCCCCCCTTATTTGCTGTAGTAGCCATTTTCATTCCTTTATTTTTTCTTCCAACTGTTTTTCTTTCGAACCTCCTCGCATAGGTCCCCATCGTTCGCTGTCCCCCCTTTTCCTTTTTGGTGTTTTTAATCTATTGCTTTTTGTTTTTTTTAACCCCCCTTAGTTTCATTGGCATTGCGCTGAGGCCCCCACTCAGTGAGAAAGGCCGTCTTTCCTTCGCGGCCCATTTGACTTTTCTTGTCTTACCGTTCCCTCTTCCCTTGCATTATTTGCCTTGTCTTTCCCCCTCTGTTCCTGTAAGTTGATACTCGTTGAAGCCATTTGAGCCTGGTTTCCCCGCCCCCTCTTTCGTCCCCGGCCTACGACCCCTGATTCTTTACCCACCTACCCGATGTCTTTTTTTTTTCTTCGAACTCCCCCCCCCTGAAAGAAATAGAGCTTTCGTTTTCTCCCCTGACAAGTCTCCGTGTTCAGCGTCGTTTTTCTAATTGCAAGAAACTCCCTAGGTCTCGCATTGACCGTCTTCTTTTCACCCCCCCTTTTTTTTTTTTTTTTTTTTTTTCTCGTCCGTTTCACTTTTTCTCTGGAACCTTCTCCGGTTGCTTCCTCCTTTTCAGTCTTTTTTAGACATCCCGAGTTGTCGAAGTAAGGCTGCCTTAAGAATTTCTTCTTCCTCCGCCCCCTGACTTTGAGTAGGCCGCTCCCCCCTTCCTCCCTGCCAGCCTTTTAAAGAGTGCAGTTTTTGCCGGTCTTAATTAGGGCATCTTTCTTCCGAACCCAGGTTGGCATCTCATTCGAGTTATGACTCCGACCATCTCTCGCCTTTTTAATCACGACTTTTTTTTTACTCGTAGTGCTATTCCTTTTAGCAAGAGCGAAGCATGTGGAGATTTTCCCCCTTTTTCGTGCTTCACCTGGGATTGCCTCTCCAATACTCCTGAGTACGTTCGTTTTATTCCACCCTTAGGGTCCCCTTTTTATGTACCGCCTTCCAAACAGGCTTTCCTGCCGCCCCTAGCCGCCTATTCTCCGAATTTCCGTTCTCTTCTGCCAGTTGATTTTGTAGGCCCGCTTTCCACTTAAATGGACCCAGATCAGGCCGGAGAGTGGAACAGTTCTCTTCCCGGGTTTTCGCCCCCAACTTCTATGTCGTCCCTTCCGTAGTTAGACTTGGCGAAAGTTTTTGACCTTCATCTCTCATCCCCCCAAAGTGTGGTGAGAGTTGCTTCCCTTTCGTCTCCATTCTCTCCTTTACTGCGTCTTTACTTTTTCTGTCTCCTTTTCACGCTCAAGGGCGGACTTTCTTGTCTCAAATCCAGTCGTATTTTTAGCCCCACACAGCCATTTCTGACCCATTTATTGCTGAAGTGACCATGGTCGCCCAAGTTTTTCAGTAGGCCGGGCCCAGGAATTCTTTTTTTGGTGTTTCTTCCCCTTTGTCGAACCACACACGGCTTACGTCTTTTTTTCCCTTTCACAAATTTTCCCCCCCGGAAGCGAACGTGTTTCTCGTTATAGATGTCAGGTTATCTTCCCCCTCTCGCACCCTTTTTGTCACGATGGTCTAGACTCCTTTCTCTTTGGCTTTCTTGAATATAAGACGACTCCTCGCCGTTAGCACCTTTCATCAGCACCGATCCCGTTCCGCCCGCTTTTCACATTGTTCAGACGCCTTACACCCCCCGTTCCTATAAGACCTGTGTGCACGTGTCCTGTGTGTTTTCGTGACCACCCTCATGATCCCATTCACCATCTTTTGTCTTCACCAGCGATTAAGCCCATATAAAGGGATTGACTCAAAGTCCTTCCCCCTCCCTTCCCCGAGTCGTTTGTTTCCCCTTTTTGTCCACCCAAACACCGCGCGACTTTTTCATCCCCACCCCCCTTACTTCCTTCTCACTCTTCTTGCTTTCGATTTTTCTCGGTTTCCCATTTTTTTGTAGGTGGTCGAGTTATTGAGATTCTTCGAGAGACCCCTTCATCGTTTTTCCTTTTGTGTCGACCCCTTTTTTTCCCCTATAATCCCTCGCAGCCCCTGCCCCCCCACTCAATTTGGTTGTCACCTGTTCTTGCGTCTACCCCTGCGCCGATCATACTCTCCTCACAAAGACAATCCCCGCAACCAACCTTTCCGACATTTCACCGTTCTTCCCTCTCTCCTGTGCCGTCCTGCGAAGATTCCTGAGCCTTCCTGAACTTCTATTCTTGAAGTCATTGCCCGTTCACCTTTTTTTTATGTTTTTTTTGCTCGCAAAGCTCATGCTGACTGCTACCCTCGCCCATTTATACCATTAGGTCTGTGTTCCCCCACCCTCACACCTTAAACGGATTCAGAGCCCTTGCCACATTGTCTCCTTTGATGCGGCAGGCTGTCGCACAACCCTCCTCCCACCTACCCTTTTTTATGTTTGGGTGGCTGAGCAGAAGAAAATGCCTTTCACTTCGGATTTCTTTTTTTCTTTGATCGGTTCTTGACCGCTGTCATGTCCTTCGCAAGGTTGTCCTAGTCTGTAGCCATTATTCTATCCGTTCCACCTATCTTTCCACCTTTTCAGCTCCGCCGTCACCCCACATCCTCTCCCTCCTCCGTCCAGTTTCGTCTCCCTCTGGATGTCCCCAATAGTTGTTTCCTGAGATACTGCCCAGTTCCGCCTTCTCTGTGCTCCTTTTGCTTTTCGTTTTGATCCTTGGATCATCCCCTCCTTTTTTTCCGCTCCCTCCCCCCCCTTCCCCGAAAACGATTTCTTTTCTGATACGGCAACCCCCTCCTGGTTTCATTCCCTTCTTACCTTTGTTTTCATCTAACAATTTTTCAAAACGTCTTGGAGACCTTAGCTCCTCCTCCTCCCTTCTCACCACAAGACTCCCCCCAGATTGATTACAGCGATAGGTTCAAACGACGTTTCTTTCGCGATTCCCCAACCTCCTGTTTTCTGCCGTTCCTCTAATGCCAGTAAATCGCGCTTTAGACTTTTTAATAGACCTCCTTCCCCGACTTTCTTTTGATTCCCCCGAAATCACCTGGCCTTGTTGAATACTGTCCTCCTCACCACCTTATGTTCACGTATGATGCCATGTGAAACGACTGTTTTCCTTTTGACTGCCCCCCTACCTCCTCTCCCCTTCCCTTTCCCCTTTTTTTTGTGCCTAACTGCTAATTTACTTTCTTTTGCCCCATTTCTTTTTGTTTGTGGACCCCCCCTAAAGTGAACGTTGTTTTTGTTTTATCCGCGAGATCTCCTCCTGAGACGAGATCGACAAGAACATAAGGTGCCCTCGCTTGAATCGCCATCTCCCTTCTCCCATCTGTTTTTTTCAGTCTTTTTGATATAGCAGAAGGTAAGACACCCCCCGCTCCCAGTTGTGCGCCCACACTCTCTTCGGCGATATTTTCTGGAACGTCACGGAGTTTCCACTCCGTTAGTTTAAAGCAAGTTTCCGTGAGCTTTCTTTCGAGTGGTGAGCGAAGCCTGCTGAGCCGTCCTTTTTTTTTTTTCGATCCACAGGTGCCCATTGAAAGGATTACGAATTGACACCCCCTTCCCTTTCCTTCCCTCTTTCCTTCCCTGTGACCCCTCTATTCTCCTTTTGCAGGAAGTTTCCCCGGTGAGCTGATTAGTTTATTACTGACCTCCTCTCAAGAGTAACAGTCGACTCTCCTTTGCCGGGAAGAACTGTCGGGGAAGATCCCGGCCCTCCCGCCCTGGGCCCGTCCCTGAGATTGCCCCCCCAAATTAAGGCCCATTGCGCGAACTTCTCTAGCCTGGCGCACCCGTTCCTCATTCCTAGTGAAGAGAAAAATCCATTCCCTCCCTTCATTGCCACGGGCTTAGGTCTGCTGCTATGATCTCTCCAAAGGTTACCTTTCTTCGACTGTTTCTGTTGATAATTTTAAACCGGCTGAAAAACTCACGTCTTTTGTCGAAAGGCTTCTGCCCGTCACTACGTGCGGGTTTTGATGGCCCCCATCCCTCCCATGTCCAGATATTGAAGAAAGGTTTAGGATATTGCTTTTGTGACCTCCATTGCCCCAAATGAAGGACCCTCGCGCTGCTTTAACCTCGTCCCTTCTTTTCTGAAATTCGTCAAAGAATGACCCCCCTTCGTCGGACCCCCTTCCAACCACGCACCCTCGGCTCGTTGGGTCTATTTACCCGGCATTTTCTTTAGCTTTCGTAGTGTTGGTTGCTTTGCATGTTCTTTGTCCTGCCCCCCTTAGACGATCTTCTTTTGGCGCGCAAAAAACCTAAATTTGGCTTGTTTTTTACAACCAAATACCGTCCTTCTGTCAAGGCATGGAACTCGCTTGCACCAGTGTTTCGCTCTAGACTCGCAGTTCTCGCGTGTATACGAACTTTTACAACCTTTTCACACCCTGACACGTTAAGTCCCCCCCGGAGAGGCTTCGCTTAGCGCTTCTTGTGTTTTGTGAGAATCCAATGACAAAAAGAAATTCTTCCCTCCAGACCCTGCAGTCTTGAACTAGGTTCTATTTTCTCGATAATCGCTGTCACACATCTATAGGGCCTACATCCTCGCACCCCTCCCTTTTTCCCTCCAAATTCGATCCGGCAGGATACTGTCGTCGAAGAGAAAGAGTCTTTCTGCGGTCCATAGGAGTAGGTCGATAGTGCGTCATGTCATAAATAACTCTTCGTTTCCTCCAGCTCCGTCGGATGAGTAGTGACCCAATGCTTTCCATGCTTCTCACTTCCCCTGACTAGAGGAAATTGTTCGGTAGTCTTGAGCACTCTAGTCATTAGAAGCGGGTTTAACAGAGAAAATTCCTTCTCTTCCTCTGTCAAAAAAAGGGCCCTTCCCCTTTGGTGAGGAACATGGCTTCCAAACGCCCACGAGAAACTGGCTCTTGAGAATCGTGTGTGCTCCGATCTTCGAGACCTGGCGTCCCCCTTCTCTACGCCGCCCCGCTCGTCCGCGCCCGGACCGGCTGTCGCGATCAAGCCATGACACGTTGTCCGACTCCCGCCTGCCAGCTGGAACGATTGTAGGCTTGTGTCCCTATCCCGAGGCTTCCTGTAGGCGTCGCCAACTCAAGCGACCCTAGCCGAAATTTTCGTCCCCACCCCTTGGACAGAACTTCCATCTTTCCCCCCTTAGGATCTGAGCTTTTTCTTTCGTGTTCCTCTTGGCCTTCTCCTCTCCCGACACGACGCGGCTGGTCGCACAACCCTCCTCCTCGAGAGGCTCCTCTAGTTTTTTTTTGCTTGTTATAACAAGTGCCCGCATGATCCCCTTCCCCCCACTCGCCCTTGTTCTCCTCCATGAGGTCGAGCATCTATTTTCCCGGCCAAATGGTTTATGTGCCCAATTGTCCCTGTGTTGCGGCCTCTTCATCTTCCAATCTTTCCTGAAAAAGGATATGGTGGGCTTCTTCTCTACGCGGCTCTCACACCTTTTTTTAGCGAACGCCTTACTTTTTACAACCGCAAGAGGTCTTCGTTGAGCGTGACTGCCTCCAGAATGTCTGTCCTTTCTCTCCCGCAGAGAGAAACGTTCTGTCTCCCACCCCTGGTTTCTGTTCTCAGTGACGGGCCCGCAATTCGGAATCGACCCATTTCCCCATTCCAGTTTTGGACTCGACCCGATGGTCCGCGCACCACTCTAGGCTTTTAAAGAGGTGCACATTCCCTTTTGAAACACGCCTTACTTCTACAGCCTCTGGCTCGGTGCCCAGTTCTTTCCGTTCGAGGTATTAAGGTAGTTTCATTTCGCTCGCTTA
>Ga0179591_1330148_pt1 | contig 10037 bp, 11 predicted proteins | sample CZOMad2_1_08_16f_FD_182891 | JGI IMG/M metagenome (GOLD analysis project Ga0179591, IMG submission 182891) | Vadose zone soil fungal communities from Angelo Coast Range Reserve, California, USA - CZOMad2_1_08_16fungal (PacBio error correction) | ecosystem: Environmental > Terrestrial > Soil >... | reverse complement strand
AATTAAGTGCCCTGTGCAGTAGTGTCCGCGGCTTTCGATTTGTTTTCTTCTCTGTAAAACGTGCTCAAGATTCCATAGACCCAGCTTCTTGCTCCTTGGCATCCAGACCCCCTTACAAGAAATTGCTTTTGTTCGGGCCTATCCGCACTTTCCAATGACATTATTTTTTCTCCTTTGTGGGCCTCAGTCTCAAGGGCGTGTACTGATTTGAAATTGTCCACTCTTAATGCCGGCTTTTGTATATTGTCTTCCTTACCTCGATACTCTATTTTTGCACGTTTTCCCCCTCCCCCCAACGAGTGATTTTACGGACCAGTTTTTTTCCCTTCTAGCCTCGTGTGTTGCGGCTTGGACTCTTCTCCCTCCTTCTGCCCCCGTTCTCCTCCCTCCCTTATTTCCTAGCAGTGTTTATTCCGGGTTTTCTCCAGCGCTTAGGTTAAAATCCACATGGCCGGCCACGTCCCGTTATAATGTTTTCTTCCACATTTCTTACACTGCTTTTCTACTCAAGCACCGTTGCGAAACTTTTCGCTCGCGCCCTACAAACCCGTACGTTAGACCACCCCCCGCAGTCCCGGTTTCGACCTGACCTGCAGTACTGGATGACTCTAGGTTTTCATCCTCCCATACCTCTGGCTCCAGATGCTCGCCATCGGATGATCTCTGTTGTAGTGGTGTTTTTCTTTTGACCTTCCAGCTTCCCCTTCACAAGGGCAGTCTGTTGTACACCCATCGCTCAGTCCTGTCCCCTGGATCGCCTTCGCACCCAGGCAGTTGACTCGATCGATTGCCGGCTGTTTCGGTCTTCGTTTTCCCTTTTGTAACAAACTGGGTCGGTGTTTTTCCGATGTCGAAGAATTCCTAATCGCGCCGTGTTCCTGAAAACAGCCTTTCTGGAATGGAAGGGACTTTCATGGCACCCGTTGTTCACCCTTCCTTTCCTGGTTAAAAGACGTCCATCCCATTGAAGTTTTGTCTTCTTATTTTTTTTTCCGGTCTCTGCACCACCTCCCTCCGTAGGATCCCCTGCCATGCTTTCTTCCTTCTCCCCCCTTCCGTATGGGGCCGAAACAAAATCGTCCTTTGGTCCCCTCCCTATTTCGAGGTCTTCTTGTCCACCAGGTCCCAACGCAGCGGTTTGCAGAACCCGGCTCGTTTACCCGAGTCTCTTTTGCTGTTCTGCTGAAGGGCTCCTGAAAACCTTTTTATATTCTTGCGATTCCCTTTTTTCTTTTGGTCAGGTCGTGAAAAAACCGGCTATGTGTTCCTCTGACGGCAGTTCCTTGCTGATTAGTTAATGTTAACCGAGTCTCAAATCCTGCTGTTCTTTCCCCCCATGGCAGGATGATGATCTGCTTCTTTCATTTCCCTGCTCCACGCAACCCCGATTCAACGGGACCATTGACTTTTTGACCTCTTTCCTGGTCCGTTCGCCTTGACGTCAACGTTGGTGAAAACTCCGGCGTCTGATCCCCCCTCCCCCCACGTGCATCCGGGACTTGATCGCTGTCGCGATGCATGGGTCAGTTTTACCGCAACGGTCTCTCCCGAGGAGTTTCCGGGAATTGAGAGTCCCCCACAGTCCCCTGTCTTTCCCTCTCCCCTTCTTTCCTCCGTGGTTCCCTTCCCTCCTTATTCACCAATTTCGCCTGTCCAACTCAGTGCGCTTCTACCTGTCCTGGAGTCCTAGCCCAATTTTTTGCGCGCGACAACCAAGGAGTCAATGGGCTCCCCTCCGACCTTTCCCTTCCCATCCTCTCTCAGACAACGCGGCGCGCCCCTTTCAAGACCTCGAACTATGACCGTAGAGGTTTGTCACGGGCCCCAAGAGTGCGCGAAAATATTATGATTGCTCGTCCCCCCCCCAATTTTTCCCCCTCTCGATATCCCCCCTCCTCACCCTTTTGGGCATCTCCACACCTTGTTTCTATGCACCGGTCTGCTTCCACGCCGGTTGCCACAGCGCGGGCAATTGCTGCTGCCAGGTCGACCAGTCCCATTCGGCCCACTGTGGCCTCTTTTCCCTTCCATCTTCGGCTCCCCCTTTTTTTTTCTCCCCCTTTTTAAGGCTTGTCTGAGCCACTTCTAAAGTTTTCTTATGAGGATCCCTCCTACCTGCTCCGAGCTTTTTGAAAGACATGTGCTTTTCCAAAGCTCAGTCGGTTGGTTTCAGGCCGCTCTTTTCCCCTATCTAACGGATTGTAGGCCTTTTTATGGAAACCTACATTACGGCAGTTTCTGTGTACTAACCCTCTTCCCTCCGTAAAGTGGTCCCCCCCTCCCTTTGATAGGCGGTGAACAGTCAGGCTTGTTCTCGTGAAGCCTGTCTACAGGCCCAGCGGCGCGCTACTGAGGAGGCCTGTCGGCTCTTTTCTTCCCGGTCTTTCGCACGTTGCTTTCGCCTTTTAGGTCGGTTTTACCGTCCCCTCCCTGTGATAAACTGCTTTCCATGCCGCAAGCATTGTGTCTCTCTCTTTCTCTTGGTTAAGGATGTATGTCTTTTTTCTCTTTTTCCCCTCTTCATAGTTTTACCTCGGGTCTGTGAGCTGCACCCCTCCATCAAACCCCCCCCCTCCCCCAACCCCACGGTTCTCCATCTGAAGACAGTTCTGCTTGCTCTGAAACAGTTCCCCACCTCCCCCCCCCCACTGAACGTTCTATTGCTACACCCACTCGAGACCATTCCATGCTTCCTTTTTCCTTTCCCCCCCACCGACTCCCTTGTTTTCGCTGCCTACCCTATTCTTCCTCACGGACATGAAACAAAGAATTAGGAAGTGTATCTCCTTTTTTGACCTTTCTCCGGCGGCCCCATCAAATGAGTATTTGAGCACGACCCACTTTAGGGTTCTATGCTGCGATTTGCCCGGGCAAGGAGTGGGTTTTCCATTCTTCCGTCTTTGGTGTCAGCCTTCTTTTTTCCCTTTTTTCGCGGTCGTGATTGATGCCGTTGCAAGTTCCTTGGGGACTTTTTTTCCTGTTGCTAGTCTTATTCCCACATGTGTTGTTTTTTCACGTTATTCGGTCAAACAAAAGCCCCTTTCCTTTCGCGTGTCATTGTGACATATTGGCGACTTTTGCCCTTCTTTCCCTGGTCAGAGCCCCCAGCGGTTTTTTTGTTGCCCCCCTTGCCGAGGACGATTGTCAGATTTTTCCCCTGACTTTTTCCTCCCCAAGCACGTTGATGAGTTCCAGCGGAAGGGCGACGATTACTTGTGTTTTGCTCCTTTTCCGTCAAAAAAAGGCCTCAGGTGGGTCGGGATTTGGTTCGCAAACGACCAAAGTCCCCCTTTTACTCCCCAAGCCATGTTTGCGGCCTCCTTTAAAAGAATGTGAGCGCGATGGGGCCCCCGGCTTTAGCATTCTAATCATGTCCATGCCAGTTTTAGACGGGGGTTCTCGTCCCCCTACTCACGTTCCTGATTTGTCCGGCTCACCACTCCCCCTCAACATTTCTTAATCCTTCCCGTTCCGTTCCGCGTGCCGGAATGCTGGGCGACCCGCTGCGGCGGCCTGCCCGGTCCTTCCTACTCTCTTGTTCTCCCCCCTTTGCTGCAGCGACGCCCCTCAAGGCCGTTTCTTTTTTTTCTTTGCTTCCGGATCCTGTAATTTTCATACCGCGCAATACCCTTCATGTTAAATAAAAGACTACTTCTTTTTTCCCCCTCCCTCTTTTCGTGGTGCATCTTTTCCCCCTTTTTTCGCCCAATTCCTCTCCCGCATTAATCTTCTCCTTCTTTTCATGTTTTTGTGAGAGATACTTGGCTTGGTTTTCGCGAGGGGCGGATACGGAAAGCTCCGCCAAAGCGCGTCCCATCCTCCCTTCTTCTTTCCCTGTGAGTTCTCTTTTTCCGTTTTATGAATTCACGCGCCTCCCTCGAGCAACGGCCCCTGGCAACGGCCCGTTTTTTTTCTCTCTCCCCCCCCCCTTGATGAACACCTTTATTCCGACCTGAAGGCATTCGTCAGACAGTCAACTGTGTTGCATTCCTGCGCTGTTGTCCCGGCTTTCTTTTAGTGTTCGAGACTTGTCTTTTGTGAGACCGGCCATCGGACTTGCTCCCTTTCCTTTTTCCCCGTGTTGGTAAAACGAATACATGATATTCGGAGGGCGCGGCATCCCTCGTTCCTCCCTTCTTTCCGGCTGTTCCCATTTTTTTCTCTTACTGTCTTTTTTTCCCCCCCCCCACCTTACCTACCCCGGCGGCCGCGTTTCCCTTTTAGCGCTTTAAACAGATACTTCTTCGTCGCCATTCCGCGACGCCAGTCCTTTTTGAAAACCACCCTTTCTTTACACCCTCCTCTGACATCGTTTTTTCGCCAACTTGAAACCGCTGCCTGCTTACTTTTCCTTACCCCGGCCCTCGTGCAACTGAATGACAACGCCTACCTTTACGGTGCATTTCCCGTATCCCTTTTCCCCCGGAATTGAGAATCAAAGTCTAGCCGAATGATTTCCCCTTTCCCTTTCTACCCACGTGTCCTCCTGCGCGAATTATCGTTCTAAGGACCACATTCCCCCTCCTGCCTTTCCCTCTTAGGGATCCTTCGCGCATTCCTCCCTGTCAGTGCTTGGCCCAAACATATAGGTCTTTTTTTTTCGACACCAGCGTCCTGCCACCTTAGATCGGAATGTCAGGGCATTTTTTTCCTTTCTGGTCTGATCCCCCCCTTCGGCGCACAATTTTTGAAGGTTTCTCGGAACAATGATGTTGCATGTCCTTTTCTGATTCTGAGTAATGGCCTTCCCCTGACGCGGGACTGTTGATTTGTTGGACTATGTTCGCGAATCCCTCCCCGGGTTCGCTGTCCCTTTTCCCGGTTTCATGGCGTTGTTTTTTTTTCCATCCCTTTATCGATTCCCTGCCCTAATGGCGCAACCCTTCCGTTTGAACGAGTATTTCCCCTCTCTCCCCTTTTTTTTGCTTTCTTTCAATTATCAAGGCTTTATACCGGAGCCCACCGTTAAAACGCTCGAACGTTTTTTCTCCTTTTCCTTCACCCCGATACGACTCGTCGCCCTTTCTGGAGCGCCGCTGGTCTTGGTATCCCAGGGCGTCACCTTCGAGAACACAACCGCACGTCCTGGTCGCATGAAAGCCACTTGCGGTTTCCCTCCCTGCCTGTGTTCGTATTCGCCCTACAGCGATCGCCTGGCCGTAATGTCCCCTGGACGGCGGACAATCGCCTTTTAGGGTCCTCCTCCCTTTCTTCCCCACCAACGTCAATTCGCTTGGTACACCCCAACGGCCCAGATGGACCCCCAGTTTTCTCTCATTTTCTTTTCTCCCTGGAACGGGACGTCCTTTCAGACCCTTTCTCTACAGCGGTTTTTACTTTTTCCCTGGCTCCCCCACCCTCTGTATTAGTCTGGCACCTTCCCAATTTGTGTTTGCTTTTTCTTTTTTTCCCTCCCCCCTGGATTCCATTGACATCCCTGGCTGGGCTTTTCCCCCCTCGGACCCGTGGCAATACTGAAAGAAAAGGTGTTTCTCTCTTTTCTTGGATTCTCTCTGACTTGGCATTGGGGCCCTCTCATCACCCCAACTCAGTAGTTTTTTCTTTACCCTCCCTGCAGATGAAGTCCTTTGGATTTAGCGTCTTGTACTGAGGACAATTTTTTTAGTTTTTTCTGCTCCCTCTTTTTTCGTTCTCTTTCTCATTCGCATTGGGTTGTCTGAGTTCCTCGCTGGGCGGGTCGTTTTTCCAGTTTTTTCTGTCGCCGCGCATTGCAGGCTACAAAGTTGAAGACGGATGCGCCAAAGGGATTTTTTTTCGTCTCTGCTCCTTTTTTTTTTGTATTTTTTCGGCGCGCCTTACCCGGAAACTCCTGCCGTGTTCGTCTCGTCCGTTGCGGGAGATCCACTGGAACCACTGCAGTCAGACCCCGACTCGAAGCCGGGAAGCCAGTTTCCGGGTCTTTTTCCCAGAATTCCTCTTTCGCCACCCGTTTGTGAGAACTGCAGAACGACTGCGTAACTCCAGTACAATTGATCCGTTTCATAGTTGCGGTGTCCTGCGGTTGCTGACGAGAAGTAAGAATATAATTTCCTTTCCCTTCTCCCCCTGTTTTTCTCCATTTCTTGTACCACAGGGTCCCTTCCAGGCGACTTTCCTGCTGGACCCCTTTTTGCCGTTTCCCCCTCCGTTTTTTATCCATTCCCCGACCTTCTAGTCCGATTAAGAAGGCAAAGGGTGCCGTCCCCTCCCTCCATCATTTTTTCTGATGCGCTTACGGCGCCGTGGAATTTAGTGCTGACTCTTTTGTCCCCCTCCCTTGGCCCCGATTTCCCCTGGCCCTGACTCTTGTACGTACTCTTTCGGCAATTCGACGAATTTTTTCGCCCAGCTTTGATCTTGCATTCTTGCTTTTCCCTGAACGCTGCTTGGTTTTTCATACGCCTGGCCCACTTTGAAGACAAATTTTTGCACTTTCTTTTGACGTTCTTTTCCCCCCCCCCCTGGCCCCGTTTCGCAGGGCCCCCTGTCACATGCTTTCATGCTTTCTTCCTGTCTTGTGCCTGTGAAGGGAAGCGTAATCCTCCCCTTCTTCTTCATCCGACACCAGGCCATTTTTTTAACAGTCCCCACAACCCCCGCCCTCCTGCCCGCTCTGACGTTTGCCTGTCCCCCTGTGCGTCAAAAGGCCGAGAGGTCTGAAGAAGCTGGACTGTTTCGTCTTTAGTTTTCCGATGACTCTGGCCGTCCAACCTACCCCCACCCCAACTTTACCTTCTATCTCCGATGGGTGCTGGTTCTCCTATGGATTGACAATTCTGGTTGCACATCTTTTCTGTTTGCGGCAATCGCGGGGCTTGCTTTGTGATCCGTTCTTTCCCGTCTGGTGGGCATCTTCCTTGTGTTTACTGTTCTGTAAAAGATGGTAATTTGACATGCTCCCCTCCCCGACTGACTTCTTTTTTTCCGGCCGTTTCGTGGTAACGTACATCTTCCGCAACCCCAATAAATTTTCTCGCCCCACCGGTCGTTTTAGTTCAAACAACCCCGTGCGGTGCGCTCCGCGTTTGGGGTTACGCATTGCTGAGGTCTTTCCCCCTTATTGGTGGCCCGTTTTCACACGCTTTGCTTTCCTGGTGCACAATTTTTTCAAGGATCTACTCCTGTCACCGCTTCTTTCACTGGTGCACATCTTTCCGGTTGCCCTCTGCTCGCTTTCACCCACCACCCCCGCGACGAATGTGCCGGTGATTACGCCTTCTTCGGTCAACACCCGCATGTTGTCTGTGCTTGTCCGTGAGCAAGTACTGCTGTGATGTACTTGATTATGCATGTTTTCAGCCGATGTTTCCCCCCATCGAAATCTCGGCTCTAACAGCAAGCTTTCTCTTTTTCCCCTCTTGGTTTTTGAGAAACTAGCCAGTTTGTGAATTCGCCTCGCTTCGATTTATTTCTCCTGGGTGGGGTTGGCCCCTTGACTCCGATTTTTCCCCCCCCCCTCCGACAGATTCCCTCGGCCTAATGGAGCACCTTGTAAATCCCCCCCTGCTTTTTTCCGACCGATCGGTCATCATCATTGACCCCCCCCCCTTTTTTTTTAGTGTTTTTTCGTTCGAGTTCATTTTGTGGTTCCGGACTTGGGCAATTGCCCCACCTTTTGTCTTCCGTTTATTTGTTTTTTGTTTCACCTCCCCTACCTTGCGCCGTTTGGAACTTCCCCAGCCCCCCCCATAGGTGTTGGGTCCCTCCCTTTTGTCTTTTTGGGCACGTCTTCGGCGTCGGATTCGTTCTTCCTCTGTCCTCCATTTCTTCCTGCCCCAGAAAGGGGGCAGAGGAAGTGGTTTACTCGGGGAAGTTGCGCGTCGTTCCACCGGACACCTGCTGCCTTTGCCTTTTTTTCTCTTTTTGATACAACGTTTTTTCCTTTCCCAACAGTTTCGTTTGCACAGTCCCGTGTTGAGAAACCAAGTCCCATTCCTGACCGACTTCCCACACCTCCCAATGCCCTGTCCGTCTCTGATTGTCACAGAAGCCTCATGGTTCCAGCTGTCTGCGCATGTGTAGCTTCGGTTATTTTTTTTTGTGTCCTTTGACAGCTGTTCCTCAGGGGGCAGCAGTTCTGGACCCATTCCGCGTCGTGTTTGCCCCGGTGCTTCGCCCACTGTCAGGGATCGATTACCCTTTCGGGATTCTGTCTTGTTGTGCTTTTTGTACCCCCACAATGAATGGTTTCCACTGGTTTGTTTTTTTCTATTGTCGTTTAAACCGATCACGCGCCGGGAAGGTCCCCCATGCCCTGGTAGTCCTTGACAGGACTTTCTCCCTTGACCCCCCCGCGAAAGTTTCCCCAGTTTTTTTCCCTTACCCCCCATTTTTCGTGTCGGTAGTTATTATTCCTTTCCGATTCCCCCCTCCGCGTTTTGACAGTTTTGAATGCGATCCGGTTAAAAACACCAACCAAATCGTCGTGTCCCTTACCACGCAGTGTCCGTATTCGAGGTCTTTGGTGCGTTCGTTTGCCCTCACGTCCCGGTCCTGCTGTGCTTCTGTATTCGGCTCTGCCCCTGCCTTGGTCGTTTGCAGGCGACACCCCGGATGTGGCGGGCATTTTCCACGTTGGGCTGAGTGTTGCACGAATATGCGCCCTCGCTGTGGGATTTTTTTCGCTTGATATGCCCCTTTCGCGGCAGCCCCTCGTGTTAACGCAAAAGATGGGTTCTTCTCCACACTGGTGTTTTTTCTGAAAAGTTTCGACGCTTCGCCTTTTGCCCTCGATCTAGGCTCTCCGCCGTCATTTGTGGGAGTCTCTTTTTTCTTGGTCAGTGTTTCAAACCAGTAGGCCGTCCCGAGCCCTTTTATTGGACTTTCTTTCTGGGAGGTCCCCCAAGGACCCCCCGCTTTAATGCCGGGATAGCTGTTGGCGTGCTCTACATGCCTTGCCATGTTTCCAGAAGTTCCCCTTTTCCTTGCCTGTAGCAATATCGCTCCGCCCTCAGGGCGTCTTGAATCTAGATGCCTCCCAGAGATAAGACTCGGGCAGTGTTGTCCGCCGTCGTCCTGTGTGGTCATTAGGGTATTACTGTTTTTGGCCATAGGTCTGCTCTTCCCCCCACTGCGTTGTCTACTCTTTTTTTTCTGCCTATTCCCCCTGTCGTTTTCGTGTTCAGGGAAACCGAACCCCCGATGCGGGCCCTTGTGCCCTTTTTTTCTGTCCCCAGTGGTTTTTATGTACCACTCCCAGTTTAATGGGTCCATCATTTTCTCCTTCCGTTCAAGGGCAGGTCGACTCGGCTTAACGTTAAGCTGAGTCACCTTTGCTCCGCCGTTGCTCCCTGGTGGTGTTGCCCAAAAAGAGAAGTAGTTGGGCTTTTTTCTCTTTATAATTTTTTATGGCCCCTCTGCGCCTTTCTTCTTTGTCGGCAGGCATGTCAACACCCCATATCCTGGAAGTCGCTTTCGAATTCAACTCATGTAGTTTGAAAGACCCCCCCTTTGTCCATGGTCGTGGGCGTTCCCCCTTAGCTGGTTTTGTTTTTTATCGGTTTTTTGCTGTTTGCGAAAGTTTTTTTTGATTCCCCTTCCCAGAGTTTTTCGACGATACCGTCCCAGACGTCAGGATTTTGTATCTGTTTTAGTCCTTTCGAGTCGCACGTTGCCCCCCCGACGTTTCGGTGTGTTCTCGTCAAACCGCCGTTGAGTATACATTTTTGATCACAGATCCCGCCAATTCTCTCCTCTTTTTTTTTCTTTCCTGTGTGAAAGTGAGTTTTTCGCCATTCCCCGCCCTACCGTACTCGCATCGTCATTGGCTCCACTCCAATGCCCAACCCCCCCGCACACCCCATTTACTGATTTCCGACAACGTAGTCCCTGTCGTCCAACCAGGCTACAACAACAGTCCCCACCCTTTGGCCACGTGTGTTTTTGGATCCCAATCTATGGAATACCTCCCATTGTCCGCTGCAATACTAGAACCGTTTTGACCCTCCGGAATCTTCCCTCCCACAGGGTCCCCACCATACGACCGTTTTGGCCGTTGGAGGCGCTGAGGTATTACCGGCAGTACAATAGGAGTTGGG
>Ga0179591_1316558_pt1 | contig 10037 bp, 12 predicted proteins | sample CZOMad2_1_08_16f_FD_182891 | JGI IMG/M metagenome (GOLD analysis project Ga0179591, IMG submission 182891) | Vadose zone soil fungal communities from Angelo Coast Range Reserve, California, USA - CZOMad2_1_08_16fungal (PacBio error correction) | ecosystem: Environmental > Terrestrial > Soil >... | reverse complement strand
GGCGTGACGGAAGACTCTTCTCCTTCGTTTTCCCCCATCGGCGTCAATAAGGAAGAGAGAAGGTCCGGCACTTCTTCCCTTTTGCGCTTTCGGAGGGGGAGTACGTCATATCTGCTTTTGCCCCTCCCCTTTCCCTCACGCAAGTAGGGTGCTAGACGGTGTTGTCTTTTTTATGAATGATATTGTAAAAAGAGAGGGACGCACGGTTTGCCTTCTGCCCCCCGACTTCGGCTGCTTACAATATTGCCTACCCTTTTTTTCCCCCCCTCCCTCCCCTTCTTGTCTTGGCACGACGCGAGGGTTTTCCCCCCCTTCTCCCATGAGCATGAAAGAAACGATCACCTTTCCCTCCGGCTTTTACCAGGAAGTACGGTTCCGCAAGACTTGCGCTCTCCCCCCTTCCTTTCCCTTCCTCGAAGTGCACGAGAACGCCGCCGATGTCTCTCTTTTTTACTAACCCCATTTTGAGAGCAGAGGTCGCCCCGCTCCTTCTTTTCCTCCCCTACCTAACAGACCTTTGATGTCTCTGGCCTCCCCCCTCCCTCCCCCCCTCAAAAGAGAGAAGATAGGACCCCACCTCCCCCCCCTTCGCCCAAGGAATAATAAAAGCGGTGGCTCCCCGTGTGACAGCGTGAAGTACCGTTGCTCTCTGTTTCCCTTTCCCTTAAGTACTCTTCTTTTTTTTTGAGCCGAGAAGATAGAGATTTTTTCTTACGTTGGTGGAGAAGTCACCCATTCCCCTTTTCCGGACGGGACAGGGGTGACGAGGTGCCCTCCCTTTTCGCCCCTCGCCCGAGATTCAGACGGCTTTGTTTTCCCATTCCCTCCAGTTAGCAGGAAGGTAAGATCCTCTCTTCCCTTCTTCGCCCGTGATGTTTGACGTTTTTTCCTTCTTATTGGAACCGTTATCGATGGACAGGAGAAGTTTCTCTCCCGCAGCGGAAGACCCTCGCCACTCTTTTCTCTTCAGAAGGATAGGAGGAGTTGCCTGTTCTTTCCCCCTTTCCACTTGCAGAGGACTGGAGAGTAGTTCTACTCTCCACTCTACAGAAGATGGAAACAGGATTTCCCTCCCCCTCTTTTCCCAGGAAACATAACCGGAATGACTTTCTCCCCTTTTTTCTCCGAGTGGAAGTGCTTAGACTAAACAGATTCCTTTCCTAGCAGGTGATCGGAGGGAGAATACTCCCTTCTGTTGTGTCTACCCTTCGTAATGCGCGCCTGCTGACACTACTTTTCCCTTCTGTGCTGGCAATAGCCTGTCGTTGGGCTATTGGAATATATTTGCCCCCCCGCGTCAAGATCTTCCTTGCGTCTTTGGTCGCTCTTTCCCACGAATTAGACGAATCTAGGGCTATTTTTCCCCCCGCCCCCTAACCACGAACAGGATAGAAACAGAACTTTTTTTTGAACCTGCCTCCCTGTTTCGCAAGGGCCTTTACTGTGTCTTTTCACTGCAGCGAATGAGATTATTCCTTGCCTTTTGTTTTTTTAGTTCAGTTTTTGAGAGAGTTTCCCTCATCTTGTGGGTGAGAGTTCTTTTTCCCTTTTTTCTCGTGTGAGCAGGTGTCCCGGGTTTGGAAGAGATGCGTTGAGCTCTTCCCTTTGTTTTTTCGAGGCGCCGAAGGCTGTTTCTCCCCCCGATGAATTTCGAAGCGTCCTCTCTTTTCTTTTGGTTATGAATTAATGTAATGGACCCATTCTCGCTGGACCTTCAGGAGGATCCACTGCCGAGTCAGTTGCCCTTTTTCCCGGTCACAGAGGACAGAGCGTGGTTCATTCCCTGGGATTAAGAAGACTAAGGACTCAATCGATTTTTTCCCTAATTGTCTTCAAGAGTATATTCCGTTTTGCTTCGTTTTCCCTTTTTTTTTGCCTTTCCCGGCTCGGACACGCCGTTTTCCTTTTCCTTTGCTTGCGGGAAAAGTGAGTTTTCTCGGAAAAACGGAGGACTCCTCTCTTCTTTCCCTCCCTTTCCCTTCCCCTCAGATGCGGGAAGTGAACCTTTTTCGATTGGAGCCGGCAGGCTTTTTTCCCCCTCGCCGTTCTCGGACAAGCTCCCCCTCCCTCTTTTTCCTTCCCCCATTCAAGAGGGCGATCATGGACAATCTCTCTTTTTTTTTCTATTCCTACGGATTCGACTAGGAGTGTTCCTTCTTTTTGTTTTCTTCCAGGGAGATGCTGCATGTCGCTTTTTGTCCCCAAAAGGACGCCCTTTTTTCCCTCTGCGTGTTACGTTAAAGCTCGCGCCCCTTGCTTCCCTTCCTTTCTTCCCCTCAGTTTCCGACAGTTAGACCCTTCTTTTCTTCCCTTTCACCACAGGAGGAAGAACTCTCTTCCCCTTCCCTCGCCGGGGCCTTGACAAAGACCTTCGGTCTTTTTCTTTTTCCCCCCGGAATCAGACTCGGGCCAGCCCCCCTTTCTTCCCGGAGAAGGGATGAGGATCGGACACTCTCTTCTAGGTTCTCGGGGCCTTTCCTTACTGGGTCCGGAGAAGAAGAAGTTAGGCGAGTCACTCGTCAGGAGAAGGTCGCTCACCTTCTTCCCCCCCTCCTCACGATAGGAATGCCTGTCTTTTTTCTCTCCAGCGAGTCCCCCCTTATGGCCTGGTTGAGTCCTTCTCGATCACCCCCCCTCTCCCCTTACAGATTAGCAACCCCTCTTCGTCAGTTGACCAAGGAGAACTTCTTTCATTTCAGGTTGCCGTTCTCTCACTTCCACAGGAAAATGGAGAAAGGGATCCTCCCTTTTAAGGTTGAAGTTGAGGGATTGCCCCCCCCCCGCTCTGCCTGATTCTAGAAGATTTTGTTAACCCTTCCTTTAACTCGGAAAAGGATTCCATCCCGCGCCTGCAAAGGGTATGTCCTCCACTTCTTTCTCTTTCCTCTGAAGATCCCTTTTTTGGGGAATGGTAGAGGATGGAGACAGCCTCCCCCTCTGGTTGAGGTGAAGACGGATCTTTCATCTGTTTTCGCTCCCTCCCCCCCCCCCTCTTTTCTGTGATTTGGACAAGAAGATTTTTTTTTTTTTTTTTTTTGACCGGGCGAGTTTGATGTAGAGGTGGCGGCTGTTTTTTTTTTTTTTTGTCGACTGCGCGCCAGTCCGCTTCGGGGCGTCCCCCTTTGAAGTTAGACGCGGAAACCCTTTGTCCTTTTAATGACGCGAGATATTGAACTTCGGCTGGCTGCCTTTGCGTGTCCCTCTTCCGGCTAACACCCCCTCTTTTTTCATCTACGCCCGTGTTCATACCTATTCTCTATCTCCCGGTCCCTCCACTTTCTTCACACTCGCTGTTTATTATCCTACCCTTGTCTCTATTTTTCGCCCTTTTCCCTCCCCCGAGCTTTTTGGTACATGTTCTTCCTTTTTTTTTCCGTGTCCCCTCCGAGGGGGGGACAAAGCTTTGGCCAGTTTGAGGAAAATACTCTCCTTGCCCTTCGAAGGAGGCGCCTCTTTTTTTTTTTCGATGAAATTAATGACTACTGGCGGGTTTTCCTTCAACACACGGGAGGATCTCTGGTGTTTGCTTAAATTGAATCCCTCCCCCTTTTTTTTTTCCTAGTAAAAAATGAAGGCAAGGGCTTTCTCTCAGTTTCCCGGTTAAGATAGAGAGGAGCCCCCCACCCTTAATATGGTAGCCCGATCCTTTTCCTTACCGAAATAGGCCCTTTTTTTCCTTATAGCATGGTAGGTAGTAGTTGGACATTTTTTCCCTCCCTTTTTTCTTCGGCTGAGTGGGCGGTGTCCATTCTTCCTTCGAGAAGATAAGGCGGTAGGGTTCCCGTGGTCGGTTTTTTTCTTCTAACTTTCTTCCGCTTGAGTTGCAACTCTCTCCCCGTATAATAGGCTTATCTCTTGGCGAGTGCCAGAGGACGCGTTACTTCTTTTTCTTTCTGCTGCGGCAAATGTCCTCTGAGTTTTTTTCGGTAATGGAGGATGCATCCTTTTTTCCTTGGAATCTTAACTAGCGTAGTTTTCCTCTTCTTTTCCCCCCTTCCTGCCGGAGGGTGCTACAGGAAGTAGTTTACTGGATGTTACGGGTTCGGTAATAAGGACACCGGTTTTCCCCTCTCATCCAGTCCCCTGAAGTTCGCACGGTTTCCGGTTTTTCCTTCCCCTGAATGGAGGAGCAGCTGCTCCCCGATAGCCCCTAACGAAGGAGGGCCTGGCCCTTTTCTTCCGTTTAGGATTTTAGTCCCCGCGTGTCTCCACCCCCTTTTTCCTTTCATGACGAAATACAGTTCTGGACGAAGGTTTTTTCCCTTTTTTTTGTTGTTTGAGCTAGGAGGACGGCAGACTAGTCAGACCTGTCTTTCGTCCTTCCTATTTGTTACGCACAAATCCGTCCCTCTTCGAATCCCTCCCTCTTCCCCCCGGGACCGCAGGAGGGAGCTGTCGGCGGTTCTCCTTTTCTCGCATCAGCAAGTCGGGGATGACCCTTTTTTCCCCCCCCCCCCTTCGCGCACAACGCTGTCCTTTCTTCCTATGTGTGTACGAAAGGGGTCGGAGTACAGGTTTTTCCCGTCTAATTATCTCAAAATCAGGCACGAGATTTTATCTCTTTTTTTAGTTTACTCTGACCCCACGGGAAGAACTGACGCGATTCCACCCCCCCTTTATCCTCACATGAACGATAACGCTTTTCCCCGCCACATTTTAAGAGGAGCAGAGGGACGCCCCTTTTTTTCTCCTTCTCTCGTTCCCCGACAGCCAGACGCGAGGAGACTGCCTTTTCCCTTTAACTAAAGGCCTTTTTCCCGTTGGACTCTTCAAATAACAGACCGGATCGTCTTTTCCTTTTGCCCCAGCCAAAAGCATCCTCTTTTTCCCCTCCTGCGCAAAAGACTACTACCAGCGGAGCGTTTCCTCCTTGAAGTAAAATGAAGAGGGCGGTTCTTTTTTTTTTTTTCCAGTTTCAGTCACGAGGCAAGGGTTGGTCAAGAGAGATAATCTGGCTTGGTGGAGAAGTTAACCCCCTTCCTTTTTGTCCTGGCCTTGGTTCCTATTCCCGCGTCGTTTTTTTTTTTTCCCAATGTTACGAAAACCCCTCCTTGAGACTTTTACAGTTCCTCTTTCTTTATGCCTAAGGTCAGGCCTCCCCTCCTTTTTCGAGGAGACAGTGCTGTTTTCCATTGGGGCCAAAAGGATAGATGGAAGGAAGTACTTTTCTTTCCCCATTTTTTTCACCTCCGGCAAAGAGGGCAGACACAGATAATGTTCAACTTCCAGAGGATAGGAGGAGTGAATTGCTTTCTCTTCATCCTTCCTCGTAGCTATAGAAAAGAAAAAAGAAGCCCCCCCCTCCCCTTTTTTCCCCCTCATTTAGGATTCCCTTGTGAAATAGTAGGAATATACGTCGGGTTTTTTTTTCAAAGATTTTTACCCGAGAGGATTCCAGAAGACCACGGTTCTTATCCCTTCTTTTCCGCATACCGCTACCACTCCTTTCCTCCTGGGGAAGAAAATTAGCTTTTTGTTCCAGTGATAGAAAAAGAGTTCTGTCCCCTTCTTGCGGGTCGGATCTTCTTGCGGGGAAGAGTTCATTGAACTCACAGGTACAACCCTCCTCTCTCTTCTCCCTTTTTTTTTTAGTTTGAATAATCCCCCTTCACCTTCCTCCTGCAAAGATGAAAATGAATCCAGTTCGCCATTGCCTCTTTCCTCCTTTAGGTGGACTAGAAGGAGTAGAAGTGAGCTTCCCCCTTTTTTCGTGCGAGAGGAAGGATCGTGGTTCTGATCTGTCTTCCTACCCTTTTTTTTTTCAGAGTGAGTGAGTAGAACATCTTCTTCCTTTACTTAAGAAGAGGCGAGTTGCCTTTTTTTCCCTTTCCTCCCCACTCATGATGATGGAGGTGATAGCCCGAACCGTCTGTCCTTTCCTTCATCTGAAGGAAAGAGGAAACGATCTTTTTTTTTTTGTTTGTTTTTTGATTTTTTAGAATTACTACTTTCCCTTCTCCCCCCACCCGCCCCCGAGTGAATTCTTTCCCTAGCTTTTTACCCAAGGGAGCAAGACGGGAGTTTTTTTTAACGATAGGGAAGGAAGTGATTTTTTTCCCCACTGCTGGGTAGAACTTTCGTTACCTTCCCATTATGACGTTAATAATAGCGCGTTTTTTTTTTCCCGCGAACTTATCAGAGGAGTCGGGTTTTTTCTTTTTTTGGCAAACGACACATTCGACCCTGCCAGGGAGGAGGACCTTCGGACAAACTCCCCCTCCCTTTTCTCTTCCTTTTCCTTCTTTCTACTAAGACGTCCCCGACTAGGGAGTGGTTCTCAGCTTTGTAAGAAGAAGGGCTTTGTGTCATGTCGATGGTGCCGTTCCCCCAGGAAGGATCCAGTCTGTAACTAATAGGAGGGTCACTTTTTCCCCCCTTCAAGACTTTCCAAGTAGAATGTCCGAACTTAGACAAAGAACTTTTCTCCCCGCAAAATCACAGGCAGGCACGTCGTGGAAGAGAATTTCCTAATTGCGGAGGAAAGGGAACTCCCCCTCCTGCATAGACTAGTTTCCCTTCCCTTTTCTGAGGAAATAGTAGTCCTTTTTTTTCCGGCGTAAAAGAAGTAATCTTTTCCCTTTTTTTCTCCCGTCACTGGAAGGAAGGAGAAGCCAGATCCAGAACTGAAAAGACATATATGCGTTCCTTTCCTTCCTTCCTTCCGCCCGCAGATTCGGAACTTTAGGACTATTTCCCCCCGTATAGTTCGACTCTCCCCCTTTTTTTCCCTCCTCCCCTTCTTCTGGCCCCCCCCCCCCCTTTGAAGCTCGCACGATCGCCACCCCTTTTTTCCCCGGACGAAGCCCCCCCCTTTTCACGTCACAATAGCCATTTTAAGCATTCATCGGTCCCCTTCTTTGTCACTTCCTTTTCTATGTGGAGGAAGGGTCAGGTTGCTTCCGCATCAAAGTTCGGTTTTTCCCTTTTTGCCCCACGAACAACCCCCTTCTTCTCCTCTTTTTTCTTTTGTACCAGTGCGGCCCCTCGCGTTTGAAACGCCCGGCACGTAGCAATACCGAAACGCAGACGCCTTTCCTTTTTCTCCCACTTCGTGGGCAGAGCACTTCTTCCCTGAAAGGGGCTGACACAGACGGACGGTTTTTCTTTGCACGCCTACACCGAAGGGGCTTTTTTTCCTCTTCTCTTGCTGCGAAAGACTTCCTCTTAAGTCAAAGACGAAGGAGATTTCCCCCCTCCTTCAGGTGCCTCTACCACTCCTTTCCTCCTGTTTCGACGGTTGACACGCGGTTTCCTTCCCTCCGCGCCAAGGTCCGCGGAGGGGCTTCTTCCCTCTCCCTTCCGAAGTCTCGGAAGAAGAATGACAGCGGAGATATTCCCATTCTCTTTTTTCCTGTTCTGGACATGTGCGTCCCTCTTTGTGAACGGAGGCAAGTCTCTTCCCCCCTTTTTTTCGCTGGCTCCTCGCCAGGACGGCCTCCTTACTCCTTTTTCTTCCCTTTCCTGCTCCTGGCGGTTAACGCCTTCCTTGCGCGAAGCGCGGAGCTCGGTTTGCGGAACATTGCAGCCAGAAGAAGCGTATCGCCTTTTTCCCCCCTCCGTGCCAGAGCACCAGCGCCTTGTTTTCCGCGTTGTAACGTTTCTTTTAAAAGAGTGCCAACCCTTCCTTTTTCTTCTCCCTCTTTCCTTCCCGCAGACCCGCCATCGGCAGGTCCGTTTCAGACATTGAAGACCGTTTTTAGTCTCTTTTCCGGGTAGAGGTCACGCGGTCGTCGTTTATTTCTTTTTTTTTTCCCCTTTAATTTCAAGCGCGACGACCGGGATGGTAGGTTCTTTTGTTTTTCCTTCTTCGAGTTGCGAAAATTGCGGCGATATTGGTTTCCCTCTCTTTTTCTTTTTTCTCCTCGGCGGCGGCGGAGGCTTTTTTGCCCGAGGACGAGGACGGAGTTAATTTTCCCTTCTCTTCTTCTCCGGCCATGGCGAGAGGTCGAATATTTTTCTCTTTCTCCTTTTTTTTTTCCCCCTTTGCAGCGGGGTGGAATCGCGTCTTCCCCTCGCGTCGGGGAAACCCTCTTTTCCCTGACGTTTTTTGTGCCTCCAGAAGGAGCAATCTTCTCCCCTTTATGCACGGCGTTCCGGTACTACGGACCCCGTGCGTCCCCCCAGTCCCTGCAAGCTTCGAAAAGGTTTTTTTCCCGTTACAAGGACTGGATGAGGAGATGCCTATTTACTTCCCCTTCTCCTCCCCCTCCGCACAGCGAGGACCCTTTCGGCCGGGCGGATAGCAGAGGAACGTTATCCCCTTTTTCCTCCCGTTGCAGATGCAGAAATACCAGTTCTGAAGAGTCTTTCCTCTCTCCCTTTTCCTTTTTTGAGGAGGATGCGACGGAAGGCAGACCTTCCCTTCGGGAAGGTGTATGCACGCGGAGAAGAACCCTTCCCCTTTTCCTTCCCCTGCACCTTTCGTTGCGAGGGGGGGGGGGGCGTTTTTTTGTTTTTTTTTCGGCGGTGGAGGCTACTGACGAGGTTTTTTCCTCGCAGTAGGGTGCAAAGGTTCCCCCTTTCCTTCTTCCTCTTTTCCCTGAAATGCCACCTCGAGGGAAGAAAGGGTGTTCCGTTTTCCCTTTTTCTCCTCCCCTTCGGCTTGATAATATTGCAATACTTCGGGAGGCACCCCCTCTTTTCTTGCACCTGACGCGAGGGTCCTCTCCTTAATCCGATTCCACCCATCTGCAGGAGGCCAGCCGCAATCCCTTTTTTTTTTCCACCTCCTAAAATGGGAAGCCGCTAACAGAAGTCTTTCTTTCAGCTCGCAGCATGAAGACAGCCTTCCCCTCCCCCCTTCCTTTCTTTCTCCTTTCCTACGTTTGAGGGCCTCAAGAGACGACAAAGTTCTCCCCCCCGCGTGACCCCTATAAAAATAAAGCCCTCTTCCCCTTCATTGCCACGCCACTGCAAAGCAGAAGATCCCTCCCCCCGCCAGACCACTACTTTCCAGAGGGAGATCAAGTCGGATCCCTTTCCGATGGAGGTCTTCTTCCTATCGGAAGGAACGAGGAATTTTCCCGACCTCGCCTCGATCGGGAACCGTGTCCCCTCCGTGGGGGAGAAGTTAAACCCCTTTTCCTTTTCTTAGGGGTGCGAGGACCGCCCCTCCTTTTTTTTTTTTTTTGCAATGCGCAAACCGGTGTTCGAACGAGATTACGCCGGCTTTATTTCTTTCCCCGAAGGAGAAAGGTTCCCCCGCCTTTTCGCGAAGACCGGTCGAGTATCGTTATGTTCATTCTCTTTTTCAGATAAGAATAAGGGAAAAAGGCTAGATTCCCTTCTCCCCTTACAGAAAGGAAAGAAGGGCCCCCCCCCCCCCCCTGCCCATCTTCTCTTTTCATTCTTTCTTAAGAAGACGTCGTCTTGCCTTTTCCTTCTTTCCCCTTCCCAAGGACTAGCCTCTTCCGGCGTGCCGTAGTAGAAGTACTTAGCACGTCCCTCCCTTTTTTCCCCCCTTTTCCACTATTAGAGGAAACTTCCCCCTTTTCTTTTTTCCTTCTCCAGTCTGCGGGAATTCGCGAGGATCTTTTCTACCCCACAAATCACCGACGTCTCCCTCGAAAGAAAAGTAGGGTGTTATCTCCCTTTTCCCCAATTAAGAAGGGAAAGAAGAAGGGGGAATCCCCCCCCCCTCTGAAGAGGGACGCAAACGAGGCGTAACATGGGAAAGGCGACCCTTTTTCCTTCGGTAGAAATATGAAGGGAAGGCTAAAGATATTAAGAGAGGGTCTTCCCCCCACCTCTTCGAGAATAAGTATACTTAAGTTGTGTTCTTTTCCTCCCCCCAAAGAAAAGTAAAAAAGAAATTTTTAAAATGAATAAGTAGAAATTGAAGTTTCCTATCTCCTACGGCAAAGAGAATGAATAGAATTGATATGTAATCCTTCCTTTCTTTCTCTGTGAGAGGTTACCTCTAGAGTGAGAGAGGAAAGGATAGTGTTTACTCTTCAACCATCCTCCTCTTATGGGGAGTGTTTGAGAGGTTTCGATGTTTTTGTAGACCCGAGGTTTTTCTTCTTCTTTGGGGTTTT
>Ga0179591_1268571_pt1 | contig 10037 bp, 8 predicted proteins | sample CZOMad2_1_08_16f_FD_182891 | JGI IMG/M metagenome (GOLD analysis project Ga0179591, IMG submission 182891) | Vadose zone soil fungal communities from Angelo Coast Range Reserve, California, USA - CZOMad2_1_08_16fungal (PacBio error correction) | ecosystem: Environmental > Terrestrial > Soil >... | reverse complement strand
GGTTTACCCTTGAGGAAAGCGTGTGATCCTTCCCAACCACCCCCCCTCCCCCTAAGTTGGTATTGGTTCTGACCCCCCGGTAGCTTGGCCACCAGTCTTCTCATAACATAGAAACCATTTCGCAGGCTTGCTTCGTTGCATGACGGTCGGCGTCCAGGCTTAAAACCCGGTTTTCGGTCCTTGCTGCCCGATCTGTCTCTCCGGTCGTTACGGGGGAATCTGTCGATCTTTTCCGTGGCCTGCTCGAACGCGTCCTTTCACTTGATTCCCTTTTTCCTCGGGGTTCCTTCATCCCTTTTCCTCGTGTCCCCTATGACATTCTCGCCCCGACAGGTTCGCTAAATCGGCGTTCTCAACGACCCCCCTTTCGGAGATTTTTTTTTCTATCTCCGGTTTTCTTCTGGGATGGGGTTGTACCCTCAGAATCCCCAAGGTATAAACGGCATTTGGAGGTTTGTTCCGCGCTCGCCCCCCCCCCGGAGATTTCCCATGATAGCCTAACACCGTGATGCAATCCTGAGACGATTTCCGAAGCTTGAGTGAGCTTCTTGTGCCCTTTTCCCTCTCTTCCAAATATTTTCCGATCTCGGAATAAAAAGCCTCCGTGCTCGATACTACTGGTTCGCCCTTGCTCTCGTTCCCCCGACGAGACGTGTGGGAGAGACGGGGGGACCGGGTCCTCGTTCTCCTATCTAGAACTTTCCCCGTTGGAGTCTTCATTTGGGTACCCGGGGATGCGCGCCCGAGCTAGACGGGCTGATCACAGAGTCTAGTTTTCTTCTAATGCTTTTCTTTTTTTCTCCCGTTGCGGCCCCACACGGAAAAAATGCTGCGGAGCCGTTTTCCCTGCGGTAGACACCCGGTCGAGTTCTCCCCCCTTCCCTCCTCACTTTTTTTATGACCCCCGTCCCCAAGTCGGTTGCTGGCAGATGGCGACCAGAGCCCGTCCTCTACCTTCCCCTCCCTTTTCCTCTCGTGTCTTATTTTCTACCAAGGCTTTGGAACGCTCTACGGCCGCCGGCAACGATCCTTTTTGTTCCCTCGCCTTATCCCTCCCCAAGACATTGTGCGGCTTTGCCGACACTACTTGCCTTCTCGCCCTTCGGGCGGACGCTCGGCGAGATCCCACTCTTCTCCCATTTTCCCTTATTTCCCTGCCCCCCCGCTGGATCCCTCCAAATTCATCTCCGGGCACCTACGCATTTCAGGTCAGACCTTTAAACCTCCCTTTCATCTGATTTTTTCGTCGGGTTTTTTTTTTGTCCGGCAGTCCGGTCGTGAGGGCGACGCGGACGGAGTTTTTCGGAAGTTTGACTTGCTGTTACCTCCGGATTTTTGCCCCCCCCTTACAGAGATTCCAAGAGCGAATTTGCCGGGCCCAAGTCCTTTCCGTTTTTTCGCCGCTATTTTCAGAGCCGAACAAGCTTTAGAAGCCCACCGTGTGCCTCCTTCCCCTTTACCATCTCGGGCCACAATCTATCTACGTCATCTGATAAGTCCTCGGAAGGAAGGACTCTGTTCACCTCCCTCCGATACCCTTCCTGACTCTAAAGCCAGGCGACAGGCTCTTCACGAGTAAATCTATTACCCACAAGACCTACTTAACGGCTGCTACCCTTGTGCCATTTCCTCGAATACGAGGGATCTTAGGCGCTCGTCACAGACAACTTTCTTTCCTCTGCTAAGGTTTGTGAACCGTGTTGAGAATATCCTGATCGTAATGACCCTTCCCCCGAATGACCTGTAAGTTGAAGGCCATCTGCTTCCAGCTTTTCGCTTTTTTTACGGCCCTTGTTGATCCTCCGGACGTGGCGACCTTTTTTCCAAATGGAATCCGCTCGACATTTCTTCTCCAATCCTTCCCTCAAGACTGCCCCCTCAGCCCCCTTTTCTCCAAGTTCAAAACCGTTTCTTGGGATTCTCACACCCAGCGCTCCGACATTCCTCATTCCGCCGCCGGTATTTGTTCCCTAACTTTCGGAAGTTGGTCCTTTGGTGGGACCAGTTATGTAAGTTAAGAGGGGGCGGGTACCTTTCTGACCCTCTTCAAGTTCGGCACCCCCCTTGGATGCGCTACATACCTAAAGAGCCCCCTTTTTCCTTCCCCTGACCACCTTAGCAATTTGTTCCGGAATGGGGAGCGCTTCCCTCTCTTCAAGGCCGTGTACTCTTGGGTCGGTTTTGGCCCCCTGTGGCTGTTTTGTGACTGACGCTTGTCGGGCTGGCTGGCCTTCCTTTCAACGTTTCTTGACTCTCCCATAAATCTGCGGGCTGATGACGTGCGGTGCAAGTTAACCAAGTAGAGCACCCTCGTTGCTTCCTCGTTTTTATGGCGCCTTTCCCTTTTGAACCTTCGGAAGCGAAGCATTGGGAATTAGTGATTTCTCTAATACTCCCCCTGACCTCTCCTTTTTTCGCGCGCATTCTTTTCGCCGCGCTTTTTGAGCCGTATCGGTTAGAAGCTCCCCCTCTACGAGGGGATTCAGTCAGAAATTTCTCACCCCCCTTCCTCTGTTTTCTATGTCGACTCCTCGATCTCCCTTGCGACCCTCTCGCGCAGATAAACTAGCTTCGAGGCGAAGCTGTTCTGGCGCCCTCCTTTTAGTCTTCAAACCTGCTCGCTTTCTGCCTTCAGTCCCCCCTTTTTGTCATGCGAACTATGGAGCGGAGTGCTAAGAAGAACCTCGCACGGCCTCATCTTCTTTCGCCTGAACTGGCTGGTTTTTTTTTCTGGATGTTCCTTTCGGCAGTCCATGAGCCAAACCAAAGGATTAAAAAGACCGTCCCCTGCGTCCATCCCAGTCCTTCCTCGAGTCACACCTCTAGGTTTCCTCTCGGTACGTTTTAAACAGTCCGGAACAAGACCCTTTTATCCTTTGGTGTCCCTCATCTCCGAAGCGTGGTGCTTCTCCGGACCGTCGTTGAAGTTTGCGTAACGTAGGGGAAGCCGCCTCTTTTTCCTACCGTTCCTCCCCTTCCGGATTTTGATTATAAAGGTCAATTCAGTGCGGCGGCGATGTCTTTTATGTCGGCGTCGGGCGCGTCCCCTTTCAAGGGGTTTCTTTCCTGTGTTCTTCGTTAGCCTTCAGGAAGATTCGTTCCAATGTTATTGCCAGTTTCTTCCATTTATATCATGCTCTTGCAGGAAAAAGGCGATCCATAGTGACGCTGAGTCTCCCTACCCCTCGTACCCAACCCTTCTTCAGCTCTTCAGCAGCGAGGCGCCCCCTCCCTTGTCTTCTAGCCCCTTGTCACTCCCCGAAGACAGAATAGTCCTTAGCGATTGGCCGGCACCGTTACTGACCTGGCCTCTTGACTTGTCTGTCTTTTTTGACCTATGACCCTTCTGAACAGGTCTCTGGATGGCCCGTAGGACGGCACCTTTGATGTGCTTCTTAGTTGAAGTCCACACTCTATTACGATTTTTCCGTTCCGGCGCTAGCTCGAGTCAAAGACAAGGATGGTTTTTCCAGGATACCCTCTTAAACCGACTTTTCCGTCGAGTCCCAACCTGCTGAAGATACTAGATAGGTCTAGGCTCACTCCCCAAACCCTCCTTTTGCCTCTGACTCTTCTTTTTTGTGGGGCGTCAGCTTCTGTTCCAATCGGGTGGGCCCTCCGGCTACGTAACTCACAGCCGACGCGCGTTCTGAACGTCCTTCAGCTACCCCTCACCGCCCTTTCTCGGTTTCTCCAGCGGACCCTTTCGTGCCCTCTGATGAAGTTTACTCGTGAGGATCTTGGGTCGCCTTCCTGGAGGGCGGTTCCTTTGAGAGCTTAGAACCTCCCCCTCGATTTTTAAGTTCTAGCCGAGGTCCGTATTTCGGCCCAGCAACCGAAGGTACTGGTCGTTTTTTTTTCTTCTCCCGAAGGTCTAGGGTCCCCCACCATTGATTCGTTTGAGGGCAGTAGTCGAAGGGGAGCTTGTTCCTTTGCTCCCCAGCTCGTTGTTAGGTTGGCGGACTTTATAGGACGGGATCTGGTAGCGTCTGCCACGTTTACCTCCGGTCTCGGAGAGCAGCCTTTCTAACTAGAAATTTTGACGACCTGAGTAAGAACCTTTTAGACGCCAGTATCTTTTCTCTTGTGTCCGCCTCTTCAGACTAATCCTTTTAGAACGCTCCCTCAGGTGCGCCGCTGTCCATTCGACTCCCTAGGCAGAAGACGGATTTGCCGTCCTCCGCTTCCCCTTTCCTCTTTCCTGAGCCGATCTTATCGCTAAAAAAAGCTGACATAGTCTTTGACCGTCGTCGGGAAGCCGAGCTGTTTTGTAGTTTCCAGTCGGTCTTTCTTTTGGATTATCTGATATTTCCAGAGATGATGTACTTTTGGCAAGATCGGAAGATTTTAATTTCTCATCCGAACCGCCTTCCCCCCCAACATTCTTTTGGCACTTCGTCGTGTACTCTACTGAGTTCTCAAGTCTAGGTGGAGCCCCCCTAGGACAGTGCAACCCCCAGCAGTGTAGAATTTTTATTAGGCTGTTCCTCTCAGACTCATAGTCCGGCGAAATACAGCTCCTTTTTCGTGACGCGCTTTCAGTGAGTCCCCCATTGTCCGGGGAGTTGCTGTCCTCTTCCCCCCTTGCGTGCGTGGAGGCCCCTCCCCAAGACCTCTTGCGATCGTGCCCTCTGCGCGTCTCTCCTGCCCTTCCGCCAGGATGCCTTTTTCCTCGACGACCCGAGCAATTCATCTCCAATACTGGCAATTCCCCTGACCCTTGAAGCCTTTTTCGCCCATCGGCCTTCCCGGGCGTGTAGACAAGTTTGGTCCCTCATACTCTCACCAACCTTCCTTCGAGGGATTTTTTTTCCGGTTTTTCACCGCCCCGCGTCTGGTCCTACCCCAGTCTCTTTCTTTTTCCGTTGTTGGAGATCGATTGGTTTGTATTTATCCAGGCGTTATTTTTCCTTAAACTCCTCCCTCTTCGAAGGCTTTCCGGTATTCGGTTCTGAACGTTTCGAGTGCCCCCCTTTTACCTCTCCGGACTGCTTTTGAACTTCCATTTTCCCGGCGGTTTCCCCCCATTTTTCTGGGTTTTATGCTTTGTCTACAAGTTTATTTCTGCTGAGCTATGTTAGCTACGGGCCTCCCTGTTTTTTCCAGACTTTTCCACCTTTTCCTTGCACCTGAGAAGGACTTTAAGGTTTGGCCTGTCCCCTCCTCCCATGGACTCCGTCACAATCATGTTATCCATCCCTCCCTCGGAGGCATCCTTCCCCCTCCCCGCCACCTTAGTTCTATGCTTTTCCTCCTTGCTTTCGATGGACCTCCGAGAACAATTTCGAGGGTGTCCTTTCCCATTTTTCGCCTACTTGCGATCTCGACTCGCTACACCGTGGGTCGCCCGCCTGGCCTTTTTTTCCGCTGGCGAGTCTATTTGCCCTCCTCCTTGCACTGACCAGTAACTCACTTGATCTCGGCGCTGACTGCTCGAGATCCCCCAGATAATCACACTCTCCCGAAGCCCGTAAACTACCTAAGAGGTTCTCCCGGTCTTGATAATCGGTTCTAAGAGCGCAGTTTCGAGGACAATTTGACAACCCGGCGTGCCGAAGTTTCCGAGATCCCGGCGCTTAGCTATTTAGCTTCCTTTATTATGATGATGACCCAAAAGGTCAGTCCCTTTTCACCCCAAGACAATGTTGACGCTGTACCAACCAGTCCTTTTCTCAAGGTTTTTCGAGCCCCCCTCCCTCGAATTCCCCAATGATGAAAACCGCCCCCTACGTCTTTTAGCAGCTATCCAGTCCTGCGCAAGCCCCCCAGGCCCCTCTGGAACGTACAGCGTCGCCGCCCCCTCAGCTCGCCCTATAATATTCTCCCTCACACACGACCCCCTTGTTAACACCCTGGCTTTTGAACCACTGCCAAGTTCTTCGGGTTTTAGGATGTTCCGCCTCCCCACCCCTTCTCCGATCCTCTCGAGCTAGAGCATCTGCCTCACCCTTTCAAACGACATAGCCCTCCGGCGCCCCCAGCTGGCTTTGGGGGGGGTTTTCCAACCCCTACGTTCGCCGGTCGCTTCCCTCCGAGAGCAGAGAGGTAAAGTCTTCGGTTGATGGCGTTGCCCGTCGGAGCGCGTCTTCCTCAAGATCCTGAGCCGGGACATCCCCACGCCGAGGAGACCAATGCATGACGCCCCCCGATTCGTCCCTGCCTGCCTTTTTTCACTTCTACGTCGCTCTTTACCTAGACGACCGTCCGCTCGCCGCACGTTTGGAAGTTGCCACCCTCCTGGTCGGTTCCGGAACAGATGCTCCTTCCATCTGATCCCTCCTGCGAGTCTGCTAAATCCCCCCAACTGTGGCGACGAAAGCCCTGCGACCTGATCGCGGCGGTCCCCTCCCGCCTTACCCCCGGTCGGCCACCTTGAATACTGACTTTATACTCCCTACAATGAGGCAACCAAGGTGAACACGGGGCGTCTCTAGTGTTTGACTGGCGCCACGAAGGACCTTCCTCGTTCTCTTTCTAGGACCCTAAATTTGATTCGGTATCTTAATTACCGAAACTTATTAAGGCAAGCTAGAATGATGCTTCCAAGCCTAAAGCGTCCCACAGTTCACATTCTTTTGGCTTGAACCTTGAATGTGGGAGAATACACCTCCCAGACTCCCCTTCCCGTGCCTCTCCCCCGCTTCAGGCCGGGGGTAATTTTTTTTGGCTTTACGATGGCTGTTCTGACAGTAGACTCGGAATAAAGAAGTCTAAGGAGAACATCACCCCCCCTTATTTGGGCGACAATTGATTTTCTTCCAAGCGGTTTTTTGGCGAGCCTAAGAGTCTTTCACCGGAAGGTGGTTGACCTTTTTTCTTTTGTCCCGGCTTTGAAACCTGGGATGGCATGAATGTGCCGAAAGGTAAGGGGATGTCATATTTTGGTTTCTTGGTTCACAATCCTTTCTTCCCGGAGGTCGAGTGACGAGGGGCCTTAAAAGGCTTGGAAGCGGAATTCGGTTTGGCGCCGAGACCCTCTTCTTGAGAAAGACTCTTGAATTCATAGTGAGCCGAAGACACCTTTTTTCATCCGCGACATTTTTTCGACACCCCAGTCCCCCTCCGATGAAATTTCTCTCAGGAGAGAGTGAGAAGGGGTCCCTCCTCGGTTGATATTATCCTTTCAAATCTGTGTTTTTGATGAGAGATTTCTCCCCCTCCCCAATACTGATCTTGATTTCCCTTCGAACCTGCTAGAAGAGTCTTCCTAAGACTTCCCTCCGATCTCATTCCTTGTTCCTTTCCCCCGAGGAGGGCCCGTACCCAAGGCCTTTTCCGGAAGAATCGGAGAGTAGTTCTCCAAGAATCAAAGATAGAGAACGTCTGCCCCCCCATCTACTGTTCAACCCTTAGACTCCCTTCTTTACGTAGTTTCTTACCCCTCTTAAGAGAGACGGAACCCCCGGAGAATAAAGACGACCCGGTAGCAGAATTCGAAGACGCAGCCCGATCCCAAAAAGATCTTTGGCACTTCGGCAGAGAAAAGCAGTTATTTCTCCCCCCCCCTTTTTAGGGCCCTTCTCCCGCGTTGGATTCCTTCGCAGGCCAAGTAGTCCCTCTTGACCCCTACCGCCCTTCCCCCCTACGAAGAAAAGAACCACAACTCCCCCGGAAGGATTGATAGGGCATGGCTTGTAAATCTTCGGCGAGGAGACTTCGGGCGTTTGGTGTAAGTCACGTCTCCGGACTCATAGGCCCGCCAGATCCCGGTAGGATTTGGGATCTGAGACGCATGGAGCTGTCCAGTAAGTCAAGATTTACCCTTCTCTCGTAGTGAGATCTCCTAATAATAGATGCCGGCAGGAGGACCGGAAGAGGGAAGCGTCCCATTCGAGATAGGTTCTAGTATTCATGGTAGGTTCCCCCCTCCCCCAGCACAGATATAGTAGACCGAGTGGACTCGTACTTCCATTTCTTGTTGACATAAGTGTCGGAGTCTCCTGTAGTCATGGCCTTTCCAGTAGGAAGTCCTGGCTGGCGCTAAGCACGGATGCTTTTCCTTTGAGACTTGTCTCTACGGATTCTGCGGAGTTTCCCCCGACAGGATGGTGGACTTCCCAAAAGTTTGCTTTCCGCCTTTCGATTTCTCCCCCTTCCTTTCAGGTCCGGAGTGAGAGCGTGTCCAGTTTTCCCTTTTTGGAGTGATTGCTCCTTTACAGTATCCCTTCCTTGCCGAGCTCCTCCGCCCGGAAGTCCCCGACCCCGAAAGCCCTGACGCCTATTTTCTCGGTGCTTTTTTTTCTTCCCGTTCGTAGGCACCCCTTCTTGTAAGTTTTCAGAGGCTGGGGTAGAAGTCCGGGGAGAGTGTCTGAACCGGGGGTCCCTTTTTTTTTTGGACTTTTTCACACATGAAGAAGGATCTCTCCGAAGTCTTTAGTCCGACACCCTACTTTTTTTGTTTTTCCGGTCTGGAGTAAGAACGGGTAGGTAAAGGGTTCTCGTTTTTTCGTTCCTGGGCTTTTCGCCGTCGCGTTCCCTTTCTTCGGTGTTCCAGCTAGCTACATGGTTGGGCTCAGATTTCTGGGCGAAGCACTCGTCGCTTTCGGTGCGGAACAGGCCGTGTCGTGCTGCGTTTTGTCGCTCCGCAACCGATAAGGTTCCGTTGGTGTAGCCTCCCTTTTCCCTGTCTCTTTGTCGACTCTTTCCACTATTCTTTTTGAGCGCTCGTCAGATCTCGAGTCTTGTTCGCCCCCTTTGGCCTTCCCTTCTGCCGAGTCTTGACTGATAAAATTCTCCCAACCTTTCTAGTCGGCACGAGTAGGTTTCGTTCATGATGTCTTTGCGAACTTTTTTTCTTTGTATGATCCTGAGATCAGACTTAGTAGTCTTTTTATTGCCGGCTTGTCCCACCATCTCGCACTTTTCCCCCCCCATAGTTCCAGATGGCAGACCACAGGTTTTTTCCCTTCGATAGTCCTCCCTCTATTTTTTCCGGCGTGAAAAATTTCGCAGGCCTCAGCCCTAGTTTTCCATGTTGGTCCATCGTACGCCTGACTCCAGCCTCCTCAGTGGGCTTTTACCTTCTTGGAGATTGCGCTTTGGCTCTTTAAGGAGGTTTATGGCGCCTACTGGTTCGCCCTGTTCCGAAGGCTCTTTCCCTGAGAAGTAGGTACTCCCCCCTTACTGTTAAGGAACGCCATAGTAGCCTATCAATACCACCAGGAGGTAACTAGAAAAAATTCGCTTTTTTCCAGCCCCCTCAGTAGGTCCACAATATTTGACAATTCCCGGGTTCGAAAAGCCCATGCATCTTTTTGTTTTTTCACTCCAACTCGCCCTCAGCCCCCACCACGTCCGATCTCTCTTGTTCCCTCCCCCTTTGTTCTTCGTTTTTTGTGCTTCTCTTCAACTCATCTGTCGGGGAGCTGGACCCCGGAATTTCTAACCAGATCATCCCCTCAGGATTAATTCTGGATATACAAGCAGCTTTCCAAAAGAGGGGGCGAATTCAAGGACGGCCGGCGTTGAGTATTTTTTCTTTTTTCTCCCCTATCCCCCTTTGGGGCTTTGCTCTGAAAGAATGGTGACAGTATTGATTCCTCTCTCAGTTTTCAGGCTTGGCATCGGTATCCCCTTAGGAAAGCTTTGCGTGATTCGTCTCCCTGACCCCCCCTATCTTCCCGGTTTCACTTGACAGAGGTTATTGCCGCAAAGGGTCCCCCTGTCTCTAAATCGCGGAAAGGCAACGCACCTTACCTCTTTTTCCCCCTTTCAGGCCTCACACCTTTTCTCAACAAGCGCCCAATTTTGGATATTTTTTTCGTTCGACTTATGATTTGGAACCCTACTCACCTTAAACGAGGCTTGTCGCTTTTTTTTTTTTTGCCCTCCTGCTTTTGCGCATGGGCGAAGATCCTAGACCAGTAGCCGAGACACCCCTGATGGTTCTTCTCGTTCTTACCATTGTAGAGGCCCCTTTAGGGACAGTGCCTCTACTAATCTCTAGCTCAGTCTGCCTTTCCCCTTTTTTCTTTTCTCCGATGAGCACCGAGTATCCCACCACTCGGCGCACGACGCCACAGTCTTTCTTGGGTTTT
>Ga0179591_1263293_pt1 | contig 10037 bp, 8 predicted proteins | sample CZOMad2_1_08_16f_FD_182891 | JGI IMG/M metagenome (GOLD analysis project Ga0179591, IMG submission 182891) | Vadose zone soil fungal communities from Angelo Coast Range Reserve, California, USA - CZOMad2_1_08_16fungal (PacBio error correction) | ecosystem: Environmental > Terrestrial > Soil >... | reverse complement strand
CCTTTTTTCATTTCCAGACGGGTGTTAGGGCTTTTTTCCCCCCTGTCGGTTTTTTTTCTCAAGCGCCCGAACTTAACCTTCTTTTCTGCTTGGTGGTTCCCATCCCCCTACTCCCTTGACCCCGACGACACCTCCTGATCCCTCCGTCTCTTCCTAGCAGCTCGACAACGCTCGACAATCCGGGTTTGAGAGCGTTTGGCCAGCTTTTTCGTCGTAAAGGGGTCGACATAGGCTATTCCCCGCCCTCTGTCCTTCTTGTTTTAAAGTCGGGTCGTCGCCAGTCCAATTTGAGTGTTTTCGGCGTCTTTGAGTTGATGCGGCGAATAGAACTGTAGTCCCTTTTCCCTAATGATATTCCCCCTCCTCTCGATAAGACTCCGGGGAAATCGCGGGAAGCCCGTGGACTCCTACCCCCCATTGAATTCCGCTCGGATAGAACGGGCGGAATACTGCGTAACCATCATCTCCCGGCCCCTCTCCTTATTCCCGTAGTGTCCGCCTCCTTCACCTGCTCTTCTCAAACAGTGCCCCTTTTACTCTTGATTAATTTTCTCCGATTCCTCCCGGTTCCCTTGAATGCCTTGTATTGCGTTCTCGCCCTGGACAGCTGCGGACATTTCGAGTCTTTCCTTCTTGGCGTTAGCGTGATTTAGTCTCTCTTTCACGCCCTCCAACGGCATCTTTACTCATAGACGTATTGCGCAGTTTTCCTGCGTCATGTTTTCTTCTTTCCAATCTAGATTCTGGAGGTAGCCCTGCGCGGTTCTTTAAACCGCCCGTCTTTCTAACCGGAGCATAAGTGACAGGATGTCCCATCGGTCAATCTAGTAGTCGGTCCGTTAAAAAAAGATTTTACGAAAAGACGCTTGACGTGAAGTCACTGCCAGTTTCTGGACCTCCCAGGTAGGCTCTAAGGCGTTCAACCTCTTCCTGTATCTCTCCGGCGAACAAAATCCTGGGCTTCTCCTTTTCTGTCTTCTCTATCCGCAGGATTTGCGTGGATGCTTACATATCTTCCCCGAAGATCTTTCCATTTTCAAGCCTTCGTGCCTCTCACGCGATCTCTGGGAAGTCTCCTCGGTTTGAATTCATATACAGCCTCTTCCCCCCAACACCCTCAACAGAGCCGCCTCACTCCCCCCAGTCCTTTTTAGACTGCCTTCCTTGGAAATTAAGACTCAATGCATTCCTTGTCTTCGATACGACCTAGTTTTCCGCCCTTGTACTTTGTAAAGCCGCCTCCTCCAGACCGAGGTTAGGTGGGCTCGTCCGAGCAGAGAAACCCTCTTTTCAATTTCCAGGAGGATGCCTGGATTCATACGACACTTTTACTTTATTCGGATTTACCCGCGGTTGTGTCTCCGATCTCGTTGGGAACACTCCGAATAGTAAGCCAGCAGTTTTGACCCTGATTGACCTCCCCCTGTCGTTAGGTCGCGTCCATCTCCATACACACTCCCCTTCGTCCCCGAATAGTACCCCCTCTTTTTCTCGACTCACGTTAACTATTCGCTGAATGTGGAGCTCCTGCAGTTCGTACCGGACACCTCCCCCCGCTCGTGGTTTTCTCGTTCCGTTATCTCCGACTTAAGTTCGGAACCTTTTTTGTCAAGGATATTCCTCCCCGATTGTTTGTGAAAGCTGTTAGCCAGCAGCTGCGCCGACCACGCACCGCGGTACCCGCGATCAGATCCTCGCCCGCGAACAACACGGCATGCTTGGGCCGGATGGCGTTAAGTTTTTGCGTCTCTGGCATGTCGGGCAGCAATGTCTCTCGAGCCTCCGACAATTCCAGTTATGCTCTTAAGGCAGTGTGTCGGTCTTCAAGTTCCGATATACAGTTGAATGTGGGAGTGTAGAGCGCCTGTTTTCATGGATTCTTAGATGAGATCTCTCACCGAGCGGCTCTTCCTTGCCTAGAGTCCCACACCTTCCCCTCAGTGCTACCTACATTGGTCAGCAGAGAATGCGATTTTCGTCTTACCCCTGTTGCAAGGTTGAGTCGCGATTTTATTTCATCCCTGAGTAGCAAGATCGATCCTATTTCCTCCTCCGGTTTTGTTTTCGAGCCTTTCCTTTTCGCATCGTTGCCCGGGCCGGTAAGAAAGGCCTTCTAGACATGTTTCCCCCAAAGCTTTTTTCATTGCTTTTTTCCCGGTGAGCTCTCTTTTCCTTTCTATCCTCTCCCACTGTATATCCCGCACGCTGACTCCGCCCTGAGAATTATGAGACAGCCCCCGCCACTTCACGGCCGTCTATTATCATCCTTTTGCTCGTAGAACAACTTTGGCCTCCTTCCGAGATTTTTTTTCCCGCTGCCCGCAACGGTTGGTGCTACCCCGGTTGCATCGCACGGGGCTCGTCATTAGACAGAAGTCCAAGCATGCATGGGTGTCCGTGGGCTTTTTGCCTCGTCTGCAGGATGCGATAGGGCGTTTTCCTATTTTCCGGGGGTCGCCATTGTCGCCCCCAGATTTTCCCCGGAACTGCGGGTCACATCCTATGTCTTTTGTTAGTATGCGTCGAACGATACGACGAGACTCTTCCTTATTCTAGGAAGGACCCACCCTTCCTGGTATCTTGATACGGCCCTAGTTTTGCCCTGACGATCCGATCGTCATCCGATCCTCGCTGAGGATGAGATTGGTGTCTTTCTCCTGATCTGCCTCCGTCACCAAAGGTCTCTGTTCCCCCTTTTTCTTTTAGTGCTCCACCTACGCGGACCACCTGCATCCTAGGCCCCCAGCGAGAATCCGACACCCTCTAACAAACCCCCTTTCTACGGCATAACACGCGACGCATTACCATTTTTTTTTTATCGCTGCGCGTCCCCCCCCGCCCCACTACACTCGTGGCGATGCGTTAGTCGGCCCTTCTTCCTTTTACCTCAGCCCGACGCGTCTCGATCAATCGTCTGGATGTTGGCGTGCCGTCTTTTCAAACCTTTTGATGGGGACTGGTGGCTCGGCTCTCGCTTTCCCCACGTCGTCCTCTGCTTTAGATATCAAACCTCGAGAGCCCTGATAGAGAGCCTGAGGTTTCCCGCCTTTGCACTGTCACTAAGGCGTTCTAGGTTCCCCTCCCCCTCTCCCCGCTGCTCCTGCTTGAGTGGGCCGATTGCCTCCGAACGATCGACCGATTCATTTTTCTTGCCCGGTTCGAGATCTTAATTTTTGACAGCCTGATCCGAGCAGACGGGACCTATGGCCCTTCAGGCGAACGTGCACTCTCCACCGTCCCTCTGTAGGTTGAGTTTGGGTATTCTCTTTGTTCGTGACCTAGAAGTATTTCTGCTAAACGCTTCGTTTTCTGGCTTGTTTTGTGGCGACGATCGATCTTTTTTCAACCTCCATCTTTCTTGAGATACCGCCAGCCTTCTCTTTCGCCCTAGCCCTCTTCTTGTCCCTGGAGAGAAGCTTCTTTGAGCCATATTTCTGCGTTCCCTTATTTCTGCTTTTTTCTGGCCACTACCTCCCTACGTTCGCGCTCCTCCCCGCTCAGTTGTACAACATTGAAGATTTGGTATTTTTTTTTTTTTTACAGTGCGCGAACGGATGGGACCGAGGTTCCGTTAGCTGCTTTTCCCCCGTACCGTTCCAGGTGCCCTTCATGGAAATGCCCTGGTAAACCTGCTTGGTTCGGAAGGCGAAGTCTACTACTGTCGTCGACTTTTTCTAATTGTTAGACACGAGCCCGCCCGTCGACGAAGCTACTTTCTCTCCCTGAATTAGGGAGTCCTGTGCTCGCTTTTTTAATTCCCCTTTTTCCCCCCCCTCGACCTTTTTTCTCGAGCTTTGGAGGAATATCATTTCGGCCCCCAGTGCGTAGAGAGTCGCCACGCGCCCCCCTAGACGATACCCCCGAGGTGGAATTAGGCCATCGCTAAAACCACCTGCGATCTTTTCACCACGACGGACAGGTTTTCCCCTTCACCTGTGTTTCACCATGAACCTCTCCCTCTTTTTCCCTCTTAAGAATCTCTCACCCCTCATGTGCGAGTTGGCCTTGCGATTATTTTCCCTCTCAGACGGGCCGGCGGGATTTTTTTACGTAGGGCGGCAGCTTGTCTAGACGACTTTCACGGCCAAGTGAATAGGTACGCCGAGAGAGCCCTTCCTCCCCACCGACTTTTTCCCTTCCCCCGTTTAATGCAAGTGTTTTTCGACCCCCAAGTGGGGCAAAGCTTTGTCGAGGGTTCGAGCTACTCACCTTGCGCCGATCTTGTGTTGACAAGGCAGAAGATTTCCCTCGGTTTCAGGAGGTCGTTCTGTTGACTCACACAAGGGGGAAATGAAGTTCCTTCCAAAAACGAGCCGCCCTCGTCGCCGTCGCCCGTGATCTACTTTTTTCTGCGTAGTCTTTGAGGAGTGCGTCTCTGAGTGTCCCCACTCCTCTGCGTTTTCTGAGCCGTTTACGTATCCCTCCCTCTTTTTTCCTCCCCTAAGTGATCCCGTCCTCCTGAGACTCACACCTATTTTGCGTTCTTCCCAGTCCTAACGCCGAAAGAGAACGTCGTGTCTGCCGCTTGCTTTCGGTCGACGTACGGTGGTTTGTTTCGAACGGTGCCAATTTAGGCAAGAGTCCCCGTGGACCCAGCTAACGGATCGGAGCGGCGCTGAACCAGAGCTTAGGCGCTGGGTAGTCTTTATTTGACTTCCTTTGTTTTCATGGGATTTTCACCCCACACCCCCACAGTCGGTGATCACAACGCCTTGTAGATGTTCTGGTTCGAGGGTTGAGACAATCGAGAGGCGCCGCCCGTTTGGCCTCTGTCCGTAGCGTCCAAAAACTTTTTACTATATTAGACTAAGTCAACATCCGTTCGCACGCCCTCCTCCTTTCCCTCCTCCGTGATCTGCATCGCCACTTCGCCGCGCCATCCGGTTGCTCTCTCAACAGTGAAAAAGTCCTGTTTATTCGCACGTGGGTCTCCAGGTCGTGACCTCCTTTTTTTCAGTCTGTGACATCTATTTTTATTTCTCGCTGGTCAAGTATGTGCTTCTTTTCTTTCTCTTAGGGAGTGTTGACGACTTCTAGTCCCGTTTCCTTCCTTTTGTCCCTTGACCGGTACCCTTCGCCTTAAAAGGCATGACAGGACGCGGCTGCCCGAAGCGATAGTCATTCGGAGGCAAACGCCGTAATGTCTAACCGCATTACCTGCGGCCTTCCGTATTCGAGTCCTGCATCTTACCTGTAGACGAACAAAATTTCTGATGCGATGGAAGTCGGCAGGCTTGCTCGGTCTCCCCTTGCCGCGAACCACGTCCCTCCGAGTTCAATAGCTACCTCGCCTTTATCTTTCCCTTCGCGCGGTCAACTTTCCGTGTCCCCGCTGATAATAGGTCTTTTTTTTCTTTGTGCGAAAGCACCTTAGATTTACCTCATCGTCCTTCCTGTTTCTCTTTTCTCGCATTGGACCAACGCCGAGTCTTTGATCGACGTGTTCTGCTCTTTTAAGAGATGTGCCTTCGTCTGTCCGGAGCGTCTCCCCTGCTAACAATCCTTCTGCCTTCTTGCGCGGTCCCTCCATTACGTCTCACGACCCAACAGACACAGATCGTGACGGCAGTACCCTTTTTTTTTTGGCTGGCCATCTTCCGGTAGGCGAGCGCCCCGACCCGCTGCTCTTCGTCCCGGCCTCACCTGGCCCCCTCTCCCTTTTTGGGGAAACTGTTCCGTCGTGCCCATCGCTTATGGGACTGAAGTGTCCTCTGACATATCAAACCGCCTTCGGTGCCCAACCCTGGGGGTCGCTCAACTAAGTCCGCTCGGCTTGCGTTCTTGCTTCCTTTCTCCCAAAGCTTCCCAACAGTATCTCTCTGATCAAGAACATTCACCCTCCCCTGGAGGCCGTTTCCCCTTCACTGCCTCCGTTTCTCGTTCGTATATCTAAGCGGTCGGGTGTCCCGTTGCAAAGAGAGCGGCGTAACTCTCGGGTTTAGGTTTTTTCGTTGTCAGCGCAGCGACTTATAACACCTCTACCTTGTCACGTTTCTTTCTGTCGCCATCTTGCCTCATCTTCGACTGGTATTAGATGTTGTCTTTTGCTTTTGAGGTTTGAACTCCTGCGAGTCTGATTGTGTTCTTGTGTGGTCGGAAGGTCTTTAAGACACCTGCCCGACGGAAAGATCTCAGTAATGTTTTTTCGTTTTTAGACGACACCGACAGAAGTTGCATCTCCAGAGACTCCCAGTATCGTGCTCTCCCAGATTCCCCACTCTGAAACTCTGGGAAGTAAGGTGTGGGATTTTTTTTCACTGAATCCTTTTCTAGCGTTTTTCTTTCGTTTTAGGGCCTTTTTTCTCCCTCCCTTCTTTTGCACCCCACTTGACCTCCTGGACCTTTGGGAAAGCCGCTTTTGCTGGAACCTTCTAGCTGTGGTTTTTGGGTGGGGTTGGTGGGCTGGTCCCCCCTGTTGGGTGACACCACCACCAAAGATTCCCCCCCCTCCATACTTACCAATCTTTCCCCCCTAGATAAGAGCGGATTGTCCTCTCCTCTACTTCGCAACCCCACCTTCTTTTGCCTGGTGGCGTCAGGTCCCGCCCTAAACTGGGCAGGATCAGGCCTGCTCAGACCAAACGTTCGCTGCAGCAGTTTTCATGACCCCCATGGCTCCCCTTCTACTTGTGTTTTCTCACGATGAAACTTCCGCTCTCGCCGCCCGTGAGTCGTGGGAGTGTTCGATAGTGCCTGTTTTTTTCTCCTCTCTTTTTTTTTTTTTTTTTTTTTTAATTATTCCGGCCTACCCTCGCGTTCGGAAGGAATCATGTGTCAAACACTCTAAACGCATTTACTTCTCCTACCAGTGGCGCATGTCGACGACGAATCTTTTCCACTGTGATTGACGAGTTACCTGTGCTCTCTACCCTCTCCATCTCCTCTTTTTTTTCTCCCTTCCCCTTTTGGAGAGGAGATCGGCTTCGCTAGCGGGCTTGATCCTGCCTGCAGGGACCTACTGAATTGCTCCGATAGACATTTTTCGTATTTCGTTTTTTTTTGAGTTCAGGGGTTGGACTTTTACTTTAGCGGGTCCCCCCGTCTTTTTCCCCTGGTCCTCGACGATCTTTTTTTTCCTCGGCGTACGCTTCCTCTCTCGAACCTCCGTTTTTTTTGGATATCTCTCTCGCAAGCTTCACGGGCACTTCACGCCGATATTGTTTTTTGCTTTTGCTCGCTAAAGTTTTGTTGCGCCTGGTTCCGACCTTGCCCAGTTAGTCTCTTGCTGCCAGCCGCCGGACTTTGTTTTCTTTTTTTTGAGACTTAGTGGCTTTTCCTCCCGATCTCGTTTTTTTGTTCCTGGTCGGCGCCGCGATGTCTTGCAAATCCCCCCTCTGTGCATCCCCCTCCATCGGCCTCGGTGCAATTCCAGCTGTCGAACGTGCCAGTGAGATCTTCATTCGACCCAGCTCGACGCCAGACGGCGTCTTCCCCCCTTTCCGACTGAGTACTCAGCTCTTTTTCACTATCTTCTTTCGTCGTGAGGGGTCGATCGATCGGGATCCCGTGAGATTTTAAGGGTTTCTTCCGCTTACGCGCCGCCGCAAATGTTTTTTGATCTTCTGTCTTAGGGTGATTGTTTGGTTACGCCTTCGAGTTTTCCAAACTTCCCCCCCGCCCTCCCCCCTCCTAGAGCCCCAACCAGTCCCCCCTACCTGACACAGGGAATCCAGTTGCGACTCTTGCACCACCATGTTCTCAACCGATTCACGGTGTGTGTTCTTCTCTGTCAACGATGCCCACCTAAATAGGGCTTCCCTCGTAACGTACAGCCTTTTTTCTTACCCCGACGCGTCGACTCGCCGACTTCTTTCTTTCTCGTAGTTATGCTCCATGCTTCCCAATGAGTTTGAGACTGTTGTTTGGGAATCTCGCTCGGGGTTTAGGGCATTCATTGCTGGAGAGTTTCCCCCCTCAAAACCCGCTCGAGCTTCCACATCACTGCTTCTTTTTTGTTGTCTACGTTTCCAACTGGGACCGAGGCGCAACTCCGAGATCAAAGAGATCTTGGCGATGACGCTTGCACTCAACCCCCCCCCCTATTTCACCTGACAGCGGGATTTTCTGCTCTTCCATTCCTCTCTCCGGTCCCTAGTTTGTACCGTCGTCTCGCAGACTTCGCAGTTTTCCGGGCAAGATCACCGTCAACTTAGTTTTTTTTTGTTTTTTGATTCTCGGTGTAGTGCCTCCCCTTCCGGCTGAGGGGAACGTTACTTTTCCACGAAGCTTTTCGACGACTCCTGATCATTGTTGCGACCCCTCACGTTATCGCCCGCGGCCGAGTGATAATCCTCCCCTTTCTGCGATATGGATTGCCCTGCTCTAGCGACCAGGACGTATATTTATCCATTTTAGGTTCTTTCGTTCACGCTCAATCGCTTCCTTTTCTTTCTAATTCTGGACCTGATCGCTTCTACGAGCTGCTTATGTGAAAGAAAGGACCTCGATTTTATTGTTCGCGCCTTTGGTTCTCCTCGTCGACGGCCGGACTTCATCGATTACCTTTGCACGTTTTTTGCGTTTCTCCTGTGAGTTCCCTTCTCTCTACTCTGTGTAGTCCGCCTTCATCTTTACGGAGCCCGAAGAGTCTTCTACCCCAGGTCGGGCAGGCTGTGTCTTTCTGTTCCGTTCAGCTGGCCCCGTCGTCGATTTTATCGCGAGTTCCTGTGGAAATTTTCCCTTTTCGGCAAAGCTCGATTCGTAGGGTAGCACGCCCCCCACCCTAGCCGACGACAGAAAGTGGAACTTCGCCTTCTACGACACTCGAGATGTTAACCACTTTACAGCGTCTGTCCCTTACTCCCACTGCGGGACCCCCCTTTGACGACGGCCTCTTCGAATTCCGCGTGACTTTTAGCTCTCTTTGGGCGATGCGATTCTCGAGTGGCCTCCTTTCCCCTTTTGGATTTTTGTGTGGACGTCGGGCGGCGTCGCGTGTTCGATCTACAAAGCACTCTTTCTTTACGCAAGAGCCCCCTGACGTTTTCCCCACTTCCTTTCAAGGTTCTAATTTTGATCTATAAAGGCCCGGCGGGCGATCCCTCCCCCGCTCGCGAGATCTTTGAACAAGGCAGTTTCTACCTGCGCTCTCCGGTTTCTGCGTTCACGCTTCCGAAATTTCCACGTTTCTCAACGAAGTTCAGACTGATGATGATTTTCCCTCGCCCATCGCTTCCTCGGAGTGCTTCTTTCTTTGACTTTCAAAAGCCGCAGTTTTTTTTGAGCGCCGTTAAGGGTCTTCCTTTCCCTTTTTCCTTAATCACTCTCTATTCCGTTCCTCCCTGGCCCCAGCCCAAGATGTTTTCCCGGCAATCGGAGTAACTCCTGCAGAAGCGGATGTCCCCTCCCTTTCCCTTCTAAGTGATCCGACCTTCCCGGTACGGTCTCTGTTTTTTGAACTTTTTCAACTTTCGACAGATCTTTCCCTCCCCCGTCCAGTGCCGCCCGCCACCCTTATCTGTGTCTCCTTCTCTTACGTCTGACTTTATTCGGAGTTTGTTGTGTAGCTCAGATTTTCTTGTACCCACCGTGTTGTTACTTGGATTGACACCGACGGGTAGTCCATGGTACTGACCCTTCGTTGGGAGCCCTCCGTTTTCCGACTTATTTTGCCGCATTCTAGCAAACATCCTACGTCACGAGTCCCTCCCTCTCCAGCGTCTGCCTTCGACGCCTTCTCTCCTCTCAAATTCCAGCGTTGAATTACTCTTCTCGTACCTCTGTCCCTCCGTTTCTTTTTCACGGGCGGTACAGTGCGATACCCGCCGCTCCTCTTTTTTTTCACCTTTCCGATGTGTTCCCTTGGCTATCGTTTCCCCAGTCCCCCTGGTCCGTTCTCCTTTGCCTTTGCTTAGCGAGCTTTCACTTCCTTGTGATTGATTATCCTCTCTCTCCGCGACGTAAGGTTATTTGCCCTTCCCTCCCGAAACTGTCTTCCCCTTGCGGCCTTTTTTTCTTTCGGGCGCCGGATTTTCTTCTTTCGTCAGCCCTATGTCACATGCGTGTCCTCGACGTCTGTTTTATAAGTGATTTCTCTC
>Ga0179591_1232343_pt1 | contig 10037 bp, 11 predicted proteins | sample CZOMad2_1_08_16f_FD_182891 | JGI IMG/M metagenome (GOLD analysis project Ga0179591, IMG submission 182891) | Vadose zone soil fungal communities from Angelo Coast Range Reserve, California, USA - CZOMad2_1_08_16fungal (PacBio error correction) | ecosystem: Environmental > Terrestrial > Soil >... | reverse complement strand
GTCGGAAGCCTCTCTCTTCTCCTTATTTTTTTTCCTATGGATTAAGGTCTTCCTTTTTCTTTTTCTTTTTTCGCTTACGCAGTTCTCAGTGTTCTCGAGCGAAGCCTCATCTGGGCTGTCCTTGTCCTGCGAGAGCGCAAATTTGATGTGGTTAGACAAGACCCCAATCCATTTTGAGCGATGAAACAGTTACCTATTTTCCTCTGTTGGCCCCGTAACCAAATTTCTTATTCTTCTCTCCTTTCCTTTTTTTCCTAAGGAGTTGATGTTTTTCAACCCCTCCTTCCGCAAAATACCTTGTTGCCCTAGGTCTTTGTGGGATCTTGATCCTCTACTTTCTTCTCCCAATGTGTCCGTCTCAACCCTTTCCCCACGTAGGCAAGAACTTCCTCTCGTCTTCCCCTATTTCTAATTCCACTCTGATCTCATCATGGCCCCCAAGCAAGGATAGGGCTTTGAGGACGGCTCTTTTCTTCCTGGGATGAAACCCTTCTCAGCTCCTTTCGGTAGAGTGATTTGCCGTTGGGTCGCGCCCCCATTCCTAAGTCACTATCTTGATGGAGGGGGGAAGTTGAGTTGGTTGACCAGAAGAAGCCAAGATCCCCTTTCTCTCTTCCTTGGATGTGCCATGGCCTTTTCCCTTTGTTTAGCCGAAGCCCTTTCTGTCATTCTTTTCTTTTTCGGTGGGCATCTCTATATTTGCCTCATATCTAATCCTAACTCGTCCCCCTCAGAATACGAAGTTCGTTCCCCACTCGCCCCAGTCTTGCTTAATTACAACTTTCCCTCACCCTAGGATTGCAACTGGGTGTCTAATTCCAAGTTTTGGTCCATGCATACACGCACTTATGTAATTTTCATATCGCCAAGCTCGATTATGGAGTGTCTCTCCCCTTTTTTCCTTTAAAGCAACCATTTCCTTCTTTCCGACTTAACATCTATAATTCCCGCTTTCCAGAACCGAACTACACCTTCTTCCCTAAATGTCCCCAGGACTTTAGGTGGCTTTCTCATCCCGTTGCCCTCCCACCATTGCAATTCGATATCTCTTGGTTTGTCTTATTTTTACATTGACCACCTTCCCCCCCATTTAAAAGAATTCCTCTTCTAACTGACCTCCCCGGCCTACGTTTCGGGCTTATACGGTCAACTTGGTGAAGTCTTATGAAACGGTTTCTTAGCCCCTTCCCCCTCCTCTTCTCTCTCCTTCCCAGTTTTTACGAGAGTCTTATAATTCTGAACCCGTTTTCACCTATCTTCTTCACCCGATTGTGTCCTTTCGCGACTTCATTGGAGACGTCGGCCTTGGTCTTTCAAGTTTTACCAATCCCCCTCTGGTCTGCACTTCTCTCTTCTTCTTTTTTTGTTCTAATGAAATCCGCAAACTTCGCTCGGCTAATTTCAACTGTTTTTGGTTCGCCTTCCTTTCCCGTTTGTGAGGTTCACTGCCCTCGTCTTTCTAATCATGAACGGTTTCGTTCGTTGGAAGCGAACACTGATTACTATATCTTTTGTCCCCTTTTCCAGTGTGCGATTGAGGAGTCGCCCTTTCCCCCACCGATTTTCCTATTCTCTTTGTCATTTCTCCTGTCCCAGACTGCAGTTATCACTGGATCCCACCCGGAGCTTTTTATTGGCTTCCGTTTGTGCTTTAAATTTTAAACTTGCACCCCTTGTTTCGCTGGTGAATCTCTCTTCTTCGTCTTTGATGGCCAGTCCCTGAGTTCTTCTAGGAGTGATTCTGCCCCCCTCGGAGGAGCACAAGAATAAGCATGCTGACATTTCAAACATTTTTACCCCCCCCTTCCCCCCCCCCAAGTAATAAGCTCACTTTTCTTATTTTCTGTTTGTCTTTCCCCCCCTCCCCACCCTCCCCCTTCAATTGTTTTGGCCTGTGAGACCCACCGGCACCAAGCAATATTCGCATGCTCTTTTTCTTTTTTCTGCCCAGCATTTTAATACCCTCCTTCTGCCCCTTCCTTTTAAAAAAGCCTAGCCCCTCGGCGGTTCGTCTTCTTCGCGTTGACGTACTTCACAGTTTCGGGATATGAGTCTCTCTTTTTTTGTAGATTTGTGGACGTTGTAACCCTCCCTTTTTTCTGGTGCTAACGAACCTCTTAACCTCTACAGAAACTTTCTTGCACCTTCACATCTCATTGCAGTTATTGGAAGTACGTGTTGACCTCACCTCCTCGACCAGGATAGATCCTTACTCAGTTTATGTTAAGACTTCTCTTTCCCTTTTTTTAGCTTTTTTCCTTTCCACAACCCTAGCCAACTTTGCCGCTATCCCTCCAAAAAGCACCGGATTCCTTCGATCTGCCCCCCTTGATTTCGCCTGACCTTCATTGGCGGCCCGAATCCACCTCAATGGTCATGAGTTCTCCTATTCTTCATTCGAGTATCTTCTCACACTCTCTTTCCTCCTACATACGTTTTTTTTGTTGCCTCGCTTTCTTCCTCCCCGATTTATATTTAGATGCTCCAGGTACCTTTGCGATTTCCCCAACACTGTATGTCTGGGCTAATAAAGGGGCGAGCCTTCCCTCTCGTCCGATAGCTTCGTATTTTTTGCGTTTCTCTCTCGGCTTGTATTTCTGATTCTCATGGAACGGACACGACACCGACCATGAGCTCAGGCCAAAGTTACATAATTAATATTTCACAAATTGATATTCTCTTCAATGTCCTGGTCGGGCGTTTTTCTTTCCTGTTCAACAAGCACTACTGTAAAAGAGTCTGCCGTTCACCTTTTTTGGTATTTATCTTTTCCTTTTTCTATGTTACCCCCCGCATTGCGGGTCAGTCTACCCCCTCCCCTAGTTTTCCCTAAACTATATGCTAGGCTCAGAAGTCCCGGTTCCTTCTCTTTCCTTTTTAAAAGCGGTCCCCCTCCTTTTTTTTTTATTGGTTTTGATGGCTGAGAAATTCCGGCGAGAGAAGGAGCTTTCGGCGCTGTTTGGGTCCTGCATTCAGTCCATTGAGAGGGAGGGAGTTTTTGGTTTGGGGGTGTTTTGTTGGGGGTGTTGTGTTTTGTGTGTGTTTGTTTTTTTTGTTTTGGGTGGGGTGTTTTTCACGTTTCCTTTCTTGGCCGAAGAAACCAGCCCCTCCTAAATTTCTTTGTCTTTTGGGATGTTTGCCAGTAATGTGCTAATTTGCATACGACCAGTCACTTTTTTCAGCTTTCGTTTGTTTTTCTTCCCATTAAGACCTACTTTTTTCTCATTCTATATCATTCATCCCCTCTTTTCCTTGCCATCATCGAAGTCATTCTTCCCTAGCTTTTGGCAAGTTTTTCAAATTAAATCCATCTTGCTGCCAACTTCTTCTTGGGCAGCCGTTTTCACCTCTTCGTTTTGGTATCCAGTGCTAATCCCTCTTTTTTCCCCAGTTTAATCTTTTTCCCCTTCCCGAGTCGAGATTCTTTCGACCCATCTTATCCACCACGCCCCGGCTTTTTAGATTCTATCACAGTCGCTTCCACTCCACCAGCGAAAACGTTTCTTCCTTCTCCCCCCAGTTAGGTTTTCCGGACACCTTTTAACAAATGAACCCCCACCTCCATTAACTTTCGCTTTTTTTTGGCGGATGTCGAGCCACGACTTTTCCATCCTTTCCTATACCTTTTGAAGAAAAAGGAATACAGGGCCTTATTCGACTCAACTTAAACAGTGCATCCGCATCTCTTTCTTTGACAGCGGTTCTTTCGCTCCCCCCTCGATATATATACCTCCTCCCGTTGTGTTTTAGAATCTCATCTGTAATTAACAGATGTCCATCCTGATCTCAAGATGTTGGGTTTATCTACTCATGCCTCATCCTTCTCCTTGGTGTTATCTTCCCAAGCCTATGGTTTTCCACTTCTCTTTTTGTGCCCTTTTCATCCATTGACATAACTCAATCTTAGGTATGAATTAATCTTGGGTATCCCCTTACTTCCTTTTTATGTACTTCCCCAGTCTTGTAAAGTGATCCGCCCTTAGTGGACGACTCCGGTATCATCTATTATTTACTTCCTCCTTTTTTTCCGATGATCTGAGACCAGTCCCAAAATTCTTGCGCTTTTCCTGGAGATTTCCCTTTTACCGTCCCCTATTGAAGTTATGCCCTTCCCCAACCCAGCTGGGCGGCCTCGTGAGTTGGACACCTCCTCGGGTTGTGTTGCTTTCCCCATTAGGATTGTTCCTCTTTCAGCTCTAGTGATGTCCCCCTGGTCTTCTTGTCCTGCTATCGTTCTAAAACGTCTGTTCCACCTATCCCATCATATGCTTGCGGCTGCAAACAAACCTTCCTTTTCAACCCCAAAAGTACAAGCTCCTTTTTATTTTTTTTACCTTCCCTTCCCCCTCCCCCCTTTCCTCTTTTCGTTTCATTCGCGATGCTTGGTATTGATTTACCGTATTAATATTTATTTATGTGCTTCTTTCTTTTTTTCTGTTATTTCGTTGTTGCTCCCGTTCTTTTGTTTTGACATATACCCTCCTATTCTCCACCCGTTTTCCTTTGCTCGCGGGTACAGGTCAAAGGCTCATACGTCTTCGGTCCTTGCATGGTTCGTGAAGAATTTGGCCGTTCAGACATGGTTTAGTGCGAACAGGATTCTGAGTCAGATCACCCCTTGACCCCCCCTGCCCATGTGCACTCTTACGGTCCATCTTGTCCCCCCTTCTGCAGGTGGTTTCCTCCCATCCCCTTCGACAGCTTCTGTCGCCTACCCATTTCTGTCCGCACTCTTCAAGTTATTCTTTGTTGACTGGCTTAATGGTCCTTTCTTTCAGTCAAGTAGATTTCTACAAAAGCCAATGCCGCTCTCCCTTCGCACCACTCCGAAAACGGTCCTTTCTCGGCGTCATAGCACCCTTTCTGGCGTCTGTCCCGAACTAGACCACTCGCCAACTCATCCTCCCCGCTTGTGGCATGACATCTACTATGATTAACTCTCGTCCCCCAGTTACCTTTATCGTTTCCTCCTCCTCGTGTTTCGTATCTGCTTTTCTCCCCCTGAATCCGCCTTTTTTTTTATTATCCCCCCCCCTATTCGATGTAGAACGGTCTTTTTTTCTTTTCTTCTTTGGTAGATTCATTTACGATCAGGCGACTTATGTGCTGCGCACGATCCTGACTGGTGGTCCTGGTGCGATGGAGTCTCTCTTCCCCTTGCTAGTGGTGACTTCCCTTGCTTAGAAGGAATCCCCCGAGCGCCCTCCACATTTTGACTCTTGTTTCCTCAAGTAGGCCTAATGTCCTGTCGAGGTTTCTTTGCGACATCACTCCCCGAAATCGAGTCTCCTTTTCAGACTTTCTTTCTTCATTGAATAATCTTCTTTCTCATGTCTTTTTCTGGCGTCGCCCCCCTACCACTCTAAGTCGGCACTTCCAGCTATCCCAGACATCTTTCTGGCCCTTTTCCCTAACGTCTCTCACCCCGCCCCTGGGAGTGGGAGGGATGTTTCTCCTTCTTTTCTTGACTAGTTTTCTTTTCCTTTCCCGGCTTATAGGAATTCGTTAGAGTGCTTGTGCTTTGTTTTCCTGGAAACTGATACACTTGCCGGCTGGGAGGGTTTCGGGCGGGACCCGAAGGCCCCGACCCATCCGGTAAATCTTCTTATTTTTTGATTTTCGAGGAATGTGAAATGGTTGCTCCGCCCCTACTACTGGTCCTTATTCTGGTGGCACGTACAAGTGCTCCTACTTTCGTTGAATGAACTTTCTTCATGTCATACCTTGACTTTCGAGTCTCCCCTCGCCCCTTCTTTGCCTTTTCAACCTTACCAACCCCCTCTTCTTGGCCCCCTCGGTCTTGAAGTTCTCCCCTCGGCTGTTGCTGGGCATTTGCCTGTCCTACCCCCTCATTTTAACCGAGAGAGTAATAAGGGCCTTTCTTCCTCCTCCTCTCCCTCGCACCCCTCTCTCTTTCCTCCTTGTAAAGAATTCATATGACCTTCTCAACTCCCTAAACTTCTTCCCAATTCCTTCGTTTGACATCCACCCCACATCAGGGCCACCCCAATGCGGCTTCATCCTAATGAGGGTTTTTGGGTCCCACCTCATTCATAATACATCCTCGCCTTTTATACCCTTTCAATTACCCCAGGAGTCTCTTTCATTCTCCTTCCACCTCTTTTTTAGACAGAAGATTGCCCCTGTTAGAGATCGAGACTCTCTTTTCTCCTCCAGTTTGTTTGACTCCTTATTGATCCCCGTCTTTGTTTTCCCTTTTCCGATTTATGCTTCCGGCTGTTGGACTTTTCTCCCCGAATTTCCTTCCCTCCTACGTACAGGGGTTTTTTCCGGTTTTACCAATCGTAAGTAGAGGATACTTATTGAGATCTTTCTTCCCTTTTGGTATTCCCCCCTCCCCCACCCGCAGTCCCCCTTCCCATGGCAATGCTTGTGATTTTCCGAATTCATTGTGCTGACTCCCCGAATTTTTGATAAGCTTTACTCCCCCTTTTCTATTTGTTAGGACCATGAATTACTCTCGTTTCTCCCCCCGTTCTTTGTTTTGTCCGCATTTTTTCTGTCGTAGTTCTCCCCCCCCCATTCTTCTCGGTTTCCAGTTCCCTATTGCACTTGAACTGCCCTATCGGCTGCCTTGCTACCAAAACATGCCGATGGGTCTCCCCCCGTCTGTGGCCAATCTATTTAACTTTTTCACAAAGTAAGGAAGACTGTCCTTGCATGCTTATTCTCCTTCAGGCTTTCCCTGCCAGAGTTTTTCCATGAGAGCTATAGATGAGACCCAACCCGTATTTTTACGTAGTTCCCCCCCTGAAAACTGAAGTAGTCCGGGAGGCGGAATTCAATTCCTTGAAGCCCCCAAATACATACGACTTTTTGTGCTTGGTTACCTAAACTTTTCCCCCCCACCCCCTTTTCTTCCCGCGTAGGGTCTTGCCCTGCTGTTCTTTCCTTCCCACAGTCCCATATAAATCGGAATGATCTTCTCCCGTTCCCCCTTTTTAAGAACCCCTCCTTCGGACCCTCCGTATCCAACAGACCCATCCCCCAATCACATGGCGTGGTCCTTTTCGGTTCAATTTCAGACTCTTTGAGTACTCTGCCTTTTTTTTTGCACGAATTGGGTTATTTTTTTTCTCCGGAACTTGTGTATTCTCCCCTGAGGAATCTTCCTTCCTCCCGTCAACAAAAGCCATCTCCCAGGCTCCCTGTGCCCCCCACAGTCTTGGCAGTGATTTTTGAGTCAAACGCCCTTCCAGGTCCCCTCTCAATCACGGTAAGATATCTATTCTTTAACTTGGTGAATGCGCTCTTTTTGCGTCTTTTATTTTCCTTTCAATTATCTTAAAATATCCCACTTTGCCGGCTTTTTCCCATCCGCACGTACGCCCCTCTAGTTCCTGCGGAATTCGAGAAAATGCTTCTCCCTCCTCTTTCCTTGAAAAATCCTCCCCCCCTCAAGGGCACGGGTGTCCGACCCTTTCTCCCATATGGACGTATTGCAGGCCCCATCTCTACTCTTTTCTCCATAATTGTGAGAGATTCGACTACTACTAGATTTCACGCTTCTTTCACCCGGTAGGAATGTGATTCTTTTGTCTATTCCCCTTCCTCTCTGGCGACTGGTTTCTCTCCTTCTCCGAGCTGATCGGGGTTTTTTCTGGCCTCGAGACGGCCAACTTTCTCGTGGTGACTCTCGCCCGACAAGAAAATACGCGGCCGCAAGTTCCATCCTTTTGACTTTTTTGTAAATCAAGGGATTTCTTCCTCTCTTACTTTCCGGTAAATTCTTTTTCTTTGGCGTTCCCCAGAAATAACCCCTTCCTTGTCACTGCAGGGAGCTTGTGCAGACTGGCTTTCAGATCTTGATCATTTCTCTTCTAAGGTCTCCCCCCGGTTGGCCGTCAGAAAAAATTCCAAAAAGCCCCTCACCCTTTTCTCCTTCTAGGATAATCCTCCCTCTGAGCCTTGACTTAGCTCTCGCCGGAGATAGGATGTGGATACGCTGATTTTCGGACTGAGGGTTGTGAACTTTGAAGATTTACTGTTAGGTCGTTGGGTTTCTAGAATGGCCCACGAATAAACAGTGCCCGAGTGAGAGTGTCTTTTTTCCGATGGGCCAGAAGACCTACATAAGCCCTTGAGCGTATGATTGGGATGTTTTTCAAGGAATGTGATTTTTCCCGTTTGATTTTCAGTTATTTGGCACTTCCGCCCTTCCGTTTTGAGAAGATAGCTAGCTGACGAACACGTGGCTTTCCCCCCTTTCCCTCTAAGTCCTTCCTGTCCAAGGTCCTGATTCTTTTACCCACCCCCCGAGGCTTGGCCCACGGTGTGCATTTCTCCCCCATGTTTATCCCTTTAATAAAGGAAGATGTCAGTTACCCTTTCCTCTTCGCCAGTTCAACTCCTCCCTGTACTCCTTTTTAGACTTGTCCTCATCCCCCCCCCTTCCGGCCTTCTGTAAGAATGCACCACTTTTTGATATATAATGCCCTTTGCTCCCCGCGGAAACCCTTTTAAAGACACTTGAGTCACTTCGGTGGCCTTGACATCACCCAGAATTCAGTTTTGCACCCCCAAATTATCGATTTGGGGTTTGTTCGTTTTATGTCACTACCTTTTCCCCCTCCCCCCCTATACCCGACTGCTTCTATATCGGCGTCTAAATACCTTTCCCTCCCCGGCGACGTTCTTTCCTCTTCGTCCCCCCCCACAGGTTTCAGAGTTCTCTTGGAAAGCTGTTCTTTCCCCGTTGATCTCTTTTCCCCTCGTTGTTGGTTTGTAATCTTCGTTATATTTTTTTCTTTCTTTTTTTTTTTTTTTTTTTTTCTTTACATCTACCCATCCCGCTGTTCTTCTTCCCCCCCCCCCCCCCCCCAACCAAACATGACTTTTATCGCATCCTTGCCCATCTTACTGGTTCTTTTTCAGGTTAGAGACCCCATCCCCTCTCCATTCTCCTATCTGGGCGTTAACTGTTTATTCCCTTAGCACCGTCTAGGAGAAAAATTCCCTTTTTTTTTCTAGCCTTTTTTTCTTCCCCCACGTCCCCAGATTTTAATTTGCTTGACTTTCGTTTTTCGTTGGAAGCGTCCCCCACCGGTTCTTACCTTTTCTTAACGCCCCTTCGATTGCCTATATTTCTCTTCTTCTAGGCCCTATCCCTTATTCACTCGGCTCCCCCTTGAAATGGCGCTATCCCCTTTCAGTCTGCTCTTCCCTGTTCCCAACAGCCGATGGATTCTCGGGCCCCCGACCTCGTTTAAAAATTTTTGTGCTTTACTTTTTAAACCTTCCTAAGCGGTCCCCTGATTTGATCCTCGAGACTCGAGGATTTCCTTCCTAGTTTTTCTCTGCGATCTCTTTCTCCCGTAGGACTGCTGCCCCCACAAGCATCGATGACACAGTATTCCTTCGGTTGCGGCAACCATTTTCACATTTCACCATACCCATATCCAATTGGTCTCGTCCAATCCCTGAAACCCTCCCTCCCCCGAGCTCTGCAGTTTCCAATCAAGAATCTACCTAGCCCTCCTTACTCCTCTTTTTTCCTCCCCCCTCATTTCCGGCTCTCCTTATCATATCCACCAGCAATCCCCCCTCCCATGGCGGGTCTTTAGTTTAAGGTCCTCCATCGTTCTTATTTTATTTTAGGAGAGGGTTCCTAATTAGAGTGGTGGATTTTGACGGGCCAGAAAGGAGCCCCCTCGATCCATGGAAAAGGTCCGATCAGGACCCAAGCCGTATGTTGCACATTTCCCTCTGGCATTGTCCATATTCCCCTGATGCTGAACGCCCAAATCCTTTTGCAGTTACACTGAGCAACGGGTCTGTACGCCTATCTCCCTGTGTGCCTGATCTCCCATTTTTTTTCGTCCGGGTTTAATTCTGAGTCTACCCACTCGAACCATTGCTTTTTCCCCCTCCTCTCACCCCTTACAGACACACCCGATCTGCTCTTGGTCCGCCCCCCCTTTGAGTCGCCTGCCTTTTTTTTTTCAATCTTTTATTTAGCCCCGAAAGGCACCCTCCCTGGTGTGACCTAATATTTACCTTCTCGTCGGCTTCTCCGA
>Ga0179591_1293502_pt1 | contig 10038 bp, 21 predicted proteins | sample CZOMad2_1_08_16f_FD_182891 | JGI IMG/M metagenome (GOLD analysis project Ga0179591, IMG submission 182891) | Vadose zone soil fungal communities from Angelo Coast Range Reserve, California, USA - CZOMad2_1_08_16fungal (PacBio error correction) | ecosystem: Environmental > Terrestrial > Soil >... | reverse complement strand
CCCCCCCTCCTCATAAAATTCTCCCCCCCCCCCCCAAATTTCCCTGTCATATATTGTCTTTTCCCCGTTACTTTTCCAACATACTCTAGTAAAGGACGAAGTCTCTCGTACTGGCAATGATCTGCTCTGCCGTCATATTGGGCTGCACATACATATCCTCGATACCACACACTTAAACCCTTTTCCCCTGAGTTTGTCGTTTGTTGCGCCGAAGGAGTTACCCCTTTACAGTAAGTTCCTCCCGATGTATTGGTCTGGTTTTCCCCGGTGATTTTTTTGGAAAAACCCCCCCTTTCCTGTTACCTCCGTCCCCCCACACCAAGATATTTGAAGTTTTATTTTTTTCACGTCCTATACTTTTGAACAACCTTAACCGTCTCTCTAGAACCATGAAATCTCCCTAAGCTTCAACTCCAGAACCCATGGGAAACTCCCCCTTCTATTGGGGTGTTTAAGCCTCTGAAGGTAGGGCCCTAGATCCCCATTTAGAGACACCCTGAACCTTTTTTACAATTTGGCGTGGTTCCATCCCAATCTATGACCCCCTATTTATTGCTTCTTATTACTCTTTCCCAACATTCATTCCCCGTAGCGATTTCCCCCCCCCCTCTGACTCCTTCCCATCCTTTTTTTTCCTTCTTACCGCATACCCCTTTCCCGTATTTTCCTTTTATTTTTATTATGTTTGCCCCCGCACTTGAATTGAAGCATCCCTTTCCCCTTTTTTACCTTTTTCAAGGTTGGAAAACAACAGGGGCATCAACATCAAGAACTTCGCGTTTCCCAATCCGTTTACGAGCACCGTGAGGTTTTTTTTTTGGTACGAAACAGCAAGATTCCTACGCTGGCGACGACGTTCTATTTCCCGTTGCTTTCTCTAACCTCAAGACGATCCGTACATGCTGAAAACCGTGAATGTCCGCGACGCAAATTCCACCAGCAGATCTCCCCCCCCCCGATGTCTTTGAACGATGCCTGCCTTCCTGCTTTTCCGGAGACCCCAACTTTTCCTTCCAGCGACGCCCCCCCCCCCCTATTTTCTTTGAGCGTGTGTGGAAAACAACACATGTCTCCCCGATTTTTGTTTCTTTTGTAACGTGTCCCCCCCCTGATGTGATGGGGTCCCTACTAATGTTCCCCCTTTTCTTCTTTTTTTCCTTTCATAACCGGAAAACTTCCTTACGCGCGTTTAGGTAATTGCCTCCCCGTCCCATTGTCCCCCAATACCCCCCGGCTCCTTTCCCTTTCTGTCCACTCGAAAACCCCCCACGTTTCTTCTTTGATAATCCCCTCCATACGACGCATAGCCCACTTTACGAACTATTTTCCCGACATTCCCCTCCCCCCCCCCCTGTACCTCGCGCATTAATTCCCATAACTGGAAATCCTCTGCAAGAGATCCCCTACTTAAAAACCGTAAATTTTGTCCCTCGATGGTGATGGAATCACATTCCGATCATGGCTACTAAACCTTCCCCCCTATTCACTGCTGATACCATTTCGCCAAACTCCTATTTTTTTCTGATGAGACTTGACCGATAACAGAGTATAATTTTCGTTACTGCCCGCTTATCCTCTACTTTTTTCCTATCCCATTCCCACCAAATCTTTTGGAGCATGACATTTCCAATGTCACCCTCATTTCCTAGATATATGGGGAATGCAAAGTCAGACTCTTTATCCCCCTTCCTTTTGTTGGATGAGGTGGCCTCTCCCCCCCTAACAATCTATATCCTTTGCTGTCCTTTCTTCCCCCTGTATATATTCCTTCTTCCTCATACGGTCGTACCCACGAAGTAGAAAACCCCTTTCCCGGACTTTCCGTCCCTTAGTATGACCCACCCCCCCCTCCCTCTTGCGACCCAAGCGTTTTATCATCTTTATATCTTATTGCCTTATGATGCAATGATTATTGAAGTAATTGATGCCCCCCTTATCTTTTAGGTTTATTATTCTTTTCTTTTTTCCTCGTCTGTCCTCCTAAGAATCGCCGTGATTTCTTTGGCCACCTCCTTTCCACAGTTGTTAGAATGGATGTCTGATCCCATCGAAAGGTTGTTAGCGCTTCTTTCTTGAGGTCCTCAACGGTATTTCTTTTTGACCAATTTTTATCGGCAGGACCTGAAAGCCTTTAGTCCATTCTTTAGGATTTCCTTGTTTATGACATATAACTGAGTACCCTAACGTAGGAAACCTACCAACAAACGGGGAAAGCCCCCAAACACAAACCAAGATTGAAATGTTTTGTGGTCACCCCCCACCGTCTCCACCCAGATATTTTTTGCGTGGCACTGCCCGATAAAATTTAGTACCCTTTTTACCCCCCCCTTGAACCCGTCCTTCCCCCATGTCACTCCAGTTGTCCGGAGATTCCCTTTGTATGTTTGTCGGCGGACTCCTCCCCAACTTTCGAACCAAGTCAGGACCCATGACCTCTCCCTAGAATTCTTCTCTAAGGCATGGTCCTCGTACCATTCGTCGTCCCCAAGTCCTCCTTTATTGCTGTCCTTTACGCAGTTCCCCCTGTCGACGGATTTTTCGAATTTCATTTGGGTATATTCACCTCAGGATTTTTCCCCACTTTAGCGGAATCATTCGGATTCCTGTTATTTCTTGTCCCCCCCCAGTCCCTCAAAAGACCCTTCCATAACTTTGCCAGTGCGGGTCCTCAAATTATTTCCTTTTTCCTTTTTTTAACTTGCATCTTTGAGAAATTCTAACGGCATGAATTGTTTCTCAATAAATGACAATACCTAAGCCTTGTCCGTCTGAGGTAATCAACCCATCCCCCAAGATTGTGGTCATTTTTTTGCTTAACCACCAATTCGCTATTCCCCCCCCTACATTAGACTTTTATTACCCACCCCCCCTCTTAGGTATAGTTTCCCAATAGATTCTCTAGTGACGATTCTTTATCCCTGGCCTTTTGTTGCTTTTATTTGTTTTTGATTTTTTTTTTTTGCCCTCTTTGCCGGCCGCTTTTTTTCGTAGGGCGAGTAGTCTTGGAATACCCCTCCCCTTCGCCACCACCCCAAATTTAGCCTCTGATTCATTTTTCTGTGTGAGGTTGTTTCGTCCGGTGATCTTTTCCGTCAGACGACCCATATGATTATTTCTTTTCGCAGACCTGGACCCGCCCTACGTGTTCGTTTCGTCACTCCCGACTGCGTTGCCTCGTCCGGACGTTCTATTTGTTCACAGCCACGACCGCCACCCTCGATAGCCGACGTTCCATTTACCACTTGAGCTCACATCCCACCCCGATGTTTCTTACTTTAGCGCATGCCCAACCCTCGGATTTAAGGTCTTTAGAGTTTAACTCTCGTTTCCCTTAGCTGTCCACATGACACCTGCATGACCCATACCATCCTTCTCACCATTTTGTATTTCGGGCGTAGCGTTTCCGGTTTCTTCCTCCTCCTCTCTCTTGTCAGTCGTTCCCAGAGTCGTGTTCGTACGCTGAGCTTTCTGGCTCCCCGCTGGATTTTGGGCCCCCTCCAACCCACTTCTCCTCCTCGCCTCCCGATGCGGACCATAGGTCTGCCCCCTCCTCCTTACCCCCTTCCCAGCTGAACCTTTAGCGGGCTCTTTGGCCACCCCTCCTACAGAAACCCCCCAATCTCAGTGCGAGGGATTTGGCGTCAACGTGATTATTATTTTGCAGAGCCTGCCTCCTCGCTGGTGATAAAGAATTTCCGTCTTAAGATCTCTCTATCCGCTCCCTCCTCCGATGCGTCTCTCTTTGTGGTGTTTGTTGGACTTACTGCGCTATATCATCCCCAACTGCGCTCGTCAAATATACATACACACTCTCGCTCACCGCTTACGGTACCGATTTTTGTACTGTCTTTTTCATTTTGGCCTGGGTATCAACTTCCTCAGCCAGAGCCATTTCCCCCCATTCCCTCGTTCCCATCACTTTGTTTTTCTTCTTAGTTTTCAAATCCTCACCATTGTGCCCGTGCTACCTGTTCCCGGATCGACTACGCTGTATCGACCTAAATGGCACAGTTATCCGTTCCTCGTCCACTTTGGCAAAGGATACTTACCCACTGGGAGTAAGGAACAGGCAAACTTGACAAATTCGCCCTCTGTCAATCTTCAATTGAACTTTCATCGTTTCACTATACCTCCGCAGCATAGTGTGCGTACCCTTTTTTTCACGAGACTTGTGACGCCCCTCTCCCCCATTGAGCTCCAGCGTAAGTGGAGTTTGTGTATCAATCTGCGTCATTTTTTTCAATAAGGCTGGATTTCCTACACTTCTTAGCTAGACTTGCAAAATATCTATCCCTGGACCTCATAAATCTCATTTTCCTGTACGGCGTTTATGTTCCTTGTTCTATTTTTATTTCTTCTTGAGTCCCCTGGGGTTAACCCACAATCTCCTGTCTCTCCTGTTGTTCGACCAGCTTGTCATACCCTTCCCATTCACATCAATAATCACAGCATCCCTTATTTGATTCACACCCGTGACCCTTTTTCCGTATTCATACTTTTCCGCCATACGCCGTTTTTTCACCTTGCGTAACATCTACCGCTTCCTTCACCCCTGCTCTATTACCTTTCACCCCTTATCCTCCCGCCATCGCCTCCAATAGTATCCACCTTTCTTGCCAGGAGCTATCTTTCCCTCCCTTCTTTTCACATTTTTAGTCATCCAACCCAGGTGCTGTGGTAACCTAAATCCCCCCCCCATTCCTAAAGGATCCATTGTATTTCCTGCTGTTTTTAACTGCGATCTTTCCTACCCGTCCACCGGTTGTGTCCATATTATAGATGCTCGCCTGTAAGGCACACCCAACGCCCCAATTTACCGGGACGTTCAACAGTACCTTAGGCCCCCCTGTTTTGTTCCAGAGGCCCCGCCTCCCATCCCCCTTTTTCCCTTTCTTTTTTCTAACACACTTCTTTAGTGGTCGAGGATCTCTAACTACTTTTTGTCCCATCTGACAGGACGTTCCTACCCCAGAAAGCACATTGTCCCAGTGTTCTCGCCTTTTGATTACATCTCTCCCTGTCTCACAATTATTTCTGCCCCCCACCCGTTTGCTTTACACGTCCAACATCATACATCTGTTCAACTTATCCCTCTGGAAAGCCTGACCACACCTCCATTTTTTAACTTCACCTTCTTTCCATCACACTCCTGTGCTCGACCATGCCGCTTCTCTATTGGACATAGGCTTCTTATGTTTAGTGATGTAATATTCCGTTCGACCACACAGATAACCCTTTTTCCCGTTGTTAAATATTCTCCACACATTTCACTTATTCCTTCCCTAACACGCCGCTTGGTCCCACCATTTTTAGACGCGTGTGATTTATTTTCTTATTATTTATAGTGCAATTATTTGCTTTGTGGCTTACCCTTTGGTATCATTTACTTTATTGTTTTTACTTTTTTTTTTCACCCCCGCTTTTTTTGGCCATCCCCCCCAGGGCTTCACCACTAAGTGGTTACTAGAACAACTCACTTCTATTAATACTCCCAGTGGTTTTGAGCTATAGTCCCCCGAAGGAACCACTTTTACTTAAAGAAAAGGATGCCCCCCTATGAGCATTTCTATTCCCCCCCTGTATTCCAATATCTCAAATTCCTTCCTAACCTTCTCCATTGTTGACTGCAAAAACTCTTCCCTCACCTTTCCACAAACGTTGATTTCTAACCCTCCCCCATTTGCCTTCCACCCCCGGGCCCTCATCCCTCACCTCACACTACAAAACAACTCCCCTCTCCTTTTCATTTGTGTACCCCAGACCCCCCCTCCATTTCCCTTTCCCTTTCCCTCCCTTCTTTACACTTTTTTTCTCTCTTTTCCCTTCCCCGGCAGGTAACACTTGCCATCCCCCTTCCCCCCTCCTCCCCCCCTCTCCCCCTGCCCCTCTCCCCCCCCCCCCCCCCTTCCCCCCACCCCCTCGTCCCCCTCCATCACCAAAACTACCCCCCCTCCCTCAAGATCTCCAACCCCTTAGCCGCCGACCCACCCCCCCCCCCCCACACCCCCCCCCTCCCCCCCCCCCACCCTCCCCCCCTACCCCCCCTTCCCCCCCCCCCCCCCCCCCCCGACCCCCCCCACCCCCCCCTCGGCTCCACCCCCCCCCCCCCCCCCCCACCCCCCCTCCGCCCGGCCCCCCACCCCCCCCCACTACCCTTTGGTGCGTCCACTCGCCAGAGATGTTGCTGACTAATTTTTCCTCTCTTTTTTGACTTTTATAGCTCATTCACTTTTTTCTATGTTACGCATCTGGTGCCTGGACTTTCTCCAAAGTGGTGATATCGCCCTACTCAAATCCCCCTCTCCACATTTCCGAACCCCTATTCATCTCTGCATGATCTTTCTTTAGTGACTAATATAGAAAGGCCACCCCTCTTTTTTTGAGCTGGTTTGCCCCCAAACCATTCTCTCTTTTGTTTGGTTCTTCCAAGGGACATTTTGAGGTTCAGTCCGAGTATTCTCGTGATCTCCTTTCGAACAAGGAAAAGCCAATACTTTCCCTCCCTTCTTAAGTTTTAATTGGGACTTCATTCCCCTTGGCTCAAACTAAGCCCAACTTTTGTGGTTATTCCCTTCCTATAGCATACCCCCCGTTTTTGGATTTATCATCTAAAAGAACCCCTTCTGAATGATTTTTCCCCTGGTATGGCCCTCCTCTCCGGCGCATTCTTATTCGACCACCCGACGGATGCAGCCCCTACCTTTAAGACCCTTTTCCCTCCTGAAACCTTGACGCTAAGCTTCCCCTCATTTCTCCCAACACAGATGAACTCTTTACGCCCCCCTTCTAGTTGCGTTCAAGGATGAAGACTTTACAGACCGATCCCTAGTTTGCTTTTTTTTAGAATGTCTTTATGCCGTAATAAGCTACTTCTGAATATCCGACCCAACAATAGAATTTGCAAGTCCATGTACAGAATATGAAAACGCTATATGTCTATCTTTTCCTTCGTAGCCAAATCTAGCTATTTTCTCCTCCTTTTTGTTTTTCGCTTTGATTTTCTCCGTCAAAGAATATTGAAAATTTTTCCCTGTCCCCGCTTTTGCAAGATTTTTTTTCTATAAGCAAGTCTCTATCTTTCAGTAACGACATTCGACCCCCTTTCGTTAATCTGTACTATTAATCAATGAACCCCTCTCTCCTTACTCCCCGAGGCTCCTTTGATTCGCTTTTATTTCCTCAAGCGTGCAATCTTTCCCGCATATCTCTTCCCCCCCTTTAGGCGTTTATTCTTCTCTTCGTCCCCAGTGATAGAATAAGGCCGGTAAAGATCGGATGGTCCCTTTGACCCCCCATACGTTCTCTCGTTCTTTCCCTTTCTGTCTCCTCCGCAACGTTTGTTCATGCTCTAGGAAGGGAACACCCGTTTTCCTTTCTTTGAGACAACCCAATTTTTTTCCCCTGAAGCTTCTCCTTTTTTCTTTTTACGCTTTCTTGTCTTTTTTAGAAAGAGGAATCGATTTTGTTTCCCTTCTTTTGCATTTCCCAAACACTTTGACCTTTCCCCCCCCCCCTCTTTTTTGGGGTCACAAACCGCCTCAACGAATCTTTTTCGTCTTTTTACAATCCTTCCCTTACGTGCCCCAGCAGGGCCTCATGTCCAACCCCTTCCCTTTTAGGAGTGTCCTTTTTCTTTGTTATTGTCTTCATCCCAACACTTTTCCAATTCCCCCAGATTCTGATCGTCTAGAATCCCCCCCTCCTGTCCAGGCCCTTCCTCACATCGTCAGACATCCTCCTTTCTTCCAAATTCGTCGCGTTTCTTTCCGTAGCGTTATCTTGATATCTGCGCTTCTTTTTTCCCACCAACTTAGCTTCTTCATGGCTTTCCTTTTTCTTTTCTTTGCAACTTGGAAATAACTCAATTTTCCCCACTACCCCCCCTTCCCTATTCTGGGTCCTTTTATTTTTCACCTTCTTGGTTCACTCTTGCAGTCGGTCTAACTTTCATTTTTCTCGACATCCCGACCAAATCAAGACCTGGTCCTCTTTTCGTTTGAAGAACCGTCCCAAAATTATTTTTCATTTCCTTTGGTCCTCAACAACTGCGATTCCCCGAACTTTCGAAGCTAACCACAACAAATAGCTTTTAGTTTCCCCAAAGGCTTTTAGTTGAAGCTTCATTTCCCTGTTCTATTAGACGTTTATTTTATGATAGTTACACCTTAACCCCCTCTCCCCTTCTGTTTTTTCTTTATTATATTACACGGACCTTTTTTTTTGCCCGAAAAAAAACGACCCCCTTCATCCTTTTTAAAGGTTGTAAATAATTTCCACCCCAATGTTCCCCCCTCCATAAATTTTTTTTTGAGATTCCTTCGAGGCTTTTGTCTCCCTCTTTTTCTTATTGACTTCTCCACCTATGACGGCAGAGGCACTCTCCCTTGCCATTCTCGCTGCTTTCCTTCTTTTGGAAAATGAAGTGAAAACAGAAACAGATTGGCAGGAATTGGGCCCTTTTCTCTTTTTTTCCCCCTCCCTTTCGTGAGCGAGGATTGATCCCTCCTTTCCGTTCATAATCCTATATTTTAATCATCCTCCGTTGTGTTTTCGTCTCTCTTCTTACCATTTCCAGCCCCCCTCCCGCTCAGAATGCTTGCCCCCTCCTCATCTTCGCCCCCAACCCGAATGCAAATGATTTCCCTCCCCTTCCTTACAAAAGTACCGCCTTCCTCCAGTTTCCGTCGACTTCCCTCTTTATTTCTCTGCCCAACCATTGGATGCAATAAAATTAATATTTACCCCACAGCTCCGAGAGCACAGAAAGCGGGAGTTTGTTTTGTTCGCTCCTCTAGTTACAAGCAGTGAATCATGACCCTGTTTTTTTTTTTTTGTTTTTCCCAAACGTTTCTGTCCCCCCTTCCCCCCCCCTAATTGCAGATATTTTTTTCACACTTTTTTTCCTACAAAATAACCCGTAGCCTTTAGACCCAAATGTACTTCCCTTCCCCAACTAGATCAAATATATGCCCCCCCGGCCTTGTTTGTTTTAAATTTCTTCCTCCTTTCTTTTTTTCCTCTATGCTCAGGTGAGCAAGGGCCTGAAAATCCTGTTTGGGTTAAATTTCTTCTGAATCCTATTGGGTCTCATTATTTATCTAACAATTATTGCTGATTTCCCCCCCCCTCCTTCCGAGTTCCTTTCGACCCCCATTACCCCCGCATACTTTTTTATTCCTTTATTTTTTATTCTTTGGTTGCCATCACCGGCCGCTACCTGTTTTTCATTCTTGAAATTTGCTTGCAGATCTACCCCCATCAATGAAATTTCTAATCCCCGCTTTCCCTGGATCCGTGCATGCAATTCCCCGATAAGAATCCGTTTGGCTGCTGAATTTAGCCAGGCATTAGCGAATTACGCTCGATCTGGTGGTACCCTTTAAGTTTGCTATGTCGCCGATTTCCCAATCAAAGTAAAAATTTTCCTAAACGATCCTTTTCTTTTACGCTGCTGCTTCCCTTTCGGCCTTCCTCCCCTTATCGCAGGCGACCGTCCAAAATATGATCGTGTTTCGTTGACCACCAAGAGAGCGTGGTGTGTCTTTCCCCCCCTGGAATTGTGATGGGAAGAAGATCTAGTTATCGTTCTTCTTTTTCAACGAAACTTTTTCCCTTACCCCTCCTCCCCGCTTTAAGTTAATTCCCCTCTTTTTTCAACATTGGTCTCAAAAACTAACACCGTTTATGCCCCTTCCCTCGCCCAAACAGTTCTTCTTTATCACGAAAGAATACCACCCCTATTTCCCTTTATTTCCATCTTCTACCTTCTCCCCTCTTTCCGCTTCAATGGAAGGGCCTACTAAACCGTTACATATGGCCACCCGTCTGATGCGGACAATCCAATGGCGTAGCTTACCCCCCCCCTACAATAAAAGATTCATTTTCAAAACCTCCTCCTCACAATCTCGAGTGGCGTCTGAAGACCCCTCCTATTCACCCTCTTTTCCTAATGTACGTTCTCCTCCTTGATTCTGACCCCTCCAAAATATAGTGGCAACATCACTTGACCTCTAGTCTATTTTTTCCCGTTTTCGCCAC
>Ga0179591_1244405_pt1 | contig 10038 bp, 9 predicted proteins | sample CZOMad2_1_08_16f_FD_182891 | JGI IMG/M metagenome (GOLD analysis project Ga0179591, IMG submission 182891) | Vadose zone soil fungal communities from Angelo Coast Range Reserve, California, USA - CZOMad2_1_08_16fungal (PacBio error correction) | ecosystem: Environmental > Terrestrial > Soil >... | reverse complement strand
TTGGGTGTTTTTGTTTTTAGATTTCTTCTGGCGGACCCCCTTTTTTTCTGATGTACCACCTGGCTTCATTGTCGGCAAAACAACGTGCCGTAGGACGTATTTCGCGCCTGTGTTTTGGTTTGTTTCTCCTTTCTGGACTCGGCTCTTTCTATTTCCTGTCTTTCCAGTGCCACGGCGCCCTGTTCTCAAGGGCAGCTGCCTCATCGGCAGGAATTGCGCTAGGTGTGGATTCCAAAGGTTTTCCCCTTTCCACGTTCCGTTCGCTTCGTTATTTCCCCCCTTGAGGCCATCTCTGGGTCTGGGAACTTTAGCTTTCGTTCCCTATGCCTGTCCTTTTTCCCCCCTATCAAGAATAAAAACAGTCCTTCGGGAACCCCCCCTGGAGTTCTGACAGTTGGTTTTGTATTCCTCCAGGTGCCCCCCCCCTTCGCTCGGTTTGTCTTACACCTGGCAGTTTAACCCAACCTCCCTGATTTTGAGTTGCTCTCCCAAGACTTGCCATTGACCCCTTTTTTTTTTCGGACTTCGCTCACACATTGCCAGGCCTCGTTCCCCCCCCTTACGGATTCCAGGCCCGTTTTCTTCTTTTTTTTTTGGACCGTTGGAGACCAGCGATGCCCTCGTCTCTCTTTGGTTCTTTTTTTGATAATCAGTGTGACGAAGGTGGGGGGTCGGTCTCTTTTCCCCCCAACGGCCAACCCCTTCCGTGACTGGTCCCGTTTGTTTTTGAGTCTGGGGCGGTTTTTCAAGTCCGACTGATTGTGTTCTAGAGGCCCCACGCCGTTTTTAAACCTTCTCAAGACTAAACTTCAGGTTGCTCAAAATCCTTTTTTTTTTTGTATTGCCCAGCGTGTTCCGCCGTTACCCCCTCCCTTGGCTTTTGAGCTTTTCCCTCTGGATGTATGGGACCCCTTTTTTTTGAACCCGCTCCCCACCATTTCTCGTGTTTTTTTCTTTTCCAGGACCATAAGCGTGCTCTACTGTTGATCGTTTTCCCGCTGATTGGCATGATAGATTCTTAAGAGCCTGGAGGAGCGGGGTTTTACCCTTTTTCCCGTGTTCCTTCGACGTGTTTGCTCTGCTCCTTTTAGCTTTCGGTCTGAATTCCTTGGGTGTTTTTTTAAATGTTTCCAACAAAGTTTTTTGTCGTTTTCTGACTTCTAGTTCATTTTGACCCTCCCGTCCGGGCGTGCTCCAGCTTACCATACACAAGGCGCTGGGAGCTGATTCCACCCCCTGGTCCTTTTCCCCCTTTTCCGGCCCTGACCCTCCCCCGTGTTTAACCCTTCGGCCATGAAAGAAAGATGTTCTCAGGGCACTGATATTTCTTTTGGAGGCCCCCCCCCACCCGCCCTTTTTTTGATGGCCGCCTTTGTCTTTTTTCCAACGGCCTGCTTTCCCCCAACGTTGTTCTTTTCCCCCCAATTTTTCTTGTTACAATTTTTAATGTTCTTTTCCCCAATTGGTGCCGGCGCATCCGCCGTTCCTCTGCATGCACCATGCCCTTTCAGTTTGCCGTTCCACCCCCAGATTCGTGACTAACAGTGGCACCCCCGTTTCTGCCTTCCTTGCGATGGCTGTTTGTCTTTTTTTCAAGGCCCCCCAAGCAGTCAGGCGTCTTGATAATTCTTTGTTTCGCTGTTCTGGTGGTTCTTTCAGCCCTACCTTAGGATTTAGTACCCTTTAGCCGTAGTGTCGTTCCACGCAACAGAAGTCAGTAGTACCGGTTTTTTACCTTTTCTGTTTGCCCGCGTTTATTCTTCAACCTTCTCACGACCCCCTAAACCGGAAATTTCCATTTTTTCTTTCGAGTCTCCCCCTTATCAAACCCGCTGTTTTTGTTCCCCACTCCTAAGTTTCCTTCAGACCCCGGGGCGGCATTGCTGGTTGCACATGGCTTGCGGGTTCCCACGCACAAGACGTTTGTTTTTTGAAAAAATGCCCTCAGCATGAGATCCCAAGAGAGTTCTCCAAACAAGCCCTTTTTTTTCTTTCCCCGTTGCGCGGTTTAATGTATAGACTGCGGGGCGGGTTCATTCTTTCTGCTTGTCCGACATTCTGGTGTTTTTTTTTCTTGGAGACCCTTTGCCCTTGACTCTTCGCGGTTCCCCTCCGGCCGGTTCATCCCCCTTTTCCTAGGCCTTCCATCCACTCCGGAACCCCTTTACGACGTGGCAGTGTGTTGGCCAACCCTCTCGGCCATTGGCCAGTCATTTTTGTTTTCATTTTTCTTGAATTTCCCGGGAGTACCACCCTTTTCGGTTTGTTTTGACTTGCCCCTCGGTGTGTCCCTAAATCCGCGCGTTTTAGTTAGTTTTTGAACGCCGTTTTCAAAACTCTCGGTGGGGTTATTTTCTTTACGTGTTCTTCTTTTTTTTTTGTTTGTTTTCTAGTGGGTCCACCTCCTCTGCCCTCTCCCTCCTGTTGTTTGGCCTCCCTTTTTTTGGGAACTTACCGTCTCCCCGTTTTTTTTTTTCACGGGTTGGTTTTTTTTTTTTCCCGTTGTTTTTTTTTTTTTCTGGACGACGTCACGCCTCTTCGGCTGTTTATGGTCCCGGAAATTTGTGAAGCCACCTTTTTTACCACAGAACAGTCACCGGCGCTTCCCACCCCCACCCCTGCTGAATTCCTTTTCCAAACCAATTTGGCCCGTTTCTTTCCCGACCCTGCCAAACATCTGGAAACCCAAAAGTGATTTTTTTTGTTTTTGGATGGCCCTTGTGTGCCGCGTTCCTTATCTTGACGTGCTCGGATGGCCCTTTCCCAATCTACTCGACGCACCACCCGTTCGCCCTGTCCGGGGAGGCGCCTGTGACTTTTGTGGATAGTTGTCGCTGGCTGTGTTTCCGCTTGGCAATTTTTTCGTCAAGTTCTGAGCACCTGCTTTCCCCCCATGACAGGCGGTTTGAGAGGTCACAGGCGCCTTTCTGTGGAGTGAAAACCCCTCCACCTAGTTGCTTCCCCCCTGACCTTTTCCCCCCTAGAGTTTCCAACCTTTTTTTTCAGCCATGTTTGTTTGCTCATCCAGTGGTGCTGACCACTCTGATTTTTCGTCACAACGGTTTACTAATCCCTTCCAAACATATTTTTTGTTTTTGAAGGCTTAAGGTGTAATTTACTCATTAGGCCTCTTGGGTTGGTCCTTTGTGGTACCGACCCCGTCTGGCCTGACGCTTGTTAGGCGGTTGGTGCCTGCTCCCGGAATTTTGTGTCCCGCACCTGACTTTTTTTGCGGTGCGGCGATCACTTCCAGTCGTTGTCGCCCCCAACCACGCCCTAGCTTTTTTTCTTGGGAGCACCTGTAAGCGTTTTTCATTCCCAGGGACCCAAATTTTAATAGTTGTTAGTGGGAACGTCACGTTCCCAGAGTATTTCTGGTAAAAAACCTCGCTTGGTCGTCGTCCCGTACTCCTCTTATGCGAAACACAACTGTTTCTTTGACCAAGCCATATATTTAACCCCCGGTCATGTTTAAGTAGTGACGTCTTCGTGTCCTTTGCCCCCCCTTTGGTTGTTTAATTGCCGGCCCCCCCCCACCGTTTCGGCTCGCTCCCGGGGTCTTCTAGGTTTGAGCGTCCCGGAAGTCCCTTCCCTTTCCTTCTTTTGCGACCCCCCCCCCGGAACTCCTTTTTTGCGCCTCCCTCTTTGCCCTGTCGTTTAGTTTTGACCCTTGGGTTCGTGTTTTTTTCCGTTGCTAATTTTCCTCACGTCCTTACCGGTTTCCACAGAGAAGAACCCCCCCCGTTCACTTTTTGTTTTCCCCCCCCCCCCCGTGTGTTTTTTTCCGGTCCCATTCCGTCTGCCCTTGATTGTCCTTCCCGACTGTTGTTTTTTTTTGACGACACCCCTGTCGGGTTTACTTTGACTTCCTCCCTGTGGTGCGCCTTTGTTTTTCTTTGAAACCACATTCGTAGATTGTCGCAATCGCGGGTTTTGCTTCTAGGTTAGACGTCAGGTTGGCTACATATTTTTCCTAACGTTTCAATTTTTTGGACCCACCACATTTACATTCCTTCCTTTGCTCGATCATTTCCCTGAACCCCTCTACCTCCCCAATGGGGTCGTTCTGTCCCGTTTTCTCCCACATTGTGAGTGCAGTCCGAACAATGACCTCTCTTAATTCGTGGGTTCGCTGCCTTCTTGTACTGATTCCAAGTTCTCGATGTACGTCCCGTTTTTTCTTTCTTCCCCCATTGTCCCGGCTTTTTTTTGCCGGAGGTTCGTTTCTTTGATTGTCCTCACGCAGCCTTCAACTCGCTTTGCCTTTTCAGGACCAACCTGTTTTTTCTTTCATGCAGGATGGTTTTGCAGACACCCCCGATTTTTCAACCAAGGCTCGGAACTCCCAGTATGAGGAGGGGGGTGTGCGTTTGGCGGCACTTCCCCCCCCCAAGCCGTTTTTTTTTAGGAAGCTAATGTGACCCAGTTTGCGCCGACCCCCCCCCCCCCTTCCGTGTTCTCTGACTGACTTTGCTCTGTGCCCCGTTACCCCCCGTCAAATCGGCTGGAAGGGATGAAGCTGAAGGCGCCCGTACTTGAACACGCCTCTTCTCTCCCTTGGAGTAGTGTCCCCCCCCCCCCCCCCCCCGTGCATTTCTGCCCTCAGTTTGTCGGCGCGACCGTCGTGTCCCTTAGAATACCCCAATTCAGCCCCTCGTGCCCCATCTTCCTTCTACTCCCCCCCTTGTCGCAAATTACGTCAACGTGTCGGCCGTCCTGTGAACCCAGTTGGCAAAAAAAACTGGTCTTAAGGGAAGCCCCCAACCCATCTTTTTGTACCATCGGTATCGGTTTTCGCGTGTTTTTTGCCCCCTCCCTTTTGGGCCCCCCCCCTCCCCCCCCCCCGGGTGGGGGCGTTTTTTTTCCCCGTGGGGGTATCCACTTTTTTCTTCTTTTGTCGGTTTTTTGTCACGCTCTGGCGACCACTGCCTGAGTTTTCCTTCCCCACCGCGCACCCCCCCCCCCGACAGCACTCGACCCCCCCTGGGGGGTCGGCATCCTTCCAGGGCTTTATTGGTCCCATCCTTCAACAATCTTCATAATATTTCCCTCCTCTTTTGCTTAGCCGCCTGATGGATTCAGGGATAGCGCCCTGTTGCTTTGCTACCAGTGTTTGGCACGGTTCTTTCCCCAGTTATACGGTTCCTGCCGCCTGCGGTTTCTCCCCCTGACTCTGGACTTCTTGTCTTCGGATTAGTTGTATTGGTCTTTCCTTCCCCTTTTCCTTCCCAGATTCTTTTCCGGGTACAGTGCTTACTTCGTCCCCCCCCTCGTTTGGGTCCGCGTTTCTCTCCCCCTTTTACCCTTTCACACCGTTTGTCCAAGAGATGGTCCCTCTCAGTACTTCGGTGAACAGGTCCGTTTTTTTTGCCCCCCCTGCCAGGACCAACTGATAATAAGACTGTTGCTTCCTCTCCCCCCCCCTTTTTCCCCTCTTGGCGAGACGTTTTTGCCCAGTTCCACCACCGTTGATCCCCCCCTGGTCGAAACCAACCTGATCCCTCTGGCTTCTTTTCTCAGTACTTTTTCTTCCTTTTCCAATGTCTTTTTTTTGGTTTTTCGTCGATTCTTTGTATCATGTTCGACCAGTGTCTTTTCAAACCTTTTTTTTTGTTCGCATGAAAGTCTCGGCCAGAGTTTGATCTTTTGCCCTTCTTTGTGAGACACGCTTCTTAGTCTTGCCTCGGTGCCCTCGCCATCTGTGGGCCATCTACAATCCGTCGCGCCATTGCTTACCCTTTGCGTAACTTTTTTTTCTCCTTCCGAAAAAAGCCAGCCAATGTACCAAAGGTTCTTCCAGGATCTGCTCACCCTTTTATCTTTCCTCCTCCCCGCCTGCTCTTTCTTCGAGCCAGGCGGCCTCCTTTAGACTGAGTTGTTCTTCCCTCGTCCAGCAGACCCGATTCTGGACAGTTGAACCTGTCTTTCCACTTCTCAACAGCTGCGATCCTTCCTCGGATCCGGTCTGTCCCCCCCCACAGTTTCTAAAGCTTCTTGTACTCCTGTTGTCCAGGTTTCCATATTTTGATATGTCCTTACCCCCAGTTTTTTTGAGCAACTGGATGCGCTCGGAACGGTATCCCTCCCCCTCAGAAGCGTTACACCACCACGTCAGACGTCGTCCTTGAAGGGCCCCCAAAAGTTTTACTTTTTCCCGCCCTCACCCCCCCCCCCCCCCCCCTAGTCCCTCTTTTTAGGCCACCACTACGGGCCCTGATTGGGAATTTTTGGCCTTGGTCGCCCGGTTTCGATCCTTTTGTTTCTTTCTTGGTGCTAGTTTGCGTTATTTCCTCTTTGATGGAGGGCAGTGGGTCGGATGAGGGGTTCCACCCTCCTTTCGGCATATTTTTTTTTCTTCGGGACGGGTTTGGATTTTCTTGACCTGCCCAATCGTCATTGCTGCTCGTTGTTCCCCCGTCTCCCCCCCACTACGATTTCCTGCCGCGATGTCATTTTCTTTTTTATTATTCATTTTTCTCTGAATTCTTCTCTCCCCCCCTTCCCTTGTTCCAGCCGTCACCCAGTGGGCCGCCCAAAACCCCAATCTTAGTGGCCATCCATGTGATGAGGGCATGAGCTGGCGTCCCCCCCATTCCCCCCACCTGCTCGGCATGTTTCCGCCATCCCGGCTGTGACCTCGTTCCTTCTCTCGGGGGAGGGAAACAAAGATAACCCCTTTTCCCCCAGTTTTGAAACCAGTTTCCGCCCTCTGCGACAATTCCCTTTCTCTTTCTTCCCTTCCGGTCAATTGGGCTCCTGAGCCATCTAGGCCCTTTTACACTGACATTCCCCCCCCGTTGTTTGGGCTGGACCCACGTCCCCACCCCAGTCTGAGGTCGTGTTTCCCAGGGTCGCTCCCTTTTTCCTCTTTTTTTTTTTTTTCCCCTTGACCTTCCATCGTCCCCCTGAGGTTCGCAGAAGTCTCTTCATTCGGTTCTAAAGCTACCCCCGGTTCAACATTTCTGACCTCCCCATTTTTCGCCCCCCCCCCCCTTTTTTTTGCGTACATCAATTCGAACGTTCGGTTCTGGTTCCACGGGCTTAGACCCTTTCTGGTCGGACTAGCCACTTTTCTCTTTTTTCGTTTGATGACCGACACCAACCAGGTGGTGGGCCCTACCTTTCCCTTCCCCTTGCGTCCACAAGTCGTTTTTCGGGTTTTTGTTTCGGTCCATTCTGGAAAATAGGGTGGCCACATGGAGTTTGGTTATTCCTCTACCCCACTCTCCCCCCCCCCCCCCCCCCTTTCTTCCGCGTTTTGCCCGCCCCAATTGGTTAGGGAGTCTGGTCCCCCCCATTTTCAACACAGAGAGACCCCCTCTGCCCAGGAACAACCGGGGCCATCCATGTGTGCACTTTTTCCCCCGTGATTACATCCGCGGCACCCCAGCCTCCAGAGGAGTTGTTCCCCCTAAGCAATTCGGGACTGCCCCCACCGTCACGGTTGGGCGGTTTTAGAAGCTTTCCTTCCAGTAGCCCTCTGGTTTTTGCGGGTCCTTATTTCTACGACCATAAGAGTTTCCCATGCGAGACGCGAAGCTTTTTCCAAGTTACTCTTGATCCTATTCAAGCAGAGTTCTTGGACAAAGCACCCCCCGTCGTTTGCTCCCTTGCTCCTTCATCTACCCACGCGGGTCCCCGAGATGGGTTTTTCCCACTTTTCCGTACCTACCCTTTTTCGACTGGGCTAGCCCCAACCAGGCTCCACCAAGTTTGTTCCACGCGAGACACTGGGAACTGTTCCGCCTGTTTCTTTACAGCCGTCCCGGTTTCTTTTTTTTTCCCCTCAACTGCGTCGCGTTCTTCTCACACTTTTAATTGGCCGTCCCCCCTGTGGCTAGACAAACCCATTTCTCCCGAGTTCGGTCGGTTGAACAACCGTGCTTTCCCTTCTTTTCCCCCACGAGGCACGTGCCATTTACTAGAGGGCCTAAGGAAGCTAGACACCTTTTCCCCCCCCCCCCCATCCTTTACTTTTTGAATCTGATCTGTCTGCCAAATAGTTACGTCTCCCTCCTTTGGTTTTGGATCTTGGCCAAAAGGACTTGCGACCCCCGTGGTGCCTCAACTTCGTAGTGGCCATACTAGATTGCCCTTTTTTTCCCCCCCTCTCAACCTGGCGAAGCTACATTAGGAAATTGTTTTTCCTCCAACGGCCCACCAAAACCGGTTCAAAGGGAACCCCCCCCCCGTGTATGCCTCTAACTTCCGGTCCTGTTTCCCCCCGTTCTTCCTCGTTAAGACTTTTCGTTACCCCCCCCAGCACCTGAGCACCCTGAACACACACTCTTTTTTTCCCTTTTGGGGGCGGACTTTTAACGTCGTTCTAGGTTCTTTTTTTTCTTGACCCAAATGACCCTCGGCCTCTCGAAACCATTGGTTAACCACGTCTTCCCGTCCATTCCATGGAAACCTTTCTTTAATATTGCTATCTTTTGACCCATCCCTCTTTCCGAGACATTGAATTTGCTCCTCTATTTTGCCAGGGCTACCGTCTTCCCCTATGATAGTACAACTCCCTTACCGGTTTCCGATGAGGAACACTTCTGTCCGAGCATCCACTATTAATTCATTTCTTCCCAGATTTTTCGACCTGAGTGCCATGCTTCTTTCGAGGCAATTCGACTTTTTCACACCCTTGTTAGTGGTGGGTGGGCTTTTTTAAAGCCCGCTCCCCTGCCCTTCTCTACACCCCTGTTTTTCTTTATCTGTTACGGTCAGTGTCCTCCATTTTGCGAAATCGTTAGCCGTTTCCTCCCTTTCAGATGGAGTCCCCCCCACCGCGTGCCCTCTCTAAACTCATGAATCCCCCTCCTTCGTGACGCACGCATTTGCACTTGGAGCTACGGTGTCCCGTCGTTTTTCCCCAGACTCCCCATCCCATCGACCCCCCCCCCCCCCCCCCAGGCTGATTGCACACAATCTCCCCCCCCCCCCCCCTTTCTGCCGATTCGGGTTGCTTTTTTCCCCTCGTTTCAGTTAAGGCCCCGCCACTTTGGCGACGTTCTTCTTTCCAGGGGCCCGGACTTGCCGTTTCGTAAGTTCCATTTTTTTCTTTTACCTTTTGTGCAGGCAGCCCGACCCCTTCCATTTTTCGGACGGAAGGTTCGTCAAGGTCTTTGTTGTTTATACCAAAGGATTGATTCTGTCCCTTTATCGGATGGATTAATACCTGATTTTTTCCTTTGTCGAAGGTCCTTCCCCTGTTTACCCCCCCCATTTCAGCGCTTCTGATATTTCCCCCATGCATGTGAAGTCGTTGGTTTCCTGAAATCTGTCCTGTCGGGACTGACGTCCCCACCACCCTTACCGCCATCCGGACTAAAGGGGTTTCCCCTACGCGCCCCCCCTTCGCCAAAGGCCATTGTCCCCCTGTCAGAAGTGTTTCCGGAGGGAAGTCTTCTATCCCCCCATAGCGATAGTCATACCTCCTTCGTCTTTCCGGCTGAGTCGTCGTCCCACCCCGAGCGCCCGCTGTGCAGGTCCCCCCCCCATTGGTCCCACCCTATCCCCTTTAACTCAGACGGTCCATGCGTTTTTCATGTCGGGAACGTCCTTCCTTAAACGGCACGATGCGCAGGCTTTGCTTTTTTGTCCAGCTCTTTCCTCACTCTTTCGTCCTAGCAGACCATGACTTCTTGCTTGCACCAAACGAGCCCATGTCGCTCTTGTTTTTCACTGGCCCGCCCCGACGCCGGTCACACCCTCTTCACCAGTTGACATTCCCTGGTCTTGCTTTTTGACGATTGACCACGGCCCCTTCCCTGTGCCTCCCCCTGAAGCCCATCCTCAAAACCCGTTTTCCGGACTGGAGACTTTGAGGGCTCTTGAAAGGGTCTCTGAATTTTTCGATTCCCCGTCCAAGGCTGTCTTGTTCTCCCCCCTCACTTTTTCGCAGCCTCTTTGTGATGTCTTTCTTTCCTGTAATTTGTCAAGAGCCTGAACTTGGTCTTTTTTTTGGTCCCCCAGAAATGGAGACCCACACTTTCTGAGATGACATTTGTTGTGTGACGACTGCGGTTTTATGCTTTGTTCTTC
>Ga0179591_1302184_pt1 | contig 10039 bp, 13 predicted proteins | sample CZOMad2_1_08_16f_FD_182891 | JGI IMG/M metagenome (GOLD analysis project Ga0179591, IMG submission 182891) | Vadose zone soil fungal communities from Angelo Coast Range Reserve, California, USA - CZOMad2_1_08_16fungal (PacBio error correction) | ecosystem: Environmental > Terrestrial > Soil >... | reverse complement strand
CCCTGATATCTTTATGTTCGATCGAAACTCCCCACGGACGCAATCAACTCTGCTGTTTTTCTTGTGTTTCCCTGTTCCTTGCTTGTATGTAACACACCTTGTCTCGCTGAATTTTTTAGTTGCCATCGTTTTGCCCTCGTGATTATTGACGAGGATCTCCTTGACTTTTTTTGTACTCTGACCCTTCCCCCTTTTAGGTTGAGGATAACTGAACCTGCCGCCTCTGCGGTGCTTTTTCCATTGTTGACTCACCCACGAGATAGACAGTTCGCAGTGCCATCTGACTAACATGACGTCAGGTTCTTTACGCACCCTTTTTCCCCCTTCTCCTTGTAGCATGTCTTTTCCTGACGCTTAGGCCTTAACTAATGAAACACTACTTCATTCCCAGCCCCGGCTATAAACGAAATTGATACGCCTTCGATTATATTCTATACATATACTTTTCTCCCCCGTCCCCCCTGACTTACATGGTTCCCCCCCACACTCGATACCAGTTTTGCCTCTTTTACACGCCAGGGGGATAGGTACTTTCTTGATGATTTCTTCCCCTTTCTTTATCGTAATCCCTGACCAGTCGCCTCATCCCGTGCCATGGATTGTCGATAATCATACACCCTTTAATAGAAAACCCTAAACTTTGCGGAACCGCTGCCCAACGCGGCGTCACAATCTTCCCCCTGATCCCCGGTTTTTTCCAGGGATTGATGGGCAATCCCCGGCCTTCCACCTTTCCCGTTTCCCTGAACGACTAAATCCCTCTAGATGACACTAGTTTCTTACCGCTGGTCCATGTAAATTTTTCACTTTTGCCTTCCCAAAAAACTCGCCCTTCTTGTATCTGTATACTTCCCGTCCGCCTTAGAAGAACCTCTAGCAGATTTCCGCCCCCCCGGCAGATAGCTTCCCTCGAAGATTTTTTGGCGCTGAGAAGGGACCCCGTCCCTTCCCGTGCCGTGTTTTTTTCTTCCCCCCCCAAGAAATTTTCCTGAGGTTTTCCCTTTCTATGCCGCCCTAACCTTGGGTGAACCTGTACGTCCCACCCCCTTTGATCGTACGTCCTTTTCTTCCCCCCTTTCCTCAAGCCCTTACATGCGAGACAGGGCACACGGGATATTACGAACTTTCGTCAACTCATCACCCATCTCCACCGAACATGGCCCCCCCCCAGGACTCGACAACTCATTCCCTTTCATTTCCCTGCTGCTGCGGATTTTATTCGTTTTTTTCGCCGCAGCCTTAATGACGTAGGTTTTAACAGGCCACTCGTTTAAATCCCCGTGTTCAACTCTTTGTGACCCTCTTCCCACGGATTTTTTTTCCATTAACACTCCCCGAAATATAAACTCCCGCATTTTTGATAGTAATAGGTTTTCCCTTCTTCCCACACTCTGCCTGTCTTCGATCTCCCAATAGAATATTTGTATTTTTCTTGATAGTGATTCCACCCCCCCCTCCCGTTCCCACTGACAGAGTCCTGATTTAACTGGACTCCCACCCTTTCCCCCTTTAACGCTGACTTTCTTATTTTCTTCGTTTTAGAAGGTTAGACTTTCCCAATCGCTATTATTCCCACAGTTGTTTCCTAAACCCCCCCGCTTGAGAGAACGCTTGCCCTTCCCTGGCGACCTTGTGTGCACCAACCCCTCCTTCCTGAACGGTTTTTGGAGGTCCCGGCTGTAGACACTTTATGCCTTTGTTCGTTAGCCGTTCCTCAGCTCTCCCCCCCTACATCCCCCTTTTTTGGTATCTTTTTTGCACTCTCTTTAGCGACCCGCAGCCCGTTTTCTTATTATCGGTGAAAAGACTGCCTTGAACCCCTCAGGCATGTTTGTTTTGTCACTCCCTCGTTAAGAGTCTTCTTTCCGTTTCTCTTTCCCTCCCGCGTGTCACATGCACTGGCCACACTTGACAGCTGCGGCTGGTTTTGATCATACCTTGAGAATCGTGTTCGGTTTCCGTGTGAACCCCCCGCTTCTCTGAATTCCTCCTCGTCAGTCCCGGTTGAGAAAACTGACGTCTAATTTGATGGACTCCTCCCGTCCAAATGTTCTTGATTCCTATCGATGTTGATCTTCGTGACCTCGCGGTCACTTTCGTTAGATTTGAGTGTTAATCGTACCCCGACCTTGCTGAATTCTTTCCCAAAACTGATGATGGTATGATCACGTTTTTTTCCCCTTGGTCAGGTTCCCCCCCATCTTTTTTTATCAAATAGTTCCGTCCTCGAGTGTATTTTATGGACTCTTTCCCGCTGCTTCTTGGTTTTTCAACCTATCATATTCCACCTTCGACTCACGTACCGGTTTGGAGGCTTATACATTAAATGCCTTTTTTGTTGTTTTCTGGATAAGTCCAAACAAGCTTGTCAAAAAAATCCCCCCTCTTTCTTCGAGCGCTCCTTTTTTTTTCCCCCCAGGAACCGAGACCACCCACCCTGGTCCTTTTTTTCCTTCAGGACTCAGGGTGTGAGATCTTATTCGAGTCTCGTATCCTTCTCAAATTTCCCCCCATCACTCAGCCTTCCCCGTTTGCCGGTGAAGAAAGTGAAAGATTAGTGAATTTCCCTTCTTGTAAATTCTTTCGGGCTTATAGAAAATTTCGGCTTCCTTTCCCCCCTTTCCCCTCACGCGCCTGATCTTGACTTCTCCCCCCCGCATCCTCTTTTCCACTTTCGTTCCCTTTAGAACATGTTGATCAGTATTTTAACCCCCTGTTCCCCGAACGACTAGTCCCAAGCCCGGAATCCCCCTTCCCCGATTTTTTTCCCTCAGTCATGTGCTGATGTCTTCCGGGTGTTTCTAAAGCAGTTTTTTTGTTCTGTTTTCCAGAATGGCCGAGTATCGCAGACGAAAGTTTTGATTTTCCTTTTTTCCCTCCTTTTGATAGACGCCAGAGATTCATTGCGCGGTTTCCTCCCTTTTGTTAGCCGCTTTCTTCCAAGTTTCGGCTTATGTTCTACTATATCCCCGTTCTTTCTCCCATCATGGGCTCCTTTTATTTCCCTCTCCATATTTCCTCTGTCTCCCCCCATTCAATTCGTCCAGCTGTTGGTGGCCCCCCAAGCGCCGGGTCCGTCATGAGGAGCTCCCATTTTTTTGGCAGGTACTCTGGATTCCCCTATCTTAAGTAATCTCCGTTGTTGAGAGTTCTTTTTATGCCAAAACACTCTCCTTAGTCTCTCCCATTCCTGGACGTTCCCCTTCGCTTTTCTGCACCCATTCCTGCGTACGTTTCAGTTTTGGCTTTTTCCTCTCGGGATCTTTCTTTACTTAAGTAAGGAGCAAAGGCCGTTGTACGCGTTAAGAACCTCCTACGTCCTCCCCTTATGATTCGGAAGGAGGAACAAACTGGTTTCCCCTTCTCCCCCTGATCTCTTATAACCCTATTTCTTTGCTTGTTTACCCCACCCTGGTGATTGGAAATTTTTGGTCTCTAATATTGCCCTTTCCAAAAACCAGCTGACCTGTCTTCCCTTCCCCTGTCAGCCATCCCCCGTGATCCTCGAACAGGCGACCTTTTTTTCAATGATGGGTTTACTTCCCTTAAATACAAAATGTCCCTCTCCCCATCCCCCCCTTCTCACTGTTCTCCCTATGATTTTCTGCGCCGAGATGATGGAGAACGTTCCTTTATCGATGATCCAAGGTGGTTCGCTTCATACTATGGGCATCCGCGTAGAGACCTCGTCCCCCTCCCCCCTCCTCCCCGGTTATAACCCGTCCCGATCTTTTTTATTGTTTTCTTCATTCCTGCAGGCCGCTATCCCCCAGGGCAATTGGCCGTCTGATCCCCCAGACCTGATTTGCTCCCTGAATTACGTCCCTCCCTTCCCAGTCGGCGTTTCTCATTTCGCCAAATGGATTAACTCCCTTGCTGTTGTGTCCCTCCGAAGAAAGCATGTTGAACTGACTCCCTTTTTCTTTTTTTTTGCCGAATCATTTTATTGGGGTGCTTTTTTTCCGAACTCCCCAACTCCGGCGCCTCGACAAGCGCCAACTTTTGGGGGTTTTCCTTTTCTCGTCTGTGCTTGCGGAACTCCCTAAGCATTTCCGCGATTTCCAAACCATTCCAGTCCGAGCCTATGTTACCACTCTTTTTGCCCCCTCCCCCCGGCCCTTTCTCAAGTTTCTACCCCCTCCAGTTTTTCCGACTCAGTCAATGTCATGGCTTTTGCTCCTACGACCTGCCCCCCCCCGCCCTCTTCGTTATTTTGGGAGATCACACAGGGAAGAGTAACCGTCTCCTTTTTTTTCTCCGGTCTTTCCCCCTTCGCTTGGCTTCTCCTATTCCACCCTTTCTGACGGGGGGTTTTCATTTGTTTTTACCTTTCCACACCCTCCCCGCCCTTTATAATATTAAGCTCCAACCCCAAACCCCTGTACCTTGTTCCAAATCAGCTGGTTTTTTTATTTTGCCTCGCGCTTGTCCCCACAAGAGAGATCCCCCAAGCTCTAACTTCTGGCGCCCCACCCACCCTGCTCGTTTCTCTTCTTTTATAGTAGGTGCCCCTCCTCTTGGCCCTCAAAGAAAAATTTTCTTTTTCCCCAACTGCTTTGGTGAGCATAGATTTTCGGAGATTCTTTTACCTCCCCTCCCCCTCTCATTTCTTTCTTTCCCCTATGACAGTCCTTCCCGACGTCCCCTTCCTGTATGTAGTTAAATAAGTGCCTCAAAGATCTCCCTTGCCCCCGAATTGAAGATTGAGTTTTTCACCCCTCGGTCCTGGACGAGTGTTCGTCGTAATGTGGTATGTAAGAACACTCCTTTTTTGACCTTCTGCAGATCCTTTCTTTTCGGGACACGGTCCCAAACTTAGAAGCTAGAAACCCTTTCTTGTCTCACCGATGAGTTTTTCGGTCCTTTCCAGTAGTCAATGGCCTTTCCACGTTGCACTTGGTTGATAATTTTTCCCCTCTTAGTTGAACCGGAGTCCCTCTCCCCTTCCTTTGTGAAGATGAACTTTTGTACTATTTCCCTATGTAATATACATAAACTACCCCGCTGAGTACCTTGTTTTCTTGTCTGAATTCTTAGGGCATCACGTTTTTTGCCTTTCTCTGAGGCCATTCCACCAATATAGTGTCTCTGCCTTCTCTATTTGACCTGGTTTTGTCCCCCAATGCCCCAGAAGCTGTGTGGTATTCTAGGAATTGACCAACTTTCACCCTAACTTAAGCAAGGCCTCCCGTAAGGTGGCACTTTCTTTGGTGTTTCATTCTCCACTTTTTCGTTTCAGGTTACCTCAGGGGATACTCTGACCTCTCTTCTCCGCGGGCCCTTGCCTGCCCCCTTTCGGACAGCCCCCAAGTGTGTTCTTTATACATTTCCAAAATTTTACCCCCCCCCCCCCCGCCGTCGCTCGTCGCTTTGCTACCTCTTTAACACTCCCGCCCTCTGCCCCACCCTCCATATCGCTCCCCCACCCCCCTCCCCCTCCCTCCCCCACCCCCCCCCATACTTCCTTCCCATCCCCCACACACCCCTTATCGCTCCCCCCACCCTCCCACCCCTTCCACCTTCGCCCCGACACCCCACGTCCCTCATCTCCTACCCTTCCCCACCCCTCCCCCCTACCTTTCCATTTCTCCTCCTCTCTTCCCGTCCCCTCCCCCATCGCAACTGTCACCTATCCCCATCCTCCCTTTTTTCCCCCACCTCCCTACCCTTATTCCCCTCATGCACCCACACCCCCCCCTCCCCCCCCCTACCCCCCCCACTTTCGCCTTCCTCCCCCCCCCCTCGTCACCTCTATTCTCCCCTATCTCGTCACCCTCCCTCACTCGAGCCCCACCCGTCCGTCCCCTACATCTCAAACCACACCCTCGTTCCCCCCTGCACCACTCTTTCCCACTTCATCATATCCGCCCCACTCCCTACCCTCCTCCCTTTCCTGACTCTCCTCACCCGCCCCCTCCCCTTCCCCTCACTCCCCTTTCCCACTACTTTCCGCACACCACAATTCAACCTTCATCCACCCCAATCCATCCGTCCACACACTCCCCCCCTCCCCCTACCCCCCCCTCCCCCCCCTCTTTACCCCTACCCCACAGTCTTCACTTTCTCACACCCCCCCCCAGCCCCCCTCTCCTCCCTCCTCTTTCCCCACACCATCCGCCCCCCCCCCTCATCAATGCTCCTACATCCTTCAGCTACACCCCCCGATCCTCCAACCCTATCCCCTCGCTACATCCCCTCGTCTCTCTCAACCACACTCCACCATACTCTACCATTCCACACCCTTTCCCCCCCCTTTCCTCTTCCCCCCCACTTTCTCCACCCACTCCCTCCCACTACCCCTTTGTCCCAACTCCCCCACCTGCTCCCCCCCTCTAGCCCTTCCACTTCCTCTATACCCGCCCCCACCCCTCCCCCTCTTCCTCTCCCCCCCCTCCCCCCTTCTACCTTTGCCCACTCTCTCAGTCCTATCTTCCCCCCCGACATGCCCCATCATTTTCCCCCCCTCCACCCTCCCACTCCCCACTATGCCTCCAACAGTCCACCCTCTCACCTAACCAACTGCTTCCTACCCCGCACCCCTCACTTCTCCCACACACCATTTGCCCCATTCCTACCTCGCTCTTATACCCCCCATACACACCCCTCCCCTCCCCCTCCTGCTATCCCCTCCCGCTCCCCTCCAACCCCACCACCCTATTTACCTCCCCCTCTCCCCCCCACCTCCCCACCCCCACTCCCTCACATCCCTTCCTTTCCTCCCCTCCTCCCCCACCTATTTTCTCTCCTCCTCTCGCCTACCCTTCATCCGACATTCCCTCCCTTTCCCATCCCTTCCTATACCTCACACCCGCCATCTCCTTCCCTATTTCTCCCACCCCTCCCTTCCCCCAGCTCCTCCCCTCCCCCCCCATCCTCGCTCCCTCTTGTATTCCCCCTTCCCTCCCTCCACCACTCCTCTACCACACCCCCATTTTCCCTCCTTCTTCCCCCCCCGCCCTTGTTCTCCCCCCCTACCCCTCCCACCCCCCCCCACCCTTCACCCCCACCTACCCCTTCCCCCACCCTTACCTACTCTCCCCCCTTTTTTAGCCCGCCCCTCCACTGCCCGCTCCCCTCCCGCCATCTTCTACCCGCCCTTTTTCCTATCCCTTCACTCATGCTCCCCGACCTGTTCCCCCCTTTCCACTCACCCCATTATCTTCACCTCTCCTTTCCTGATTACCTCCCTCACTAACCCTGATTCTTCTCCCCTCCACCCCCTACCCCCGTCCTGACTCCCGCAACCCCGTTGGGCGCGATAAATGTTCAAATTAATGGAGTGCGGACACGTTCTTTTTTGGGGCTGCGGCCGGTTCCCAGAAGTTCCTCCCTTCTGCCGCCCGCATAACTTAGGCTCTTCTCGCGGGCTGCCATAGCGCGTGAGCTTTCTCTCCAAGTCTCCGGATAACCGTGATACACTAGTTTCTTTTTTGGGGCTTCTTCGGGTTACGGGCTTCCTATGCGGTCCATCGATGCCCCGTGGGTGAAGGAGCACGGACGGACTTGGCTACTGTCCGACCCTCTGCCCCCCAGAATCGCATGGCCAACCGATCTCCCCCACCCCAGCCTTGCGTCCGGCTTGTGCCCGCGTGACGCAAATTGTGTCCTGTGATTGTTTATGCGGTTCAACGACCTTGGATGCGCTTCGGAACAAGGGCTTGACCTCACAGCGGGGCAGTTTTCCTTTCCTTACTCTACATACTCCCCCCTTTTACCGTCGCCTGACAAGCGATCCTCGTGTTGCTTCCGCCTCGTTCCTCCTTAGTGCGCCCCGGAGAGTTTCTCCGATTCCTGTTCCGCCAATCTGGCTTATTACGGTTTTTTTACTTAAAGAATCTTTTTCTTTTAAGCGTATTTTTCCTCTACGTCGTCCAAAAGTTACATGCCTACCCATTCTAGATGGGATAATAATTCTTAGCCCTTTCCTTGCCCCGGCGGATTTACCGGCGCATTTATCGTTCTTTTCCACCCACTTTGCGGGTTTTGGGGTCATGAGACGGCAACGTATGCTGTGCAATGATGATGTTCTTGTTTTCAGATTGACTGGGTCACCCGTTACGAAGATATCGGCAAAGAAATCCCTCTTTCAAGCTGATCATTCCTGTTCCTAACTTCCTCCCCTGCTGGCCCCAATTCCGTTGTTAGTCCACGAGTGACCTCTTTTTTCAACCTTTTTTTGATGCCCACCAGCGAACCAATAATCTCTTCCCTTTACGTAGGTGCGGTACTGGCAACCCTTTCCTCCTTCCATTATAGCGGTGAATGACCTATCCTTCTTTTCTCTTCACTCCCTTTTTTTTTTTGAGTTGTCTCTTTCTCCAAGGACCGGGCTAGAATTCTATTTTTTATTGACCTCCCCCATGACGTCCATTTCCAGTATCTGAGTTTTTAGATTTGTCCTCACTTTTTTTCAGCTTGTAACTAGTATGTACTCACCCCCTTCCTTTGTTCCTTAGGCTTTTTCTTCGGCGTCCTGCCCGCTTTTTCCATCGTTGTGCCCCCGTTATTATTGCCGGAGACGCGGAAATGGGGATCCCCTTCCCCCCCTTTTTTTCTGCTCTAGGATAATGAAAACCTAACCCTTTTCCTTGCCAGCAGCGTTTGCCGTCCTTCCCACTTTGTTTTTTCCCCTTTCCCCACACCATACACGTTTTTTTGTGTTTTTCAACTATTGCCCTTCTTCTAAGAAACTTTACCTCTCGCTTTGTTTTCTGCTTCCTTTTTCCTGCCGTATTTTTTAGTTCCTCCCTTAATGAACACACCTAAGGACCTTATTTTTTCCTCCCGACGCTACTCCATTGTTATCACCATGCCTGATGAAAGAAATTGTGTAGAGCATGTTATGAACTTGCGTAATCAACCCCCCCGATTGAAACTTTTCAGATATTCTCTTTGTAATTACTTCCTTGGTGGCTTTCATGCAAGAGGTGTTTTTCCCCCCATATGCTAGTCTTTAAAGCCGGAGCACCCATAGTTTCTGTTAGATGACTCCTTTCCATACCCCTGAATCTCCCCACGTTCACCTTTGGGTCTTGTCAACTGGTAATTTTTTGTTCGCGACGTTCATTTTCTTCCTCTGTTGAACTTTTCTTACCCCATTAGTAAGCGGTTCCCCGATGCATGCACCACCCTTTCTTTTCCTGCAGCGAATGGTGCCTTTTTGTAGCCAGCCTCACCCCTCGCGTTGACATTTCCAGGGTCCCCGTCCCCCCCCCCCTTACTTGGAGTTTATAAGTAGCTCCGCGCTGTTTTTTTGCGCCGCACCCAATCTGCTCTTCGACCCTACAGATCCGAGTGCCACGTTGTTTGCGCCTCCTTTTTCTCCGCTTGACTCGCCGTTTTCCCCCTTCCCTTCCTTGCGTGTAGGCTTTCTTAGAATGTGTGTGTTTTAGCTGTTCTGACCGTTACTCCCCTTTTCCTTCGTTCCGTCCTAAGACAAGCACGCCCTTGGTTTTCTTGTCGTTTCTTACAGGCAGTGTTCCTTTATAGTCTGTGTCTCGCACAGAAACCCCCTCCTTGTTCCTTTAACTACCGCATGTGTGCACACTTCTTTGCCCCCCAGGCTGAAACTTTCTCTGCCAGCTTCCCTGTCCGTTTTTTCTGTCCCACCTCCTTCGTTCCCCCTTTCCCCCCCTCGTTGTTTATCTTCTCCCGCTTGAGTGGCTCATCCGAGTACGGTTCACCCCCTATCGCCGGTGTGTCTGCTTCTTCCCTACACCATGTCGCCCGTTTCTTTCACGACTTTTTTCCCGGCTATGTACTCGGTGGCCCCGACTTTTCCCCCGCCTGGCTCCCGTGCTGTGTGTCGGCTTTTGGCGAGTGCGTCCTCCCCCCCCATCGTTGTTCTCTTCCCTTTTCTGATGACCTTCTTCTCTGACCTTTCCAGCGTTCTTTTCACCGACTGGGGACTATTCATTTTGCCTTTCCCTCTTCCCTTTTTTCGCTTGCCAATCGTCGCCTCTTACGTCCGTTTCTTGATTTTTGCAGTTTCCCCTCACGTTCTTTTTTCAACAACAGGTCCCGGACCTTTTATTTGTTT
>Ga0179591_1353412_pt1 | contig 10040 bp, 14 predicted proteins | sample CZOMad2_1_08_16f_FD_182891 | JGI IMG/M metagenome (GOLD analysis project Ga0179591, IMG submission 182891) | Vadose zone soil fungal communities from Angelo Coast Range Reserve, California, USA - CZOMad2_1_08_16fungal (PacBio error correction) | ecosystem: Environmental > Terrestrial > Soil >... | reverse complement strand
CCAGCCGCTTTCCACTCTGAACAGGAACGCAAGTTGGCCCTACCGGCGCTCTCGGCCGCAAGTCTCTTCCCCCAGTGTTTTTCTTTTTTCTATCTCAACACTTATATCACTTTCATGCCTGAAAAGACCGGTTAGTCTTTACAGGGGATGTGGAACTTCATCCCTCTTCATCCCACAACTGTCTTCTTTTTCGGCCCCCCCCTGAGCTAGACCCGATAAACTTTATAACCTCCCATTTAGGGATCAACGCAATCCTGACCCTCCCCGGCCCCCAGCTCACAATTTCCCCCGGAGAGTTTTTCTGCCTTACGATGCAGTCTTTGTGGAACCTGAGCTTCCCCTTTTTGGGCTTTCCCGTCTACTGTAGGGCCTTTTCAATAACTGACTGTAGACAACAGAGTAGAGACCGGGATGGCTCTTTGAATATCTTCGTTCCCCTCCTATACCACCCGTCGATTGCTTTCCATCTTTCCTTATATGAAGAAGGAACCATCCACTTTCTTGCTCACTGTGAACTCATTTGTGGGTTAGGTGTGCCTCTCCCCTGCTCCTCCCTTGCGCCGTTTTTCCCTCCTCTCCCGCTTTCCATTTCTCTCTGCATCCGACTCCCCCCTCTCTCGTCCTCCTGGAGTCCGACTCCTTGATTTTAGGCTTTCCTTCCCAGTAGAAATAGGATTTGGCCCCCTTCTACCGAAGTCCCGTACCCTTTTTTTCTCATATCTGGGAAACGATAAACTCTTTTTTTTTTCTGTAACCCCCTTTAAGCTTGTTGTTTTTCGAGCTGCCCCCCCCCCGCGCTCATGCCAGTGGATCTGACGTCTTTATTTCCAGGGTGAGAATATTCACTTGCATTATAATTTCACCTGCTCCTACAATTCTCTTTTCCCCCCTATTTTGAGACCGTCAACTAGTCTAAGCCGGTCCATAATATAGACCCTACCGGTAAGATTCTCTTCGACCTGCCTATTCTCACTTCTTACGGTCTAAACTCCGCTGTGCATTGAGGCCTCCCCCCCCGCCTTCTTTCCCAAATCAAGATCCTACCTCACGTCTCTCCTCTCATTGAGCAGGGAGCTTATTAGGCATTTCTTAGCCGGCTTGTGAAAGCTCTTAAAAACGGACCTCCTTCCCTCCTCCTACCGTTCCCCCTCATAGATTTCTCGTTTTCGCGTCCCAGGTTCTCTGCGTGGAACTCCCGTTCTTATGGGAAGCCTTCCCGCGCCTCTTTGTCTAGATCCTCGGCGCCTTGATGTTTCCCTCCGTTCCCCCGGGCAAATAAGCGGCGTTGATTTCCATTGTCGATTTTTCTGAAAGTACCCGCATCCGTTTCCGCCACGCACCCGTTTACCGCTTCTCTTCCCCATCGCCCCATGAGAGTATCCAACTGTCTTTATTTTACCTTTGAAATCCGCTCCCTTCTTTTTTGCCACCTCGGTGGTGAGAATCGGAACTCACTTAGGATGCTTTGTCTTCAGGGCTTTCCCTGTTCCCCTGTCACTTTTCTTCCCCTGCCTACCGCCCCCCAACCCCCCCGAAAACTTTCCTTCCCTATCTCTGCTACGACCCGGCTGTCGCTACGCTAAGACCGTTCTTTGCCCCATCCCCCTTTTCAATTTCTAACCTATGCATTTACCATTGCACCCCCTAATCCACGATATGGTGTTCCGTTTTTTTTAAGGTTTTCCTTGATCTTTTTTCGTCATACTCATGAAGTGTGCACAGGGGAACAGCCTCCCTCACTGTTACCCGTTTCCCCCATATTCCCTTCATTGAGTCAACTTTGTCAGGCTGACCTCCTGCCTATTTCCATTTCCTCTTCACCCCTTAGAGGAAGAGGAAATTTCCCCCTATCCCCCCCTCTCCTCCCTTTGTCTTCCTTTCGCTTCTTTCTTTTGGGACGTTGGTGCTTTCTTTCCAAGTTTCGTTCAAGAACACCTCAAATTAAAAAGTTCTTCTGCCTTTGCCCCCCTCCCTCTCCCCTGTAATTTTCTTTATTTCTTCACCCCGGAAAGGACTATTTTCGCCTTCCCCTTTCTTCTCCCTTTTTTTTGTGAATAGAGGTCCTGGACTTATCCCCCTCGTTCGTCCAGTTGTTGCCCCGTTTGCCCATTTCCAAGAGGTATCCCCAGAGGCGTGATATGTTTGGTTTTCCACCTTAAGGGCTTTACTCCGGAAAAAGCGTTTACCGCGTGTGTCCTTACCCCTTCCGGCCGGGCTCCTTTCTGCTCTCCCGGAGCAAAGTTGCTGATAAGAATGACCGCCAACTCTTTGCTTCCTTTTTCCCTAACCGCTCCCCGTCCCGACTTGGTGGTCCCACCCTTTCCCCCCCCTGTGGCGGGGGGGGTACCGCTTGGTGTTTTCCTTTCGCCCAATTCCTTTCTTCTAAGATCCCCACCTGATAGACCGAAAGTTTTCCAGATCCACCGCCCACCCGGTACTTGAGGGAGTACTCCCCCGTCCCCGATTTGACAAATTTCGCCCACCTCCTTCGCCTGCCCCTCGACTCCCCCCGGATGGACCTTGTCTCCTTCAGGATCACCCCTTCACAAAATCCCCCTCCAATGAGCGTCAGACCACCATCTAGCCTCTCAGCGTTTGTAGTAGAGTTTGTCTTCTAGCTATTGCCTCACCTACCAAACGGCATTCCTAAAACCTCCCTTCACATCCCCCCCCCTCCTCCCCCTTCCTACCTCTTCACGGTGAAATCAGGAATCTTTTTCCCCCATTTATTACCTTTACCTCCCCCCCTTTTTCTGCCTACTTTTTTATGGGGGGCCGCCTCTTTTTCGGCCCCACCAATTGCTCCCGTCCCCTTTTCCCCCTGAAGATCCCCCTCCCCTTCCATCTTTTTTTCTAGGATGGTAGAAATGCCCCCCCCGCAGAAGCTGGACGATGCCTTCTGCTTTGTCCTCCCCGGTGTTCTTTGGGGCCCCCAAAAGGAATGACACTGTGATCTCCTGTCTTTCTTTTTACTTGAAAACAGTCAGTGATTTTTTTCCTCCCAATCCGATGCCTCACCCCCCGTCGGCTCCTGCAAGACCTATAGATGACGTTAAAATATAATCCATGCCCAACTCTCGTCCTTCCCCCTACCCCTAAGATCAAGGCCCTTCCACTTTTTCCCCTCAAGAGATTTGAGAGAGAGGTTGGTAGTTCGACCGTCCCCCCCTTAGTGGTTACCTTCTTGCTCGTTCCCCTTCCGTTTGTCTCAACTCCATCTTTTCCATGCTTCGAAGCGTCCGAAATATATCCGAGAATATAATGAGAAATCTTCTCATTGTGTCCCTTTTCCAACCACCTCCTAACTGGTCCCCTCTTACTTGTAACCCCTGAGAACAATGAAGAAACCCCCTCTTATGTCTTTTGCCCGCTGCCTCCTTTTACTTCATTCATGCCGACATTTTAGTAAGAATAGCCCTCCCCCCGCACACAAAGTTAGAGCGTTGTGCTGCTGGAGACGCCTAAAAGCCTTTCATCTGGGTCTTTCCGATGGTTTCCCCATTTGCGAATCTCTCTCCCCTTAGTAGGCACCCCTCCGTAAAGTTACTCGCCCACTTGGCCGCCTTTAGGCCCCTACCGACCCCTGGACGGCCGCCTCCACAACCCTCCTCTACACCACCCCCCGTTACCCTTTCCCACCATAAGGGACTGCCCCCCCTCAAAGTTCAAGACAACCCCCCAAACCGAATATAGCAATAGTTTTCTTAGTAATTCCCTGCCTTTCACTCCGACCAACCTTAACCCCTTTTCTTTCCATACCGCCGCTAGAGGTCTTCCTGATGCGTTTTTGGCCACAATTGATGCCGTCGGACGGAAGTTTATGGGCGTCGATGCTTCTTATCTACCCGTCCTTCCAGCGGTCCCCCAGCCTCTTCCTTCTTTTCCCCCCCCCTTCTTTTTGTTTCTCTAGAGTTCGGATGTATAACGACATTCGTGAACCTCCCTTTCATCCGATCCTCCACCCTTCGTCGGACAGCAGCTACCTCAGATATCCTTTCTTTCTTCTTTATGTTGTTTTCTCTTTTTTTTTTCCCGTTCGGAAGTCCCTTCTAATGACTTCTTGGGTTGTTCAGTGACCTTCCCCCTGTGAGAGTCATAGTTTGCAATGGTACTGGTGTTTTTTTCGATTTCTTCTGTTTTTTCCGGTGTCCCCCTGTTTATTCGGTTCCACAGGTGTCGTTCCCCCCCCCTGTTTCTTCCCGTACCTTTTTCTTTTATTCCCGGCCGACTGCATGCGAGTTTATGAGGAGAACCACTTTTTTGGCTCACCCCCCTCTCCCCCCCCTTTCTTCATGGGCTCTTATTGATAGGTCCCTGAGATTCGTGGCTCATGGGTGTTTTTTTGGACAGATGAGGAGCCCCCGGAGAAGATCATTCCCTAGTCCACTCCCCTTTTAACCCCCTTGGCCACGACCTATGGTTTGAGAGAAGGTTTTCTGCCGTCGTCCGTCATCCAAGGTAGAGTCAACTTTATGACGTTTTACTATCAGCATCTCGTGCTCCCTTAGATTGCTTTCCTTCTTAGGTTCTTTACCGGGACTCCTACTAAGACCTTTTTTTTAAGACCCCCCCAAAGGGGTTTTTTTACTCCGAAGGTCCCCCCCCTCTTTTACCTCTTTTTTTCCCCTGCCTCTCTTTTGAAAAGATATTCTGGTGGCAGGAATGTATTTTGAAGCTGTTCCTACAGAACGTCGTTGGTCTTTTGAGATTGGAAAAGATTTTCGAAGTCCCCCCCCCTCTTTTTCCCAGAATCCTACCTTCGCTCCTCAATACCTTTTTCCAGTTTTTCTCCACCACCACCCCTCCCAGGTATCAGCATGTTGCTTCCTCACCCAAGACCCTCCCCATTCGTTCGGTCCTCCCTTTGTCCCCACCACTCCCTGCATTGGCCCTACAGAACTTTCCGCCACGGACCCCCCGGCCCGCGCGGCGTTGAGGGAGAACCCCCATAAGAGCCCCCTCTTCTCTTTCTCTTCCGCTTTCCTCTCCTTGTTTCCGTTACTCCTTCACCCACCTATTCCTTTCGCCCGTCCCGTAGCTCCGGCAGATAAACTTATCCGTGTTGTCTCTTCCCGCCTTCCTTAAGAACCACCCGATCTTCTGATGAACTGTCTTTTCGTAGTTTCGTCGTGTGAGGGTTTATGATTGGTTCGCTTTTCTCCTAAATGGTCTCCTCCCCACCCCTCTTCCTCCCACCCCACTCCTGCCCCCCCCCCCCCCCCCCCCCCCTCCCCCCCCTTCCCCCCTCCCCCCCACTTCCCCCTCTCTCTTTCCCCCCCTCTCTTCCCCCCCTTTTTCTCGTCCCTCTCCTTCCCCCCCCCCCCCCCTTTCCCTTTCTTTTTTCCCCACAGTCGCACCCCCCAAAAAGCCCTCTCTCGCTGCTCCCACTCTCTTCTATGTGAATTGGCGTCTCCGTTCATTGCTCTCCAGCCCCGGTTTTTTATTCCTTCCGGGGGACCTCGGAAAGGCCCCTCGATTAGTCTTCGCCCGCCCTAAATGACCTGTATTCAACGGGGTTTTTTACCCTACCCAGTCTAGCATTGCTTAGTAACCACAATCTGTCACCACACGGCCCCGTCCACCTCTTTTACCCCAAACGGCTCGGCCAATGAATCTTTCCCATTTTCTCCATCGATAATTTCTGATTCGGCTATCATGGGGTCGCGCGTCACTTCCGACCCGGCCTCTTTCGTCTCATAATCGTAAGCTTTAACCCCCCTTCTGGCCATCTTTCGACCAACCAAAAAAGATCCGTTCCCCCATTACTTCCTCTTAAGTTTTCCTCTGAACCCCAGTTATACTCCACACCTTTTCTTCTCCAATTTTTGCCACACCCATTTATCATAGATTTGCTGCACACTTTTTTCCGGTTCTAATCCCATACCCCGAATTCCTTTTGACGAGCCCTAGGGAAAAAGAGTCCTTTCGTGCGGGTGAAGTTCGTTGTTTCTTTCTACGGCACTTCCTACAACCCCCAAAAAGACCCCCTCCTCTGCCTGGCGGTCGAGATTGCCATTTACTTTAAGATCCCCTTTGCCCCCCTTACCTCTGCCCTCCCTAGCCGAAAAGGTTTCACTACTGAACACCCTGCTTCGGGTGTCTCTCTGGCTTTTCCAAGATTTTTTCAAGTTTTATTGTCCTTGAACCCCGTTTTTTCCGCAGCTTCATTTTTTACTTTTTCCAACCCCATTCTTGAAACCCACACCCTGGACCCCTTTTACGATTCTTATAATTGATAAGTTTTCACCCCGTGACCTATTTTTTCCTCCGCTTTCCCGTGATCCCCTGATTCCTTCTTTCCTACTCGTCTACTGCTCTCACTGGAGGAGTTTGTTTTTTAGTATCTTCGCCGGCAGATCCCCACTGACCACCCGCCCCTTCCGGCTTTTTTCTTTTTTTTTATGCGCTTTGCCCCATTGTGTCACCTCCTCCTCGTAGTCTGACCCTGCCAGGTTTCGACGTCGCCCTTTTTCCCCTTGATGTCCACAGGTGGTATTGGACCCCCATGTTTACGCCACGCCAATGCTAATTCGTCTCCCTTTCCGTTTCTTGCCATTTTATATATTCCTCAAATTTTTAGCAGGAGGAACCTATCGAAGACCCCTCTGCATCCCATTAAGTCCCATTTCCCCCCTACACGCCCTCCTCTTCCTGAGTAAAGGGACACACACTGGACGATTTTTTCTGCCCCCATGACGTAGCAGGAGCACTTTCTTGACGATCTTTTCCCCCCCACTACCTTCTCCCGGGTCCAAATAACATTAGAATACCCTCTTAAACGTTACTTTTGGTTTCTTTATCTGTTCGTAGCACCCCCGCTTTCTTTCCCCCCTCCTGAGATATTCACCCCCCCCCTGCTTTTCGCCCCTTTCCTTCCCCCTGCCAACTTTTAGGTGTTAGAGACTTTAGAAGTACTAGATCTTCCTACTCCCCCCCTTCTTTTTCTTTGATGAAAATAGTGGGCCGTTCTCCCCTTGCCAATAGGATGGCAGGAGGATAATCCAAGCTGGACCTCCGTCCCCTTTTTCGTTTTTTTCTCCGGGGCCTTCCAAGTTGGCTTCCATTCCTTCATGTTGGTGGATGACCTTACATTTTCCTGTCCGCTGAGATCGTCCCCCTTCCCCCCGGTAGCTTTCCGGCCCCCCCCCTCCTCTTCTACCTTCCTCTCCCTTCGACGCCCCTAGGGTGCGTGTCCCCCCCTTCTTCCTGAGCTTTTTTTTAGCCTTTTTATTCTCTCATCACTTTCTTTTTTTCCCGTCTCTTTCCGCAAATTGTCAGCGCTTTCGTGACGAACAGTATTTAAAACCTCTACCGCCCAACCCTTACGCGATGTGAACCCTTTAGGTTAAGTCTCGGCCGACAGTCACTAAAGATATTCCCAACGGTCGCTTTTCCCCCCTGCCATCTCAGTCCCCCTCCCTTCTCCTCCCTGAGATGTAGCAGGTTCCCCTGTTTGTCCCAAGGCTTGCGTTGCCATTCTGGTGCGAATCTTTTTGATCGACCTGTCCTTCGCTTCCTCTTAGAAAATTTGCTTTTTGTCGAGCCGTCCAGTTTCTGGTGAAACTCCCCCGGCGGCTGTGAAGTCGTTGCGATCCCGCCCTGTTTCTTCGCCCCCCCCCCCCCAAATTTCACTGAGACCTTGAGAGAGTCATGTAGCCACAAATACTGAGTCTTGACTCACGCTCCCTTTGCCAACCGCGATGGCAGACCCTTTGCCTTGATCGACGATGTTTCGCAGTGAGAGCTTTTCCCTGCTTTTCCCTTCAGCTCCCCCGCTGAAGAACCCCCAACCAAGAATCAAGGAGGCTATGATTGTTCCGAGGACCTCTTTTGATGAACGGCTTAGTAAATCGAGTAAAAGTCTCATCTTTCACTTTTTCAAAGTCTTTCAACACCCGCTGTGGTTTCTCCAGGTTTTTTCTCCTTTCCGATCTAGTGTTTCTTCCGTACCGCGACAGCGTCCCGGGGCCTCCCGTCCTTACCTGCTGATCCCAGAGCTTTTCCATGGCCCCCAACTCCCGGGGGCCTTCTCTTTGTTCTCGCTTTCTCTTTAGGACCCATGAAATTCCATCAACCTTGTGGTGCCTTCCTCTCTCCGCCCGGGGCGGCAGAGGGTCGGGGTGATCGGTGTGGTCATTTGCTGTTTCTCCCCTTCCCCCCCCCCCCCCTTCCCCTCTGCCCTGCGTTTCCCTCCCTCCACTAAGTAGGCTTCCTTCGTTGGTTTTAAGAGGCATTGACATAGACAAGGATTTTTTAAAAGGGCGGCTGGACGTTCATTTGTTTTTATCCATTTTTGAGAGAAAGGTTTTTCTTCAGGTACATTTGTTTTCACCCCATCAGACCATCTTCTCTATCAGCTTACTTTGTTTGACAACACTCCAGCCTGGTCTTGCCGGTCACCCCTCTCCCTCCCCTCCTTCCCCTTTCAGAGTCTAATGTGTTTAATGGGAATCTCCTTCTTCCCTGGCCTTCTTTCGGGTCCACTTCTCCTTCCCTTCTTATCGAAACTCCTGCTGATGCCTTTCCCGCCTTCCCGTGCTTCAAGATTGTTGGGTACACGATCCCCAGTGCCCTCGTCCTTTGGGATGGGGGCCCTCCTTTTTTTTTCCCCTTTTTGATGAAGCCTTATTAACCTGTTCCCCTGTCCGCCACTTTTCAAGGGCTCCACGACTTTTTTATTGTCTTGTGTTTTTTTCGACCCTTACCCCGCCTCCTCGCGCGATCCGTCCCCCCCCGTTTTTTGTAAATCGACGCTCAACGGCTGGAATTGCTCTTTCCCTTTATTCCCCCCCGCCCACAAGCTTCCTCTTTTACGGGCTCAGCGACGCATGTTTTCTAATGTTCCCCCAAGACTCCCATGAGCCACTCCATTATATCCCCCTACCTCTCCCGTCGACCCGTTTTTTTCCATCACTTAGAAGTTAGTCAAAACGGCATTACCCCGACCATAATGTTATTTCGTCTTACGTTTTTGTTTTTGTTTTTTTTTTTTTTTTTCTTCTTGCGCCGTGCATATGTTTGAGGCCACCATTGCCACGACCAAAGTCTCAGCGCCCTCCCGAATCTGAATTTTCCCGCGGTGTTCCCTGCGGATTTCCCCCTCCCCTCCTACTCCAACTCTGCCTCTTTTTTCTCATTCTCCTGACCCATCCTTTCGGGTTGCCGCTCAGTGATTCTTTAGTGCGCGCGCCCAAAGAGTAGATTTTTTTGTTTTCTGGCCAACCCTCCCTCTATCAAAGTAGGATACCCTCGCATTACCGCTTTCTCGACCCCTGATCCCTCTCTTGGCAGGAAAGAAGAAAGGAATTCACTTTTCCTTCACCTCCAATTCTCTTAGTACTCTCTCTGTCTGTCTTAGAAGGAGGATGATTTCCCTCCGTTCCGCTTCAACACCTCAGGGTTTGTCCTTTAAAGACCTCTCGTGCACCTTCTTCGCAAGGGAAATCCCAAATACCCCTAATCCCGCTATTCTTCTTTGCGATCCCCCCCCCCCGCATAAAGGTTGATTTCCCCCCCTGCTAGCCCTTTCTCGAACCTCAATCTTCAAACACCCCCCTTGCACGCCCCTTTTGCGTAGTTTTTTTGTTTGATTCTAGGGACCTATGTTCCTGATCTCGTCCTGCTCTCCCCTTATAAGGTCGTTCTCAGGCCCCAGTGCCTGATCTCCCCGCCTGAAGCCGGTTCCCGCTTGTGCAAAAGTGTTTCGCTCCTTCCACTGTCCCTCCCTTCCTTTCCATTTTCATATAACTACTGTAAGTGCCGAAAACCTCTTCACTTTTTTTTTTTTTTTCTTGTAACGACCAAAGGAGGAGCAGCCCAAACATCGCACCCACCCTTTTTCTTCCCCCCCACATACTTGCAACCACGGTCACTCAACACCACCGACCTTGTAATCCGCAGTAGTCCGACTGCGGACTCGCCACCGAAACCCTTCACCCTTTTCCTTCCCTACCTACCTTTGTCTCTGACTCGTTCTCTTGAGCGGCTGACTTTAGGATTCCCGATCCCTCGGCTAGGATCCTAAAAGAAGGAACCCGACG
>Ga0179591_1341135_pt1 | contig 10041 bp, 9 predicted proteins | sample CZOMad2_1_08_16f_FD_182891 | JGI IMG/M metagenome (GOLD analysis project Ga0179591, IMG submission 182891) | Vadose zone soil fungal communities from Angelo Coast Range Reserve, California, USA - CZOMad2_1_08_16fungal (PacBio error correction) | ecosystem: Environmental > Terrestrial > Soil >... | reverse complement strand
TACTTGGAGACCCCAATTCCTTACCCTCATCTTTTATGAGCCTCTCCATTTCGTCGAGAGGCAGATGTAAGTCCCTTTTCCGGCCATAGAGGATTTCCCTCCTCTCTAGCAGACCTTTCGCCATCATCTTCCCCTTTCCTCTCTCAATTATGGCCCCTTCCTCCCTCCCCCCCATCCTCCCAGAACATGTAGAAGATGCTCCTTTTTCCCCCATCTTCGAGTGAGTGGATCCGACCTTCTTAAGGGAGCCCGAGGCTTTCTTTGCTCCCCTTTTTCATGTTGAGGATATACAAATGGTTAATGCACTTCGCAGATGAAGTCCCCCCCCCCCCCTCGCTCTTACTGCGCGTCCTAAGCCCCCCCCTCCCCCGCGGAGCGAGTGTTATAGCGCCCCCCCATTTTTCATAGGGAACAGAATCTTGTTTCGCAAATATCCTCTTCTCTTCTCCTCAGCCGCCCCCTCTCTCCGTCGGAGGGGATAGGCTAGATACTAGGTCTTCATATAAGAGTTTCTGCTTCTTCATTCACTCGAAATAGCACTTCCTCCCTCGAATGACACCCACAATAGCTTCCTTTTTTTTCCCTCCCTTTGAAATTGTGTAGGGAAAGAGTTGAGTTTTTCTGCTTACAGGCTTTCCCGCTTCTTTCCCTTTCTGAGAAACTCTTTTTTGCGGTGGCAGACTCGACGCGTAAAAAATCGTTTTTTTCTTGAGAGTCTCTGTACGGCGGCGACTGAAATGAGAGAGTTCGTCCCTCGCGAACAGAGAAGCCTATGGATTAAGAGCCCTTTCCCCCTTGTCCCCTCGTTCCACCCCACCCCTTTTCTGACCATCAAAAACCCCTTTCCCCCCCCCCCCAGATCGTGCGAGGAACCTCTTTTTGCAGGCAGGAGGATAAAGGTCCCTGTCTCTTCCTCTTTGATGGCAGGAAGTCCGAAAAAGATGTATGTTCCACTCCCTTCTCTGGAGACCCTTTCTGCTGAGAGACTCCTCTTCCCTTACCGGGGCTGTCAAGACGTTACCCAATTTTTTCTCTCGCGAACCTTTGCGACGATTAGATAGGAAGGCGTTCCCCCCGCCAGATCCGCTCCCTCGTCTACTTCCTCGGACCCCCTGGAAATAATGGGCCTTCTCTTCCTTCTTTTTAACATAACGCAGCGCGAATGGCATGCGCTTTTTGGCATCGCGAGCTCGACGTTGGCCTCCCAATGATTCTCTCTCCCTCCCATTCCGCTGCCGGGGCGGTTTTCCCCCCGAATCCAATAACTAGAAGTCTTTCCCCCCCTGCAAATGAGCATAGTCGACACTTTCTTCCCCTCTTCATTCCCCCTTAATCTCCCCCTTAAGCGATTCGTCACCGCTGATGGACATGGGCTTCCTGATTATACACATAGTACGCGCTTTCCTTTGAGTAAAGCTGCGCTCGACGCCTCAGTTAGACCCGTCCGGCCTTTCGGGCGTCCGGTTTCTGGAGGTCCTTCTAATCTTTCCATTCTCCCCCCCCCTTTTCCGGACCTCCTCAAGAGAGACTTCTTTTTTTTGTTCTGAGATCTTGACCGTTTTTTTTCCCCCTACGAAGTATCTCCCCTTCCCCCAGGCTACGGAGGAAGGGTTTCTTTTTTTTCCCTGCCGAGCGGCGCAGGTGATCCCTTTAATTCCTTCGGTCACATCTTTCGTTTCTTTCCTTTTCCCTTTTCTGAGCGCCTTCTCTTTTTCCTGTACGAGTCAATAGTGCTCTGATGAGCCCCTCCCTTTCTTTTTTGCACCCACCTGTCTTCTTTTTTTTTTTCAAGTGCAATTACCGCCTCTGATTTTCCCCCTTTTGGCTTTTTTGAGAACATGGTTCTTTCTTCCCTCCCTCCCTCCCGAGGGCACGAGCTACGGCACGTGATCTCTTCCTCTTTTTCTATGTGGTGAGAGAGATCCTTTTGCGTTTTTTTCCTTATGTACGCTTAAGTTCCCTCTCTTCTCTTTCTTCTTCCCCCCCCCACACCCCCCCCCCCCCCCCCCACAGATGAAAAATACCCCCCTTCCTTTTTTTCGGCGTGCGCAGACGTCCCCTTTGCCCGACTTCCTCTTCTCGATTCGTAGAAGAAATGTTTGTCCTTTTCCCGCTTTAAGCTTCAGAAGTTTAAGGAGTTTTTACTTCTAGCACTATCGGGCTCCTGCTTCAGGCACCACCCCCTTTTCTTGGAACGCCTTGAGAGCGCTTCCCTTGATGACGTAGTATTTTTGCCTCTTATCTTTTCTCTCGCCCCTTCGTTTTCCACAGGGAATGCAGTCTCTTTTCTTCGGGAGGTCCCTCCTCTCTTTCCCCCGGCAAGGAATAGTAGATCCCCCGGTCTTTTGTTTCTATCCTCTTCCTTCCCTCCCTCTTTAATCGGTCGAATGCCCTTCCCCGCGCGGCAGGCCCCCCCCGACGAGGTGGATCAGCGAGTTTTTCGTCTGTGACGCTCTTCATCTCCCTTTGGGCCCTCCGTCCATCGCAGAGTTTTCCCCTCCCAGACAAATGTTTTTTTTGGTGAGCGTGGCAATCTTCGAGTGATTGGTTCGCCAGACCCAGAGTTATCTTTTTTTTTCTGTCTATCTCTCTGGCGGCGTACCATGGTGCATGCACTCCTCTCTTTGTCATCGATATAATGAAAGTCGCTCCTTCTTTCTTTTTTTTTTTCCTCAGAAAAGTATTTCCAGGTGGAGAGCGGAGTCTTTTTTCCCGCTCTCCTCTCAGGGTTATCGATGTCGGCAGGTCCTTTTTTATTTCCCCTCCTTGTCGTCTTGTCGAAGAAGACCTTCCTCACCCTCCCCCTTATATGGCAGAGAAGTCCCTTTGCGAGGAAATTGAGGGAAATCATCGTTTCGACTTCTGGTATTCGACCGTTCCCTCCCCCTCCCCAAAAAACGTGAGCTTCCCCTTCACGAGCGTTGAAATGTGTTTTTTTCTGATTTCTCTGAACAGGCTTTGATGCTTTCTCTTTTTTGACCTTTTCTCTGTCGTAGCCCACTGGAGAGGTGCTTCTCCCCTTTTTTTCTCTGTCGCGACGCGCTCTCTCCTTTCGTTGTGTTGTGAGAGAGAGGATTGACTCCCCTTCGGCCCTCTCTCCCCTCTCCTCCCCGGCAGTCGGGACTCACTCGGGAAAGCCGTTTCCTTCTTCACCTGTCGGAAAATAAAAAAATGCCCTTCCCTTTTCTGGGAAGTGTGATCTTTCCGGCATGCCTTCTCCGATGGCCGGAGATTTCCCCTGGGATGCAGAAAGAACTTTGTACCCTCCTCCGCCCCAAAGGTCGGGACCGTCTTCTTTTTTTCCTATCACGCAGAATTATGGCGGATAGACTTCTTTCGAACCATCTTGACCTCCTCCCTCTTTTTTTCTCTGCGTGCCTGCAAAGGGCTTCCTTCAGGATTCGGACACCTGGAACTCCTTTCTGCGCGCCGGGTTTCTAACCTTTTTTTATATCTTACTTCACCTCTCCGGTGAATTTCCTTCCCCCCCGCCAAAATGATGTAGATAGCCTCTTTTTCCCGAGGAGAGTCCCCCCCCTTCCACTACGCATATTTCCCCTCTTTTCCCCCTTCTTTTTCCCTTTCTACATGGTCTTTTCTTCTCTTTTCCCCTCGCTTTCCTGAGCAAGGAATCTTTTTTCCCCCTCCCTGTTCACGCGATGGCGAGGGTCCCCCTTTTGCTTGATTCCACTCCTCGGGCTTTCTGCGAGGCGGAGTTAAAATTCGACCGCGTAAACTTCCCCCTCAATCCGGGCCTTCTGTTCTTGGAGGGACTTCGGCGGCATGAGCTTTTGAGACATTCCTCTTCCCTCCTTACTCTCCTTCTCTTTTTCGATAATGGGAGTCACCCCGAAGAAGTAATAAGCCGACTTCCCCCCCTTTGCGGACTTTGCTTTTCACCCCTATCTTCTCGTTTTCTTCAAGGCGGAGTCCTCCCTCCCCTCACAAGCACGTAGGAAAGAGTCGGTTCGTCCCCTTCGCATCGATCGAGACGAAAGCGAAGTCGACTTTTTGGTCTTCAGGCATTTCATCCGTAGTTTTTTTTCCTTCCTCAATCCTCTTCTCACTGCAGGGCCTTCTCTTTACTTCCGACGAGAGAATGAGCGGCCCCCTTTTTCGATATATATTTGAATACTCCTTGGCGCGATCATTTCTTAGCTCGTGCCCAGGATACTTTCTCTCTTTTCAGAACACTTCTCCTCTCCCCTTCTTTGAGAGATTAGTAGGACCCATCTTTCTTAGAGGATTTGCTTTTTGCCCCCTCTGACTTTAGGGAAGCCTCTTTCCTTCTTTCCCCCCCGCGCCGACAGGTAGTTTGTAGTAACGACGCTTTTCCCCTGGTCCTTCCCCCTCATGATCACCTCCCTTCTTTTTTCCTCCCCCCCCTCCCGCCGTGAAGACTTCTCCTTCCTTACTCAGGTTGAAGTATTTTTTTTTTCGCGCCCCTTCGAGTTATCTCCCTTCCTTTCCTGTGTTTGAGTTCTCTCTCCGTCTCTGCATGTACCGCAGGCCTAGTCTTCAGATACCGGTCGCCCAGAAGGCAGGCTTTTCCGGAAGTATTAGAGAGAACCCCCCCCTCCCTTCTTCCGCGCTTGGCCTTTTTTTTTTTCGACGAGGTGGATCATAGAGGGTTGGATCCCCCTCCATCTTCCAAGCGTGACGATAGAGTTCTGAAAGATTACATTGCTCCTTTCCCCCCCTCCCCTGAATTCTTCGCCTTTGCCGTTTATGCTTTTTTCCCATTGATTGGAGTAGGGGTCCTTTCATCTCCCCCCTGCAGCGTGAGCAGAGGATGGACTTCCTCTCGTCGGTACAAATTTGGTGTCTTCCCCGTCCCTCTATCTCCTGAACCTTTTCCTTTTTAGCGCGCAGATCAAACCTTTCTTCCTTTCCGAGAGTGTTCTAGAGCAAAGGGGAAGATCAGTGGGACTCTATTCGTTCTTCCTGTTCCACCTTTCTTTTTTCTTATCCCAGAACGGGGGTAGTTGGTCGTCCTCTCCCCTCCCCGCGGATAGCGAGAGCAGCAGCTAATAGTCCCCCCTTTTCTTTTCTCATGAGGTAAATAATAGTGGTCGTCTCGTCTCCCTCCCGGACTCTCTCCCCACGACCGAATGTCCTTCCACTCACTAATAGTAGAGATTTGTCCCTTCTCATGTCGAAAATTTTTTTCTCGTATTTCTCTTTGGAGTCCTGACACTGCCCTTTCTTTTGTCTAACGAGAGCAGGTAGTGAGAACTGCTCCGAATCATGACTGTGGAAGAAGAATAACTCAGTTTTTTTTTTTTTCCTGGTAGGAGTTCCCTCTCCATTGAGCCCTTTCCCTTCCCCTTTTTTCCCCCCGAGCAGATGGATATACTCCTCCGTTTCCCCTTTCCCATACCATTAGGAAATAAACTCCCTCCCTTTTTCCCACTGCTCCCGTGACCGAGGAAGTGAAGAGCTTTGCTTCTCTTTTACGGTAGAGTGCCGGAGAGATTTTCCCTTCCCTATCCCCCTCAATTTTTCTTTCCTCCCCCCTTTCTTTTTTCGATCCTATACCGCTCGCGCGGTGATAATGTTTTCCCTTACCCAAGGGCTTCTCTCCCCTCTATGATCATGTATTATTCTCGTGCCACTGGAGATCACACGCTCGCTCCGGCTAGGAACTCTTTCGCGGGAACCTCCTTCTTTTTTCCTGCCCGTCTCCCGGTCCTCGAGCCCTTCTCCTTTTTGAATGTAACATGGGTAAAGCCCCTGATGTCGCGAGAAGAAAGCCTCGTCTATTTTCCCTAGCCCGACATCCCCACTCCCTCCCCCCCTCTCCTGTCAGAGAATTTTCCCTTTCCTCTTTTTGAAACAACGAATCTCTTTCCCCCCTTCTTTACTTTCGAAAAGAGATCGTCTCTTCCTTTCCCCCCCCCCCCCCTGCTTCCCCTTTGTTTGCCCTCCGATCCTAAAGATGAATCTAGGACCCTTTCTCGGCGAAGGGACTTCCCCCTTGTCTAGGCGTGAAGGTCTTATTGTCTTTTACTATTCCCGGAGGAATGCCCCTTCTTTGAAGGACCTAAGAAAAGTTTTTCCCCCTTTCAAGTCGTGGGCCTAGACCTGAATGGGTCCCAAAACGAAGAAGTTTTAACCTTCCTCTCCACTTTCTTTTTTTTTGTTTTTCTGGGGCAAAATAGCGCTCTCTTCTCCTTGCGGCGGCCGCACGCAAGGAAATGCTCCTCCCCGTTTTTCGTGTCGAGACTACAAAGACATGTAGGCCTCCCTCTTCTTGGGCTTTTTTCTTTTTTTCCGCGCCTCTCTTCGGACCCCCCCCCTTCCTTTTTTTGCATGCGACCGTGCCGAAGAAGCTGCCTCCCCTCCCTTTCTTTCCTGGTTAGACCCTCTCCCCTCTAAAGGCACTTACTTTCTCTCTTTCTCTCTTTTTTGTTTTTTTAGCGTATCCCCTTATCTTTAGTGAAAGTCCCTTCGGAGAGGAGAAAAATTTTTCCCATCAGCCTTCCCCCTACTTTCAGCATCCTTGTGCCGGCCTAGCGGCAGGAGTTTTCTTCGAGCCCTGGGACACGAGTAGATTTTTCCCCCCTCTCGGATAGATGAGACGACAGAAATTTTTTTCCTTCTCTTTTCCACTGATTCTTCCCTTGTCTTTTGGAGGAGCTCCCCCTTTTCTTTCTGCGAGAGGGTGAAAAAGAAGAAACCCCCCCTTTCCCCCTTTTTAGGGCCTGTTTATTGTAAGCTGTGGTTATGCCGAGACCCTTTCCTCTTACAGCGTCTTGAAGTTTGAGGTGGTCTCTTTTCCGTGCCTGTCTTTTTTTCCCTTATCTAGAAGTCAATAACATCCGATACTTTTCCTTTACGTTGGACGAGCCTTTCTCGAAATGTGAAGAGGGCCCTGCATCCTTCCTGCCCTCTTCCCCTCCTCCTCTCTGGTGAGCCGCAAATCGAATTTTTTTTTCCTCCTTTTTTATCGAAAGATCCCTGTAAGGGTTTTCCGACCATGTCGACGATGAGATTGACGGTTCTTCCTTTCCGACGTCCCTTCCTCTTTTTTTTCTCCTCCTCTCCTACCAAAAACCCCTCGGCTTCTGGGACTTCAAAGTTACCGTCCTTTTTGCGCTCTTTCCGTCCTAGATATTCCTCCCCCCCTTCTCTATTCTTTTTTCTTCATCCGCCCAGTAGTGAAGGTGTCCTTCTTTCCGCGACCAGGGGAAGATCAGCCTTTCCCTTCTTCGTCTTTTGGAGTCACCGCACCCTGAATTCATCGGTTTGGTCGCAGCCTCCCATGAGAATCCTCCCTTTTTTTATAGGAGAGCAGAAGATAATAGGTTTTCCTTTCCCATGGACGGTAAATAATCTTGTTCTTCCCCCGGATCTCGACCTCCCCCGCCTGCTGCCACAAAAGAGCACTTTCCCCTTCCTCTCTTTCCTTGAAAAGGTGTGAGGGCAGGAGGTGCTTCCGATTACCTTTAAGTTTTTGTCTGGTCGTTTTGTCGTTCCCATCTGTCGTGAGAGAGAGTTTGTCCTCCCCTTCTCTTTTTAGTAGAAGAAGTATCTACTTTTTTTTTTGGTTTGAAGTTCAGCGTGCGCCCCGCCCATGCTCTTAGGAAACCTGCTCTCGATGGGCGACGAAACGCCGGGCAAGAGTGAAGAGATGTTTGGAACCTCCTGCAGCAAGCTCTGGTCCTGGGACGTACCTTTTTGGCAGGAAGTCAGAGAGTGAATTTCCCTCTCTAGATTTCTGCTTCTCCTGGGTCTTCCGAAGCCGACCCACCCTTTACCGCACTTTAAAGAGGAGAGGCCTTCCCCCCCTTTCCTGGGTTTTTCTCGGAGGCTCCCCCCCCCCTTTCCCCCCGGGCGGATGAAGTTTCCTCATGGAACCTGCCGTCTTTCTCTTTTTTTTCTCCAGGCGTCTGCCCCTTTTTTTCGGTAAACATGGACCTCACCTCTTTTCGGTGAACACACGCAGCTCTTTTTTTCCGGAATAGAGAGATCGCATTAGGTACCCTAAGCCCCCCCCCCCCTGCTTCCGGTGCCCGCCCTCGGGCTCAAGCTGACGTTTCCCCTTCTTTCCGAATCCAATCACTCGAATCATTTCCCTCTTCGCCCGGCGGCTTTGCAAACCGCTCTCTTTCCCTTTTTATAAAGCGATCGTCACGATGATGGCGTTTTTCCCGCGCTGATCCACCCGTCGAGATTCTTCCTCTTCTACTCACCCTTCCACTTCTCTCTCCTCCGCATCCTCAAACGGCTTCCCCCCCTCTTTTCTATGATGGAGGGGAATTTCTCCCCTTCAGTCTTCCTGATTGCGTTCCTCCCCCTCCCTACTCCCTTCCGGTGACCTCCCCTCCTTTTTAGAAAAATAGAAGGGTCCTTCTCCACAAAGAAGACTCCTTTTGACCCCTTTGGCGAAGCGGTGCCTGGTTTTTTCTTCCTTTTTCCCCCTCGGCGGCAGAGAGGCGCGTTTCTTAAGGCGGCGGCAGAAATTTTCTTTAAGTCTAAACGCGGTCCTTTTTGGGCCCCAACGAAGGGCGTTCCGCGCATCTTTGACCCCCCCTGACCCTCACGAAGGTAGAATTTCCTTCCCCGCAATAGAGGCCGTCGTTTTTGCATTACCTTGCTCCACAGTCCTTCGTGCGCAGACATGTTTTTTTACCCCTCTGCGCAATTGATCCTTCCCTTCCGGGATATGATATCTTTTCATCTCCCTTGCCGTAGCATAGTGAAGCCCTTTTTTTTTAGAGGCGAACCACATCGCTTCTCCTTCCTCCAGCGTCCCCCCTCCTTGCCTCTTTTTTCCCCCCCTTCCTTCCGTTGCTCCTCTTTTCAGGACGAGTAGACTTTCTTCATGAGAGCCGGAACATTGTCGTGTCCCCACCTTTTTTCCTCCCCAGTTCAGGTTTCTTTCGCCGCTCGTGATAACCTCCCTCCGCGCAAGACACCCCCCCTTGGCTCTCCTTATTTTCTTATTAATCTTTTCGGGAGGCTGGCGCCCTTTCTTCCGAAAGAAGTATTGAAGTTCACATCTTCCCTGAGGGATCCTGATTCCTTCCTCTTTTTTCCTCAGGTCTCCATAAGTCCTCTTTTAAGTGACGTGGCGTTCTCTTCCCTTCCTGCCGAGAGAGAATCTCACAAGGTCCCAGTCTTCCCCTTTTCTTTCCCCTCTCTTTGGTTGAGACGTTCCCCTCCCCCCTCCGTTATCGACAGATTAATTGCTTCCCTTTTCCCTCCCATCCCAGAAAATGAGAAAGATGCGTTTCTTTTCTTTCTTAACTTACTCCTCTCCTTCCTCTTAGGTTTCGGCTGAGAGAAATCCTTTTCGTTAACATGTTCAGAACGTTACAGACGCTCCCTCGTATAATGCAAGTCGCTCTGCCCCTCTCCGCATATTTCCTTTTCTTTTTTTTATGCGAGCTTTTCTATAGAGAAATTTTTTCTTTTCGGCCCGAAGGAATTATAGAGAGTCGCAGTTCCCCATGATACAGAAAGGGGGTCTCCCACTTCAACTTCTCCTTCTTCCTCACTAGCCATAGCTAATAGGTCTCCTTCTCTGTACCCCGGTACATCATAGGTAGGATTCTTCTCCCTCCGACATAGAAGGAAGAGAGACTTCCACCCCCCCAACAATCCGCACTATCTTTTTTCCTTTCTTCTGCTTATTCAGAAAATTTTTTCTTTTTTTCCAGAAGGATTGACTTGTAGATGTCTCAGTCCCCCCCCCTTGAGGTTTCGATATTGTTTCCTTCTTTTGGTTGTTGGTTTTTCTTTTTTTGGGGGTGTTTTTTTTTTTGGGGGGGTTTTTTTCTTTGTGGTGCTGTTGCTTCTCCTCGGCAGTGTCGTAGAAGACTTTCCCCCTAGATCTGTAATAATAATCTTTTTAGATGATGGTAAGGCCCTTTCCTTCTCTTCTTCATTCCCACCGCCCCCCTCCGGCCCATATGGGCATCTTCCTCACGACCATCTGAATAAGCTTCGAACGGTAATTTTGTACATTTCCCCCCGCCCCCCCCACATTTAAAACTCCTCTTCTCTTCTTTGGTGTGATTCCCTTCCGGTAATTTT
>Ga0179591_1301302_pt1 | contig 10041 bp, 8 predicted proteins | sample CZOMad2_1_08_16f_FD_182891 | JGI IMG/M metagenome (GOLD analysis project Ga0179591, IMG submission 182891) | Vadose zone soil fungal communities from Angelo Coast Range Reserve, California, USA - CZOMad2_1_08_16fungal (PacBio error correction) | ecosystem: Environmental > Terrestrial > Soil >... | reverse complement strand
GGTATTCTCTCTCTTTCCTCATAGTTTTTTTTTTTGTTGACTTATCCGACGACCATTTCCGGCCGAAGTTCCGGGTCGGCGTGTACTCTCTGACTCAGAACCCTCTTCCACGAATCCCTCCCTGAGAGCTCTATCTCCGTGTTTTCCTCTCGTCCTCGCTCACCCCCAACAGAATTAGGGTAGTTTCAGTGTTGTTGATATAAAGGCGGATCCGAGTGCAGTATTCCAGTCATATGTCGCTTCGTTGCTCTTTTACCTTACGTTGATGTTGCTCACTCTTTCTGCGTCGGCTCTGAAGAGCTCCTACAGTGAGACTATTATATCAATGCCGTTCCCCTTACACCGCAGGACTGAAGTCGTGATTTCAGCTCCCTTCAGGAAGAAGCCGCCACAGGAGTGGACTGTTGTCACGTTTTTCCCCGTCATACGAACGAAGGTAGGTGTAGTTGGTTGTTTTGTCTCTCTTTTTCCCTCTCCCCCTTTGCGAAAAGCAGGCAGACGTATACGAACGGCTGATTTTTTACAGACAAGACTTCGAACCCTTCGTGTGCAGGGTCTCCGCTTTTTTTTTTTACGTCGTTCCCCTTTGTACACCTGACTCCGGGCCTTCTCTCCCATTTCGCTTCCCTTCGAATCAGTTTCTTTATTTAATTGATACTTTCTATGCGTAGTAGCCCACGTATTTTTCTTCTATATATGGACTTACCGCTTCCTAATAACCCGCAGCCAGACCCTCTGCAGGTTCTTTTTTCGGACACCCTCCCGAGGTCCTTATACGAGGCTAAAATAGGGTGCCCTCCTCGAAGAATTTGGCATAAGGCAGCCCTCCTCATTGCTTTTTTTTGGTCTTCTAGTTGACTGAAATAGATCAGGCTCCCCCCCTAAGTTTCGTAGTCTTTTTTTTTCTTCTTTTAATGTTTCTTTTCTTCCCCCGCAGGATCCTTCGAAACGTAATCTCACCCTCTCCCTACCAGTTACATACTCTGTTTTGCCCTATTCGAGCTCTTCTCTTTTCTTCAACTGTTTTCGACAATATGAAGACTTGCCTGCCACGTGACATAGTTACTGTACTCCCCCTTTTCCTTACCCTTCGAACCCCCACTCCTTTCCTGTTCGCGGACGCAGGCTTTATTTTCTAAATCTCCCCTGCCGCTTCCAGGACTTCCACTCCTTCTCTTGTCCCCCCAACACCTGCCTAACCCTGATGTCGAGACAAGTCGATGTATAATGCGGGAAGAGGTCTAATCACCATCCCGACCTTCTGCTGGCTTCCGGCAGTCTACAGCCTGACGAAAGGGACATCGCCCCCGTTTAGCCCACAGTTAGGCCTTTCTCTTTTTTTTTTTTTTTTATGCAGACTAGCTTCAAGTTGTCCGGCGTTTCTTGCGGTCCGTTTGTTTTTCCGTTTTTCCTTTCGACCGAGCTTAGATTGTCCCCTTCTTTGTCCGACTTGTGCCATGCCGCCTAGCTCCGAAACCCTTTCCCCCTCCCCCGTCCCTCGTCTTTTCTTCAAGTAGTCGATCCGTTCATCTTGAAGATCCCAGAACCCATCTGCAATGGTCTTTCTCCTCCTGTTAGGAACGCCACTCGTAGTTACGCCAGTCTTGTAGCCGATAGATCCACATCGTTTACCTTCTCTCTGATGCCGTCGAGTCGCACTGAGGCTGATGTACGAGTTCCGAGCCTCTTTCGTACAACTACCCGAAGTGAATTCCGAGAAGTTTTTTTTCGCGGCACTCTATTCTTTGGACTTTGCCTGCTCCTTTTTTAACACGACATGCCTGACCTTTGTTTTTTGATGGTAGAGAATGAAGGCTCCCATTTGAGATGTGCGAAACCCTTGTTTCCTGTCTTGCTTTCTCCTTATGATATGCCAGGATAACGCGAGGTCTTTTTCTCTCTTGCAGGTTTACCCGGCATAAGGGTCACGTTATTTCTTCCTCTTAGTCCCAGCCTTTTCCGACTTTTTCAGTCGAACTCCCCTTTCATTCGAAGAGAGCCAGTCGTATTTATTCAGCCTCCCCCGATGAAGTATAAATTCTTTAGTCGCTACCTTAAAGGATGAACCTTATGAATCTGTCGGCTTTCCCCGGCCATCCCTCTCCCCCAGTGGTGCCGTCGTGGAAGACTGTGATCTGATCCCTTTCACGATGCGCTGATCAGCTCCCCCCGTTCCCCTTTTACTCCGCTCGCCTGTCTGCTCTACTGATACCCTTTTGCTGTCCCCTATGTTGATCTTTCCCGCCTTCGACTTCTTCTCCCGACGACCCCTCACCTGCGTCGACTTTCGCTTCCGAGCATAATTCGAACCTGAGTCGAGTGCAGTTATTCGAAGGGTCCTCGCCTTCCTTTCCCTTCATCCCCAAGGTGATCATTTCCGGGCGCCCTTTGTATCGATTCTCCTTCCCTTTGTCTTGCATTTTTAGTATCTTTCCTCTATAACTCCTTGAGATGTCGTTCACGCCAGTCGTTTCTCTCTCAGGACGGGATCCCTTTCTCTACCCTTTAAATTGGGTTTAATTGTCTTCCATCCGATTTCCGCTGTTCGACGCCCGATCACAAGTGTCGCCCCCCCCTAGTTCACCTTTGCCAATGAGCGGCTTTCCGTCTGACGTCCTGAGGTGTTCATCGCATTAGAGTAACATTCCAGCCTGATGGTAAGGATGATTTCATTCTTCCCTAATTCCCTTTCTTGCCATTATACCCCTGAAGTCCCGGCACAACTCCCTGGCGGTTCATCCCATATGTCCGTTTCATTTATTTCCCCCTCTGCTATTCCATCCCGCTGCGAATTCTCGGTAGAACCGAGAACCCCCCTTTGCTTAGCAGATTACCTTTCGCTGTCGACTAAGTGCGTCTTTTTCTCTCATTGTTTGACTCTCTTTCTGTCGACCTCTCTCTTCGTTCTTTCTCACTAGTCCCCCTGACACTGCCCCCGTGAAGCCTTCTCCCCTTGAAGAGGTTCTTTAAGCCTGTTATAGTTCTCGACGGATGATGGATGATATCCCCTTACGTTTGTCATGCTCGCTTTTTCTTCCGTGATTAGCTTTGTTGACGTTCCAGGTAGGCAGAGAACATTGGTCTACGTTCCCCCCCCCAAGCCCGCGTCCAGTCCGGGGCACCCTCTTGCTCAACCCCGTCCATCGGCTGGTTTTCCGCCTTCTTTGACTCATGATCCCTCCGTCCCCGCGCTGGTAGTTTTCACGCCTGAACTGTCACGGGGAAACCCATATCTCATTACTGAGAATGAGTTGTTGTGTTTTCGTCTTAGTGTTGATCTATGATAGGTTCCCTACCTTTAAGGCGTGCGTTTTACCATTTTTTGTGTCTATTCAGTCCCCTCCGTCATCACATCGCCTCATGGGATGATAGCTTGGATCCGTTTCCTGCTGGGATTGGCGTTTCGCCCCGTAGTTTTTCGCCGACGGGTTCCCGCAAGCTGAGAACATTGCTTTACCCCCCCACCTCATAGTCCGGCCAAGCTTGTACAGACTCCACCTTCGAGATTTTTCGACATTCTTCCTTCCACTGTACCTCTTCAATCCTGCCTCAAGGACCGGCACTTTCGCGCCTTTGTTCGTTCTCAGTAACTCCCTGCCTCCTGTTCTTCCCTACTTCTATTCTCTCTGATTTTCTCTCCCTAGTAGGATCGTCAAATTTATTTTATTAGAGTAGTCCACGCCCTCAGGGGGTTTTCTCGTTGAGTCCCCCGCTCAATTCAGAATCTCTCGACTTTTCAGTACTCTACTTGTCGTACCTGACGTTTTAAGAGGCGCCCCACATTCAAAACCACCTCTTTCGAAGGCCGAGTGACCCGAGGCGCCGGCCCGTGTTGTAATCGCATTTCCTTAGATATTTATATTTCCTCCCCCTTTTTGCTTTTTACCGATGCCTTTATTTCTTCAGAGCCCCTGGTTAATGCTTCTTTTAATTGAATTGTCATTCTTCCTTCGAGCCCCACCTGTTGACAGAAGGGCGTACTTTTTCCTCCTCTCCCGTTTTCTATAGAGGTCTTTCTTCCCATGGTCCCCCCATTTTGCCCTTCGTAAGGTCTTCACTAAATTCTATCTCTCAATTCTAGACTTTGTTTTCTTTGACCAGATGTTCTAGTCCGAGTCCCTCCCCCCATTACTTTCCATGCCTGCCTATCTCATAAATTTCGCTGTCCGGCTTTCCCATTTTTTGCTCTCCTCCAATCTTCCCCCGGTTTTATTCGCTATCCTTTCTCGCCCTAAAAGTTTTCTCCCCCCTTTCTCATTGGACATCACAGTCGACAGTTTAACTTTTCTGTCGTGAGTGGCGCCCCCAAATTTTTTAGTCTATTCAGACTCCCCGGACAGGGTTCGCGCACCTTTATTATTTGATCTTGACCGAGGAAGTCTTCTCTTTCCAGTGGTTCGGCCCTCGGATGCAGACTCCGTTGATGAGTTTAGATTCTTTTTCCGCGCCCCCCTGAACCCCAGTTGAAGCAGGAGGCTGTTTTTCCTTATCTGCGACCTACCTTAAAGTAACGGTCTCGCTGTTCTTTCTTCTCATCCACTTTCCACTAGATCTATATTTCTTCCCTGATCCTTTGGCTATTCGCTGGTAAGTCTCCCTGTCCTTATTCACCCCCCCCTTCTCCCGGTGACAGCCTAAGCCAAGATCTTTTTTTCCCCCTATGTACACACTGAACCTTATCTTTTTTTATAATAGGTTCCTCGGAGCATGATCGAGACCTTCAGGTAAGACGACGTGTGGACGGCCTACACCCCTTTTTTGGGGCCCCCATTCTTCATTCCTCCGGTCACCCAAGAGAGGCTTCAGAGTTTTTCATGTTGGGTTTTATTCTCTTATTCTGTACTCTAATTTTCTCTTCCACCGCTTGACGCGGCGGCACTTCAAGGAGCTATCTTCATGTCCTACCCAGTTCGCTGCGTGATGGCTGGACTCTTTTTCAGTCCTTCTACTTTAATTCTCTGCACGTCTATCCTTTTCACTCCCGTATGTTTGGAAAGTCTAGATTAGTAACATCTGTTCGGACGGGAGTTCTTTGCTCGCATTACTCCCGTCTAACCACCTCTTTCTTTATCTTCTTTTCATTACTTTATGAAGACACTTAGGAAGTGTCCATTACTCTCCTATTGCCGAGCGTTTTTCATGATTAGAGTCTCCTGACGTCATGGCACCCTTTCCAAAAGATTTCCGTCCCTTTTACGACTCTCCTCTCTCCCGGAGTTTCCCGCCTCCTTACATGTTATACCTCCTTTCTTCTTTTTCGTTTTCAGCAGGGAGAGATACTTTTCATTTCCTTCTAGGCGGCTCGCAGTTGCTTCTTGCCGTCCATTCTCCCCCTCCTCGAAATTATTTCCTCGCTCGCCCCGTCTTTAGCACCCCCCTTCACCACTTTGGATCGACAACAGAGGTTTTTTTGTTTTTCCTCCCGTTCAGCGGCCCCGAGAGCGTTTGTTTTCCTGAAGCCTTTGTCCGCGGGACTTGGCGGTTAAAGTACTTCCTCGACTCCCTGGTCAAGTTCAATTCTGGCTTCGCTTCTTACATCCCTGTGATGCTTTCAGTATTCAGTGCTTCATGCCAGGTGTGCCCGCGTTTTCCCCTCCCCACAAAAGGTTTAGGAAGAAGTATACTGGCTTCGTCCCAACACGTTTTCTTCATTTCTGCCCCCCCCCCCCAAACCCCTTTCCTCTTTAGTCTAGGAGTCTCTTTAATATACCTGCGTGACTGACTTTTTTACAACTGTGTCAACGACTCCCACCAAAGACTCCCCTGACCGTAGGGCCTCTTCGTGTTCCCATGCTCACCAACTTCCCCTCACCCCCCCCCAACCTGCCAGTTTTGCGGTTGTTGTGCTGCCCCTCTGTCTCTGCTTGCACGCCGATTTTCCTCCCGTATGATTTCGCGGTGGCCTTTCTCTTACTTCCCTACTTTAGTCGCGTGAGGAGCTCCCGCCTGTTTCGCCCCTCCTTCGCTGAGCACCTACCTGTCCTGACTTTAATTTGCATCGTCTTCCTTTCCGCTTTCCCTTTAATCCCTGTCCCGATCCTTAATCCCACGTCCCTACATGTGGAGGAGAAGGAATCCTTCATCCCCCTTTAAAACGGTGTTGCCTCCCGATTCCCCATTCAATCTGCATCTTGAGCAATATTTTCCCTCTCTGAACAGAACTGATTAGGCGTGGTTTCTTTTTCGTATGTGTACGTAGTAATTTCGGTCTTTTCCGATCAAGGTTGGAGCTCCCCCATCACCGATGAACGCCTCCCCACCACCTACCCGTCAGTCTTTTCCCTCTCAGGGCCGGGGGACCCCCCCCCAACGTGGGATTTTTTTTCTCTCTTTCTTGAACAATCCTCCTTCGTCCTTTTGTTTTTTTTCTTCCTGAGCATTACAGGAATTGACTCTCTGACTAGCCTTTCCTCGTCTCATCATTACGCGCCCCCTGTGTCTCCACACCTAGCGATTCCAGGTTGATCCCTTAAGTAGAGGAGTTCGTTCTCAGTTTTCATCCGACCGTGTCTGATGACAATAACGCATCCTCCTCCTTTTTTGTGGCGTTACCGATTCACACACGGATCCGATTGCATCGGGAGTTCGTCTTTTTCCTCTCTTTTGAAAGTTCCCTCCTAGTCACCCCCGCCCCCCTATTTCCTTTTCTGACTTGGTCTATATAGTTTTATCCGGTTTTTTGTTGTTTCTCTGAGATACCATGCCGCTCCGCGTTAGGTGCGTGTTCCATAGAAGCTCTTCAGCCCCTCTTGCCATCGACGCCTTTTGTCGGAAGAGCTTCGATTTTTTCCGCGGACTGATGCTAAACAAAGCCCGTGCGCTTTGCGGTTTTTTTTTTCTTTTTTTTCTTTTCTTCTTTTTAATGACTTTTTTCTTTTATCTTTTTTTTTTTTTTTTTTTTCTTTTTTTTTTTAGGTCTCTTCTTTTTCGTCCTTTCCATTCGAGTCAACGTGTGTCCTGGACCAGAAAAGACGGCCCTCACGCTTCGATAACACTTGATCCTTCTAAGTTTCTCTTACTGAGCTCTCTTCTCCCTATCTCTCTCGCGCGACATACATCAGGACTGCCTAAACATCAGGTGAACTGCTGCTGGTTGGACAAGTTTTAATTCCCAAGAGTCCTCATAGCCTAAGCCTTTTTTCTTTTTACCAAAAGGAAGAGAGGACACGGCCTGGAACGGTGTGTTGGTTCTGTGTGCTCTTGCTTTTTCCCTCTCCCCCCCCGTTTCTCTCTCATCATCCTCACCAGTAGAGAAATCTAAGCCGCGACGCCCCCTCCGCGTCGCTAGAGGCCTTACCTTCTCTCCGTGCTGTATTTCGTAATTTTTCTTCCTTTAACATTTTAACAGGCCCTTTGCTCCCCTTCTTTCCTCCCATAGTCCCTTCATCCTTTTTTTATTTTTTCTTTTTCTGACCTTGTCTCTAAGTCTCCCGACCTACCCTTTCGTCGGACAAAGATTCCTTAGATACGGTTCGGTTTTTTTCCCTCACTTTGCCTCCCGCTGACTTCTTCCTTCCTATGTCAACCCGCCCGCGCTCATAAGTGGATGACATCGAGTTTGTCCTCCTCGCCCCAGTAGGTAGCCCTCCCTCCCTCCTAGTGCTCGTTATTGATTGTTGTCCGCAGATAGAACCCCAGACGTCTACCTACGTCTCCGGCTTCTTGTGTTTCGTTGACTTTCATTTTTAGCCCTTTTCCCCTCCTGGATCTGTTATCCCGTCCTCGACGTATTCCAGACCTCGACCGAGATTCCCCGTGTTGACAGGCATCCCGAGAGCTGCTTCCTTTCCCATGTTTCGATCACCCCCCAGATTTTTTTTGTGCCCTAGTAGACCCTGATTCCACTGCAAATGTTACGTCATCAATGAGGTTCGACATTTTTCCTCACTCCTTTCCGGACTACGGCGTTAGCCATCTTATTCTTTTTCCAATGGCCTCCGTGCGCCCAAATTTTCCACTTCCGCAGATGCTCTTCCCCCCCCCTGACCCCTCCTTCCCCCAGCCCCGATCGTCCCCCGTCGGCCCCAGTCCATGGTTCGCCCCGTTATCTCTGCCCGAGTTATTCTTTCCCCTCTGACAATCTTAGTCTTCATTTGAGTCCCCAGAGCCGTCTACGTGCGAGACGGACTCACCCACTTCTACCCTTTCTTCATAGATTTTTCTTCCTCCCCTTCTATTTTCTATGCAACTCCTTTATCTTGCGGTTCTCTACATGACTTGTGAATGTGTCCCCCTGCCAGACTCTTTTTCCTTGAACTTTCCCCCTCCGTTAAATCTCTTTCTTTCAGGTAGACGATGCTGTGATTTCCGAAGTGATCATCTCACCCCCTTGAGCAAACGTCTTGTTTTTCTTGGACTGCGATTGCTTAGCGCTTCTTTTGCAGTGCTTTGGATCTCTCCCTCCTTTCTTGAGTCTTAGCTTTTGCCATCGAATTCTCCTGAGAGACTCGATATATCCCGCAGCCTTCAGCATTGAGTGGAAACTCCCTCTCCCTTCCTGTCGCCTCTTCATCTTTTCCGCCTTCTCGGTCTCCCATAGAGAATTGAGTCTTCCACCCCCGATGCCTACTCATCTTGTTTTGGAGTATTTAAGGCCTAGACCCCCTTGAGCTCCCCCCCAAATAGGCTATTCTGAGACTGTCTCTAGACTGATCTCCGCTGATCGCTTTTCATTCTCTCATGTATTCCATCATCTTTGGCGTATTTTCTTCAGTGAGGCCTATTCTGCCGCTTCACCTACTTACTCCCTTGCCCAGAGTCCCTCCTTTTTCCTGGAGCCATGACCAGACAAGAAGTCGACCTTTTTTATCTGCCTGACGTCCCGCTCCCCCCCCCCCTTAGTTTTACTGTTTTGCTTCTCAGAGAGACCATCCAGAGTCTACAAGTGTTTCTCAGGGGTATTTATCCATGCAGTAGCCCCATAGTCCGCTAAGCTAACTATCTGCCCCCGGTTTTAGAGATATCCTTATGACTTTCCCTCTACCGTCTCTACTCTGTTGTTTTTTTTCTAGACGCGCAGTTACTCTGCTCAGACCTCTAACCTTTTTTTTTTTTTACCACTTCTTTGATGCTTTTTCATTCAGTATCATGAGTACGCCGTTTCCCCCACTGTTAATAATTGCTCTCGTCAATGTGTCAACGGCATTTATTCATCCCCCCCCTTCCCTCTGATCCTATGGGCCTTTTCCCTTTTAGATATCGAAGTAATTTCTGTTATCTCCTTTTCGTCTCGGAAATGAACTATTAATCATCTATCATGTACTATACCCTTATTCTCGCATTCAGTCTCCCGATAGAAGACCCCCCTTCCCACGTGGTCAACAAGTCGCGCCGACCTACTATCTACTAACGAAATATATCTCGTAACGTTTGATCAATAGTACAATTCCTTTAACCATTCTCATTCTAGATTACTTCCCTTTTGCCCATTGGCTTAAGCGACCAATTATGGCCACCAACACCATCCTAGTGTTACAGTGACTGAATACTACCTTTGTAAGCCGACGTCTTCTCCTTTAATCCTCTTTTTCCCTCTTACGTGATCGCTTCTTGGAGTGCCAGTAAGAGTTACGCCTTCAGCACCCCCACCCCCAACAGTTAACCCCTTAGGATCCTTCAGCGCGCATGCCGAACCGCTCTCAACACGATTATTCCTCTGCCAACACTCTTGCTCTCTCTCCTTCGTAGCCTCTTCTTTTCAGATTTCCCCTGCCTAGACTCGTATGTTTCCTCGAGAAAGACACCCTGCCTTTGACGACGTGCTGCCTCGGTGAGAGGTTCTTTATTCAGACTTTTTTGTTCACGGTGCGTTGTTACTTACCTGTTTCTTTCATGAGTTGTAGGAACGTGATAGCTTTTGTATCCTGTCTGGCCTGGGAGTCGCGCCCCCAGTTTTTTGATTTTACGGCACCCCTCCTTTTCATCCAAGGACCCCCTGAGGAAACACCCTCCTCAGAGTTTCTCTCTTCTGACCCCGATGATTCTCACCCAGATTTTTTTTTACTCGACTTGACAGTTTCAAACTAACAAACCACCAACCCT
>Ga0179591_1266672_pt1 | contig 10041 bp, 9 predicted proteins | sample CZOMad2_1_08_16f_FD_182891 | JGI IMG/M metagenome (GOLD analysis project Ga0179591, IMG submission 182891) | Vadose zone soil fungal communities from Angelo Coast Range Reserve, California, USA - CZOMad2_1_08_16fungal (PacBio error correction) | ecosystem: Environmental > Terrestrial > Soil >... | reverse complement strand
TGGCGAAAGGAGTTTTTCCCGTCCCTTTGAGAGGCCTCCGTGTGGAGGGGTATCGTGTTGGTTCAGATTTTTGCGAAGGTCTTCAGCATTCCTGTTCACGATTCTACCCTTAGGCCTTAAGAATTTTCTCGGATGAAGGAGGTCGTGGAGTATACTCCTTCCTCTAATTTCAATCACGTTGTGTTTGAGACTCGCTTCCCTGCCCTACCTAAGATCCTCATAAGCCCGGCTTTAAGGCCTTCGTGATGATCTCCCGTTCTCCTTGGTCCTGACCTTTCCTGCAAACCATTATTCACCAAAAACATATCCCCATTTTCCCCCCCCACACCAAAATGATGAATTATCCACGCAGATCATTGACCCACGCGCGCCCTTTTTCTTGAACCTTCCATTACTGCTGAATTAATTTTCCTCAACCCGTCCTAGCACGAGATTTGCTATCTATGTGCGCTCTCTTGAGAGCAGAGCTTTTAGTCTTGTGTTTGTCTCCCCTTCTTCCTTGTCCTCATTCATAGCGCCCTGCCCCCCCTGTCAGATGACGTTTCTTTGCGACTGAAGTTGACGTGATGTTCTTCGGTGTCAGGCTAGCCCGATTTCTTTCCCATAGCACCGTTTCTGAATAATGTCTGCACTCTCGGATTTCATCCCTCAACTTAGCAGTTTCCCTCACTCCAAGGAATGTATTTTTTTTTTTTTTTTTTTTTTTTTTTTTTTTTTTTAGGCTGAAATCTTCCGACACTTTACTCTTTGGTTCCTTTTCGCCAGAGGCTCCTCTAGAGGCACGTTGAAGGCATTGATGCCCGAAAAATGTGCATTCCAGTGTCCGCTTCGATTATCTGTTTCTAGCCAGTCGTCGATCCGAGCTAACAATACCTTCTTTTTAGATGAGGACAATTTTTGCTTTCTTCACCAGTCTCTCGGGACTTTTCCACGAAATTCTTCGAATGTTGCTCGCCCCTCCTCGCACCATAGTCTTTTTTTTTTAACTTCCTGGCCCGAGTCTTTCAATCGAATTTATGCCCTCCTTATTTGCTATACCGTCCGGTCTTGGCGGCGCCCATCGGCCTTGCGAAGTTGATCCCCCAGACAGGGAGCACCCCATCCCGCTAAGTTTTTTACGTGCCCAACTTTGGACTGATTAAGGTATGATACCCGCCCCTTCCCTGAGACCTCCCGCCAGCGGTCACCTGCCATTGTTTTCTTTCTATAATTTGCTGTGTCGGACCCCCGTGTCTTTCCTTAACCTTCCAGGTTGCCCCGGGCCATATCCTACTGTTGCCCTGTTCTTTCGGTCTCTTATCTGCTGTGGATATTGAGTTTTCCATGGTCAAGTCTCTCCTTCCAAGTGTTCCCCCTGTCGTCAGTTCTTTTTCCTCTCTCACCCTTCCCCTTTCCCCGGAAGACGGGGCGGTGCAGGCCGTCCGGACAACTCCTGGATGGATTGCTCCGTCCTTGTCTTTTAACCTGGCCGCGTGGACTTGGCTGCTGGCTTGGCATTCGGCTCCTGCGCGTTTTCTTACCGCTTTCCTCTATAGGTGTGCGTTTACGCCGGTTCTTTTCGTCTCCAACAAGTCCCTAACCACGTTCGAAGGTCTTGCTTCTGCATACTCGCTCGTAGGTCCCTAGCATGGGCGCCACGTGCCCCCTATTTTCAGATTTGCCGTACTCCCAGTGTGCAGGTAAGCAATGCGGATTCCAAACCCTTCTCCCGTTCCCTCCAATCGAGATGCTCGTACCCAACTTCCCAAAGCATCAGAGGCTCTCGATTCCGCTCCCTTTAACTCCATCCCTTAGCTGCTGCCCCCGCGGGTGCTGAGGGTCATCTTATCCTCCCACCTATGTTTTGTGCCGCGAATAAAGATGACAACCTAACCAACCCGAATTTCTTTTCTTCTCGACTCGCCCGATACAAGGGATGCGTGGCGAGCTCTATAGGCCTTCCATTTTAGGTTTAGGCTGAGCTGGCCGTCCTACTCTTGAGCGCTTTATACCTCTGGTTGCCTATCACGCTAGAGGTTGGTTTCTTGTCTTCCACTTTAACCCTCTCAACACCACCGACCATCTATTTCGCGCACATCGAGCCCCTCTTCCCCCCCCCCCCCCCGTAATCGGCCTTGATAGAGTTGAAGATCTCCCTGTCCCGAAATTTCGCCAGATGACCGCCGATCCGCTCGACATCAGTTTCACACCCTGGGCTCCTACTGATCCTAAAGTTTCTTCTCTACAACCGTTTCTTGGCACCTGGCATTTTTTTCTCGCCCGGTAAAGACCCGTCATCTAGTTCACCCCTAGTTGATCACGCTCGCCTCTACGCGTCTCTAGAGAGGGCCGCCTCTCCCCTGTCTCGAAATGCTTTGTTCTTTTCGACGGCGTATCCGACGTTCTCGGTGAACTGCTTATACTCGTCGTCACCCGCTTTCACAGTTAAGTTCACCGGTTTTTTACAGAACGTTCAATAAGATACTCTTCCCCAACGTTGAGTCGGCACAAACGTGCCGATTTCCCATATTAAGTAGCACTCTGGTCCCGGAAACTACCAGAAACCCTTGAGTGGCCTGAATATGTTCAAGGATGTTTTTTGCCGCGCGGTTCAGGCGCTCCTTCAATTATGGCGTCACCTTGCCTCAATCTATCAAGCATGATACATCGCTTGATGATCAGGTTTCTCTAGCTTCCGTCGCCTTTCTTTAGTAGTCGTTTCGAGATCGTTCTACTAAGTCACATTCCACCGACCTCCCCGGTGGAATTGCGCCGGGTACGCCTGCAGGGACTCCCATTAATGTTCTCTCTCATGCGCTCCCCACCAGAACAGTAGGAAACTGATTCCGTTTCGGATATACTCACGGAGATTTATTTCCGTTGGAAGTTGATTATGACCAAACCTACCATTTCCATGGGAATATGAACGTCACTTTTCAATTGAGACTGAGTGTTTTTCGGGTGGTTTTGTGGGTTGGGGGTGGTTTTGTTTGGTGTTTGTGTTGTGCTTTTGTTTTTTATCTTCCGGGTTTGTCTGTGGGGGTTTTGTTTTCTTTTTTTTCTTTCTTTTTTTTTTTTTGACTGTCCCTATTATCCTCTGTCGGCGTCTGAATCTTTTCCGCCCAATATTATAACGCTTCGCATGTTAAGTTCCTGCTTCTCTAATGCCCGCTGGACAAGTTAAGCGTGCAGGCTATCATCTTCCTTCCTTCCACTCTTCCCTAACTATGCTCTCGAGTTATGCTTTAGAAGACCTCCCCTTTAGTCGGCAGGTAGGCATGGCCGTTTTCGCTGCAATCCCATGATCTGGGAAAGAGACGTCTTTCCCCCCTTAAGGAAATGATAATATAGCAGAAGGTGCCTTCTTACCGGGTGGACTCCTTTCCCCGATCTCATACCTCCTAGTCCTCTAAGGACGGCAAGCAGCTGGAAATTTGTCAGCCCCGGTGCCTTTCCAATTTACGTTCGCTAGTCGTCGCCGAGAGATGTCGTGTTCTGCCTCTGATCCCCCCCCTTCCCCCACCCGATGATGAAACTGATCCATTTATGTGGACCCACACCTACTTAATCCTCACTTTTTGACAGATGGCATGCTATCATATCTCTCTTTTTCCCTTTGTTTTTGGGTGAGATCTTGTCTACTGCAATCCCCCCCCGGCACCGCTTGCTATTAAGCCTTCCTTGTTTCCATCCATTGGAGCTTTATAATCTGTTGTGGGTGTGTGTACGTTTAGAGAATTATTATCCCATCTTCTTCCCTCTAAATTGCGACAGCGGAAATGTAATGCACCGTGGTACGTGCCTGTCCCATCTTTTTTTTTCTGTCCGTCCGTTTCCCTTATTCCTCAGAGATGCACTCTCCCTTTCCAAGACCTTTCTCTCCCCCCTAGGCGAGCTGTATGAAGGGCCCGTTTCATTCCCATCTTGCGAGTTCCAAGAGAATGTATTGCCATCGCAACCCCTTAACCCCTAATGCAAGAACCGATCTTCCTGCCTTCCCCTTGGCGGCATTCCTCCATATTTCAGCTTAGTCAAACTTAAGGGATTCCATTGATAATTCCTCGTACCTCTCCTCCTCTTCCGAGCCCTTTCTCCCTGCCATGTTTTGGCGGAGATGTATCTTGTCTCAATTAAATGCAGAGAGCCTTAAGGGCATACATCCCCTGAGAACCTGGGCTCGCCCAGGAATGATTTCCCTGTTCCGGGACACTTGCTTTTATGCGGACTCTCTCCCCAGACGCGCCCCAATAGAAATCCTTCATCGGACCCATCTTCTATAAACCCCCATGGTCGTCCGAACAATTATTTTGGCCTGCTTTGTTGCTACCTTTTTCATCTTCGTCCAGACCTTTTCCACTCCCGGATCGGTCTTCCTCTCCCCCCCATTCACCACCTTGAGATTAGGGAGGCTTGCAGGAGTCATTCGCGAATCGGAAACTTCCGAATCGCCCTTACTTTTTTGCGCCTTCCTCGCGCTCAGGGAATCTTTAGGAGCCTTCCGTATAGGCTGAGCGGGGATTTGCAGCAATCCTGTAAGTCTCTTTCCCCCCCTCCTCCTTTTCCCCACAAAACTACGCTGCAATATTCTTCCTCCACTTGTTGATGTGCCTCTAGGTGCCCCCTGGCTTTCTTGCATATCGAGTCTCGGCACGTTTTCTTCTTGCCGACCAGCGTGTTCTTTTATCTGCCCCTTCTTTTGAGGAGGTGACTTTTTCACGTTGATTTCTTGTTTCTCCGATTTTCGATCGACTATTTCCCCCACCCCTCCCCTGAGCGTATTCTTTCAGCATTCAAATAGAAAAAGCCTTTAGCCGAGATTCTTGCCCCCCATTCCTTTAGTCTCGACGCGTCGAGGCTTTCGCATTTAGTGAAAAGCCTCGTCAGTCCTTCAGGCGCTACTCTAGCCCTGGGCAGACCCGTTTATATGCTTCCATTGATGCTTTCTCTGCCTTTGGTTTTTACTTTAGTTAGAGATGCTCGTCCGGTCAATCGGATGGTAGATTCGATCTCTTTTTCCCCGATATGTGATGCCTGTGGTTTATGAAGACTCCTCCCCTTTTCCGAACTAAATACTTGTCCTATGTTGTCTTTCGTTGATTCTCTTCGATAACCCAATCCCCCCCCGCCTGCCTCGGATTCGGTAGTTCTGTCTTTCTATTTCGAAGGCTACTTTCTTCTGAGGAACAGCCAGCGAGCGAATATACTGCGATTCTTCTCGCGCCTCCGCCCTTTTCCCGGTTCTTCTAGCGCGCTAAGTTACACTTCTGTGCGTTGCCTGGTCCATAGTGCTGCCCACCATTCTTGTGTGAGTTTTCTTCCACTTTCCCCCCCCCCTCGGCTGGTTCCCCCAGTCAGCGAAAGAGATGGCCGTAATATGTTTCGCTTTATTCTTTCTCCTCGGCCTGATCTTGTTCTTTGTGCGAGCATCTTCTGTTCCCTGTTGATTTCCTCCTGTTGTCGCCAATCGCTCTTTTCTGAGCCCACTGAATGTCGATGAAGGATTCTTTAAGAGGGTGCCTCTTTGTCCTCCTCTTCCGATTCCCCTTTTTTGCTTCTTCTGAGAGGCAAAATCCTTCGGCCCTTTTTTCTTATTTGGAGGACCTGGAATACCACCGTTCCAATGACACGACGCTCTCGACCTCACCCCCCCCTTCCTCCCCCCAAGACCTGATCCTCTCAGCATTGCGCCCTCCCTGCAGCCCCCAGCCTGTTCTGGTCGTTCTCAGGAATCATTTTGATGGTTGTGTCCGGACTGCTTGTCACCGGTCCCACGTCTTTCCCTTGCACATTCTGTTTCAGTCTTTCCTCCCTAGCCTGTCCTCCCCCCATGGTTTTGCTCTGCTGACTCTCAAATCTCAGCAACTCTCTAACCCTCTCCCCCTGTCCAACAGTCGCCTTCTTTCCGGTTCAAGGATTCTCCTTCCTTCGACGTTCCGTCCCCTCAAGTTTCGATGAAGACCTGGCGTTTGCGTGCGTGTTTTCTTGGTCGAGATCTTTCGGGGCCGGGGTAAATACCTGGTGCGTCCTACCTTGCCAGGACTTGACTCTTTTACGGTTGCTGCCGTCGTGAAATCTTCACTTCCCTGGATTCAGCCCGCCGACCGTTTGCCCCCCTCGACAGAAGCCCTCAGGAGGTGGCATGCGATTGCATTCTGCGGTTGTTTTTCTGTGAAAAAAACCGACGTCTTTGCGGTTCTTTTTGTCGCGCACTTCTTCTTCCCTTCCCTTTTTCCGACTTTTTCCCCCCCAAAAAGCCAATTACCGTACTCCCGCGCTGCTTTTATTCTCCTCTTCTCCGGTCCCCTGGGTTCCCCCATCCTCTTAGCTGGCTCCCCTTCCTTCATTTTTTTTTTAATCCTTGTTTCCTGCATTTCTTCCTCTCCGTTTGAGTTCCAACACTATCAAATCTGAGTCGGCCGATTTCCCCTGACCATTGGGTCGTTCCCTCTCTATAACTTGCTTCTGCCACTTCATGATTTTACACGTTCTTGCAGCCGGTTCCTCTTTGGAGCGATCCTCGCTGCCCGAACAACATCAATAGTCCAATTTCAGCCATCTCCTCGCGTTTGAAGGCTTGCAGAGGCAAGCTTGAAAGCACCACGCATCGCGCTCTTCACTCTCCTCTCTCCCTCATAGCCCAGAAAATATCCGTGAGATTCTTTCGGCCATTGAATGACTCTTAATGACCGGCCCCCTGTATAGAAAGACCATAGAGGAGTTTGTCCTCCCTTCTCTACTTAAAGAATTGTGGCGGTTGGTATCTGTTGTTTGATGAATGGTGTTTGATCAGTTCTTCCCCTAAGTATGGCTCTTTCTTCCCACCAAGTAGCCTTACCAGCCGTGGTACTTAGGTGCATATGAGTGTTTTTTTCTTATGATCCCTCCCCCCTTTCTCCTTATTCAGTTTTTGTTGTGATGCTCTCTTCTCCCCCGAAAGAAATCGTCAGCCTAAGTACCCACGGTCTTTAAGTCCTCTTTCTTCTTTCCGAATTCTTTTCCAGCCGCGCCCAACCCCATTCACCCCAACTAACCCCCTGCCACAAATTGCCTTCCCCCTGCTTCTCGTGACCCCAAGCCGCTCCGTTGCAGCACCGCGCCTCGTTCTCCTCTTCATTACTTGCGCCCAACTGAAGCGAAAGCTCTTTGGCTGATATCATCTTCTTTCTCCGGCTCGTCCCTGTCTCTTTTCTCCTGTTGTTTCCTCCTTTTTGCACTCCTTAATCTTGCGACTGACGCCCCACGAGGTGTCGATAGGTCCGGTCGATCGCTTGCCCTTCTGTTGGGAGTTTTCATCGAGACGCTCTCAATCAGCCCACCGCCATTTCTTAGCCCGTACTGGACTTTCTTCCCAGTGATAGGGTGCCGCACGCCTGCCTGGTTCTTCATGTCCCTCCCCTCTCTTAAGAGTGACGCTCCTATGATTACGCCCTCCTTTCCCTCATTCTTGATTGCCGAAAAAATGTCGCCGTTTTGCTAGAGTTTTTCTTTTCAATAGCGATTCTCCCATCCAAAAGACTCTTTTTCTATGTTGCCATTTATGTTACACTTATTATTGACCTTTTCCGAACGCCGGACAATTTCGCTCCTTTTTTTTCGACCAGACGCGTCACCATTAGTAGGGTTTTGACGTTCATCACGAAGATTCCTCTTTGAAGCTTGGAGATTCTTATTGAAAGGTTATTTCGTGTCTCCTACCCTTTACTGCGCTAGTTGATTCACTACTTCATCCCAACCAGTCACGCGCGTGTTTCAATTCTTACGTTTTGATTTCTCCAGGCCCCCGTCGCGCCCCCTCAAAATCCATAGAAAATGTTCCATTTTTTTGTTTTCTCCTTTCGAGGTGTTTTCTCCCTTCCCCAAATACGTGCCACTGGCAGACATATTTGTTTGATTATTTCTTTTCTCTGCCCGTTTTCTTTGATTTTCTAACTCCCTCTCTCCCACAAGAGAACAAGGGATTCAGTTCGGTCCCCCTCCCCTGCCACCCGTTTACTGCGCTTTTCGGAAGTCGTGACCACTCTTCCTTTATTTCTCCTTATCAATTACCTTTAGTTGAACTCACTCTCTTTTTGCTGCTTGTCTGGTAGAAAGGACGGCTCAGATAGGTTTTCTGAAGGGTTCAGATACACTTCGTTAGTGCTACTTTTTTTTTATTCCAACCTTCATCCCAAACGTTGAAGGTATTGATTTCTTTACGCTTCTGAAGCATGGCCTTCTCCAAGCTTCTCCCAGATGACCCGCTGCATTAGTCTTTTTCAGCCCATGGCCTCCCCTCTGTATTCCCAAACCTAATGAAAGTAAAGGCCCCCAGTCATAGATCATGCCAAAACTACCCATTCCCCAACCCAGACGGTTCCTTCCCCCAAGAGCCCAAATATTAAGTAAATACTTCGACTTGCTTCCCTATCCCTTTTGTTTGATTCTGATTTTCATACGCTATTATCCATCCCACCCAGGATTTTGGGAGAAGCAAAGTCGACACCTTTCACCCCGAAATGTAGTTTCAGCTCCCTCTACCCTCCGTCTTTTCGCGCAGCTCAATCCTATTTTCAATCTTCGTCTGCGAGATGCCCAGGACCGTCCCCCTCCTCCGCGGGACTATCTCCTGCTCCTGCCCCTCTCCCCCCGATTTCTGTGGCTAGTGGTTTCTCCATACTCCTCCACCCCCCTGTGACAATCTATGTTAGGCAATATGAGCTCGTCCCCTTGTCAAAAACCGGCATCCGGCATTATTCTCTTTTGAAGCCTCTTCAGAATCGCATTCCCCAATATTCCCGACTCTCAGCTCTCCCCTCCAGTGACGTCCTCCCAATTTGCAGCCGACTCTCTCCCGTTCGTCGATCCAGGCCTACGTAGGTTTCTCCAGTAGGCGCTACCTGAGCGATAGAGTTGTCTCCCTCTCGCCTTGACTGAGTATATACGCGCATTATGGTGCCGTCCTCCCGAGGTTCCTAGAAAGGCGTCGTCTCCTCTTTTCTCATGAGAGCCCCGCCTGCGGGCGGGGTTAATTCTATCCCTCCCTTCTACCTCGTCACAACTGAAAGTTCCAAGGTTTACCTCCCGCCAAGACGATAGAGCACAAGAGGCCCCGGCACCAATATTTCCCCTCTGTGATCCCCAGATCCCCTTCAATCCGATGTCCTTCAACCTTACTCACCCCCCCCCAACCGCGAACTGATCCAAGTCTCCTTGTTCTTTCCTCTGTCCGCCTCCTCCTAAAGTCTGGAGACAAGACGTAATCAATAATGCCGTAGATTCCTCTGAAAGGACCCTCAGATGATGTTCTCCCCGTGATTTTTTCGTCTGCTTACGGTTTGTTTGCCTCTGAGAGAATGGGATCTTCCAAGTCTTAACTGATATCCGTTGGATTTTCTAAGTCGGTATTTCCTCTTTCAGCTTTCCCGACTTTTTTCCTCTAGAATGAGAGAAGTCCAAGACGGTCTACCTTTTTCTACCCGCTTTCGTTGATCTAATGACGGAATTGCGTTAGTCTACTTTTGCACTGTGACCAGATAGTCCTCAAAATGTCACTATCAGGGTCCATCTTCCTTCTCCCCTGAGCGGTTTCCTATATATGCCTTACCCGTGAGAGCGGTTTCATTACCTTTTCTGCGACCAAGATGTGTAAATCTTCTCTGTCATTTCTCCTCGTGCTCTTCTCTCCTTGAAAAGTTCCTCGGTGCAATTCTTCACCTAGTACTTACCAGACCTCTCTATGGAGAATTGCTTCCTCCCCTAGACATTTCTAAGTCGGTTCTCGGCCTCACTTTTCTGTTTCTTCACTTACCTTGACGCTTTTCCGTCGTCACGCTGTTCCAAACGTAACTGCCGATTTCGCTCCGGAGGGGCCGCTAAAAGCAAGATAGTAGGCTACTGATGTATCAAGTTCTCCTAACCTCCTGGTTGTACCTTCCGTTCAAATTTAAGGCTCCCCCCTCGAGAAATTGAACTCTTCTGATATCGGTCCTTAGGTGAATTCGACAAATCCCACCCTCCCCCAGATAAATTTATTTTTGGTTCGTCCCCCCCCCTTATTTTAAGCGCCACGCCGGTGCCTATGGA
>Ga0179591_1224771_pt1 | contig 10041 bp, 11 predicted proteins | sample CZOMad2_1_08_16f_FD_182891 | JGI IMG/M metagenome (GOLD analysis project Ga0179591, IMG submission 182891) | Vadose zone soil fungal communities from Angelo Coast Range Reserve, California, USA - CZOMad2_1_08_16fungal (PacBio error correction) | ecosystem: Environmental > Terrestrial > Soil >... | reverse complement strand
TCTCTTTTTCTCCCTTTTTCCCCTTCAGTTTGAAGTCTTCGGACGCGATTCCCGTAAGCACTGGTTAACTCTGATTTGCTTTTATAAATTCCTTCCTGGTGCCTGTCATGACTTCCCCCACCACTTGGTGACCCCTTTTTAGGCCAGACGCTCCCCTCCAGGTCAAGGTTTTGATTTCAATGGGTTCTAACGCCATATCTTTGTCCCATAGTCTTTGGCGTAGACCTTTCCTCCCTCCCTCCAATCATGAGAGTTTCTTGCACAATGAAGGACCTCTTTTGATTTCCAGAGATTTTTCCATTCCTGACGACTTTTTTTTCACCAGGTTTGTTAGGTGCAGGACCTCACTGATAGGTTTATCCTACCGGTGTATTTACCCAGCTATTTCCCTCACCGGAACCTTTCACGATCTAAGACATATTCCCGTTTTCATGGGTATTCCCTAACGAATTTGTTAGCTCGGTTGTTGGGTCCTCTAGTCTCCCTGTTTCTTCTCACCAGTTCCATGATCCAGATGAATCTTTTTTATTGTTAGCCCCATGATGTGCCCCCTCTTCAGAGTTTCACTTACATCGGCTGACGATATTGTCTGCTAGTCTCCCTTCCTTGAATGGTGGTTAGACTCCTCAGTAACCCAATTCCTACCTTAACGTTCCGTAGAATGGACGTCGTCGCCCCCTTTTTTAGTCCCCCCTCTCCCACATGAACAATGGAGGACGCTTTACCTCCCCCCTTTTCCCGTTTCTCGATCCTCCCTTCCTGAAGGGTGTTGGTAAAGTACATTTGCCGTTGTAAATTGCCGGCCATGTCCACTTATCCTGTTTGTACTAAATTCATTTTGACCTTCCCCATCAGAATTGTCCATTCGTGAGGGCCGCCCGTGCGGGTTTTATAAGTTTTCCTCTCCTCTGACCCTTCCCCCCCGTACTTGGTTCTTAGGCGTCTTCCTCGAGCCCGTAGGCACCCTAACCCCCTCTTTATGGGTCAGGGCCAGGGAAGCTTTAAAGCCGCTTTTTAGAAAGTTTTATAATTTTTTCAATACCCATTTCCCGAGAACACCTTCTCGCATTTCGGGAACAGACTTCGCGTATCTTCCCTGTTTTTCCCTTTCTTCTTTCAGGCGCCTGATTGATCCCCTCTCTACTCCCCCCTCAAGGTGTCTTGATTGACCCCATTCCCTTCCCCCCTTGCTAACCCCCCACACGGTAAGGCTTCAGTTTCATACTTAAACCGCCTCTACCAGTTCCACCTCCCCAAGTTCTTCCCTGCCCAATACCTCTATTAGAGACCTGAACCCTCCCCTCCTCCTCCCCCCCTAGAGTCTCCTTTTCTTCGATCAGACCTTGGATACCTTACAACTGTTGTAGACCCCATTCCTAGCAATAGTTACTTTCACGCTTCACCCCCCCAGCCCCTGGTCTCCTCTTCTTTCCCTTCTATTTTAACCCTCGATCGCGACCTGGGTTTTCCCGCGAGTTCTCTGGGTTTTTCTAAAACCCCCCCCTTTCATCCTCTTTTTTGTTCCTGCTCACGCGTCGGTCCCCCCACCAGGTTCGGGTTTTTACTTTAGGCACACGCCTTCCTTTTGGTTACCCTTTTTTCCTCTTCACTTTTGATAGTACGTTCGTCGTTAGACCTCGGGACGTCCCGACGTGCATCCTATCATTTCCCTGCGTCACTTTCATTTCTGTTTTCCCTTTGCTCAAACCTTCACTCTTGGCCTCAAATTAACTTCTCCTGCTAGTCGATAGCTTTGTGTTTAGGTTGAATCGGAGTCCAGCCGGGCCCCTAATTTTCCCTTTTCTCTCCTCCCTCAATTCTTAACTGGTCACTGGAATCGGTTCCCCTCCCTTCTAACCATACTTGGCCCGTGGCTAGTTCAGCACTAGTCAAGCCCCCTCCCCCTCCCTTTTACTCCTGAGGAGGGAACCCCTCCTAGTACCCTTCCCCCCCACATGCCTTTTTTTGGCAGCGCAAGTACACGCTGTATTCGGTCCCCCTTCCCTCCTTTATCCCCCATCTCCACAGTAACTTGAATAACTCCTTTCCCTCCCTGTATCTTTCTCTTCTTCTTTTCGTTTCTTTAGAACCTTCCCCTGCCTCGCCTTCTATCGAAGATGATACTCGTAAGGCCAGGGCCCCTTTGTAGCTTCCCCCTTTCTTCAATTTTCCCGCAACCTTTCCTGTTTCGTGATCGTAATCAGCTTTGATCCAAACCCGCCCCATTTGATGGTCCAGGGTTGATGGTCCCCGATCCTTTTCCGTGGGCCCCCTCCTTTTCAAGTCCTTCCACCACCACATGGCCACCCCTTAGGTTTTCTGATCTTTTCAAAGAACTCCTTTCTTGCTACTTCGGCATTCTTAGTATTACTTGATCTCTGCTCAAAGACGGAGCGGCCTTGATCGTGATCTCTTCTACCATACTCCGTTTTTTTCGACTATCCCCCTACGGCTAACTCTTGATCCCCCTTTTGTTTCTGCAGAGGATTCTGCTTTTTTTCCGTCCAAGACATCTCCTCCTTTCCCCTTACCTGCTTTTTGTCGAGGATAAGCCCAGCTTTACCCTGGTTGGTCCAGGCCCTGGACATTCCAGGGAACCCCTTTTTTATCGTTTTTTTTCCCTCCTTATGTCCAGATAACAATTGGGAACAGCAAAATGGGGCCCTCTGGTTTTTTTCCCCCTTACTCTACCCTCGCCCTAACATTAACTTTGCGTTTTAGCCGTGCACGCGCCAAGCAAATGGCCTGCTGTCCGAGCAAATTCCCTCTCTTCGCTCAGTGAAGTTTTCTTTGTCTAAGAAATCTCCCGTCAACATTCTTTCCCTACACCTGATAAGTCGTGCCTCCTCTGTCTTGTAAGCTTCTAACTTTCTACCTTAGGGCTAGATTGATGGTATGTGTCCAGTCCCCTCTCTGTACCGGTATTTTCCCTTAGCTAGAAGGGTCCCCTTCGCGGAGTAAACTATAGTCCCGCTTTCCGAGGCAGTGACGTCCTTTCCCTTCGGACTATGTTTTATTCTTTCTTTCGGCTTCGTTAACCGTGATATGTTCGCGTCTCGAATGTATCCCTTTTTTTCCTGGGACCCTCCCGAACTCTGCCCTAAAAACACCCTCCTCCTCTTTTCCTCCCCGTCTTGTCATACTTCACTTTTCTTCCCAATAGTGGGCTTTTCGCCGCTTGACGCTCTTTCCAGTTCAACAGATTAAAGAGGTGATGCTTCCCGTTCTGTTTTCCCTTCTCGAACCTCCCCCCTTCTCCTTCCCGATCCTAATTCAACGAGTTCGCTGACCTTTCACACGATGCTGATGGTGCATAACCCGCCCTTTTGTTTGCGAGTTTTTTCTTTACCTCTTCTTCCCGGAGACCAGGTTTTCTTGCATCCCGCGAGATACTGCCTCCTTCCACCCCCCCCCCACAAATGGAAAACAGACAAAAACCGCCCCAGACAAATAACCCCCCCCCCCAGAAACCCCCCCCAACCCAAAAACACCCCCCCAAAAAACCCAACGCAGCCACAAAAAACCCCCCCACCCCCCCCCCCCCCGTAAACCCCCCACCCCCCCTCAACAGACTCCAAACCCCACCACAAACCCACAACCCCCACACAACAACCCCCCCCCACCCCACACCCCCCCAAAACCAACCCACCAACACCCCCCCACCACCCCCCCCCCCCCCCCCACCCACAAACACACACCCCCCACCCCCCCACCCCCCCCCCCCCCCCACCCCACCCCCCCCCCCACAAACACAAAAACCCCAAACCCCCCCCCCCCCCCACCCCCCCCCACCACCCAACCGATGACCACCAGGTCTCAGGTTAGTTTTTTTGCCTCGTTTATTCCTTCCCTCCCTTCTTCCTTCGTGTTCTCCGGTCTAGAATTTCTTGAGGGATGGCTTTTTCGTCAATAACCTTGGGAGGTCTCTCGGACAGGTGTTTTTTTCATTCATCCGCTCTCAGGCAGGTTCTTAGTTTCTTCTAATCGGAGCCCAGAAGTCACCCCTTGATTGTGGACCCTTTGTTCCCAGATAATCTTGCTAAGACGTCCTAGTCCAGAAGGAAAATGTTTTTTTTTATAATGTGACAGGTCCCCTTTTTCCCCCGTCCTTTTCTTGGGTAGAGCATAATGCCTACCTTCTCCTGGAACTTTTCCCTTCTCATGCGAGCCGGTGGTTTGATCTGATACTGTGAATCTTCCCCTTCTCAGGTAGACTTTCGCAGTTTGAGGTCGTAAGCCCCTTTTCTGTGTTTTTCCCTAGGACCCGTCTAGTTTAAATGGGCCCCTGTGACGCCAGTCGTCAAGTACCTCGAATGCCTCCCTTGGACTTTCTTTTTTTCTGCGAGTGATAGGTATTATTATGCCTCGCGGCCCCACCGGAAATGTGAACTTTAAACTGAGACGGTGCCAATGCTTTTTTTCCCTTCCAACCACGTTCTCCGTCCGGTCCTAGATCAAGAACGGCATTCCCCAATTGACTGATAGTAGTCCGGAGGACCCGGCTACCCTTTCACTTGACGTAGTTTGAAGACTGTCCCCGCATGGTTGCATAGTGAGTCCAGACCTTAGCTTTTTCCGGAGGGCCCCACCTGCCATTCCTTCTCCCCCTCGTAAGTTTCGCTACGGCTAACCCCCCCCCCCCCCAGTTCCCTTACCCCTTTAGACCGTTTCCCCTTTCCATATCGTAGATGAAAGATGTATTGTCTCAATTTTGAAGTTTCTCCCTTTTCTTCCTCCCCCGCTTGACTCTCTCCTTAGCTTCTGAACAGTTAGGACTCCCCCTTTATCCCCCATCCAAGAACAACGAGCTTACCTTTCCTTGATGGACCAGGCCCGCCCGGGATTCATAATTTCCCTATTTCTTGATTTTCCAATCCGCCTGGGACATAAACGGTTTCGCTCTCACAGCCCCCTTTCCTTCTAACCATTCCTCCCCATGCACTGCCCGTATGGAACATGGGCGAAACACCTGATGACCCCTGCTTTCCTAAACAGATCAATTGAGCGTAGCCTTTATACTTGAACGTATTTTTCCTCTTCCTATGGACGGTAAGAGCAGGCACATACCCAGACCCGGCCCTTGTTCTACTATCCATAGTTCTCCCCCCTTGTCCCTCTTGGTAGATTACTTTTACCTTCCCTCTTCATTACTTTTTTTTTTCATACTTCCAAGGCTGACCCGACCGTCCCACGAGTCCCCTTAACCCCCCCTAACCTTGGAACCTTATAAGTCTATATTCTTTTTTCCCCCCCCCTTGTGTGCTCCAGAGCTTTCCCTTCACTTTTCCAATTATGTTTGGATTTATTTAGTGACGAGATAAGTAAAATTGAAAGCTATCTGCGAAATACATGTCTAATTGCCTTTTACTTTAGTTATGAACCCCACACCTCCCGGTAGACAGTTTCTTTTTGTTTTCCTCTCCGCATAGAAAAGGTGTTGATGGCATGATCGTATACCGCCCCTTCAGCGGAATCGCTTTTCGTAGATTTTCAGCTATGATTTCACGCGCCAGTTGATGCGTTTCGCTTTCTTGGAACCTTTGACGTCCTGTGGTTCCCAAGTCGTTGTTTTGCTAATTTTTTTTTTTCCTTCCCCCATCTTGTATTTTTACCGTTTTTTTCCCAGGCGCGGATGACCGCAGAACTTTCGCCCCCTGTTATCCACTTGACTGTTTTTTTTAGGTTTCCTTGCATCATATCCAGACGTTTTGGTTTAGCTCTGTGGGGATTTTCCCCCCCTTTTTCATCATCGCGTTTTTCTCAGCTCTTCCGTCGAACAATTTCCTGCCCAACGCTTCCCCCCTCCTTCTGATGGAAGATTCTTCATTGCCTTGAGGATAAACGTCACTTCTGTTGTTGACCCGGCGTTTTTTTATTTCAAGTACTAGTAAAGGCCGTAGAACTTGTTCCCTTGCTTCTCCCGGTCTCCCCTCCATGACCACTCCTGGCCCGCTTAAATCCGTAATTTTTTTACATTTACTGGCGTCCTCAGAAAGGGACATTTCTGGTTAATTAACTTGGTCTTAGGTGTGATCCCCAGTTAATTCTCCGCGTTCGTTATCCCTTTTTCTCACGAATTTCCCCTGATGCCTTATTTAGTCAATCCAATGTCGTTAAAGGCTTGATCCTCCGCCCGTCTATTCTGAAGGAGGAGTCTTAAACCCCGTCCCTTTTGCAATCTTCCCCCTTCGCGTAACGTTGGCAAATTACTTTTGTTTTCCCTGCCACCTCCCTCCCAGCTTAAAAGAAGTCCCTGGAGCCATCCCCAGTTCATAATTTCCTCTCACCGGAATTGATCGATTGACTGGTAGAGTCAGTTATTACCGTTCCCTTTCCGCCTCATAGGATTGCCCCGAGAGATAGGAACCCCCCAACTTGCCCCCGTTTTCTCCCCTTAAGGACATACCAAAATTGCAGGGCTCTTTCTTCCTAGTGCCCTCCCCCTAAAAAGTTGATCCACCCCCCTTCAACACAGTCCTTTTTGATCCGCTTAGAGTCCCCCTCAACGTATCATGCTCTTTCTTACTTGATTCGGTCGAACTGAGGAGTTTTGACCCTAAAGGTGAGTCCTCCCTCCCTCCCCGCAAATTGTTCTGTATCTCACCAAGCGGAGTTTGCCTCGAGTACCTCCTTTTCAAGTCTGTCCCTTTTTTTGTTTCATCCGGTCTCTCAGAGCTAGAGGTCGTCTCCCCCTGCACCACCCCCCTTCTCCCCTCTCCGAGTCGGAGAAGTTCTGTCACCCCCAGGTTTGGTATGGCCCCTGCCGATCCTTTTCGTGTCCCCTTTTTGACCTCTTTTTTACTGTACCGGTCGTAGACTTTTCCCGACTTCCAGATTCCTGATTCACCTCGGTTAATCTGGTTCTTCCCTTTCCAGTGACTACAACCGTTTAGCTTTTCCCCTTCCAAACTGATCTCATTCCTAGTGGAGTTTTGTAGGGGGAACTAGCTGTTCCTTCCCCAGACTTTCCCCCCTCTCCCTTTGACTGTGAGCCCGGACTGCTCCGTGAACTTGTTTTGAAGCACCTCTTAGCCACCAGATCAAGAACTTTCCCTGAAGAGAAAGTCTCATGTACCTGATCAGCTCAGTTTTACTATGCTTTCTGGGCCCCCCCCCTTCCTCACTCCGACTAAATGCCGAGTGGTGCCTATTCCAGTCCAACCCCCCCTCCATTCCAGGTAACCCCCCCCCCCTTCCTTCAACCTACTTCCCCTCCCCCATTCCCCAAGGACCTTACCATCCATCTTGGTTCCCAAGCGTGCGCGTAGATGATGTGAAGATCAGTGAGTATACCACGTAGAAGTCCTTATCCTCTCCTCTGTTTCCCCCTATCTATACCTCATACCAAGGCAGGACTGGTAGAGCTCGGTTAGGATAACTGTTTTCCTCCATTAAGGTAGGGCTAATAGCGGGTTGGTTCAAAGATTGCAATTTGCTGGTTTTTGAAGCTTGTATCTTCCCCCCTCCCCGGTAAACCTCTCTGACGGTGCCCTCCCTTGCCATTCGTCATTCCTTTAACCCCACATTCCCTCCTGCTATTCTGATTTTATCTCTTTGCCAAGACGAGAAGTTCCGATGTCGGCTCCCCTTACCAACTCTCCTCTCCCCCCCCCCCTCCCTTCTCGTCAAGGAATTTCCTTGATAGGGATTTTTTTTTTCCCCTCTTACCCCCTCTCCTTTTGTGTTTAGTTTATCCCGGCTAACTCGGAGAGAATTTCCTTGAGAAGCCTTTTCTTCAGTTTACTTCCTTTTCAAGACATGAACGCCCCTTCCCCCCCCGGATTTTTCCCCCCTATTATCGCCAACAGAGAAGTCTTTCCATGGGTTTTCGGAATGTCACTAATTTTTTTCTTTCACCTTGATAGTATTATGACGCTCTCATCTTCATCTTCATGTTCCCAAAACTGGAGCCGGGTTTTGACCAGCTTCTCGTTCGCTCTCCCCTTCAATCCTTGGGCCGTAAAATTCCCCTACTTACGCCTCGTCGGGCACCATGTACTGGCTTCCTCTCCCCGGTAAACTCGTCTCTCTCCGTGCCAGGTCTGCTTGAGACTCACGATAGGAAATAATCATACGCTTTAACGCGGTCTGATGGCGGTTTCCTTTAGATGGATCCAATCGTGCAGGAGACTGGAGTTCGGCCTCTCTTTTCTACTGGACCCCCTTCCCCCACCTGATCTTATGGAGTGTTGATATAAGGGTTCCATCCCTCCTCGTCACATCTATCTCCGAGCCCGATTCGATTAGGAATGTACATTTCTCTTGTTTTTCACTCTTTTAGTCGGCTTCAAGTTCGCTAATGTAGCTCGCGTACTATCTATTTGTTTCGTACGACCCTCCAGACCGTCTTCCCCTCCCCCCACACCACCCCCCCAATAATCCTCGACTTCCCTTTCTTTCTGTGACTGTTTCCATTTTTCCTTGTGCAGATTGTTTTAGACTTCCCGTGCAAAGTTTTTGCGAAGTCGGTTACGTTCTTCCGTCCCAATTATCCGAAAGGTCCCCCTCCTTCCAACCCTCTTTCCCTTGACTTCCAGATGCTGACGTGTTTAAAGTAACTCACCTTTTGTTTTTTTACCTACTCTTTTCCTCTCCTGAAATCAGCCCGGATCTCAACGGGTGGTGATGCCTACTCCGATATCTGCGCGGCCCCCGGCGACCCACGGGGGCTTTCCACTTCTCTATTTTCTAGAGGTCATCAGCTTCCTCCTTTTTTTGTTCCGGCCCCCCTAACTCGTTAGTGATGTACTCAATGGGATTTTAACGATACAGTTCTATCCTCTTGCGTTAGCTTATCTCCTCCTCTGAGTTTAGTGTCTCACTACCTGAGGATGAGAATCACTTTTTTTTTTTCTATACCTTGTCCTTCGTATACGGATATACGTGAAGCACGGATCTTTGTGCAGTGTATTTTGGGTGACCCTACCCCCTTCGGGGGCTTTCCGAAAGAAGGGCCACATGCTTTCCAGCCCGTCACTTTTCCTTTTATAAGTCCCTGGTTCAGCGCAGAGGATCTTGGATTTGCCTGCTCCCCCTTTTCTACGGCTGATGAGGAAGAGTTGCTTTGTCTTTTCCCGACTTCGCGAGTACAGCCGGCTCCCTTACGCCGCCCACTCCCTCCATCCCCCCCTGGTCATTGGGTGAGAGATCATCCCTGATGTATTTTCCCTCCGAAGGTCTTCAAGCCTTTCGAAAGTTTTTTTACGATGGAGTTTTCAAGGTGGTCGCCCGGCTACGGTGTTAGATTCCTGTTGACTCCCTTCCTGTCCCCTTTCCCGTTGAACTTTGAGTTTCCCCCCCTTCTGACCCCATGATCCCCTCCCTTAACGGACCGAAAGCGAGACCTCATTAGTTCCTTTTTACTATTAGAAAGGTTCTCCTCCCTCCATGGACACACCGTTCTACTTGAATGACGAAGGGCGATCGGCAAACTTTCATTTCTTTCTGACCTCAACAGTTCCTCACTTCTCCTTCCAGATGGATGTCTCCTACCAGTTCCCAGACGAAATTTTTATGAATCCAGCGGACCTTCTATCCTGTCTCTTGAGCCAAAGGATACCCGACGATGATGAAAAATTCCCAGTCCAACAAGAGCTTACAACGTCTTTCTTTTTTGCTCCCAGGCCCCCCTTCCCTCGGTTGACTTGTCTCCCCCTGTGTCCCCTGTCCGGTTGTAATAAGATGAACGAGTACCCTCTTCTACACTAATCATGTCCTCTAACCAAGAGAACATTGAACCCATGCCTTTTTGCTGTCCCCCTCTAGCAATCCCCAGCCTCCCAGTTAACGTTCTCCCCTCTTTTTAAGCTGACGCGTCTTTCCTTCTACTACACTGTAGCTAAGCTCTTAGATCTGGCATAACTAGTACCCAGGAAAGTGCCTCTCTATTTCTCCCCCGTATCCCATCTTGTCTTTCCCATTTCATGTCAATCCCTTCCATTCCATTATAGTTCTCGTTCAAGGCTGAATGAATACTCAACTGTCCCCTATAAACCCTTTCCAACTTTGAATTTTCCCCCTTGTCCATCCTTCTTCTTTTTT
>Ga0179591_1363122_pt1 | contig 10042 bp, 11 predicted proteins | sample CZOMad2_1_08_16f_FD_182891 | JGI IMG/M metagenome (GOLD analysis project Ga0179591, IMG submission 182891) | Vadose zone soil fungal communities from Angelo Coast Range Reserve, California, USA - CZOMad2_1_08_16fungal (PacBio error correction) | ecosystem: Environmental > Terrestrial > Soil >... | reverse complement strand
GTACGATTCGGTCCAGCGGACTTTAATCTGTCCTTTTGGACACCCCTTTTTCGCCAATCTGGTTCTGAGCTGTGAGCAAGCCAGGTGTTTTGCCCCCAGCCACCCGGTCTCTTTTCCCCAAGGACCGGTTTTACTTCTTCCCAAGATCTGCCGATGCTCCCCTACGTTCCTTCTTGGGCAACGCGCCTGAGTGTCGCCGGTGAATCGTTTTTTGGTTTTATGGTTCAGCGTACGGACGTTTCTGCGGACAGCGGACGACTTTCTCCGCCTTTTTACTTTTTTTCGTGACAACCGCCACGGCGGCAAGAATGCTCTTTCCCTTTATCACGCCCTGTTGTTCTAACTCCGCCTGCCCTTGAGAACGGAGTTAATAGTGCTTTGTCTCCTCCTCTGGACTCCCTCTTTATAGCCCTGGACCTCCCATCTTTGTGATGCGGCTAGACTGTGGGTGTTCAACTCTCTGCATTTGTTGGCCGAACGTTCAGCGGCGGCCCCTTTTCTCCCGTCACCTTTTGGTATTCATATACCTCGTTTTTTTTTTTTTGAGAGCGATGGAAGAACAGGACCACCCGGGGGTTGGTTTTGTCCCCGGCGGTCTGAACCTTGCGAGTCAGGCCGACACTCTGTGATGTGTCTGCGACTTCTTCCCCCTCGATCCCTGACGGAGTTCGATCCAGGTTTTTAGCCTATGCTTTTTCTTGCGCCAAATACCACCCCTTCGTTCTCGCTAGCGAACACGTCTGATGGTGAAACTGGGAAGTGGCCTGCCTTTACCATTCCACAACCCCTTTTTTCTCTTAAAAGAGGTCGCTTTCTTACTAAGTAAGCGTTTTCCACGCCCAAGATTTCAAGGCACGTGGGAGTTTTTGTTTCCCCCCTCCTTGCCTGAGAAGACTCCGCGCTTTTTCCCAATTCATGACGCTCTTGTTGTTCACAGTAACCTAGAATTGTGTCCCGCCCCTGTGTTTGCTCGCCACGCTCATGCCCCCTGCTTGTGTCCCTTTTCTAATTATCTTCCCTGGTCCGCTGCCTTGCGGCACGCTTTTCCGGCGCGCCTCTTCGCTCTTCCTCACTCTGTGATATCGTTGATAGCCGCGTCCAGGCCGCTCCGGTCCCTTTTCCTAATTTTCTTTCGTGCTTTGTCCCCCAGCCCGGCCCTTGATTTGTCGCCGTTCCCTAATGGATGGTGTTAGTAACTTTTCCGTTCCATATTCCAAGGCTGGACAGCGGACCGCGTATCGTTCCTCCTTCGGTTCAGCCAGATCGGCGCGCCCTTCCAGGCATGTTTGAGGACAGTTGCTCCGCCCCTGTCCCCCGTCATATCCCGCGTGACCCTGGTTCGTCCTTTGTTCCGGCTTCTGCCCAACCACCGCCCAGGGCGCCCCCTTCCTCCCTTTACAGCTGCCATATCCGCACGGACTGTCACTGGAGGCCTGGTGCATACGCTATGGACGTCCGGACCCTCATGCCCCTCAAGTTTTTTTTTTCTCGTCGCCTGCAGCCTGGGCGGCGTCTCTTTTTTCCTAGATTTGCCTCCAAATTTCGATTACGGAATGTTCCTCCGGACACTTTCTTTTTCCTCGCCGCTTAGATCATGATTGATTCTTCCCGCCCATGCCTTTTTCCCCCTCCCCCCAACACGAGATTGATCACGTTTCCATGCTCTTTGATTTTCGAAATGTCTGGTCTGTTCCAGTCCTCTCCCCTAAACACTGGCGCGAACTTCGTGCCATAGGCCTTTTTGCCCCGACCCCTTGTCTTGAAGTCGCCCCAATATGCCCGCGCCCTAGAAATCCTTCGGAGGTTGCTTCCTCTCCTGGCTGCCCCCCTCCCTCATTACAGAGCCCGGCTCCTTTTTCGTCTCCCACGGGGCGCCCTCTTCTCCGTTCGGGCCAAGCCTTCCCTTGCAAGTGCTTTGTTCCACGACCACAATTGAACGGTAACGGTGCTGGGCCCCCCCTCAGATGCGACGTTTTCCCCCTTCGTTTTCGTCCGGCGCCTCCCCCCCTAATCCGGGCCTCTCATTCAGGCCCCGTCAATAGGATCTCCTGCCCTCCGCGTCCCCTCCAAATTTCTCGAAATCATCTGCGGCGGACGCACCCAACGCCGTTTAGAAGTTTTTTCTAACGCCGTCCTCCATTCTCCAATCGGTCGACGTTTTCCGCAATGTCTTTGAAACCGAGGATGATTTTCTTCCTTCCCCTTTTCCTCCGTTTTCCTAAGACTGCCTCCGCTTGAGGGAACGACGAGCGCTTCCTGGTACATTCGGCTTCGCCCAGCTGTCTGCATGAAACCCGTTTTTACGCTTGCAACAGCCCTCCCCCATTTGCCCCCGTAGTAAGCGAACGGTTTCCCCAATACGAATACCCAAGTGGTCCTATCCCGAGCCCCCGGCAGCTGAATGACCGCGTGATGATACCCTTTCCTCCCCCCTTTTAGAGAACGTTCAATAGCCTGCTGTGCGGGTTTCAAGGGTGAACTAGATCTTGCACATTCCCCCTCTGCGTCGGGCTCAGATTGGCCCCCGGTCCTAGGACTCCGTTTGATTTCGCATAGACATCGGGTCCGTCGCCTCTCCCCAACAGCTCCTGCATCTCATCGTGCAGCCGCTTTAAAATATTAACGCTCTATTGCCCCCCCGTTTTTTCAACGCATAAGCCGACGCGATTGACTGACCTTTGCCGGTAGACTTCGATCCATGCTCCCTCTTTTGTTCTCCTAGGAAAGAATTTTCCGTCACCTGCCCTCAGGCTGGATCCGCTTCCAGGCTATTTAGTAAAGCTGAGGATGCCGTCTGACCATTCGCGGCGTCGCCCTCTAGCCGGGGTTCCGCCCAGGACTCTTTGTTGCCACATTTGCTCTCCGACGTTCGGGGACTCCTCTGGTCCCCTTCCTTCCCCCACAATGCCCTTGCATGTTCATGAGAGCTTTTTTGCACTCCTCCTATCTCCGTTTTGAGTTTACCGATGGCGCCCCTCGCATGGGCACACTTTCGACCCCCTGTTACATAGTTATCCTAATGGTCCTCGGGCCTGGTGGGGCGGGGGGGTGCCCGCGTTTGACCACCCAAAAACGAAAAAACACACCCCAACCAGCCCCAACACCACCACCCAACCGACCCACCCAAAGAAACCTCCCCCACGTCCCCCCCCCCACAACAAAAAACCAGCCCCAAAAAACCCCAACCCCCCCCCATAAACACCACCCCAATGTCCGGGCCTTGGAGTGATTGTGGACCCAGAGGTCCCGGTTCTCCCCCCCTTAGAACGTTCCTCGACTTACTGTCCCGGCCGCAGCAGTGGGCCTATGACTTCTTGCTTTCTTCTCGCTTCCTGAAATCTGGCCGCGAAATCACGGAACCTGTTGGCGTACCACCAGTTTTCCTTATGTTTCGTGCCGATATTTGGCCTTCTCCTCCCGTTTTGTGAGAGAGATGGATTGCGCCTGAATTCGACCCCCTTTTTTTGATCGCCAACTCAGATTCTCGGGCATATCGATTTCGAAAGACTCCCCCCCCTCCCCTTTTTCTTCCATAGCTTCTCTGCGATTTTCCTTGCGGTCAGCGTCTTTTATGACTGGTGTTCTTTTCGTCTTTCATCTGGGTCTCCTCTTCCTGTTCTTTTGACCCGGGGCTAGGCGGCGACAACCCCCCAAACCTGGAAACGCGACTCACTTCTTCTCCCCTTCTGGTCCCTCTCAATGTGCCCATGTTCTGGTTTTTTTTTTCCATCGGTCACTCCTTTAAAGATGTCTTGAGGTCTCTAAGCGCAAAGTGTCACCCTTTTTTTGATCTTTCCCGCGGACTCAAGTTAAGTCCCTTTTTTGACATTAGTACGTCCGATACTGCAGTCTCCCACTGCATACTTTGTCTTTTCTTGAGAACTCCCGGCCTATCGCGATACGGCGCTTTTCTTTTCTAATTCACTGTATAGCTTGACCGGCATCGGATCCCGATCCGCCGGATTACTGATTGAGTGAGATGGCGCGACGGGTGAACCGATTTGTTCGACTTTCCCCCCTACCAGCACGTTCTTGACCTTCCCCTTTTTGGTCTTTCTCGCGTAGGTTGCTTTTTTTGGGCCGATTGGCAGCTGCCGCGGGTCTAACTCTGTTCTACGAGTCATTATGACGGTTTTTTGTTTCTACGGTTCGCTTCTTGGTGCGAAAGCAAACTGCGACGAACCCTCCCTTTCCGGGCTGACGCGTTGTGTGGCGGCCCGCTCCCCTCCCTCTTCCAGTTTCTCTGCGAGATCGTGCCCTTGGTACCCTCCCCCCGCCTAATGACCTGTGGCGAACTTTTCTCATGACACTTTCCGGCAGTTTTCCTTTCAAGGGTTCTACGCTGGTTGCCCAGAGACCTTTTCCCCCCAGTTTTTTTATGAGTATTTGTAACTTATCCTACGCCTCTTTTTTATTTGCCCACTGGAATTCGAAGCTTGATCTGCGTTTCATGCCAGGTTCCCCTACGGTCTTTCATACTCCCGAGGTTTTTGCAGGAGAGTCTTTTTTTCCTTCTGCCATAGTCTGCGCGGTCACGGTGTTTGTTTTTGTTGGACTTACCTTACGGTTGCATTGCAACTTCATCTTTTCGCCTGGATTCTTTGTCTTCCCCTCGTCAGCTTTGTCGGGTTTTTCGGCCCGGGCTCGAAACGGCGTTTACGTGTCTGCTCTCATTCGTGGTCTACTCGTATGGCCGATACAATTTTTTGTTGCAGGGGAGTCTTGATTTCATTAGGGTGTGCTTTTTTCGTTCCGTTCTCCTGAGGGGGCCCGATCCCTGGCTTCTCGTTCTTGCTGCCCCGCTTACCTAACGAGTTACAGATGGTTTTTTTTTTGTATTCCCGTGCCTCGCGTGTTGCGGATTGGGTAGCGGCATTTTTTCCTTATCTATTGGCTTTTAGACGAGGGTGGGTGGTCGTTCATCGTGTTGCAGTTTTTCTCTTATTTTTCTCGCGCTTTTCTAGCTTACCGGGTCGCTGTGCATGCACGCGCGCGACCTTTCCAGGCCCTTTTCGTGTTTCTGCGCCCGCCCTGTTTCCACCCTTTTTCGCCTCAACACGGTGTCTTTCCCAAGACGACGGGGGGGGGGGGGTTTTCAGTGGCGACGTTTCGCGGTTTCGTGTTTCCGGCGGGCTCGCGGGAGCGGAATCCTTTCCCCCTTGCCGATTTCAGGTCCTGAGTTTCCGGTGTTCCATCCATATGCGTGTTTTTTTTTTTTTTTATGGCTTGGTTCTCGCGATCCCTCGCGGTTCGAACAGGTTTCTCTCATTTTTGACGTTGGACTGGCCCTCCGATATGAGAATTTGGAGGAAACCTTTGCGAGCTCGCTTCCCCAGAATCCTGCCTCCCCTGCCAGATCTGTTGCCCCCGCTGATCTGAGGTCCCCCGGAAGCCCTGCCCGTACTTTTTTTTCCCGAGTCCTTTTTTGGTCCCCTGTGCTGCTTCCTCTTTGGTTCGGCGACGGACCCTCCCCTTTATTCGACAGGTTCTCTGCGATGGGCTAGTGCGAGACGGTTTCAGACTTCTTTGTCTCTCCCTTTTCCTGAGCGCGTGTCTGGCGGACCTAGAGCGTCGAGTTGCGGGTCGGGTTGTTTAAGTGGTGGATGATATTCCTCGCGTGTCTGCTTTCCACGAATCTGATCCACGGATCCAGGGCCTTTGCGCATGAAGCGACTCGGAGCACAGCCCCCAGACGGTGATCCCCCTGATCTTTGGATTTTTCCTTCACGTGATGGATCCTTTATGCGCCTTTTCCCCCTCTTTGGTACTTAACTGCCGCGCTCGTGCCCGCCCTTGTATTGGAACTGTTCCACAGTTCATGCGTGGTGTCGAATCAACCTTTGCCGTTTGACCCCCCCTGTCGGGCTTCGGTGAACATTTCTTTGCGGCGGATGGGTTAAGCTCAGTCTTCCCGATGCGCCGTGCAGTTTTGGTGTTTTTCCCCCCACGCGCCGCACGTCAGTGGCAATCTTGGTGCTTTTTTTAGGACCAGGTTTCTGCGCGCTTCACGACTTTTGTTTTCCTCCGGGCGCCTTTGGTGTCCCCCCTAGAAAGGGGCACGTCTGTCCTCGCACCAGCAGTTTTTCTACGCCGCCCTCCCCGCATCGTGTTTCTACTTCCGCGGGTCATCACGCTTCTATCCGTTTTCTCCCCTCCCTGCCGCCGGTAGCGACTTTACTCTGGAAAATCATGGAAACTTCATCAATCCACCCCTGATTTATTTGGTGTCTATGTTCGGCACCGTCTCTCTGGCCGAATAATTATCCCTTCCTCCTACCTTTGGGTTTAGAGAGTATTTTCCCCCGTTGCGTGACCACTTGGAAAATATCTGAACCCCCAGACCAGTAAAAGTTACCGCATTTTTCAAGTATGTTCCTTTTCTCCTGCCCCGGCTCGATCCAGGGGCTTACCCCTGAATCCGCGTGCGGCCGCCTTTTGCTCCCCTTTCACACATCTAGGGTCGACCACGTGTACTTTAAATTTTGTGCCGCCTGAAAGGGTTTTTCACTCCCCCACGGTCCCAGCCTCCCACGTATGGACTTTCTTTACGCTCCCCGCTTTTTTTGCCCATAGCCCCCAAGATGCCCCGTGTAACGTGACGGTCTTTTTTGCCACTCAGTCTTGTCCGCAGCTCGCGCAGGTTGTACCCTTCGCCGCATTTTTTCCCCTCCGAAAGATTTTTTTACAGACCCTCATTTTGCTCCCCTCATTCACCCCCCGATTGTGTTAGATGACAGCCCTTCCCCCAGTTTTCGGTTCACCTCCTTGCCTGGCCAAGTTTTCCTTGTCCGCCCTCTTTTCCTGGCGGGATATTTTCTCCGAGTCTCCTTTTTCGCAGTCCCCGAGATTGCTCGATCCTTGCATGGCTTTTCTCCACTCTTTGACCTTGCGGTGCTGCGGCCCGTAGGCTTTCGCCTCGAAGGCGGGTACGGAGTCCGGTGACACTGTTAGATCTGGGCTCCGTCTTGTCCCCGTCCCCCGTGAACTGTTCCCGCGCACCCCCCGCAGACGTTCCCCCTCCTTTTCCGATAAGGTTTAGTTCGGGTTCGCGAATACCCCAATGAGCCCCTGTCGCATCCCCCCCCTTTGAATCACCGGTTCCGGCCCAGACGACCTGTAAGGCGTTTCGGCGTTGTTTTTTGGTTTTTTTTTGTTTTTTTTATTTTGTTTAGCTCCCCGACGATTTCCTCGTTTTTACCTCCTGCGAGACCGATTCTAGGTCCTTCAAGTTCGCGCGCGCCCGGTCGGCGAGCCTCCAAAAGTCTTTTTTGCCGAATGAGCGGCTCCACCGTTTTCGACCTTCGCAGCCGTTTGATCCTCGAGCCCCTTCGGCCTCCCCTGGATAGGGGCTTGATGATTCTGCCCCTGGGCATTCGTGACCAGGCAGTTTTTTGATGTCCAGCCTCGCCTCCCTAAAACCACCCCTGCTAATTTCTTGTTCGTCCTTTTTGCCCGACACCTGTTGTTTTTTCTCGCCTGCCCCGCGCTCATCAGAAAATCCCGGCCCCCCGGATGGCGCGGCATCCGCATTTGCCTTTCTGGGAATTTCTGCCAGTCCGAATGTTCACCACTTCGTCGTCCATCGTTTTGCGCTGTTGGGCTCACTCTCTTGAAAATGCCCTGAATTTCGCACCTGGAAGTCGGTTTTCCGGGCCGCGCTGCTAACTCGAGGGAGGAGGTCTCCCGGCTGTTGATCTTTGGAAGACAGCATTCTCCATTCCCCCTACCTGCGAGCCCTCCCCCTTTACCGTGTTGATCATCTTTTCCGTTTTTATGGCAACCACGGCCCCCCTAAGAACTTTCTTGACCCTGATTCCCCATAAAGCCTGTGAAGTTTTCCATCCGATGATCTGATCTGCTTCATTTGTCCGCGCCGAGCAGCCGACCTGATGCTGACGAGGCTACCGACCTTTTCATCTTGACTGTCCAAGGTTCGATCACCGCATTGGATGACTTTCAACCCCGCGTGTCCTCGCCCTTTACCGCGCACTGATCTCCTATCGTCTCGAGTTTGTGCCAGCATCCACCACCCCGTTTGGTTTTTAGCAGAGTGCCAGCCGCCCTCTAGGAAGCCGCGATGACGATACTGCCTCTCCCGGCTCCTAGTGGCCGTTTTTTCGTGCGCTTTGGATATTCTTAATCACCCAGTACCCCTCGTCAGGAGTCGATGAGTCGCCGGAGCTTCGGCAGTTACAATGTCCGCGGAGGTTTTTCCCCCCCGTGTTTAGATTTCGCAGCCTCAACCTTTCGCCGATAATACCCCCCTCTCATAAATGTTTTTGTGCCTTCCCGCGAGGATCTCACTGCTGCGCCTCGCCTTATTGCAATCCCGCACTCCCCTCCCCGCCCCCCTCTCTTGCTCATTCGCTGTGCTTTTGACAGCGAGCGCGTTTTCCCCATATCCCATTATCAGGAGGGGAGGGAGGCATCCATGCCATTCCCCGCCCCGAGCGTTCTCGATTCCGGAGAATCTTGTCGCCATCCGCGGTCCCCACGTCCTTCCAAGACAATTTATGATTGTTACATTCCTCACTTAGGCGGCGTCCTCTTCGTTCACCGTTCCGACCGCCCCGCCGCTACCCCCAAACCCCAAAATTTCTTCATGCGAAGACTTCGGGGTTCCTCCCTTTACCCCCTCGTTTTGACCTATCCCCTCGCATGGGCACTTCATGCCGATGCTCCGAAACAGGGGATCCATAGTCTTTCCTTTTGTTTTTGCTTGTGCTCGCTCTAATCTTTCCGTGTTGGTCTGACACGGTGCTGAACCCTCTCCCTGAATCATCGTCGCGACCTACCTCCGCGCTTAGCCGACGACGCTTCTTTTTTTTTTGCTTCGATTATTGCCCCGGCTTCTACCTAGACCAGTTTCCCTTTTTTTCCTCACGAAAGGTCATTCGTCTGTTCTGGGCACTTCATTCTTATCGTTTATTTGACGAGCTCTTTCCTTGCCTCTTGACGGATTCTCCCTGGGCCAAACGGTCCTTGGCGCTTTCCATAGATGTTTCCCCAAAGATCAGTTTTTCGTAATATCCCAGCGGGTGCGAGGTGCTGTAGGAGACATTTATGATCTTGTAGCAGTTTCCGGCCCGTTGTCCATCCCATACCTAGGACCTTCCCCCCTGGTGCCCAGAGAGCACGGATAAAAACAGCCACCCCCTCCACGAGACGATTTATTTTCCCTCTTCCTACAAGGTGCCATGACGCTTTTAAGCTCTTTTTACCCTCTTCCCCCTCCGGCACCTTTATCCTGAGGCTCTGTCTTAACGAGGCCAAAGTGGCTGTATTTTACAGCCGCGGGCCCGTCCCCCTCCCCCCCCGACAGTACGTTTGCGCGCCTTCCTGCGGTCTGTCCCCTGCCAGCGTCTTCTAACCCAGGACTCTATCTAGACGCCCGCTCTCTCCGATCCGCTCCCTCGGCCTGGCATGGACTTCTCCCCTCCTCCGCCCAGGTATCGAGGACCACGTGGGATAGGGCCGTAGACCCACCCATTCTTCTTCTTAACTTCTATATTCCTTCCCTCACCATCCCTCCCTCTCCTCACATACCCCACCCGAAACCCCAAAACAAACAAATCGCACAGCTCCACTCTCCCCCCTCCAAACCACCATCTTTTATTACACTTCCTCTTCCATCCCCTCCTACCACAAATTCCCCCCCCACTAAATCACCAATCACATCGCGTTCCTCTTTTGCGTCTTGGGTCTTCCCCCCAATGCCCCCTCTGTTTTGAGACCATTGATTCTCCGCTCTGATCAGAAAACAGAGAGCGATTAGCCGGACTTGAGTGCTCCTCTTGTGCCCCCTGCTTCCTCCGGCCAGGGCCTAGCTATTCCCGTTTTCTTCTAGAATGCATGATATGAGCGTTTGGAAGTCTTCTATAGAGCGTATTCTTAGTGTGAGTACTTTCACGTGCCCTTAAACTTGACGAAGCAGAGCCCATCTGCCCAGACTCGGGTAGCATAGACAGACGATAAAAGATAGACCCCGACCTGCCAATGCCAGTCGTCCAACCCGGCACTGTTTTCTCAGCACTTAGGACGA
>Ga0179591_1320500_pt1 | contig 10042 bp, 13 predicted proteins | sample CZOMad2_1_08_16f_FD_182891 | JGI IMG/M metagenome (GOLD analysis project Ga0179591, IMG submission 182891) | Vadose zone soil fungal communities from Angelo Coast Range Reserve, California, USA - CZOMad2_1_08_16fungal (PacBio error correction) | ecosystem: Environmental > Terrestrial > Soil >... | reverse complement strand
GGCCCGCGCGGGGAGGGGTCCCCCCCTCTTAGGGCCAGCGGTTTTGTCCCGCCGGTCCCGTCCCCCAGGACGCTCCCCGTCGTTCCCCTTAGCACCTCTTTCGGCTCTGGAGAGGGTTTGCCAGGCGCATGCGGTCCTTCGGCGGGCCGCAGCTTTTACGAAGTAGTCATAGCGCCTTATTAGAGATGATAGGCCGAGCACGAAGGAGTCCCCAAGTTCGCCTCTCGTAGCGCTTTCTTTCCGAATCGAATTGCCTCAGATGTAGCGCCGTGAGAGTTCGCGTTGGCCTTTTGGGGAAAGCACATCGCCCCGTGGAGATATCGCGCCTTTGAAACCCCCTCTCAGTATATTTTCTCCACTGAATCCTTAGATTGCGGATAGTGAATCCTTTTTAAGTGGGAGAACTTTCCCCCCCATTGAGTAAGACCTCCTCCGTGTAGTCCCCCTACGTAGCTTTCCCCCCCCTTTCTTTTCTTCGGAGGAGGTGATCTTCTGGAGATCTCCTAAGGCTGGACGTCGTGCTTTTCTTTTTTCTTTTTTTCTCCCGCCAAGCATGTGCCCCTGTACATCCTTGACCACCTGGAGATCTGACATTTCTGCCTTAGGTCCGACGAGTACGTCTCTTTTTCTCTTCCGGGACCGGGTCCCTGAATTACCACGCCTGTCGGTTCTTGACTTGAGGGCTCCCGTTTTTTTTCCCTCTCCAAAAGGACAGCCAGGTCTAGAACGGCTCGTCCAAACGCGGTGCTTTCGAGGGGAAAGATCGCTGGCCAAAGTTACTCGGCGAACTGCCTTCTCTTGCGACGTGCGACTCTTCCTTTTTCGCGGGAGCCGCTTACGTTAATGAAACTGCAGCTTCCCGTCCGCTGTGTCTCACAATCTTCATTTTTTTGAGAAGTAATTCTGACGGTGAGATCCTTAGCCCCCTCTTTTTCTAAAGAAAGTATTTTTTTTTCCGCGTGAGAAACTTGCGTGTCCAATTCGTGGTTTCGTAAATTTGGACCACTATGATATAAACGGCTATTTCTTACTAACATGCCGCTTCCTGCATGTCTTTTACTCCCCCCCCTTAAGCTCAGATCCGTTACTTCTTTCCCGCCTAAGGAAATCCCCCTCGAGAAGAATGTTACTTTTTGGTGTGGTTCTGCCCCCATGCGTCCTTTTCTTCCTCCAATCTGCTTGGAGATCTCTTCTAAATAGAAGTGCTTCTCCCCCCCTTTCATGTAGAAAGATTAGCCTTAGAAGAATCCACCTTCCCACCCCCCCCCCACAAGAGGAGGCACCCCCCTTTTCAAGGGACAGCACTTTTCGTAGCTTTATGAATTTTCTGCGTCACCGCCTCTTTTTTTTTTTTTTCCTTCCAATCGAAGCGGGCCTTTCTTTTGGGAGGAGCGGGTAGTGGGAATTATGACCTGTCCCCTCCCTGGGTGTGACCGGAGATTTTCCTCCCAAGAGGCCTAGAGCTGTTTCTCTGGGAGAGGACGGACCTCCCCCCCAGGAGGAACCCCTGGACTTCGCGGGCCATGGCTCTTCTCCTTCCCCTTCATTCCGGGGGCTTGTCCGCGCCTCCCTTCCCCTAGAGGGGTCGTCAGCAGCACCCTGTACCTTAGATTGAGGTAGACGACGGTGCCCCCGAGTTCTCCCCTTTCACCGGCAGGCTATTTCTTTCATGAAGCCTCGCGGCTCCTCCCCCATTGAAAAGCAATGTGAGGACGATCCGGCAGCACTCTTTCTTTACCAGCGGCCGGTATCCTCGAGCTCAATTGTCGTGAGGTTCCTATTGAGCGAGGAAGGCGACGGTCTTCTCCCCCTTGTGGAGCCCTGTCCAGATGCAACGAGCATCCCCCTCCCCTAGTGGCTATGGACGATGAGGACCACCCCGTCCTTCTTTTTCGCAGGTCACATCGTAAGCCTCTCCCTCCTTAAGGTCTGTGAGAAACGATGGGCCTTCTCTCTTTTCCTCCCCCGTTTTGTTTCTTTTTTCTTTCTTTCTTTTACTTTTTTTTCCCATCTCGTGGATAGGCTACTCTTTTCATGACGGTGGGAATAAGCGTCCATAGCCCACTTACGTGGGGCGGCCCCGGACATTGTTCATCGCCCCTTTTTTTCTCCTTCTCGCTCAGAGCAGCGGCGGTCTTCTATGTCCTTTTTTCGTACCGATACCAGCCGGGGCTCTTTTGCGTAAAGAGGGTGCTGCCGATTTGTCTCCAGTGCCGCAATGTTCTTTTCCCTTTCTCCTCGAGGCTGGAAGGGCGCCTTTTTCCCGGTGAAAGGCACGGTCGGCCTCTGGTGGGGGAACCAGTCGTCTACCGTCCCTCTCAATGTCGTGTCCACGACGGCCGGGTCGCTTTCCTTTCGCCGCCCCGGCACTTCCCTCTCCGTGGAACGAGGGCCATTTTTGGCCCTGGCGCGAAGTCCGTTGGCCTTTGGACGCCGTTTTCCTCTCCCCATTTTTTTTTTCTTTTTTCCTCTTGGCGGGGACTAGACGCCGTCACCTCCCTTTCGACAGGTCAGAAGTCCCTTCGCCATTTTCCCTGACGCCCCTTTCTTTACGATCCACGGCCCTTCGATTTCCTGCCTCCTGGCGTGACGACGCTCTTCCTTCTCTGATGTCCGTGCTGCACAGTGCTTTCTTGGTGTCCGCCCCCGTGTGTGGGCCCTGTTTTTTTTCTTTTACGTGGAAGGCGTTCCTCCTTGCGACAGGAAAACGCCTTTTTTTCGATGTAGTTGATTCGCTCTCATCTCAAGCATTTTTCGGCGGTAAGATATCTCCTCGCCCCATTTTGTGTTTTTTTCGACCACCAACCCCCCCTGATGACCAGAGCGTCTCCTTTTTCGCTCCGGGTAATGTACTTCTCTGAGTTCCCTGTTGCAGTATCCCCTTTAGGCTATTTCATGTTACTCTTCGAATCAGAGTTTTTCGTTCGTCAAATTTACCCCCCTTCCCTTTTTCTTTCACGCTCCAATGTTTCTCCCATCCCCCTTTCTTTCTCGTCTTGCGATTTCGATGATATCTCCCTTCAGAACTACTTTTATCCACCCTCCAATCGAGATGGTGAGACTCAATATAATATTCATGCCCCCCCCAGGGTAAGTAAGTAGCGGATATTATAAAGCATTCTTTGGAGTTTCTCGATTCGCCCCCCCAGTTAGCGAAGTATACTCTGCGATCTTCCCAGCGGATCCCCCCATGAGTTGTCCGAGAATTATCTGACCCCTTTTCCTGTCCTTGTTTACTCCACGGACTTAAAGAAATGCAAGCCGTGGTGATCCATACCGGGACTTCCCCCCTTTTTCAGATTAGACCGCATATATCTCCCCCCCTGGCTCACCTTTTCTCCGGCGTTCCGTCCGGATGGACGCCTGCTCGATGGCTGGGCCTCCCGGGAGAACGCACGTCCCCCTTCTCCGGATTCGCTGCCTTCAAAATCGCTCACCCCCCCTCACGCTGGGGACTCAGGCAATTTTCCAAGCCTTCGGCCCCTCTCTCAAGCCGTGCCCAAGTCAACCCGTTGCGGGCACCACCGATCCGCATTTCCTCCCCTCCCCCTTGCCCGGATGGGATCTTTGATTAGATCCCCCGATGTTTAAATTAGCGAGCTCTTCCTTTTTTTGGAGTTAACCCGCTTTTTTTTCCAAAAGCCTTCCAGGATGGAGAAAACCCCTTCCCCCTACCCCCTGGATCTTCTTTCCCCCTCCCTGGTGAATGAGGTGATTGCTTTTCAAGGGAGAGCGATATGTACACCCCCCTGATTGATGAGAACTCCCCTGAGTAGAGCGACTTCCTCTTCTTCGCGCGCCCAAAGATTCTTTCTTCAGGGGAGCGGCTCCGGCGGGCACGGCCAAATGCCCTTTCCTTTGCTGGTCCATCCCCCTTTTTCGACATGGCGTTTGACCGAAATGGGCCCCGACCTTCCGGCCTTTTCTGTCCTTTGCCCCCCCACAGATCCTTCTTTTTTTCTCGGCAGATGACCTCCCCCCGCAACTGTGGCGGGGACGAACCCACCCTTGCTTTTTCTTTTCTTTGAGAGCAAGGATTCCCCAAATGGTGGCTCTTAGACGGCACTTTGACGTAAGTTATTGTGCGGTCCCCCTGCCTGACCTTGTTTCCCCTTAGCGCCGAAGTATTGTGGCGCCGGGTAGTAGCTGTTGAGTTTCCTTTTTAGGCAGCCCGTGTCCCCCCAGTAACGCGGATCTTTTTCGTTGAGTAGGCTCTGTTGTTTATCTGACCCCCTTCCTCTTTTTCGCTGACGAACTTTCTTTACTAGAGCACTTCAAGCTGACCGTGTCTGTCCACCTTCTTTTTTTGAACAAGCGTAATCGGACAGTTGAGCTCGGACGAATTCTGTCGTTCTGGTTACCCCTTCTTTTTCGCCAGGATGAGCGTGATCTTTTTCTAATAGAACGTCAGCAGGCGCGTTCCCAATTTAAGGGTGTAGTGGTCCATGCTTGCCCTTTGGCCCCCCCTTTTTTGGCAGCGGATTAGACCCTTTCCCCCATTCCGTGCTGCGTTTCAGGATCACGTTTATGGAATCTTTGGCATGTTGGTCCCCTTTTTTCCTGGGTGCGCTTCGATCTTTTCTTCGCCACTTCAGAACCGGTCTGTTCAAGATGGGATGTTTGCGCCGTTTTTTTTTTTGGCGTCTCCCTCGTTGGAGGGAACTTTTTTCGGTGAAAAGTCTCTTGTCCACCATCGGTCTCTTCTTCCCCCCACCCAAAAAACTCCCTTTGTCGTTCTTCTTTGAGACCCCAGAGTTTGGAGATGGACACCTCCCAAAGCGCTTCCTCAGGGGGAGTGAGACTGCCAATACCTGTCCCCACGAGAATAAGCCAATCAGAAAGAAAACGTGGGACTTGCGCGACCTACGGTGGTCTTTCCTTGTAAGGATGTCTCTCTTTTATCATTGGTTGTTTCTCAGAAGGGCGTGATGACCGTGGCCGGTCCCTTCCCCCCCATATAAATTTTTTTTTCAAGGCGGAAGCCTTAGAAGGCCAGCCTGCAGCGTACATTTCGTTCCGGTGAGTGAGCGGAAAAATCCGCGGGCCCCCAAGGCCTTTTTCCTTCCCCTGAAAGGTCTTCCGGAAGGAGAGAATTCTTTCTTGCACGGAGCGGAAAAAAGGTTTCGGCGAACTTTCACGTCCCTTTTTTCAGGTGGGTCCACCGACGGTTCTCCGGAACCGGGAAGAGGATCACCGCCCCGGAGGACTCGAAGGAAGGTGTTGCCACGGTGACTTGCCTTCTAGCCTTTCTCCGGGCGCGGACTTCCCCGGGATGATTCCGTGGTTCGCACCCTTTTTTTCCTTTCTTCGTACCGTTGGGGCTTTTGATCGGGCCAGCGGAATGTGGAAGCCCTTTTGTTCTTTGACGCCTCCTCTAAAAAAGCTTTTTCAGAGTCCTTAATAGGTTGATTTGATTCTAGCGCCCGATGTACTCTCCCTGGAAGCCCGGACTCGGAAAGGGATGCTTTTACCGCCTGAGAGCACCAGCCCCCCCTTCTTCTTGCGAGAGAAAGTTCCCCCTTGCAAACTACTGCAGCCTTGGTTTTACATAAACCGGCCGACACGTGCCGCCTTTTCCCCTTTTCTCAGCAGAATGCTCCCGTTTGAACGCGGCCATTTACCAGTAGCCGTTGACTGGCCCGCTTTGCTCTTTTTTCGAGTTTGTTCGCCAGCAGTTGTTCGCTGGTCTTGCGCTTGCGCTTTTTTTTTTTTTCTTCTTATCCGTTTCTTCACTAAGATGCGAGCATTGGTCTTCTGACCACACCCCTAGCTTCAACGTTTGTTTTTCTGTCCAAGACGGTCGCCTCTTCCTTCACACGTAGTAGGCCTGAGTGGTTTGTCCCGCGACATTATTTTTCCCCCGTTGGGCTGGCCCGTGGCTCGATCTGCTCTTTTTTTGTCGGTAGGAATCTCCAGGCTTTCCTTCGGAAGGACTCAGAGGAAGCCTCCGTGGGGAACGGATCCCCATTCAACGCAGTTCTCGAAGGAAAACAAATTGGGAAGATCCTCCGTTTGGTGTTTGGATATGTTTTTTTTCCCAATAATGGTGCGTTCGTTTTATCAGTTCCCCTTTCGGATCGTGCTTTTTCTCGGCCATTTTACGCAAAACGCCCTTTTTGTACCGACAACCATTCTCGGTCCCTTTCAGATCAAGCCCACGGGCTCAGAACCGTTCAGCCCCCCCCCCCCCTTCTCGGCGCAAACCACCACTCTCTGGTTCGTAGATGCTCTTTTCGACGGATGGGAACATCTGGAACCCCAACCCCTCTTGTTGTCAGAGACCTTCGGATTTCCTCTCTGAGTGCCGCTTCCCCTTCTCCGGACCACCATTTCAATTGACTTTTGCTTCAAGCAACTTTTCCAAACGCTTGATAGGAGACCGGCATTGTCCACGTTCTTCCCTTTTTTTCTCTTCCCGGAAATAAAGGTTGAAAGAAAAGAGGCAAAGGGCTGTTGAATTTTCTTTCCCGTGTAGAATAGGAAAAAGGTGTTCCGGCTGAGGGTACCCCCCATGTGATGCAGGAGTTGGGACAAGGTTTCTCCAGGTACGCGCGCCGAAGGAACTGTCGGAGCGGGAGGTGATGTCTTTTAAAAGCATTCCCCCCCCTTTGGTTCAGGGCGATCGTGGGAATCCGTACCTATCACCCCCCCCTTTTTTTTTCTTTTTTCCCCCCGAAGAGGAGTTCCCTGTGGTTATTGATTACGTTTTATGGAGAAGCCCCGGGGATTTCAAGCGGAAAGATAAAACGGAAGGTTCCCCCTCAGGAAGCCCCAAGAATGGTGATTTTGACGGGGTGCCCCACCCTTCTCTTTCCCGGAATCCTTGCGGAAAGGGTATAAGTGTTTTGGCAAGAAATTCCTTGGAAACGCTTTCCTGATGATTGACCGTTTGTTCGGAATCTCTTGCGCCGGTGTGGCCCCCGCCCCTTCCCCGTTTTTTCCCCCCCACATTCCCTTCGTGCAGCCGTTGCTAATAAATTTGGCCGCCGCCGGGTCCTTGTGCGGACTCAGGAAAGGGCCTTCGAAGAACGTTCCGGGTCCCTGCCCTCTCCTCGGATTTGACGCCCCCGAACCGAACCGCGGGACCCTCCGCCCTGACTTTTTTTCGCTCCGGGCCTGCCGACGTGTTCCCCCCCCGGGATCTGGTTTTCAGAAAGACAGGAGAAAAGGATGAGGTGGTACCTCGAAAAATTCTTCAAGGACACCTTGTGGCGGCCACCCCTGTTGTTCGGACGGGGGGGAGTGCTTGCTCGGTTTTTCTTTTTTTGTTAGTTATTCTACCGAAAAAACAAACAGCGTTTTCTTTTTTTTCCATTTTGCGCTTTTTCGACAAAGTCGAGGATCATGGTGGGTCCTTTCGATCGAGCCGATTGGGGACACCTCCCTTCCACTACCTGCCCGCCAACGACAACTGTCGTACTAACCCCAAGCCTTTTTTTCTGCGCACAATCCAGATGCCTTTACCACCGAGGCCTTTGCGGCGCGGTTGTTATCCGATCCCCCCTCCTCGGTACAAGTTAGATCCCAACCCATAAACGGGATTCATGCGCCAATGGGCCCTCTTCCCTGTCAACCGGAGGGCCTCTAGGCTGATCCCCACGCGGAGGACACCCTGGCCATCAAAGGGTCACTGCCCCCTCCCCTTGTAACAGTTTTTGACGCGGCTTTGAATGACTTTCTGCGGAGACTTCGGTCCTTCCCCTGGCGCAATCCTTTCCTCCAGAAAGAACAAGCAGTTCTAGCCCAAAAAACTGGCCGAGTCTATGATCCCCTTCAAAAATCCGTGGGCAGATTTCAGTGGAGATGACGTGCTCCCCCCGTTTCGCCCCCCTCCCCTTTTTTAAGCGACAACGGGTAAGGATCCAAACCCATACAGCATTTAGCAACTCTTAGCAACGTTTCGGAAACGGCTTGCTGAATACCTTCGCTTTGGCAACATCCCCTTTCCCCCAGGCGCAACAAACCTTTTTCCGCGATTGACGTTCGGCCGTTGCCGGCCCGCACCATCAGCGTTCTTGTGCCGTCGAGCTCTTTGTCCACCGACGTCAGAGGGCATCCCTCCATCCCTCTTCGGTACAACACCCACAGGTCTGACGGGCCCGACTCGGGTCGCGGAGTGTTTTTCTCCCCATCCACCGCGGCGAGCATCCTTTTAGGCGACCCCTGCGAGTACATGGCCGCTATCCCCCATAGGGGGCACGTTTGGACGAGGCCAGCGGCGGACACCTTCAGACCTTCCCGTCCGGAAATCCTTTTACCTCGTGGGAGCGCATTGGGCCGTTTCCTCCTGGCGGTGGACTTCTCCGGGTCCGGACGACTTTCTCGCCCGTTGTCTTCTCGTTATAGCGGCCGTCCCCTTTCTCCCCCAAAGTTCGATCCCGCGATCCGTTTTTTGGTTTTCTCCAGGCATGTTAGCTACGATCGTTTCCCCCTTGGGGATCGACTGGAGATCTTTGCGATGAAACATAGGATAGAAATCTCTGTTTCCCGATCCCATCCTTTTGGAGATTGCGGGACGTTTGCTTTTGACGTGGGCTTCGATACCTTGAGCGACCGTCAGGCCTTGTCTCCCGTCGCCCGCAGCTTTCCTTCCTTTTAGGATGGCGGCTAGGTGGCTCAGGCTGGCGCTTTCGGAATCACCTCGATCCGGCTTGTACTTTTTTCCTTTCGGGCCAGCCCCCTTTCGAGGATCAGGCGTCCCTCGACAGAGCCGCCTGAGATCTGCCAGTCGCCATGCTTCCCCCAATGTCCGAATGCTTTCTTGAGGAAACCCACAGCCTGTCCGGTCACGGTTACTTAACAGGCCAAAGGACAGCCCGTCAGGAGCACGGGTGTCCAACTCGTTTTTTCTAGAGTAGTCTCTCCTGCCACCTTTTAGAATAGGAACGTGGCGAACGATGATCCCCCCCCACCTTCTGGGAGAGATCCCCTTCGCCTATACGATCCCTGCTGAAGGGAGCTGGACTATGTATTTTTTCCGTGGAGGCATTCTGTAGATCATTCGAGCCTTTGTTCTCCAAGACGGAGTCCCCTCTTGTCGCGGAGAAACATGTCTCCTGCCAGGGGTGTGATTTCGAGACGACACCTGATTATCACGTCTCTTTTTTTCCCAGAAGACTTGAATTGCTTTCCCCCGATGCCTGGACCGGAGCGGAAAAGGGTTCCCTTTCCTGTTCCTGTGGTTTTTGAGCTATCTGACCGCCTGCTTGAGAGACGAGCGAAATCAAGACCCATGACTAGCTTCGCGAAATTTCTTCTCTTCGCCCTAGCCCGCCTTCCTCCCCGCCCACCGCGGCCCCCGAACCGCACGGACGCCCCTTTTTCCCCCCCTTGAGTAGTTGATTCCTCTTTTGGGTTTCCATCGAAGCGGCAGTGATTAGTTAATAGGAGCGCGGGAGGAGTGTTTTCCCCGGGGAATTCTGACCTTTTGTGGAAGGATTTAGTCAACCAAGCAAAAAGGCCTTACCCCGCGCTATTCCCGCCATGTGTTTACCCCCCCCCCCCCCCTCCACGGAGGAAAACTTTTCTTTTCGGAGCGTTACATCCCCCCTGCATCCTGTCAGTGCCGGACGGCAACCCCACGACCACGGGTCGTTCAGCCCCTTTCCACCCACACCCCACTACCCCACACGTCGGGATTTCACCCCCCCACTACGACGGTGCACAGAAGGAGGCCCCCACCTGCCAGAATAGCCGACAGTGGTTCTAAAGTGCAGACACATGACAGCATCGCCACATTCCCTAAATGTCCTGCGAGCACAGCGCCACATTGCACAGTCCCCTCCCCCTTGAGAAGATCCGGCATTTCCTTCAGCGCCCCCCCCCCCCCCACACCCTGGTCGGCTGGGGATCGAAGCCCGATCCTAACTCCCGAGCCGCTGGCGATGAGCGAGAATTCCGTTTTTCTGATCCCAATTGGAGCCCCTTCCCCCTGAGATCATCAAGGTCGTCGCCCCCCCAGTGGCTATGGACATCTTCCTGGTCGATCCACGATCGCAGGTCACCTCGTTAGCCGCTCAGATTTCACCGCCAAGGTTCTGTG
>Ga0179591_1320126_pt1 | contig 10042 bp, 8 predicted proteins | sample CZOMad2_1_08_16f_FD_182891 | JGI IMG/M metagenome (GOLD analysis project Ga0179591, IMG submission 182891) | Vadose zone soil fungal communities from Angelo Coast Range Reserve, California, USA - CZOMad2_1_08_16fungal (PacBio error correction) | ecosystem: Environmental > Terrestrial > Soil >... | reverse complement strand
GGCGAAGATACTGGAAAACTTTTGGGGATATGCGGAGACTAATACTCGCCCCTCAAAAGACTTCCCGGAGGTTTTGGTGATTTGCCGGGCCCTTCTGCTCGCATTTATTGGCAAGGTTGCCTGCTTTGGTTGAAAGTTTCCATTCGCAAGTTGGGACCGAGTGGCATTCCGCCCTTTTCTCTTGATTGGGTTATTAAAGCACTGGTTCCCTCGGAGACGCTCATTAAGGGATAGAAACGTCTCCAGATGAACCCTCGGCGCCCTCCTACCACTCCTCACTGGTTCGAAAGTACCCTATTACGTCCGGAGACATCAGACACCTCCGCACCCACTAATGAACTAGCATAAGAACCTAACGACCGAGATTCAACCCAGACAGACACACCCACTAATCTCCATGAAACCGCAAATGCACAGCGAACCGAATCAGAGGAAGCCCCAGACAAATAATGCGAGTCCAGGCACTCCATGAGTCCCGAGAACCATGTAAGGACTTCCTCTTCGTTTCCGTTTACGCCCTGGAAACCTCCAAATGAATGTTTTCTGCCCGACAAGAATAGACCCCACACCGTTCGCTAACTACTACACACCACCGCAAGACCCCACAGATGACGTAGAAATGCCACAACCCCTAACCACGGTACTCGGGTTGCAGCAGTTTTAAGCCACACCTCAAGGCGACACATTGGTAATTTCCGCCGCGGAAGAGGGACCCGGAACATCACTTACCTGGCGGACATGACCATCACAGTCGTGGGGCGTGACAGGTTTTTGGTACAAGGTTACTGCTTCTTTCGGAGCACTGTTGCAATTTAGACTCCTCAAAACAGACTACAAATCCAATGATTCAAATATAAATCTCATAAACAGTCGTTTTAAACATCTTGCGTCTCGAAAATAGGAAAGGTTAACTCCAACCCCTCGTAGAATGCGGTGAAAACGAGTTTCTCCCCCCAGAAGATTCACAAAGGCTTTTTTCGAGACCAGTTGTCGATAAGAAAAGCATTACCTACGCTTTACATCTCTCCCCCACCCATTTGGTGCCAAAGTTTTTCCCTTTGATGACGTTTGACCCAAAATGCCCCTACTAGGAGATCGCACATCCCTTTTGCTGAGTATCCTCCCGAATAAGCATCCTTTTTTTTTCGTTTGTGGGCGGCGTTTCTCCCTCAGCCAAGGCTTTTTCCTTCCTGGCCCCCCTTCTCAAGCTCTCTACTGATTGAGATTGCTCGAGAGACTCGCGCTTTTGTTCGCGTCCCCCTCTCCTTTTCCCAGGACAACGGACATTACCTTCCCCCCCAGCTCCGGTCTCAAACCTGGGATGAGGCGGCACCTACGACCCACCACCCGTCAGCAGGCGGTGGGGCCCTCGGATGTCCCCTTTTCATGGTCCTACCTTTCTCGCCCCTTAACAGAGACCGTGGCTATCCTATGTGTTCTGAGTTATTTGTGTGTGCGTATTGTGGTTCCCGGACTTCCGACAACGAAAATACAACCCCTTTTTCCCTTTTATCCGTTTTTGCGCTTTTGTTCATCCCTCCTCCTCCATGACGACCCCGTAAAAGATGACGTCAGTTGGAGACTGCGGTGATTTATATGATTTCGGACGATCCCCACGTTTTCCTTTCGCAAAACCTTCTTGCTCGTAAGGAAATTGCCCCTTTTCGTGCAGGTTCCTTAGTTTCAGCTGTGGTGGGCCCTCACCCCGACACGTTAATTTACATGCCAACAGCAGATATAAGGTAACGAGTCTCGTTTTTTATTGAGCATTCCCAGTCCTGTGGTTCGCCGGCAAAAAACTGGGGGGACGTAACTTGGCCTTTTTCTTCCACTTTTTGCCCGTCTCCTTCGGGCCCGAGTAGCCAAAAACCCCCCTGCATCGATCTTTCTGGAAGTTGAACTGACAGGGCGTTTTCCGCCCCCCTGCCAAGCCATTGACTCGATCTTAATGCAGGCTGAAGAGTGCCCTTCGGGTGTTTTCTTGACCCTAAGTTCCCCGCTCCGCTTTTTTCAAGAACCTCAGAATCCGAAGAAAAGAGCTCTTTATTGACCTTTCCCTAGTGAGTTCAATCATTCGTCTTTTAATGCGTTAAAGCATTGATAAACACTCGACCTGTCTACCCCTCTCTTTTGTTATAGGGACATGCGTCCTTTTTGGAAGGGTGGAAGAGTTCCGTTCTTTCCCCCTCCCTCTATAAGATATCCCACCTCTGTCCTCTCCTGAACGGTCGTTATGGGCGAAACCGAATCGTTCCTACCTTCTCTGTAACTGATATGGCTCGCGAGTGACCCAAGATGCGAGGCAAGCTTTACCGCCGATGCATGCCGTCTTCCTTCCCACGAACGTTCGCCCCCGAAACATTCGCTCACGCATCTTGAGTCCATTCCGGAAACCTTTTTCTGATGTCATGCCAATGCCGTCGGATTATCCCATCCGATCCCCTCTTTCTTTTTGAGGTTAAAGCTTTCAGGAATGGAGAGACTTCGTCTCTTCCTAAGTTCCTCTTAAATATGTTCTCCTTAGTTCAGCCTGGAATGTCCTACTTTTTCCAGGCCTATTTGCACGTGAAGAAGTCCCCCTGATATTCCCATCTAGTTGTCACTTCTCTCTTTATCTGAAATTTGACCTCTTTGAGTACCAAATTACCTACTTCTGGTTTACTATCATGTCGCGACTGTGTGGAATTTGTTTTTTTTTTACCCTCTCGCAACTTTCCTCAGTTCGATCCTTAAAGTGTTTCCAGCCCCAAAGGATGTTTACAAGAGTTGTCTTCTGGGGGATTTCGACTTTTTTATGGAGTCGACCGTCTCGAACTCCAGCTGCTCATTGCGACCCCTAAGAGGCTTCCTTCTTGAAATTCCTTTCTCGCATTCACCTTTTCCCCCCTATCATCACTCCGATTTTCCGGCCGGCTCGCGAAGTAAGGAGAAGAAAGGAAGGGACCTTCAGAGTTTAGACTCTTTCTTTCCCGTCAGTTCGATGCTTTACTTAAGCGCGATTTGCTCCGGCAAATCACAGAGGGGCTGTTCTTGACTCAGGCCAATTGCCCGGCCGTCTCAAAGATTTTTTTTTTTAGCCTGCACACGTTCCCCTTGCATTCCACTGCTTCCCCCTAGCTTTCAGGAAGGATTTTCTCAATCAACCCCCTCCTTCTGAACGCCTCGGGGTTGAGTACCATGAGAAATCGTTTCTCCGCTTAGTAGGGGTTAAACTTCCTCCCCCGGCTCTGCAAAGCGGTTTTTCTCGAAATAAAGGCTTCTCCTAGGACCTCAGTTCCCTGTCGTCCAGGTTCTCGACATTCGCTGTCAGGCTTCTCCGTTGAGTTTTTTCGGTGCGGTGCTTGCCGCGGTTCTGTCGTGTGAGAATTCTTTGAGAAAAGGAATCCCGGAATCCCTCCCTGCCCTTTTTTGTTCGGGTTTCTTGGGTCGTAGGTAAAATCACGTCTCTCTTTCAACGCCCCTCCCCTGACTGCATTCGACAGGGATTTTTTGGAAACCCCGAGCTTTGAATTCTTCTTTTCCCTCCTCCGTGTTTTTTTGATTTTTTTTCTTTTTTTGCTTGTTTCAAAAAATTAGCCTGTTTCGAGCTGGTTCCCGACCCCTTTTTTGATCTGAGTTCCTCCAAGACCCTGCCCCCAGCCCGGTGTTATGGCAGCTGCGTTTGAATTCCCGTGCCCTCTTGTCGCAAGAAGCCGAAAGTCCCCCCTCCCTCCTTAGTTCCCAGCCTGGCATGTTCTCTCCACCTCCTTCACTTTGGGCGTGTTCCCACATGGCACTTCATGAAGATCCCGAGTTAGAGACCTTTTTTTCGGGAGCCCAACCCTTGAGATGCTTTTTCACTTTTCAGAAATGATGGTAGCAACCTTCTCTTAAAACCTTCGGTCTTGTTATTCATCCCGATGGCCATGGGACTTCTATTTTTTCTTCTTCCAAAGTCTGCCGATGTGGAGTTTTCTTTAACGATGCAGGTACCGTGTTTTTTTGTCCGTTTTTTTCTTCTCTTTCATTGTCTAAAGACTGACCCCTTGTTTCTTTTCGAGAATCTCAGCTGACAATGCGAGTTTTCTCTACCTTAGCCTGTAACCGTTCGGGAAAATTATGATAAGATAGATAGCTGTCCAGTTCCAAGCTATTTTTATGGGATGATCGGTGTGTCTTACCAAATTCCTTCTGGGACACGGGGAACTATATTTTCAAGATTTCATCTTTGCACGCACCTTGTTTTACATAAAAATTTGGAAGGTGATCGATAACTATCCCCCCCTGTTCCCCACCTGTAACTCTTGGAAACGCCCCATCTTGGCGCGACTCAGGGAGTATCGCGATTGCACCTCTCGAGTTTAAACCCCCGCAGTACTTGGCTGAAAATGCGTGGGTGTTTTTCCTCCCCTGGCAACCCTTCGAGAAGAGACGCGAGGGAACCCTGTTTTCTGTTTCCTTTTTCCGTGCCCCTTTTTACGTCATGGCAAATTCTGAAGTGTCCGGCCGCGATCTTTCACCTTTCTAAACGGGATGTCCGAATTTGCAGGAGGGTGATCGGCCCACAAATCAAAGCGTGAGACCGTTATTGTGCATAATTGGACCAAATGCCCCAGCAGATCGGGAATAATGGAGCGCAGAGATGCGGTGAGAGGTTGAGGATCCTTCCCCCAGCTTGATCCTCGCACTTCCTCCTCGAGCTGATATCATGAACGATTCAGGGAAATATCAGCGGTTCGCCGACTGGAACCGGTCACCTCCCTTCTCTAGAGTGGATGATCGCTTATTGCTAAACGGACTGAACTTACATTTCCCCCATGAATTCCTTTCCCCCCCGCCCGAGGGCTCCGCCCATTGATAGATCCCTCTGCTCAATTTTTTATTAAACCCTGCTTAACGGGCATCGTAGGTATGACCAGGACTCCCGTGACCTGATATTGCCGTCCTTCCAAATTTAACCTTTAGCGATTCGGCATTTTCTAGGACACCCTCCAAGCTCATTCTCATACCAAACCAGACCCCGTCCTTGTTCTTCTCCCCACAGCCTTAGGTATTTAGTAAAATAGGCGCGTAGATTGTTGTTCTCAACAAAATGCGCGGCACTCAGTTTTAAGTATGCAAAACACGTTCCCTAGTCCCTTTTTTTGTGGGCGGGGGACCGGAGGACGGAGGGATCTCGTTGAGGTTTTTAGTCTTTCCGCATCCCAAACCTTTTTTGCGGCCTCAAGCAATTCTGGTGTGTCCCCAATGATTTCAATACGCAGGAAACCCTTGGAAACTGACTTTTGAGTTTTTTTTCCCGATCTCACTAATTGTGGGTGCCATTATATTCTCTTGATGCCCCCGACCCCCCCTCCACACAGACGGTCTTGGCCGTGTGCTCCCACATCCCTCTTCTGACCCCGTGATATGTGATCTAAGATGAAGAAGAGACAACTTCACCCTTAAGGCTCCATTCTTTCACTTAAGCCTAATGACGGAGTTCGAAGAGCCTCAGCTCCAGAAGGCATTCACCCTCTCTTTTTTTCGATCGTCTCACACAAGATAATAAGACCTTTTCCCTTCCTCCCTTACAATTGCGGCGCCGCTCATGAAGCTGGCTCGATATTCCCGGTCCAGTCCGCCTTCCCTTCAAAAGTCCCGGGGGTTGTATGGCCGATGACGCTCTATACCCAGTTTTCTGTTTATTTTTGTGAATTCTGATCGTCGTCCTCGCTTTTCGACACAATAAGCGCTCCGGGTATATCCTCCCTTTTCGGGCCCCCTCCTAGATCGCGTGATGGCGAGATCCTTGAACCCTCGTTGTACTAGCGTGTTGAGGCTGCACCCACCCCCTCCCCTAACGTGCATTGAACGGCGTTTTGGTTCGTCGCAGTTCTGCATGCGGTTAAGATCGATTCTTCGGAGAGCCTTGGCCCCCCGATTTTGAAGACCTTCGTCGGTTTTTGACCCCCTTCGGGACGTGAGAGGGTTTTAATGCGAAACTCGAAACGCTCTCTTTTAAAAAAGTTTTTGTCCCCTTTGTCTCCTCCTCTTTTTTGCAGATGGCGACGTGAATGTAGGAGTCTTGCTCCCTGTAGCAAGTCTTTTAATCCCCTTCCCCCACACAGCACAAGCTGGAGTGTCCATATGTTTGCCCTTTTTTGATCGGAAGGATAGCGTCGAACCCCCCCTTTCGCGGTTTCTGCTTGAAGCGCATTTGTAGGAGTTTTCCCGCTTGTTGTCTTTTCGGTGTAGGAGGTATTGGTCACCGCCGTATGTGACCCATTTAGCGGCTCTTTACTGTCTCCCATCGCCAGCCCGCAAGGGTAGGGGCCCGATCGAGGCCATCTTCTCACAGGGCATCTCCTTAGACCTTTAGGAGCTTCAAGGTCGGCGTGCCCAGTTCGGTCAAGAACCCATAATTTTTTGCCTCTTTATACATCGTTCCTTCATGAAACTGTCCGACAACAGCGGGCCCACCAAATGAAACGGTGGTCGCAACACGGAAACGGAAACCGGATAGTAAACTATTTTTCCGATCCTTTGGCTTTGATTTTCTCTCGATTGATTGAATCGACTTTTTCCAACCTTTTGAGGGATAGTTAAGGAATAGCGATTTTTCCTCCTCATCTCCGTTTTTTTGTGGATTGGCCGAATTAGCGCGCGCCCGCAAAGACTGAGGTGCCACACAGCCTGGCTCATTCAGCCCCGATCTGAGCAGTACCGAGAAACTACCTTTTTAGACCAACACTTAAGGCTATATGGCAAGGCCAAATATTATTAGTTTTTCTGTGTTGTCAATTGTTAGAAGGATGGGTTTGACCCACTCCCCTAAGGCCTGCAGGTGTGGCAGGAGGCAGAGGCTAGGGAGGCACTGCTCCGAGCCCCCTGGAAAGGACCCGTTTTTCCTACGGATCCCCTCGGGAGACTCCCCTAATCCGTCAGTTGCCCGCTGAACCCCGGGGTGGCCTGTGTCAACTTGAGCTTTTATAGCTCCACCTCAACACATATTTCTGGTTTAAGACCGAAAATCATTGGACGTACTTTGCCCCTGTTTCTCCCCCAATGTTTTTGCCAATTAGCCTTCCTTTTCACAGTAATCGGATTTCACTAGGCCAAGACCACCAAGAGCCCCCCCCAACCCTTGGAGCAGGCACAAGGCGTTTAGTTCATACCGATGCCCCCTGTTGTAAAAAAGTGGACAAATGTTCACAGTTTGACCAACACTTTTCAGGCGCCGATAAAAGGGAAGAGCCTTTAGCGTTTATCCACGCCAACCCTCTTGCAATCAACCGTACACGATGGGAGTTTTTTGAGGGCCTTTCGGCTGTTCGTTTACTTGTCTGAGCCCACGGGGGATAAAGCTTTTTTATATACATAAATCATTCTATCTTCCCCCTGCAGTCGCCCCCCTAGGGCCCCATTTGTTTAAATCCGGTTGTCCCCACTTTTCGATAGTTCTGAATTTGGTCCCAAGTCCGTTTTAGAACCTTCACCACTTCCTCGGCCTCGGTCCTACCTGAGCAGAACAATAGGAAATTTTTTAATGTAACACCCATTTTGCTTTACACTTTTCCTCCCCGATGTTTAATTCAGATTTCCAAGAATGCACCCCCTCTGGCCCCCAGTAAATTTAATAAAGGACCGAGTTAAGGGTTGGAGGTGGGAATGCCTTTGGGACCGTCTTCCTTTCTCGCATTCTGCCCGTACGGGAGATGACTCTGAACACTCGACGCGGCTCAGAATCTAGACTGAGGCCCAGGACCGCGAGAGGTGTGGAGACCCTCTTTAAGACCTGGTCCTAACGCAAGACTAGTTCCACCCCTTTCCCCCAAACGAGAAGAAAAAGAGTCAACCGCGAGTGGCTTTGAAATAGTCCCCCCCACCATACACCGTAGAGAAGGACGTCTGATAGGCTGGTTGTTCAGGAGACACACAGTCCCTCCTAGACTTAACATGTCCTCCCTCCTTTTTCGTTGTTTTTTATTTTCACTCAGACATTACCGATCCCAGGATCTTTTTTAGTGGTACTTAGGCAGGGTCTTGGTTTCGAGAGTTTGACTCACCCAACGGAACTTGCTGCAATGTTTTCTTTTCCGACATCCGTTCCTTTCGGAGCATAGACTCATTTCAATAAGGACTTTGGAGTTTCCTTTTTGAGCCCCTATTCACGACTCTCCTTGGTGGCCCCGAGGCAAACCGGAATTTGAGAGTACTGGGAGCACTCAATTTTTCGTGCATGTTAGTGATCTGTCGTCTCAAGAGTCACGCAACAGCTTTCCTTTCCCAAAACCGTTCTGAGGTGTTATGACAACCCACTCGATCAGTAAAGCCAGTTTCCTTTGACTGCCCTTCTTTCCCCACATCCGTCTTATTCGGGTGAGGGACCCCAACACTTGGCCGGAACTTTTCCCCCTACCCTCCCACTTCAACTGCTCGTGGAAACTTACCGTCCATTGTCCCCGGAACTCCTATTCCATAAATCTTTGGGCAATCTTCCTCAAGTTTCCTCTCAGTGTGTCTTTTGTGCTAGCAAACTCTCTTGACTCCACCCCGGTAGTTTCTCACCAATGGACCCCCGTTGGTGTAGTCTTTTATAATTCCCTCTTAAATTCTCTCGTTTGGGGACGTTATACCCCAATCTATTAGACCTGTGAATTAGCACCTCCCCCGTGCGCGTTCTTAAATCCTCTCCTTCTTCCTATCCTAAGATGCAGCCAGAAGTTCTTTTAATCAAACTTGCATTCCTCGTGCGGTTCTAACTGCGTCCCTTCCCTCTGATCTTATTTCTTCTCCTTTGAACGTGTGTCGCAATAACAGATCTCTCTTCTTTTGAAGTCAACCTTTTGAGCCCTATTGAAATTACGTGCCAGTGAACCGCAGTCCTCCAGGTTTCTCCTCCTAATCTTTTTTCCTCGTGCGCTTAGTAGTAAGCCAGGTCAGGATGGAGTTACCGCAACCCCTCGACCCCTATGTTCTTTTCCTCAATGCTGTTATGAGGACTGTTTTGATTTCCTGGGCCCCCTTACTTTTCCTCGTGATGGACACACTTTCTCCTGTCTCCTTATTCTATCTTTTCCTCAGCCAGGTTGCGCTCCTTGTCTTTTCGCCGCGGTCCCCCCGTACTGACGTGTAATTTAACGTCACCTCATTTCACTTTGCTTGGCTCTTTTCCCCCTTTTTCGTGACGCGCCCTGTTTTGAACTCTTTTGGTAACCTACACCCTACTTTCCAGTGTCAGTCAATGTCTTGGTTTTGAAAGTGCTTTCCTCCAGGCCCTCTAATGCCCTTCGCTCCCTTTCCTCGGATGGTTTTTTAACCGGAGTGTTGAGCGTCCCTTTTCCGTCTCCGTATGTTTTCGTTTTTTATCTCCCCCCGTCTTTCAGGAGCTTCCTTGCGGCTTTCTTCCTCTCTTCTAAAAGTTTAATTGCCCCTTTCCTGAAGGCGTCGCAAACCAGCTTACAGCGCATTCTGCGACCTTTTACTCGGCCTGAGCGATAGTTTCCTCATTTCACCAGTGACCTTTTACCTTTTGAGAGTACTTGTCTGAGGCCTCCAGAGTTGAAGCGGCATGCTTCCACAGAGTCCCTTTCCTTGATATCCCGTGACAATTTAAGGAGATTTCCTTTTTTTTCACCGATTCACTAGCACCCGAGTACAATGTTCCCCTCTGCCCCCTTATTTTTTTCCTGCCGAAATCCAGATGAACTGAATTAGAGGCTGTCCCCAATTGACTAGCCCTCCCCATAAGCGAGTCCTGTTCTTACCTTTTGTTCTGATTTCCCCTCTCTTAGCATCGTTCTTGCTCAGACACCAGCGATTATCATCTCTTTATATTCAATTGTCCTTTTACCGCGCACACTGCGATGGAAGCCTGTCCCCCCCCCCAACCTTTGTTTTGTGCCCTCCCCTTTTGTTTTGCCGCTGTTTTATGTGTTGAGACCTTGACGACCAGGAAGATGGCCAGCGGCATTCCTGCGTCGTCTGGGCTTTTTTTTTTTTTTTTTAGTTCCAACCCCCTCACTAAAGCTTTTTTGCCCCCGCCTCTTCTTTACAGGCTCTGGAACCAGCACCGTTTAAG
>Ga0179591_1437199_pt1 | contig 10043 bp, 16 predicted proteins | sample CZOMad2_1_08_16f_FD_182891 | JGI IMG/M metagenome (GOLD analysis project Ga0179591, IMG submission 182891) | Vadose zone soil fungal communities from Angelo Coast Range Reserve, California, USA - CZOMad2_1_08_16fungal (PacBio error correction) | ecosystem: Environmental > Terrestrial > Soil >... | reverse complement strand
CGTCTCAACGGCCGGGACGCCACCCTGACTGAAATCCACAGATCGTAATTTTTATCACGTCATACCAGTTTTTCTGGCGCCCAACAAAGACAACAGCCCTCGCCAGTTAAAAACGGCCCAAAACGCAACGACACCATCACACCAACTGAAGGCACTCGGTGTGGCTGACAACCAAAATTATTAAAAAACGACAGTACAAAAAAACGGCAGCCACAGTTACCCGACTGAGCTAAAAACTACGACTTCTTTGGCATATCCAAAGAAACGCAAAACTACAATTTGTCCTACACGATCACCAAATAAACGACATCAACATTAAGCCCAAAAAGTTGAAGATTAACTCCGTCAACTACCGCCCAGCTGGAATAGCATTCACCCCGAGCAGCGGGGCTTAGCACCGGAACAAAGGAAAAAATCACTCCAGTCCCAGGCGCGACCAAGCACCAAGATGCTCGCGACCCCAAAGGGCCGACAGGCCGCAAAAAATCTCGGTTTTTTTTAAAAGTTGGGCGCCGTAAAAATTCTATACGATTGAGCCCATTGGGTCCAGTGGTGGGCTGGGGCTTCAAACGTCTCTGCACCGGCCCATCGCATGGGGACGCCAGCCGTCCAACAGGGGCGCCAAAAAGTCGTCTAGCCTGGTTGTTCCAACCCTGCCAGAACGAGCTGTCCAACTCCGTCAAAAAGTCGTTTCTACTACAATCAAGGGGTAAGGCATCGCCCTGTTGGATTTCGCCCACGTGCCCGTACATAATACGATATGCACGACGGACGATTCAGCTGAAACAAAACCGCTCGATTTTGCTGAAAAGACGCCGCCCAGCCGGTAGCAACTCAACTCTTATTCCGATTGCCTTCGGAAGGGCGGCCCGCGCAAAGAAAGAAGCCGCTGGTCGTTACGATGATTGTTAATTTGTTTTGGACGGATCGGCGGTCTGGTGCCAAGTTACTGCTCGGCAAATTCAAAAAAAAGTCGCCTCGTTTCGCGACAACTACCGCCAATGACACGCCGCCCCCTGTAGCCGCCCAAAGATTAGCCGATGCCACCGGACCAACAAAGGAAATTATTGGAGGAAAAATTAAATGGCCACAGAGGGATGGGGGCCATGCGGCCTCACCTAGCCGTCGACTTGGACGGCCATCGATACTGCCGAACCGTGGGTGTTTATGCGCATAAAGGAATCACCGCTGTTTCCATTACAAAAAAATCTGGACGGCGACCAGTCAGTGGGCATATTCCGGAATCTATTGTTCCGCAAAAGGTGCCCGCGCCGTCGACCGAAAAATACATCGGCCGGGCCGGCGGTTCGCCCATTGCCCATCACGAAAAGCTGAGCCTATACCAAACAGGATGTCGGCCAGCGCACCGAAACTTAATTGGACGAATTTATGGTTCGACGGACACCAGCAACTTTGGCCTTCTTTATGATCGCCGGTTGAGTAAATTTCAGCTGGCGCGGTGGGCGGAACAGCTCGGGCCGGACCTTATGGCCCAAAGAAGGGCCGAAACCTTATTATCGGCGGGGGCTACAACACCGAAAGAGACCAAAAGACGATTCGGCACGAATCAGGTTGGCCGGCCCCGCGGAGAATAAAAGGTGTTTCGGCTTCTGGCCATAGGTCGGGCCGAGGCGTGTCGCAAACGCACTTTGGGAAAAATTACCGGGCGATCATAAAAAGAAGGCAAAAAGTGGGGCTGGTGTAGTCGGGAGGGGGACCCATAACTTCGTCAATAAGTGTCGGTGCGATGCCGACAGCCGGTTTTGTTTGGTATTATAGCTCAGCGCTTTCGGAGATTTTGGGGAAATGAAAATGGCGTACGCCGAGGCCGATTGTATTTTTCGTGTCGATCGGCGGCGGGCCACCTTTGGCGGACCATAGATCCGGAGAATTATGCCTACTGGACGGTTCTCGCCGTCCCAAGATTTTTTGTATTGAAAAAACAGCGGTGACCGCTGGGTGATTTTCTATGCGCACCCACCAGCTGGCGGCCGTATCGATGCCGTCCAAAGTCGGAACGGATTAGGTTGGAGGCTCAGCCCATTTCTGGGCCATTGTCATATTCTTGTTTGCCGGGGGGGCATCGGCTCTTAGACTTTGGCGGCTACAGGGTCGGGCGGGCCGTCTGAGGTGGCAATGGGCGGTATTGGTTTTTTCCGCGAACGAACCGGCGACCTTGATTTGGGACGAGCAGTAGTAGTAACTTGGCGACCGAAGGGGCCGGAGTCCCATCCAAAAACCACAAATGTTGACAACTTCAAGCGTTAAACGACCCCGCGGCTTCTTGCTGCGCGGGCGCCCTCCTTCGAAGGCCATGCGGGAATAAGAATTAAAGAGTGTGATGCGGACGGGGACTGGGCGGGCGGGTCTTCAGGTGCACAAATCGAGCGGTTGGTTTTTTCAAGCGGAAAAAAAATCGTCGTCCGTCGTGCATAGGAGTATATGCTTACTGGGACCGTGGGCAGGAAAGACAAAACCAGGGGGTGCGTGCCTACTTTGATGTAGTAGGACGATTTGAACGGAGAGGACCCCAGATCGGTTTCTGGGCCGGGGTTGGACAACAGGGCTTAGGGACGAACTTCTGTGTGCCCGCTGTTGAAACGGCTGCGTCCATAATTGGCCCTGATGCCGGTGCACAGGAGGACCGTTTGATTGAGAAGCCAAAAGCCACCACTGAGGACCACTGGCATCATCGAGAGATTTTACGGCGCCACTTTGAAAACAGAGTTTTTGGCGGGCCTGGTTATCGGCTTTGCCGCGGAGGCAATCCTTGGTTTGGCTTTGTTCGGCGGGATGGGGACTGGAGTGATTTTTTCTTTAGTGGTACCTTTAAAGGCCGCTGCTTTCGGTGGTGATGATATCAGCGGGGGGCGGTAGCTTTGACGAGGGGTAATCTTCAACTTTTTGGGCTAATTTGATTTGTCGTTTATGGGTGATGTGTAGGACAAGAAGTGTAGGTGGCGTTCTTGGAATGATGGCGTCGTAGTTATAATTCAAAGTCGGGTTACTGGCTTTGAAGTTTGTCTAGCGTTTCGTTTTTAATTTGGTTGTTCAGCCACACCGAGTGGCAGTCCAGTTTTTTCTTTTTGGTGGTGATGTCGGTTTGCGTTTTTGGGCCGTTAACCTGGGGCGAGGGCTTGTGGTCTCTATTGTTTGTTGCTCAGGGGAAAACTGGGTATGACGGATAAAAAAAAAAAAAACCCCGTACTGATCGGGGTGATTCAGTCAGGTTTGGCGGTAGCCGGGTTTTGACAGGCTAAATGGTTCGGTGGTTTACCGGCTGGCGGTTGGACCCATGGTCGCCAAAAAACCAAGCAATCACCCCCGCGATGAATGGGATCACGGCAGGCACGCAGGGGATTTAAAGGCGTAAATCTAGAGAAGATAAATTTCAGTTTTGCGCGGGCCTGGAGCACGCGCAATAAGTTAATAAGTTTTTGGTGTGTCATTTCTCGGGGTCCGTTTCCATTTTAGTGTCTTTTATTTACAACTCCTTCAGTTTTTTTTATTATGGGCGCTGCAAAAAAAAGTGTAAAGGGCTTTTGGCCCGTCGCGACAGCAACCAATCTCTGAGTGGTAGGCTTAGGCATAAGTCCATGCCACCGACCCCAAAGACGCACATCTCAAATTCGGCGCTTCAAAGGTTCTAATTGATTACCAGTTGAGTGTGTTCCATTGGCGGCGGAGATTGGTGAGTAATTGAGTGGCTGGGTGTGGGTAAATGGACGATTTTGTTAGAGGAGGGAGGGAAAAGGGAAAGAAGGAGGGGGGGTGTGGGGATGGTATTGTTGAGGGGGCGGCGGGTCTCCGTTGCTTCTGTGGAGTGTTTGTTGTGTTTTTTTTTTTGTTTTGGTGCCCCGGTGCGGATTTTTCGGGCGCGGGGAACTTTGGCGGACCAAAACTTTGATCGGAAGTTACCTTATATTATTTTTTTTTTAGCTTCGAGATAGGAATGAGGGGGGTGGGATGCTGGTCGTCAACAGACAGATTCTAGGTCACACCATGAATGCTTTTGGGGCAGGCGGGCGGATGTTTCATTGGGGGACGATTGGGTGGGTATTGGTCGCGGTGTGCTGGGGTGGGGCGGGGGGTTGGGTGGTGTGTGGGCGGGTGGGGTCGTGCGGTTATGTTTGGGCCGCTGGTGGATGGTGGTGGGTTGGGTTCTGCGGCCAAGGGGCCGGGGGACAGTGTGTAGCTTCGGGCACCGTGGTGGGGGGGCGTGCGCGGATTGTATTCGCGGCGTGCATATGGCCAGTAATGCTGGTACGGGCGCGAGGGGGGGGGGAGCGCGTAAGTGGCGGATTATCCGGGTTTAAAAAAAAAATCTTATATTTTTGCGTGCGGGTTTGGGGCGGGGGGTATTTGCGTGTTGCGTTTTGGGTTGAGGGTGATGAAGTTTGGGGGGGGGCCTGCGCGTTCTTTGTGTCGGACGTTTGGGCTTTTAGCGGAGATGGGGAGGAAAAAAAGATGGAGGGGGGTAGGTGGGGGGTGCGGAAGAGGGGAAAGGTTAAAAGGGTATGGCTATTCGAATACCGTCGAAAAAGAGAAGACAAAAAAAAAGCCGCTGGGTGTAGTTGACCAACCCTGGAATATGGTGGTTGACGGTGTCGCGCGGTAGCGGTGGGTTGGAAGGGGGGGTGGGCAAATTAGTCGTTGGTGAGGAGCTGCGTTGTTGTTGGGCGCCCGCAGCGGAGCGCAAGCGGATTGGGGGCTGGTCACGGGCAGCTATCTTCGGTTGCGATTGGACAGTCCTGGCGGTGGTTAAAGGTTAGTTGAGGGGCGAATTTACCGCTGTCTGCCAAAAAGAGGGGGGGTGCGGGCTGGGGGGGGGGGGGGGGCGGGGGGGGGGATGGGGGAATTATGGGGTGGCTGCGGCGGGGGGGGCAGAAGGGGGGGGGGGAGGGACGGCACGTAGAAGGAAAGGCTGGGGGGGGGGCGGAGGAAAGGGTGTCGGAGGGGGAGGGGCGAGGCTGCGGGGGGGGCCTCCGAAAAAAAAAAGAAGGGAGGAGAAAGAGAAAGAATAAGAGGTCCCCACAAAGTCTTCCGACCCAACGGCTCATCATCGGCCCCAAGGTTTTTTGTGCTAATAGGTGTTTCTCTACCTCTCCCTCGATTGCTGCTGGTAACGGGATTGTTCGTTTGTTTTTAGCCTTTCACCGGTATCGGGTGGGTGAATTTGCCTGCCCTTTGTATTACCAAGCAGGTCTTGGCTGATTGTGACTTGGCGGCTGGGCTGGGTGTCATGTTTGGGAGCCAATATGGTATTTGTGTGCCCGATGTCAATGAGCGTGTCACTTGCTTTCTCAAAAATAAGGCCACCATGACACAATACGCTAATTCTGTGTGGCACGGGGGCTCACTATGCCATTTTAATCGGCTGGCGATTTATTGCTGTCTGATTAGTATTAGGTTTATGGTGGAGATGTCCCGGGGATGGTCTTTGCTTGATAACTTGGGGCTGCTACGGCATTTTGATCGTTCGGTTTATCGCAGTTTTGAAAGATTTTGGGGGGTTGAAACGGTTTTCCGGCGGCGCGATAATTTATGCGGGAATCACTCGGCGGTTGAAGTTTAAAACTTGCGGGCCCCTTAGACTCGTCGATTAACTGCATTTTTTGAGGCTTCTGGCACATTAGGGACACGCCCATTTCTTCAAAAACACCAAGGCCGTAAACCATTAAGGATACCGAATTCGGCACAAAGATCGACGTTTCAAGAGGCCCTGGCACCGAGGCGAAGGATTTTTGAGGCAGGGCCGTCGCCAAACAAGGCGCGGCCCGCTGTTCCTGGCATTGCCCAAAGGGCGGGCAACGGGCAGGTTTTGAAACTTTGCACAAGTCGATCGAGAGAAAAGCCGCCAGCAAGTTAGGCTGATGATGGCGAAGTGGGAGACGCTTGGGGAAAAAAACCACACCGTTTCGCAGATTTCCGCGGGCTCTGAGGGGGACCTTAACAGTTTTGGGGCGCGGGGACTGGTCGGGGCAGTATTTTGCCGCACCTCCCGAGTGGGTGTGTCAGCGCACCACCGAGACGGTGTGGCTAGCTGACGGGAATGTCGAAAACCCTTGAACGCGCGCCCGGGGCCTGACGCCTTTGCGTCAGGCCGGTCGGGACCTCGGCGAACCGAAGCACGTTCTTCTTCCGCCGTTTGAAATGGTCGATCATGACGTTTTTGCGATCGCCATCAGACGGCAGACGCGATGGGGCGCGAGCCCCCAGGATGCCGGAAGACGACGAGCCCGAAGCAGGATTCTGGAAGGCAAAAACAGACGTGATGGGCGGCGGAATCATCGAGCGCCCCGGCCGCTGGAATATGGATTCGGCGTCAGCACCGTAGCAATTTCCAGGAGGCTTTGGCGTGCACGCCGAGGAAAAGGATTTAAAGGCGCTCCGCGCTGGGACCCATCCCGTCGAGGCGAGGTGGCGAGAACAGAACCACGATTTCATCCGGCGAGGATTGGCGGCCGAGACGGTGGAATGAACAGCAGAGCAGTTCCGCCTGGATTTCCCAGGCATTGAACGAAATCTTGGATTGGCCGATCACGGGCAAGGCCGATCCAGGTTCTCACGAAGGAAGAAACACCGCGGGCCATGGTTTGACCGATCTTGGCGGCCGGATTCAAGCCAGGCGTCCAAGCGGATAGGCCGAATGCGGTCGATGATACACGGTGTGGCGCTGGGCGCGGTCGTATGGCAGGCGCCATGAAATAATCACCGCGCGGTTAAGACGCCGGGCTTGCGGGCGAAGGGGGCCGGCCCCCAGGTGACAACAGATGATTTTGAAAGAAGTTGCCGACCCGCGCTCACGGTCGCCCAGAAAATCACATTTTAAGGCTACGGTTCGAAAGGATTTTTCGCGCAGACGATGGAGGCGGGCGATCGTGCCGGCGCTTGGGCAGGATTATGGTGGGGCGGGGGGGGCGAGGCCGGACCGACCGCGGAACATTCCGCCTAGGGCGCCGCCCGTCAGAGGCCTCGGGGAGGTCGGGAGAAAAAAAGAGGGGATATCGGACACTCCGTTTTTTCTCGAGGAAAAGCTTTGACACGTCGACCCAAAAAAATTTGAGATTTGATGGTGTGCTCAGCACCGGTTCGCCTCGTGCGCAGATCGTTGGCTGCCGCAGAGAAACACGATGGACCGACCCCAGCATTCCGGCCAGGATCAGGGGCAGAAAGGATCGCCCAGCCGCAGCGGACTGGCGCCAGGTCTGCCTCTATAGACCGGACGGCGGCCGTAGCAGGAATCGGGGTCCCATGGGCGGGTGAGGCCGACCGCGAGCAGCATGCCGGCAAAAATCAGGAACAGCAGGGGTCGCGGGCAAAATAAACCAGGTGAACAGCAGCGAGGGCCCGCGAACAGGCACGACCCGCCGATGCCCGACGGGACCCGGATATCGGCCACGACAAGGATCGTTGAGGGGGCGGCTGAAGGGCGGAATCGGTGTCAGGAAGCGGAGTACTGTCAGCGGTTGAGGGGGGGTTCTTTCGTCGGGAGTAGGAGAGAAAGATATTCGATCGAGACGATGTCTTGTCGGGGCCGCAAAAAGCGGTCCGGGAAACTCAAGCGGGGCGGGGGCGGGGGGGGGTGGGGGGGGGGGGTGGGGGGGGGGGGGTGAGGGGGGCGCGCGGGGGTTTTGACGGGGGCTTGTGGCCGCGGGGTCCGGTGGTGCGAAAGGCGGAAGCGAAGAATGCAAGAGTATGTGGACGGGCCGGTTGAGGGGGGGGCGGGGCGGGCGGAGGAGTTGAATGTGCAAATGGGTCGGTCCGGTTGATGCTGCTGGCGGAACTATTCATTCGGCGATCAGTCAGGATTCAAAATTTCTCAACCCGGCCGGGGCCCACCAGGTGGTTTATTGCCTTGACGGTCGAGGGTCGAGATCCCCCCGCGGGCGCAAACTCGGCATTTTCCTGGCGGTGCTCGAGGTCCATCCCGACAGCGCTTACAGCCGGGGCGGGCATACCGCAACCGCGGGCGGATGCCACCGTCTTTCGATCGATTACTCGGTGCTGGCAAAAGATTTTTCCTTCGTCGCGCTCCTGGCCCATAATTCGACGGGGAGGCTCGATTTTCCTATATTATTCTCTTTTTGTTTTTTCATTTCTCGGAACGGCCACAAACTTTAGTGGCGCTTTCGCGGGTGGCCTATTTACCCGCGGCCCGCGGAAAGCGAGGTCCTTTATATGTCGTTCAACGAGAATGAAAACCAGCAAAGGGCCGGCGGCGTTCCCGAGTGATAGGGAAGCCTGGTCTGCCGGGCGCTGTGAGTCTTCGGCCCGAACCGTCCAATTCCCGGCTCCCACCGCGGCGGGTGGGTTTCGGGCCCCGATTGATTCGGAGGGGCGGTGCTTCGGAAATAAGGCTATCGGCTCGGGGGAGGTGACCGCGAAGTGGGTGCCGGAAAACGGATTTTTGGCGGCTCGACTTCGGGCGGGTGGCTGGTTGCGAGGCAGGGTCCAACGAGTGGGCATTTTCTGGGCCAGGCTGGAATGTGGCTCACAGACCCGGCCCACCCCGGCCGCAAACGGCGCTCGTGGCGCCATACCGGCGGGCTTGGGCACGGTTGTTCGAGGCGACTGACGCCCCCCAAGGGAGGCGTTACCGGCGGTGGGGAAAAGAGAGAAGTAGGCGAGACGGGGCCGAGCAGGGGGCCCGCAATTCCTCGCGAGCCGTTAAAAAGCAGTCAGCCGTGGGTCATACATGTTGGATCCGCACGCGATCCCGCAGGCACCATGTCGACCGGAGTAATCCTGGTTTTTTTCCTTTGTCCAACACCCAGAAAGATCTTGCAACAGGACACCGCTTGCAACAGTTTCGCGGATGGAACCCAGCAGCGGGAATTTGCGGATGAGGATCGGCCCGTGTTTAGGGTTAGTGGATCGGGAACGGCCCATCGCGTCGAAAATCGTTTTCGCCGGCGGCAGAATGGGTTCGGAGGAACGCAACATTCGTGGCTGGTCGGCCGAAGTGTCGGGTTGCGGCTGCCCTGATTGTTTGTTTGCGCGGCTCGAACGTGGTGTGGAAAATTACCGACGTCCGGTGCCCCCGCTGCTCGATTTTGGGTCGAACGGCTTCGTTTGATTGACCGGCGGCCCGCGGCAAAAACGTCCAATTTTTCAGACCGCTTCAAGACCGAACCCGCAACGGAGAGGGCACGAGGGGCCCTTACGACGGGGGACATTCGTTGGGGACGACGTCGGCGCTGTGGCGGCTGCGGGGAAGGCCTGGCGTCGGCACGCAGGGTTGTGCCGATTTTCGGCATCTGCCGGGACCTGCAGGGGGAAAATGAAAAGTCGCCTTCCGCCGGCTCGGCTGCATGCCGGAAATTGAGAAATCCCACGGGCCGCATCGAAACCAACCATCGCAATGCCAGGAGTTCCGAGGAAACGGCGAAATCCATCCCGATTCAGACGGTGATTCTTTGCCGGAACCGGCGCACACGGACGTAACCTGGACGCCCGGCACGGCCGCCTTTTTGCCACGCTGCTCCGGCCGCGAGACCATTTCGCGTTACAATTCGCTGCACGGGGGCCAGGGCATCCGCGATCCGGGGGGGGGCGCGCCGCGACGTCGTGATCGAAGGCGTCCCGGAGGAGCGGACACCATCGAAAGCAGAAGCCGCGATCCGGATTCTCGGCAAGATGACGCCCGGCATTGGCGCTCGGGGGCGTTGCAGTGGCATGCGGAAGTAACGACCCCAGGCAGCCCGCAAATCCGATCAAATTTTTTTTCGGCGCGCTGTTTTCGAAGGCATCGGGGCGCGGCGTCAAGGTGTACATTTTTCAGCCGGGCGAGCTAAGGGGCGGCCGGAAAACAATCCGGTCGCCGTCAATAAACGGGAAGGGGGAAAAGCAAATGGCGGGACCGCCACCATGTGGTTTCGAGCAGACGCGATCTGCGCCTTTTGGGCAGGGGAAGCTGCGTTTTTAGGCGGCCGGCCTGATGTTTTGTTTTACGCCGCGCCTCGGGGCAGGGACCGCCTTCCACCGCCACAAGGTCCGCCATACACACGGCTTGATCGAGGCAGCGAAAGAAGAAAGAAGGA
>Ga0179591_1183916_pt1 | contig 10043 bp, 9 predicted proteins | sample CZOMad2_1_08_16f_FD_182891 | JGI IMG/M metagenome (GOLD analysis project Ga0179591, IMG submission 182891) | Vadose zone soil fungal communities from Angelo Coast Range Reserve, California, USA - CZOMad2_1_08_16fungal (PacBio error correction) | ecosystem: Environmental > Terrestrial > Soil >... | reverse complement strand
TTTTCCCCTCCCTCCTCCTGTTGAAAACAGCTCTCAGTTCCCGCACCTCGCCTGGCTCCCTGACTTAGCCCCTGCTTTTTTCCCCCCATAAAATAGGTCATGACTTTTTTATCCATGTTTTCAGTACGTCGTTGTAAGGATAGCATTGCCCATTCCTTCTTCCCCTCCGCTTGTAAGGGATTCCCCTCCTATGACCTATTCTTCTAAATCCCTCTTCTATGGTCGAGGCTTCCCCTCTCAATCTACTCAGCCGCCTTATCCCCTCCTTTCCCGTACTGGCTGACTAGCTGCAGGACGCGCCCCTTTGTCGCGTTCTCTTCCACTCTCTCGGTTTTCTCGGGACTTTGTTAGAACGAGAGAAAGTGAACTGTGTTATCGAACCCCCCATCCCTCACGCTTTCTGAGTGACAGGTCGATTTGCCCCCCGTCCTTGTTTTTCGCTGAAATCCTACTGGAAGTTTTCTTTTTCTTTCAAAAGAAGGAGGCGAGGAAAGATGGTGAGCCCCTTTTCACAGTGGTTGCTTTTCCTTTGATTTTGTCTCCAGATTTCTCTGTTCGCTTGAATCCTTAGACTTCCTTGCCGCCGTTTTGCATCACAGAAGTAGGTTGGCCTTTTTTTTGTAGCTTTCCTATACTATTTATCCCCAGAAGCGTAGTCCCAAGGAATTTTAGATCCTTTGCTTCCGTAGTGCGGTAGCACTAATTTCTTTTTTACTTTCTTGGCGTTGCTTTCCACCTCACAAGGGGGCTGTGGGCTTCGATCGTCCCTCGTTTATTTCATAAGAGCCGAGCAGAACAACCCCCCCACCCCCACCAGGATCACATAACTTCGGGAAAAACAAGTCTTACACATTTCGCTCTTCCTTCCTGATTTAGTTGTACAGTGTGTTCCTCGAGGTGTTTGGAGAGTGTGATGTATGCCTCGCCACCGAAGATCTTCCCAGATTTCCGCGATTGTGTTTTCTTTTTTTTCGCGCGCCCTATGAAGTGCACACATCCCCTCGCCGTATAAACCGCTTCCCCGCAGGTTAGACTCTGCGGCTCGCAACTCTCTCCTCATGAAGGCCAGCAAAAAGCTTTTACCTCGCCCCGAACTTGTCCTGTTAATTTACCTCTGGTTTGGGGAGCCACCGAGGATCCTCTCTCGCCTCGTTGCGGAGTAGTCGCAAGGCGACGAGGAGACCGTCGCCCCACCGAGCTGCATTAGATCAAGTCACCATCAGAGCACTCTTGTGATATGCCGCGGTCGAGTTCGAGATCCCCTTTTTTAGCCGCAACCGGCATCTTTCCAGCGAAAGGACTGATGGGGTTTAACACCTTTATCGACGCTTGCTTAGGAGATGGTGTATCTGTTGGCCGCCGAGAGTGTGTCCGGCTTTGTGCGTGAAGCGACAGTTTCACGCGCAGGGTGGGTTTCTCGTCTTATTATCTGCAACGCCCTGTGGATTACAACCTTGATTGCATATGTTTCTCAGTTCCTTCCAGCTCCACTTTTAGCGAAGCAGCAGACGCATACGCTTTCTGTGGGGGACTAATTTCCCCGTCCCTGACCTTCACTGACTTTCTTCTATGGTTTTGAGGGCAGTGGACTGGCAAGAGCGCGTACCCCCCTCCAAGCTCCATCTCGTTTCCTCCCTCCAGTTTGCCCCGAAAGGTTGAAGATTCATACTGGAGAGGAGCTTGGGTCTTCCGAACGATCCCGGGAGCCCCCTGAATTCCTCCCTAGCTTCGATTCAGCAGGCAATGGACTATACGGACGCTCTCTTCCCTTATTCTACACCGGTCCTCCCTTCCCCAAGCTATAGAGCACGCGCCTGACTCTTGCTCTTTCCCAGTCCCCCTTGCCTGGTCCTCTGTCATCGAATCGCCTGCTCAGAGGCGGCGCTTTCTTTTAAATAGGAGATCGTTGCTGATTCTGGAACGCTGGACCCCTAAATTGAGAGCTTTTCCCCATCTAGTTAGCGTTTGTTTTTTTGTGCATTTTGAACTTCTTGTAGTGCTTTTCCTCGTCCCCCCCCCACTAAGACAGAGGGGTCCTGATTTTTCTAACTCATAGTCCCGTCATCCCGCATCTAGTCGTTGCGCTGTCCCCTCGACCGTCTCTTCTTTTACGTCCGAAGGCAATGGGTATTCCAGAGTCAAGGTAATTTCTGCATTCTTTTTTTACCTCTGTGAACACCCGCCGTCTGTGGTGACATGGCGGTGTCGCCCGCCATCTTCCCAGTGCCGCTTCCTTACACGGAGGTCATCGTTTTTCTTCCTGTGTTTAGGGGCATTGTTATCCGTTTTTCCCCTTTCATCGTGAACTCTTGATTTTCCTTTTCCCCCCCCCCCAGTGACAGTGATCAAAAGCCGCCCACGTCCCCGGATCTCAATCACTCCCTCAACTCCCCACGTGGCTCCACCATGGTTCCTTTCCCCTCCGACAGTTCCCTCCTCCTCCTCCTGGGTCACTCATAGATATCTGTTGCCCCTCTCCTCCGTTTGTTTTTGAGACTCCGCTTCGGAAAACAGTAGTCGCTCTTCTAACTCTGTTATGCTTTTTTTCCTTTCCAAATGGTGGAGACCGGTGTGTTCCTTTCCTCGCCTTTTTGCTGCGCTTTCCCCGGTCTGTATGGACTCGTGGAGACGTTCCTTGAGTGAACTTTCCCATCTGGTTTGTTTTGCCACCCGGCTAGTATCCGAAACCCTTCCTCCGCGCCCCAGATCTCTGTACCGCTGCCGGGTGAAGCCCCCTTTCTTTGTTTCCCAGCGGAACCTCTCGTCGCTCACCGCCAGGACCAAACGGCTCGTATGCGTGCCCTCAGGATCCCCCTCGATTGACTACCCTTTACCCCCTCCGCCTTATCTGATGATGCGCAGGTCCTTCGTTACTCCATCCACGTTAGAGACCTTCGGACCTTTTTCTGTTGGAATCCTAAGCCACGTGTATTGCTTTCTGGGCATCTGTCCCCCCGTGCACCATACGAGCTATTTTTGCCGCCCTAACGTCGCCGCGGCACTCGATGGTTTGCCACCCCTACTCACGCTTATTCCCATCTTATTCTTGCGTTCAGACTACCAGTATTGCCTCCCTGATTCGGTGTTACGGTATTACCTTGTGAATGTGTCATGTGGTCTCTGGCCCGTGTCCTGAGCTGTTCTTGTGCCCCGCGGTTGTTCCCTAACGCGAAACGGCCCCTGTCCATTTAACCTGGCGCAGTTGTAGCGAACTTTCGGATGCAGTCGTGACCTTGTGCGACAGCCACGAGCTTCTGCATCCTGTTCCTACGTGATATAATTTTTTACATAGCGGTAAGCTCTGTTTTTATGTAAGTGCACAACTTTTACTTGTTTGCATGATGCCGTGACCCCCACGTCAGTCGTCATCTTCTGCTTAGAGCGGGTCATGTCGCATATACCAGCCAGCCAACTGCCCCTCTTTTCTATTCCCCTAGCTCGTATCCTCTTTGGCTTCCTTCTCTATTCGCGAAGTGTATTTCGTATTATTCAATCCCCCCCGCTGGCGTTTTTCTTCGATGCCCCCCCCCCATTCCACCATATTCCCGTTCCCCCCTCATCCTTAGATGCACGCGTCTTTCTCCTCTTTTTTAGCCACGCACGGAGTTTTGACTTCCCTTTTACTCCCCAGCCAGTCTTCTCAGCGGCTATTCCCCCTCATCGTCACCCCAGTGCTGTCTGGTCTTGTGCGTCTCAGCATTTGGTGATTGCGTTTCGATACTGGACTTCTGAAACTGATATATATTTTCTCTGTCCTTTCCGCTTTTTTTTTTTCTGTATTCGCCGACGAGATGTCGAGTATTGCCTGTGCCGATATCGGGCCAAGCGGCCCAGCTTGTGTGGTGAAGATGTCATTTGTTTTCATAATATCCGACGCTGCAGACACCCCGGCTTTGGCTGGCCCCGGCCCGCGACGCGCCTACCCGTGATTCGGTCTCATGCTTGTCACGATAGTCCCACCTTTCGATGCAGAGCGGACCCAGGCACGCTCTTTTGTACCGCCATGTAATTTTCGTCCGCAGACCTCGTTGTTGGATTAGAGGCTCTAACATCCCCTCCCTCGAAACCCGCGACTCTTCCGGCCAACACGTCTGCTCCGTCGGCCCCGCCTGAAGTTTTCTGCGACGATTTTTTCAACGATATAAACGCTATCATCTATCCGGTGCTCATTCACTTTCCTCTCATCCACAATTTCCCCTTCTTACCGTTTTCCCACTCAGTGACCTTTCTCGCACACAATTCGATCTATCGTGATTGACCTGTGACCGATAGTCGATCTAGCTTGTCCCGGTTCTTCTTCTCCGCAAGCTTTGCCCCTCTTTTTTTTTTCAGGATGCGTGTATCCCTTGGAAAGCCTTGTACACCATGTTCTTCCTTCGACCCGATAGGATTTTTTGTGGCACGCTGGTCTCAGGGCTGCAAGAATGGTCTACTTGTGCGTTTGTAACCCCTATGTTACCTCCTCCCCCCTTATGGCGCCCCGATTCGTGTTCCCTTGCGCCCAGGCATCGTTAGGTGCCCCACAGCGACAATGGCCCCACGCCATATCAGGTATTCTCAAGAATTCGGCATCACCCGATGCTTCTCGCGCCTGAGTACACTCTATCACTGACGGATTCAATATTATCCCCCCACGTGCTTCTTTGGTCAAGCCAGCGCCCCGTCCCACGCCCCCATACTTTTTGCCTCTGCTCTTCTTTGAGTGGATTTCTTCGTCACACCTCTTTTTGACGTTACATGTTTCACCAATGCAGGTCCCACGGGTATCCCATTTGTGAACTTAGGTAGCGCTTAGGCCTTCGCCCCTTATCCACCGGATGTGTGGCAAGGAGCCACGCCTCCGCTCCCGCGTTCTCTACTCTCACCTGAGTTTCGAGATTTGTGACCAATGTTAAATCATTGAGGTGATGTACCACCAGCGTGACCATCCGTTAACCTGCTTTAATTGGACCATTGGCCGTATTCACCATGGGCTACGCCCTTTGATGCGCTGAGTTAGCATGTACCTCCGTCTTTCAGTTCACCCCCTTTTCACCGGAAGTGATCCACGATCCGATGCATTTGTCACCCCCCACTTTTTTTTTTTTTTTTTTGTTCCGAACCACCAACCCACCCCGTGCCTTCCTACACCACCGCCTTTGAGGGTCATACGCAGACCCCCCCCAACCTGCAACCGGTTCCCGTGCGTATGATGAGAGATAGTATGTCAGCACTCATACACTGTTTTCCCCTCCCATGTCTCCACGAGTCACATGTTCAGCCGTCGTTGCTGGTTTTCTCCCTAATCCTGTCTCTCTTTCTGGACCTTCATTTGAGGCCCCTACCTCCCATGAATTATTGTGCCAATAATTCGTGTTTTAGTCTTACCCAGTCTATCCATAGTGCTTGTGTATTTTTGCTAACCTGTTGCCTGTAGGCGTCCTCACACCCCGTTGACTAACTCGCCAAACATTCAGTCGCCTGATGGACACCTCGCGATTCTCCCTCCCGGCATACTAGTTCGCTCTTTTGTACCTCCTCGTCTCAATCCGTTTAGAAGTAGCCCCTTACCTACATCCGTCTCCCGTGTGCCCCACCGACTCAGGGCTGGACCTGTCTCCCCCTTTTTCGTACCCTAGTACTTCTTTTTCTTGTGCCGTGCGCTGCGACCCCATACCGAGTCTAAATCATATAGCTGGTTATGTACAGCACCGTGTATCGGCGTGTGCGCGACCCTGTGTGTCCGTCGCTACCCTACGCGTCTTAGTGAGAGCATGCGGCTCTACTCACTATCTGACACAGACTCTAGTGTTTGCACTCACATCACACCTCGAGTTCTCGATTGATGTTGACCGAGTAGTTTGCTGCCCTCTTTGTGTTGCACCGACCGACTGTACCGCCTCCCCTTTGCACCAGCACGGACGCCGCCCCTACGCCGTTCTCCATGACTGCTTGCTATAGGCTTTCTCATTTTCGCCACCCGTATGGCGCATCCCGGACGAAAATCCCCACGCTTCCACCACCACGGTTGCTGTGACTCCTTGTTTTCTCATGAATCCTTTTCATCTCATTAAGATCGCACCAGCGTGCTCGTCCCCCACTAATCACATGTGCCGTTGGTAGAGTTCTTGCTGTCGACATGCGCACCTAGGCTTGTTCACCATGATGTGTTTTGCTGTTTCTAACGGCGGGACTTTACCATCCTTTTCGCCGCGCGGTGAATGACTCTTTGGTTATCTCCCGTTCTTGTCTGAGTTCTTCCTCCATCGGTTTGATTCCCTTCATGAGCATTGGTGTTCGCTCTTATCCCACCAGATTAAATCCCCGGTGGATGCCCTTGTTATCTTGTGGGCCTGCACGCCCTGACATTCACAAGAACCAGTGATCCCCCGATATAGCAATATACCCATTTGTACTCGTGCGCACACTCTTGCATCCATCCTATAAACTTCCCTTCACCTCCTTAACGTCCAGGGGGCCCAACCGTTTGCATTGAGGTGCGCAGTTATTAGTATCCCCTCATTGTGACAGTCCTCTGCGTTTTTCCGTGTGAGCGACTAGTACCGCCGGCCTACCCGCCGTACTTGTTGTATTCAAAGAACCCTAGTTTTGTCTTCACCTCTTGACGAGCTTGATTGGCACGCATGACCCACATCAGAGTACTGCCTATCATGCACTGTCACTAACTCCTGTTAGCGTAACTTTTTTATGATGTGAAAACCAGCTTTTCACACGTAGATTCGCGACAAGCTATCACCAACGTCCTTTCTCCCCCCCACTTCTGGTTCAGGTGCTTCCTGTCGCGTGTATGGTCTTACTGTTTGGATTTTTTCCCGGAGTAGGAGGCTTTCCCTGTCCCCCACCACGCGCGGAACCTATTTCGACCCGTCCCCCTCCGTTCTTTGGTTTCCCGTGACACAAGGGCCGTCCTCAGCCTGTTCTTCATGCCAATTTAACCTCTTTTGCCCGGGCACCCCATTCGCTTCCTCCTATAGTAAGCCAGTATGAAGTTTTGTGACTCGGTCTTCCGTAGTCAAGAGGACCCCTCCTCTCCGAGAGGGTGCCTTCTCGTAATATCGCAGATACCGGCTGGCTTAAAGCTCTTCCGTTGTTCATAGGTACCAACGGATTTGTCGTTCCCGGTACTCACTTCCCCTCATTGGTCCGGACGGTTGGCCTCACTCGTCGAATGGTCGCGTATGGAAACGATAGCTTTTGGTCTCTCTTCCGTGAGCTCCCTGTCTGTCCCACCCTATATTTGCCTGTTTTGTTTTATCTTTTTTACTTGTCTCTACTCAGCGTTGTCAACGTGAGCCTTCCCCTCCTTTCCCTTGCTGAATTGATCTTTCGCCCAACCTAGAGTACAGTAACAATTCTTTGTTTGCACGTGATGGTTTCGCCAAACTTCGTTTTTTTCGGGTCCTCTATTCTGACCGCCTCTTCCTGCCTTCTAAGTTTCTCGACCTTATTATAACTAGGATATGTCTGAGGCAGGAAGATTCGACTGATTTTCATCAGAAGTAAACCCCAGTAACGTCAGATTCTGCTTTAGCTTATTAGGCAAATGGTTGTAAGCTTCGCGTCCACCCTAAGTGTCGGGGGGAGGCTCGGGAATCTTCTTTCACCCTCGTCGAAATTTCCTTTTGCCGGCACCCCCCATAGGAAGTAGGGATAGAGTCAGGTCCTAGTTCTTCGGATTCGTTGCTTAGTAACCCCTCCTCTACAGTACGCAGGGCTCACAAGAGTGGTCCTTGCACTGATGTTTGAGCCGGTGACTGTGCTTGAACTTTTTTCTGTCGACATTCTTTCTATGTTTTTTTCGCGCTTGCCCGTCGTTTCCGCGGCCAGACGTCTTACATTTCCACTGAACTTCGTTGGACTGCCTTCTTTTTTCCTTTAAGAGCTCTTGCTTTCGCGCCAGCAGTGGCCCAAGGCAGTTTTGCTGAACTTGTTGCCGTTCTTTTTCGTCATAATCCTGTGCCAGCCGCTTTTGCGGACACAAATACACAGGGCTTGGTTTGAGACCGACATTTCCTCGCAGGCGAATTCCCTACGTCCGCAGCCGAAAACCCCCCCTTCATCCGTTTCCCCCTTCGGGTCAAAAAGGCCTCCCAATTGCATGCTTTAATGTTATTCGGAGATAGTGCTCGGTGAGATATCCTTTGTTGTGAGGGCGTTGTTTCTATCTCCCCCATAGACACTGCCTTGGCTTCCCTTGCCTCCTCAGGTTCTTTCTTTTTCGTTTGAGCGGTCAATATGAATGCACCCCCCGATCGCTACTACGATTGTGTTTCCTTTCATCTTCTCCTATCCTACCGGCTCCTCAAGGCCCTGCCTCTTTCTGCCAGGAAGACGACACCATTTTCGGAATCCCGGCCCCCAATCAGGCGTCCGTAGCTCTTTACAACGGGTCCTCTTTGTGGCAACCGAGTTCTCTGTTTCGTCTGGCTCTCTGGAGGTGTCTTCGTTAACTCCTAACGGGCCACGGAGCTTCTCTTTTCTTCCTTCCAGAAGACCGCAAGCGATGGCTGCCGGTTGTTCCTGCGACTTTTCTCCTTTCCCTCCAGGCTTTCTGTTCGACTTTCCGACTTTTTTCTTTTCTTTCGGAGAGAGATATTCCGGAGTCTCCTTTTGGTTTCTGCTGGGAGCGCTTTCCCGTTCTCCGCCTTGAAGAGACAGTCACTGTTCCATTTTGTGCTGCCTCAGGATTACTATGATATGCACTTTTCTCCCTTTTTTACTTAAAAAGGAAGGACTATGGGCGAGTTTTCTCGCTTTTTCCCTGTAGGGCGCCTCCGGCCCTTCCCCCCCCTCTTTTCGAGGTGGTGAACTATCCCTTCGAAGGCCCTCGATCACCTCTTTCTATAAGGTGTATTTTCACTTGCTTTCGTCACCAAGTAACGATACGCCCCCTCTCGTTTTGTGAAGACTCTCGGACGGCCTACGCCGGATAGATTCTTTCTCCCTTAGTCCCACGAGTCAGAGACAACCAGGAGTTTTTTGTTTACTTTCTCCCTGCACGAACAAGGGCCCCCCTGAATCCTCTTGATTGTTCTCCCCGTTCCGGTTCATTCAATTACCCCACTTCCCCTCGCAGACGCAGGACTTTTTTCCTTTTCAACGAGTCGAGGCAATGTGCTTTCCTCTCTTCTTCATCGCCCTCCTTTTTCTTTTTTTTCACGGCATGGCTGCGCTTCCGAGATATGCAAGTGTTCGCTTTTCAAGGCTTCATCCATGTTCTTTTTCCCAAGTAAAGGCAGCTAGAGTGCGTTTGTCCCCCACGGATGGTACCTTTAGGATAGAAAAACCACCCTGTCGCCATCCAACTTCCCCCTCTCTCGGTTTTTTTTCGGCCAGGTCTGCCGCGTCGGGAAGCCCGAAGGCCCAGTTTCCTCCTTTTTAAGGCATTTTCCCTACGCTGGTGTCCTCTTTTAAAGCTACGGCAGGTTCCCTGCGTTTTCCGTCGAATCGCTTCCGCTGAGGTCCAACCACCCTTCACTTAACGGTTTACGCGAGCTTCGGCTTCTTGCTTCTTTCTCACCTCCTTAATCCCGGCCAGCCGGATTTTTTTAGTTAACCAATGACACCTCCCCCCCACACCGACTCGTTCCCTCTCCTCGCCGTCCTACCCAAGGGAGCAACCCAAGGTGGAACTTTCTCTCCCATCCTTTACTATCCTAAGCATTTTTTCTCAGTTTTTTCCTCCCTCCACCGTTTTTTTTTTGTTTGTTTCGAGCTGACTTTTTCTTTTCGTAGGAGCGACCAGTTGGGGGGCTTTCACTTGTCTCCCTTTTTTTCTTTTTTCGCGCTCTCTTTTTTCGGGCGGTGTTGCTTTGGAGCCTTCCTTGGTGAACTCACCACTTTCGTTGTCTATATCTGCGATCCACTCTCCTTTTTCTCCTGCGCTTTTACGCAGGCGCGGCGTGCGGGCGATGCAGTGTTGTCGACTTTGCCCGTTTTGATCTTTTTGTTTCAGTAGTTAATCTTCTTTGCTACCCCAATTTTGACGTTGTCGTTACTTGTGCACAGCGCGCCTCTCACGCTTGACCCGTCTGTCCTTAATC
>Ga0179591_1448047_pt1 | contig 10044 bp, 16 predicted proteins | sample CZOMad2_1_08_16f_FD_182891 | JGI IMG/M metagenome (GOLD analysis project Ga0179591, IMG submission 182891) | Vadose zone soil fungal communities from Angelo Coast Range Reserve, California, USA - CZOMad2_1_08_16fungal (PacBio error correction) | ecosystem: Environmental > Terrestrial > Soil >... | reverse complement strand
TTGAGAGAGATGCGGGGCCTTGTGGCATGAGCGGAAGCCGTTTGGGGGTGACGTGCTTGCACCTTCAACGTAAACTCACCGCCACCCCGGCGCTGGTGCGCCGGGCTGGGACGGTGAGCGCGCGGAGGACCCTGAGGACGTGGCCGAGGACGCATCAAACCCATCGCCGACGGCCGGTATGGGGTGGGGGGCGGCCAAAAGAACCATGGACGAAGGCCATACCGGCCGCATGTCCCAAATGCCGCGCGCGGAGCAGTTGGCCGCCGTCACCCTGCCGCTAGGAAATCAGAGAGGTTTAACCGATGGATTTCGAAGGACTGGAACCCCGCAACAAAGTGAAAAAGCCCAAGCGCTGGACGACTGTCGGTGGCCGACCCTCAAGGCCATGTCGCCGCCTGCAGACCGAGATCGTGCGGTGGAGGACGAGATTCAAGGAGAAGCAGGGCGGGCCATCTGGAGGCGATGAATTCGTGTTAAAGAGCCGAGATAATGGGCTGGGCCCAATCGGTCATATGTGCCCGCATTAGGGGTAAACCGTCGCCGTCATGATGCGACGGAAGTAGCGCGGATGCGCATGGAATTCGGCATAACTGCCGGAATACTCTCACAACATGATTCAGGTTCCACGAATATACGGATCAATTGGCGATTGAAAATAGGGGCCCTTATGACGAGGCGTATGCGGAATTAACCCCCGGTCTGCATGAAGAGGTTATGCGGCAGTTATCTACATGATCTTCTATGACGACTATAGCGTCTTGGCGGAAAGGGTCCCGAAATCCCGCGCGCGGCCCATCCGCGTGTGCCGGGGGGGGGCCCATGGTTACGATCTGAGCGCGTATGACCCCACAGGCGGCGTGCCGGTGGCAGCCTTCGCGATCATCCTGGCAAAAGCCGAGGGATGGTCCGACGTCGCGACGCTGAGCCGGGCGCTCCGCCTGGCCATCCCCTACCAGCCACTGGTCCGCGTCTAGGCATCCCCTGTAGTGGTCCAAATACAGCCTCGCGCGGCAACGGGTAGCCTTTTGCGGGAAATCGCAGCTCATAGAAAGCGGAAGTCGGAGCGGGCCAGGTAGAGAGCACTGCAATTGTAGTGTCGGCTCCGTACCACCCCTTTAGGCTACAGTGGCGACATCGACAACGGGGCAGAAACGCCCGCATGAGGCCTGCCGCCGCCCCCAAACTGGGGGTTCCCCCCCCCCGCCCCACTGCCGCATGTGCCGGAACGACCAGCGCATGCGCTGCGTTTCCCTTCTGTCGCCCCCGTCCTTCGTCCGCGACCCCCCCGATCCTGTGGCCTCCCTGGCTTCTCAGGGATATCGCCCCGGTTGGATCGCACCGACCGGGCTTCTGGATGCGTCAGCGATGCCGCTCCGGTCGAGCAGGGTACCGGCGCCGACCTTGAGCATCGCTTCGACAGCGCCCGGCGGGGCAGGATCCGCGTTTCGCCGCGCCCATCGCTTGAGCTGTTCAAGCGCATGTGCCTCACGTCCGCCGACCACACCAGCATCCGCGTGTGCTGGCGCCAATGTCACCCGCGCGTATGGCCGGGCTCGCCAGTACACGCGGACCTGGGCGAACCCCTGTCGCCCGGCTTGGGAGGCAAAGGCGGCGGCGACCTGGTGTTCGGATTTCGCCACGGACGTGACCGTAGCCGTGTCTGCCACCTGTGGGCGGCGTAGGCGAGGCGGAAAGGCGGCAGTGCCGCGACGGAGCTAAGGCATGGTAGAGGTGGCGTCCACCCCGAATGCACCTCGGAGATGCAGGGCCAGGCCGACGCCGAGGCGGTTGCCTTCGGGCCTATGCAGAGCGGCTGATAAGGGCAAGGACGGCTCTGGGACGATCTGGTCAGCTGGCCTGGTGCGCGAGAACAGGGATGGACGCTCGACGCCGAGGAAGCTAAAGGCACCGTCACCACGCTGATCGGCGCGGGCATTCCACAACACCCGCAACCACTCGCGTCAGCATGTTACGAATTGCTGAGCAATCCGAGCAGCAGGCGCGCTTGCACGCGATCCCGCTGTGCCGCACGCGGCCGAGGAATTGCTGCGCTATGACCGCCCGTCCAGATGTCGATCCCGCGGCTCACCACGACCGAGATCGTCATGGGCAACACCGGATCGGCCCGGCGCGCTGGTAGCCGGCCTGATCAGCGCGGCCAACCGCGACCCACAGGTTCTACGATTTGATCGACTGACCGAATGGATATCGGCCGTTGGACCGGGCCGCGGGGTTCGCCTTCGCAATCCGGAATCCAATTCATGCTCGGCCTGCAAGGGCCGCTGGAAGCCCAGATCGCCATCGGCGGTTTTTCGAGCGTTTCCCGCAGGAGAGGCTGATCGACGAGGAGCCGGAGATCGAGCATAGCGCGCTGCCTGGCGCGGGGCGTATAGGCAGGTGCGGGTGATGGTGTGAGGGGCCGGCCTTCGGCTTCGCCCGACCTCATCTGGCCGCGGTATTGCGCATTCGAAGAGCGTCGCTCGAGATTGCGGCACAGGTCGTGAGTTGCATCCGTGGCCGGGCAACACCGGAGCTCTGGCGCAGCGTTTAGAATACGGAGTGGTCGAGCCGCAGAAAAAGGCCCCAATCCTTGGGCGCGGCACCCGATGAGCCGCGATATCGTGCGCACGCCCAGGACGGTATTGCAGCCAATGGAGTTCACAAACGCTCATAATCCGCGTTAGCGGGGTTCAGCCCCAAGGTGGTCTTGCAGATCGGCCCCCTGCTCCTGGCCGCGTCCGCGCGTGCTGGTTCTAACAAGGCTCGACGAATACTGGTCCGTTCTTCGACGCGGGGGGGGCGTAGGACGAAAAAATGAATAGAGGCGAGGCCTGCCAACAGGAATTGTCCGTCAACAATTTCTCCTCTATCGTCTTTTGATCGCGTCCAAATACGTTGCAAGGAAGGCACGGGACAGGGATGCGAGATTTTCGGGGGAACATTTCAGGCCGGAGAGCGCACCGACCGAGGGATCTGGAGACAGCCTCTCCATTTCCTTGTGACCATTTCGCCTCTCGCTCATCCGCCCACAGACTTGCGGAACCCTTACATGTGATACCGGCCTACGCCGATTTATTCCCGTACGGCGAGGAAAGGCGATGAAACCGCTGTTAAAGGGTCGGGTAGCCCCGAAGCGATCGGCTTTAGGTCAAAACGTCGCACAGTCGCCGGCTGACCGCCGAACCACGCCGTGTGGTTGTGTTGGTTGGTGAGGCGCGCTTAGGAGATGAGCGAACGTTGTAGGAAGTGAGCGCTGGGAACCCTGGTGCGGAAACCGTACGGCGTTTCGACTGATATGCTTTGACAAGCGACCGAAAAGATACTTGTCCCACTGAAGCCGATTTCCGATGATACACACCGGTGCAAATCGATTTCCCACTGACCTCACGATCAAGCCGGGCCAAAGAATTCGACGGAAACTCACCGGCCCCAGCGCGAATCACCGCGCTCAAGAGTAAAACTCAACCTGCCCAGGACCCCGACGCGCAGCACACCCCCGAAAACTCACATTCAGAATCACCTGGGACGGCGAGGACAAGCCCGCGGTCAGGGCCCCGCTCGGCTATTTCTTTGCAACGGTCGGCGGGCGGCGCCTCAACTCGATTCCCTCAGGCTGTGGAGGACGGCACCTTGATACTCTACTGGTACATGACCTTCGCGAAGGGCGCGAAGATCGTAGACTGGCAATGATGGCGACGCGACCTCTCGGCCACGCTCTCCGTTCCCAAGCCCCGCTCGACAAGCCTGTCGATCGCTCATGAGATACACGCCAAGTGCATCGCGACGCTTTCAACCAAACGCGTTCCCGATCGGGCCTGGGACTGGACCATGGTCACGGCCGCAGGGCACAGGCCGGTTCGTCGGGCGTTTTCTCCAAGATGGTGCCCCAACGGCGGGCTGGTGAGGGCGAAGGCGACGGACAAGTTCTTCGTCGATGGCGAGAAATTTCCATCCAGTTCGGCACCGGTCCGAGCTTATTTCGGTTACGCGTGGGCAGCGGCAATGCCTTCGTCCGCCCGCACTATGGGCAACCCCTAGCCGAAGGGCAAACCTTGGCCACGAGGTCGGACTAACGCTGGCACATCGCGATAAAGGTGACCGTTCCAAAACCACTCGACGCGACATCGAAAAGTTCTCACCGAAAGAAACACTGGCGACATCTCGGCGGTTACGCATCTACGCCTGCCACGCCTTTCTGGTACTCAAGGCAGGCGAGACGGACCCCTAGAAGCCGCAGCCACTCGACCCAGCGCGTTGGTTATGGGGTTCGCCCGACGGTTCAGATTGCGAGCACGCGTGATCGAAGGCGAAGACCTGCAAGACCGTCAACTCCTCCCGCTCTTCCAACACTACGTCGGCATGGCCTACCTCGCGCGAGCATGACCGAAAAAACCCTGGAGCAACGCTCGCTCCTCTCGTGGACCATTGATCATCACGCCGATCCCGTCAACGGCGAGCAACATGGAACTCAAAGGTCACGTCGAGAAAGCGGGGAAGTATCAATCATGGCCCGCTTCGCCAAGGCGCCGAACGGGCGGCACCTATCAGCTAAGCTTGACGGCCAGAAGAAAAATCGGCCAGCGATCGATCCTATAATAAGGACAAGATCGTCGCGTCGATCCGATCAGCCTCGCACCTTCGATCACCGCCGGCGACCACGTGTCGGCGTTCTCGCGCGCACAAAATCCCGAACTCGGCGACCGCAGCGATCTCTTCTTCGCCTCGATTCCCTCAGCTCGTCACGCGCAGTAAGCGTGCTGCGCCGCGAAGGCTTCTCTTCCTTCTCGGGGGCCGATCTCCATTACAGGACGCCATCATATTACAATGGGGTCATCAGAGGGGGTTACAGCGTTACTAAATTGCGTTCAGTGTCATAGGTTCAATCAACGTAACGAAAGGAACAGCAATGGATCCAGTAACGACGGCAGAGGTGAATTTCACAGCGGCGATTCAGCCCGAGCGGTGCAAAATCCCGAAGCTTCTCTCGGAGTCAAATGCTCGCGACACATCGGCGACCCGGATGGATATGGCTTTCCCAAGTCGGCCGATGCGCTCCTCATTGGTATCCGGCCAGATACACCTACTAAATCATCGGCGGGACATGAACGCCGCGAGCGCTGGTACAGCGTGCCGGCCGGTGTAATCTCGCCTCGTGCTTATCTCGGTCTGCCATAGCGCTTCGCGGACAAGACTCAGCGAAAGCTTGTCTCCAAGACAGTGGCGGCACTCTCGTGATGTCGCTCGCCGTATGGGCCGCGGCATGCACCTTCCACCGCATATAACATTCCTTTCGATTTGGCCGGAATGGATCGCCTCTCGCGCGGAATTGCTCAGCCCGCCTTTTGCCTCGACCATGCCAGGCGAGTTATATCGTTAATGCTCCTCTCATCCTTTCCCCACGCGCAGGAGCGGCTTAAGCCGCGTTTTCCATCGTCTTTGAAGCGCTTTTGGACAATCGCCTTTACGTGGAGTCTTCTTTCGTCCTAAACCACTTCGTCCTTTGCGAATTTCCCGAATGGCTAGGCTAATCTTCGTAGAGGACCGTTCTTTTCGCGTCGGTACTCTCGTCACCGCGGCCAATCACGCGAATGACGATGTAGACTACACATACATCCGCGGCCAAGCCTCATGGCAGCAAATCTTAATGTTAGTCGGGCAGCTCGCCGCCCGCTCGGCGGCCTATGACAGCGCAATCGCAACATTCCATTTCACGTGATTTTAAGCGCCAGGTATATATAATAGCGCTCATAAAAGGAGGTTTGTTGATGATTACCGTCGTCGCTCAGTTTTCTGGAATCGCTTATCCCATCACACCCCCCCCCCCCACCTCCACCATTCTCTCTCTTTCACTCATACTCCCACCTTACTCGTTCCCCACTTTCCCATCGTCCCAACACTATCCCCATGAACCCTCTCATTTTCTATCCTGCACTTCACAACCCCCCGATCCATCTTCACCCGCCCGTCTCCCCCTGCACCCCTATCGTTCCTCCCCCTATTTTGCACCCATCTCCCCCCCCCTCTCCTACCCTTTCCTTACCCACCTCCCCCCAATAATCCTCTACCCCCTTCTTATCTCTCGTGCTGAATCTACCTCCTCCCCCCTTTCATGTCCCTCTCCCATCCTCCCCCCTATCTCACCCCTTCAGCCCCCTTTCCCAGACCCCATCCCGCCCCCCCCCCCCGCTCCCCGCCCCCCCCCACCCCCCCACCCCTCCCACCCCTTCCCTCGCCGATCTCCTTCCTTACCCACCCCCCGCTCACCCCCCACCCCCGTCTCCCTGCCCTCTCCCCCATCCCCTCCCCTCCCCCCCACCCCCACCCTTCCACCCACTACCCAACCCCCCCCTTGTCCGCTCCTTACGCCTTCCCCTCCTGGACCACCCCCCCCGCCTCCCCCCCCCTTTCTCCTTTCTCCCCACCCCCTTCCCCTCCCCACCTCCCCCACGCAGACGTCCGTCCCCCCCCCCCCACGCGATCTGGCTCGCCCCATGCGTTCCTGTTACGTTCTCGCTTTTCCTCTCTTCTGTTGGATGCCTTGAGCCCGTCGCCATGATCGCTGCCGGTGCCGGATTCCTCATGCTGTGCCGATGTTCTCGGCCGCGCCACGGTTATCGGTGTCGATGGCTTTTGCGCGAGGAGACGGACGGCGGTGGTGGGACAACCGCCCTGCGGACTCCCTCGCCGGCGTTGCCCGCTCCCGGTCTGGAACTGTGGTCGGACCTTCCAGATCGCTCGACTGAGAAGCCATCGATTCATTTTTATTACCGGACTTATGTAGCAAACGACATCAGCCTCAAGGGCGATATCGGGCCCGGTTGCCAAATTGCTCTTTGCACCTGCGGAATCAAGCACGGACCTTTCTCCCTTCACTAGCGCTTTATATGACACAAACTGTCATCTTCTTTTTCCCCTCCGTGAGTGTGGTGTCCCGCACCGTGACCTTGCTGCTTTTTTTTTTTTCGATTTCTTCCCTTGGCGTTTTTTGTTTTACTTACTTATGACGGTCGGTCCCCCTGTCCGCTGTATTGTATCTCTCACGTTGGGAAGCTGATATTGACTTTGCTCAGTACTATACTCTCCTGCTCTCGGCTGACTTGTCGAGTCAGGTGCTCGCGCAGCGACTCCGACGCTTCGTCACGTTGTGTGTTCACCAGTTGTAGGCCGAGATTGCCCTTGAGTGATGTCGTGGCGATAGTCGGGGGGAATATAAATGTAATCGATGCTTCCGTATGAGGCGATTGGCGGTCCTGCCACATGTTTACAGACCAGGGATGCGGGCAGGACGAAGCGGCGAGGATTCCGGCGCGAGGGAGGGTTTCCACCACGCGCCGTTCGCGGATTCTCCTCGCGATAGCCATCGACAACCGATAACCGTGGGCGAGGCCGCGAACAATCGGCCACGAGCATGAGGGGAAATCCGGCACCGCAGGCGATCATGGCTAGCGGGCTCAAAGGGCATCCACGGCAGGAAGACGATGATAGAAATAGGCAAGGAACGGAACATGACGCCATTGGGCGAGCCAGATCGCGCGATGCCCAGAAAAACGGAGCGGACGACGGGAAAGAATAAAAAACCGCCGTTATGAGGCGCGGAGGGGTATAGATTAACGGGCGCTGAAAATCGACGGGAAATGGAATGTTGCGATTGAGACAAAGAGGCCGCGTGGCGGGCCGGATAGCGCCACGAAGAACATGAAGATTTGCTGCCAGTTGAGGCTTGAGCGCGGATGGAGGTTGTTAGGCGACGAGAGTCATTCGCGGGATGCCGCGGTGAAGAGGAGTACCGACGCCGACGACGGTCCGAGGAAGAGGATGGGACGAGACATTCGGGAATTCGCATGGACGAAGTGGGTTAGGAGAAAGAAGAATCCACGTAAAGGCGATGGCCAAAAGCCGGCTGCAAGGGACGATGGCAAACTCGGCGCAGCCGCTCCTGCGCGTGGAAATGATGAGAGAGCAGTAACGGCTTTAGAACAGCGCCGGGCATGGCGAGGCACCCAAAAGGCGCTGGCCTGAGCAATACTTCGCGAGAGGCGATCCCTTCCGGCCAATCGAAATGAAGGTATAGGCGGTTTGTGAAGGTGATGCCGATGACAATGACGGCGAGCGACATCACGAGGAGGGCGCGCATGACCGTTCGTTGGCGACAAGCTTTCGCTGGTCTGTCCGCGAAAGCGCGTGGCAGCCGAGATAAGCACGAAGGCGAGGAGTCCACCGGCCTGGGCGGACGCTGTACCAGCGCTAGCGGCGTTCAGGTCGCCGCCGATGATTGAGTAGGTGCGACTGGGAACGGTAACAGGAGGAGAGTAAGAGGCACCGAAGGGGAAAAGGTCCAGATCCACCCCCCCCCCACCCCCCCAAGGCAGGGTCGCAGGATTCGTCGCTGACCAAGGGGACGCCGAGGAGAGAGAAGCGGGCGGACCGGAGTTTGAAAACAAGGCTCGGGCGGAATCGCGCTGTGAAACAAACACGGCTGCGTCGTTACGGATCCATTGCTGTGGTTCCTTTAGTTAAGTTGATTGCGCTATGAACGGGGAACGCATAGGCGTAACGCTGTTTTTGTTGGAACCCACTTGGAACCATTGTAATATGATCGTCGTAATGGAGATGGCAAAAAACGAGAAGGAGGAAGGAAATGACGAAGCCTTCGCGGCGCAGCACGATTACTGCGCCGGGACGAGCTTGATGGTAATCGAGGCCGAAGAAGAGATCGCGGCGGTCGGCCGAGTCGCGGATTTTTTTTTTGCGGCGGGCGAGGGAGAACGCCTAGCACGTGGTAGAGGCGGTGAAGATCGAAGTTGATGCCGAGGATATCGGGATAGAGCGCGACGATATTGTCCTATTATAGAGATCGATCGGCTGGAAGATTTTCTGGCCGTCCAAGGCTTCTGAGCTGATAGGTGCCGCCGTTCGGCGGCCCGCCTTGGCGACGCGGGCCAGGTTGATACTGCGGCTTCTCTCGACGTGGACTGAGTTCCATGTGGCTCGCCGTGACGGGAGCGGCGGGATGATCATATGGTCAACGCGAGGAGTAGGAGGCGGGCTTTTGCGATCGTTGCTCCCGGTTGTCGGCATGTTGCTAGGCGCGAGGTAGGCCATGCCGACCGTAGTGTTGAAGAGCGGAGGAGTGACGGGGCTTGAGGTATTAGCATTCCGATTTTTTTTTTGTTTTTCCACGCGGGCTCGAAAAAGATGACCGGTGGCGAACCACTTAACCAAAGGCGTGGTTCGAGTGGCTGAGGCTCGTAGGGGTCCGTCTCGCCGCTTGAGGGTACCAGAAAGGCGGAGGCCGTTAGATCGCGTAACCCCATAGATGGAGCAGGTGTTTCGTTCGGGTTGAGACTTTTCGATGTCGGCACGGTCGAGTGAGTTTTGGAACGGACACGGATCGGACGATGTGCCAGCGGTAGTCGAATCGTGGCCCCTGTTGCCTTCGGCGGGAGGGGGTGCCCATATGCGGCGGACGACGAAGCGATTGCAGCTGCTCACCGCGTAACCGAAATAATATCGGAAGCCAGGTTGCCGAAAAGGGATGGAATTTCTCGCCATCGCGAAGAAAATTGTCGTTCGCCTTCGCCACCCAGCCGCCGTGGGGGAACCAGCGTGGAGCAAAACGCCGACGAAACGGCCGGTGCCATGCGTGCGTGACCCATGGTCCAGTCCAGGCCTGCGATCGGAAAACGCGTTGGGTGAAGAGTCGCGATGCCACTTGGAGTGGAAGCGCATGAGCGAATCGACAGGCTTGTCGAGCGGGGCTTGGGACACGGAGAGGCGTGGCCCGCGAGATGGAGACCGTGCCATCATTGCCGAGTTCGATTTCGCGCCTTCGCGAAGGGCATGTACCAGTAGGCGTAACAAGGTGCCGTACTCAGCAGGCATGAGGGAATCGAGTTGAAGGGCGCGGGCGCCGCCGACCCGTTGCAAGAAAGAATCAGCCGAGGGGGCCCAGACGCGGGCTTGTCCTCCGAACGTCACAGGTGATGATGATGTGATGAGTTGGCGGAGAGGTTGTGCTGCGCGTCGGGGGTCCTTGGCAGGTTG
>Ga0179591_1243532_pt1 | contig 10045 bp, 13 predicted proteins | sample CZOMad2_1_08_16f_FD_182891 | JGI IMG/M metagenome (GOLD analysis project Ga0179591, IMG submission 182891) | Vadose zone soil fungal communities from Angelo Coast Range Reserve, California, USA - CZOMad2_1_08_16fungal (PacBio error correction) | ecosystem: Environmental > Terrestrial > Soil >... | reverse complement strand
CCCCTCGCTTATTTTTGAAGTTTTCCATTTTGTCCCACAGATGATTCGCCAAGGGAGAAGCGTTCTCTCTTCAAGCTGTTTCAGCAACAAATTTCACTTTTTCGCGGATTCCCACCTTATAGGTCTAGAGCCATGTCTTAAGGCTTCCATGCTCGGAGTCCAATAAGCGCCCACACTCCAGCCTCCCCCCTCCCCCTCTCTTTTCTCTTTCTCTACCTCATGGTTCAAAGCCCTCCCGGCTCTGACTAGTCTTCTCTGCTTGTGGTTTCTTCCCGAGTTTTCCCAATCCGCTCGTTCCTTTTGACACCGTCCCCTTTCCCCCCTGGAAGAGTTGCCAGACAAACTGAGTCTTTTTCCATACCCACGGAGAATGCAGGACTCTTGGTCCCACGCCAAACAAACTATTTTGTAGTGCGCGTCTGATCTTCTTAAGATGCACTCTCTTCTTTTTTTTAACGGCATCCACTCGAGCGCGACCCCTTTTTTTCCCCCCTTTTGAAAAACGTCCCCGTCGACATTCTCCCATCTCTCAGAGGTTCATTACGCCTCCATCCCCTCGACTGTCCGCTCTCCTTGTCAGTTTCCCACAACAGTCTTTCCCTTTTTATAGTCTTCCCGTGGTCGTGCCGCTTACTTTCACTTTTATCCGGCTTCGGGAATCGTACTCGTTGCGGTTACCCACTTCCCTTTGGTGGACGCCATTCCTTGGTCCTGAATCCAACGCAAAACATCTCTCTTTTCTTCGCCTCAAGAATCCTTTCCACGGCGCCCAACTCCCTTCTTTCCAATCTGGTGTAGAGAGCACCCCCTTTTTTTTGTTTTTCTTTTTCCCCTTGATATCCTCCTGGCCTCCCGTGAGAATGGCTTTCCCTTACCCCCCTTCTCCCTACAAAGAACCATGTCCGACCGCTTTTCTTCCCTGGTGAGCCCCACTTTGGCCTCCTGTAACCCTTCCCTCGACTACTCTCACCCTCTTGAGAGTATTTCCGTGGTATGTTTCCCAGCTTTTTCTCCTCTTCTGCTCTTCCTTTCTCCTGCACTAGGCAGGGATTCTTGTATAGATTTTTTTTATCACGGCCACTAACGTTATATTTCCCCGCTTCAAACCTCCCTAAGTCTCTCGTTTTTCTTCCCGAGGTACGAGCTTCGTGCTTTCGGTCCCGTTTTTTATATATGCTAGTTCATCTTTCTTTTCTTTCTGTAATCCCTGCTTTGACACTTTGCGTCCCTTTTAGCGTTAAACGATATATAAGGACTTTTCTCGCGTTCTTTTTTCGTGGTATTTGTTGGCTTGCTTATTAATTTGGTTTCCTGTCCTGAAGAATGCTTTCTTCATATTCAGCCCTTTTCTCTTCGTCTCTCCCCCTTAACTGTTTTCTCGTACCATCGACCCGCCAGTTTCGATCACTGTTAGAGTGGGTCCTCGACTGTACCTTTCTCATTTTCGAATTTCGATATTTTGTCCTTCGGGTGAGGTCCCCTTTTTTTCTCTAAGTATCATCGTTCTGGTTCACAAGTTCGGTTGACCCTAACTGTTGTTCACTGTCCCTATTATCCACCCCCTTCCCGGCACTCCCTCAATCCCCACTGTCTTTCGGAGGTTTTATTTGCAAATGTCCCGTTTCGATACGTGCCCTCCTTAGTCTCCAGCCTTTCTTTTTTTTCTCCTTCGGTTTCTTTGCCACCTTTCCCCAATGTTTAGGCATCGGACGCCGTATGCGTGTAGCGCCCCTTGCGAGACCAAACCGATGCTCCGGGATCATTGCGTATTCGTATTTACTCTTTTTTCTTTCCCCTTTTACAACTTTCTTCAGGTCAGAATATCTCCCTTCACTCCGTGTTTCCTGACCCAGGTACTGTTCGAGACTTCTCCTTCTTTCCAAAGTTCCTTCCCCCGTCTCCACTTTTGACGTTCTATGATAAACAGTTACGGACCTTTACCGTTGTTGAGTTTTGCCTTTTTTTTTCGTTTTATTCGGCGTCCTCTCCCGTCTCTCTTTAAATCCGTTTTACCGATGTTCTGCTTTTCTTCCCCTTCGGAAATTCGAACCCTCTGGGTTGCTGAGTTTTTGGGGCTTTTCGAGTCCTTTTGCGTTACGCGAGTCTCTCTGCTTCCCTCTTCCAGGTTCGCATCCGGTCTTGCCCCCCATTTTCTTGGGTTACCCAGCCGAATTAGTTTCTACTGCTGTCACTCCCTGCCTTTGCAAGTATTTCCTTCCCTGCCTCCCTTTCACCTCTCTAGATCGCCTTACAGTTCTTTTTTCTTTTCATATCTTTAATCCTATCGTGTGTTGTTTCTTTTCCTGTCTACCTCTTTTACTTGCCTGGAGGCTGTAAGACTTGTTTCCCTGTTTTTTTGCTTACTCTGCAAGTGTCAGGAGGCTGTCCCTTCTCGAATCCTCTTCTGTCTCCTCCCCCCTGTCTTTTTTTTTTGCAGTTTGGCTCTTTAGTTTGTCTCGTTTCGTTAGAAAGACCCTTCTTCCCTCCCTCCCATCACCGCCAGTCTTCCGTTCTACTTTCAAATTTTATGAACGCAAACGATTTCCCCTGTCTGGAATACTGGTTCTTTGGGATTTCCCCCTACTTTTAATATTACGGCAATCCGAACAAGCTTTCCTCTATATATCGGAAACTCCCTTTTTTCTCCTTTTTCTCCGGAAGTCTGTGCCTTAATCCTATGACTCGGTCGTCCACGCGTGAGTTGGCTCTTCTTTGCGTTCTCTCCTACCCAAATTTCCTTTTGCATCTTTCCCCTGTCAAAAGGCTAGTACTAACTCCACGCACTGGCCCTTGATAATCTCTGTTGCTTTTCCCCCCCTGGCGCTAACTCCTTCCATGTTTACTTTGCCGTACGTGCACACCGCCGAGTCAATCCTTCTCGCGCGACTCTTCTTTTTTTTTTCGCTCTTTCTTCTAAAAGGCACTCCGTTCTGCGAATATCACTCCATCATACCTGACAGAATTCTTTTTTTGATTGTCAGTTGTCTCTCCCCTCCTCTTGTGGCCTTCTTACTGAATGTCACCCTTTCTTCAAGAAAGCCCCCTAAACTTGACCCATCCGTCTCTATACCCCCCTTCCCCCTCACCATCCGAGTTTTTCTCAAACCTTCCTCCTCTTAGAACAACTACTTCTCCACCAAGATAGCCAGTTGACCCTTTTTCTCGCGGAATCGAAGCAGTTAAGACCCATTTGGGTAGCCTGCGACCCTGTTTGAATGGGATGACTATAATTTCCTAATGAGCTCTTCCCCTCCCCCCCCCATTCGAAACCCACCAACCGAGACCCCTGATCCGATCTTACGCGCACCATTAGACATTTGCCATCGTTGCTTCCCGCCGCACATCATTCGCTCTGAACTCTCACCCTTTTCATCTAAGCGTGTTTCCCCCCCCCCTTTCAGCACGATGAACTATTCCTGACTTTACAAAAGAATGATAGGCGATTTCCGTTTCTCGGTTGGAAATTTTACCCCTCCAGTATTGGTTTCGTGTCCGATGCCTCTAGGAATACCCATTGGTGTCGTTCTCCCTTATGATTTTTTCTGTCCAAGGACTTCCATTTCACCAACCCAACAACTCCTCCGAACCTTTGCCAGATCTGGACAATTTCTCCTCTAAATTTGTCCCGGAGGAGCAACTGTTCTTTGAGTGCCTGGCTTTCTAATGGGTCTGTTTGTCAATGGGAGCAATCGTAGATTTGCCTTTCCATCCCATTCCAGGTGGACGCCTCTTCTGCTATCCTGCACTGCAAACTCACCCTTCCTTAATCCCCCCAGCTACTTCCCTTCCCTTTTTCTTTCCCCTTTCGCCGTGTTTTGATTTCTTGTCTCTCCGAAACCTTGGAAGGCTTTTTTGGTGGAGTCTTCATCACGCCGATGAATTTCTCTCCAAATCAGTTGTTTCGCGACCACGCGTCCGATTCCCGAGAAGTTCTAAATTTTTTATTCATCGACTCCCCCAATGCTTTACTCTAAAGCTTGGATCAGACTGATTGCATTTAGTAGGGGAAGACCTGTCTCGTTTTCCCTCGTGCTTCGAAGGGTCCCCCTGAGTGAGCGACCGAATCGCACTTCTCGGTTTTTCAATCCGCGGGGGGCAGTTTTTTTTTCCTTGGCTTTTTTCTTCAATCAGAGTCCTCTCTATCCTCGCGCCTTCGAAGATTTGTTGTCTTTGCAATCTTTTTCTTTCCGTGCTTCTCGATTTGGCCTACTTTTTCTCTTTTCACCCTCCTGAATGTCCTTGACGTAAGTTTTCTCTCCTTCCTTCTCGTCTTTTTTTAACCATCCTTGCATCAAGGCTCCCCGTAGCCTATTTGCCCTTTTGTAGTGATTTTGAGGACTCCTTGTTGGTACTTAGATCGACCCTCTCTACTATTGATTGTCGTCTTCTTTTTTTCAATCTTGTCGCTTATCTTGACAGCGATCATTGCCTCCCGTTATATGAAGTCTAAGTCTCCCCCTCCTCTCCATTCTTTTTTTTACCTCTTTGCTAGTGCTTTGCCCTTAACTTCGTTTGATACACTTTTCGCCTCTTTCTCTCGCGGAAACTCCTTGTCCTTAGGCCTCGTCTTAAGAACGGTTCTATATCCTCCCCCTGATAAAAAGATGGTGTCTCTTCTTTTTTCCTCCTTCTTTGGTGTCCTTTCTTGACTTTTTCCACCATTCTTCCGATCACCGTTCTTGGTCAACTGATCTTCTCCCCGTCTTCGACTGTCAAAGAGCTAGCGCTTAGTAATTTTTATTGGGAACTTCTTTCTTTTTCTCTTTTTTCCATCTGTAGTGAGGTTAAATCTTGTCTCTGGCGGTGACACCCTCCGTCCGGGCAAGCGCTATTCTCCCTCCCTCTCGTCGAGCGTATTTTTCCCCTTTCTTAACTCGATACGACATTATGGCTCTTGTGTTTGACCATGTCCCCTTTTCCCCTCAAAAATCATCCTTTCACACGAAGAGTTTTATTCCCTTACCTATGGATCCCTGTGCAGGCTTCATCGAGTTTTGCCAATTGTATTTGTTTTCACTGCCTCTTTTTCGTTGACTTTCTTGCGCGCTTGAATCCGGTCCAGACCCCAACTTCTCCGCGCCAGTTTTCCCTCCGCTCCCAACCAAAAGAGGCTTTGGTGCCCTTGCCCCCAAATTCATCGTTTGGGTGATCCTCCGCCGATTGTCCTCGTCCGCATCTTTGGGCTACCCTGATTTTGGCACTCATGGGGTTGCGTCTACCAGTTTTTTTCTTTATCCACATGTTTCTTTCGTGTGGCGGCGTGTTAGACTCAATGCGGACTGGCCCTAATTGAATTGACAAGATACTTGCAGACTTCAGGCTAGGCTTGCTTCTTTACTTCCGCGGTATGTGGCTGACGATTCTCTGGCCACTTCCCCCCCTCTTTTCTCTTCCACTCGGTTTTCTTTTTGACCACCACCCACTTTTTGTTATTGCGAGTCCCTTCTGCTGATTTTCGGCAGCCATATTTTCTTTCCTAATAAGTTGTTTGTCTTTCTCTTTAGTCCTTCCCTTGCCCCTTTCTTCTGTTTCATACCAGTGCTGTCCCAAAAAAAAAAACCTCTTCAAACCTTTCTTGGTTTTTCGGCCCGCTGCCCCTAGAATTCGTGCCGATTCTTTGCATATCGTCGTCCTGCACCAGTCGCTTCCCTCCTCCTTTCTTTTTAAGTTCTTCTGTCCCAGAGCTCCGCATCTTAAACTTACCTTCCCACACTAGGCTCGATCCAGTGTGACGGGGACGCCACGGTCTAGCGCCCAAATGTCCAAAGTCTGGTCTCCCCTCTGTCGCGTTCGGCAGGAACCCCTATATTTCTCCATAGAGGACTTTTTGTTCTCCCTTTTTAACCCAGCCTCGGTTTTGTTTGGTCCCGCTCTATCGATCCCAAAGCCCCATCGTTTTTGTCTTCTTATCCCAGACGCGCTTTCACGCCCGCAACACTTGGGCCTACGCCCCACCGAAGGCCGGATATTTCTCATCGCTTATTTCCCTTGACCAATGCTATGCCCGTGTCCTTTTTCTGGTCCTCCCCATACTTAGTCTTCACGTACAGTCTCTTCACCCAGAAGTCTTTCCGAGGCCATCTTGTTTTTTCATAGTATCAGATTTGCTCTTCTTTTTCCTCTAATATGCCCCTCCCCGGCGGTTAGCGATTTTTCCTGATCTGATTACTCCGATCCCGGTCTTTTCCCCTCCCTTGACTTTCCCCCGTTTCTTTCCCATGATCGCACAAAGGACGAATCCTCGCTCTTCTTTGTCCCCATTTGATATCTTGAAACCAATTGTTGCCTTTCAGCTTGGTTGGTTATATTCAGCCACCTTCTTTCTCTAACGGAACCGCCCCCCACGCTCTTTTCCGCTTTTTCCGTCCGCGACCATCTTATTTTTTATCTTTTATCGACGATCGAACGCCGGTCGTAGTACTTTGTCAACGTCCTTCTCTTTTTCCTCTCGATGTAAGCGTTCAATAGTTATACATGTATCTTCGCCGTGCCCTGAACGTCTCCCTCTCAAAGCGGTTCAGCCAACAATGGACCTTTTTCGCGGCTTGGCTAAATTATCGTTTCTCTCCCAGTTCTTTTTCCTTCCTCTCATTTTAGGCGTGCCAATAATCGCAAACATTGACGCGCTGACCTTCGCGCCGCTCTTTCTTCTTAGATGCTAGACGATACCCTGAGTAAAACAGGCTGTCACCCAACCTCTTGCTTTCCTCTGGGTCTCCTGGTCGAGGCCTTTTCCCATGTTTGATTTTCCTATTATTCGAAAAATTCCTTTCCCATTCTTGTGACCTCTTGCCAGTCACCATTTCTGGCCCCTCAGCTCCTAACCCAATTTTCTGACTGTCAGAGATTGCAAAGCCAACCCCTTCTTCGGAGTTCTTCCTTCTCAGATTGAACCACCTCCCCGGACATTCCCTACACGCGCTCCCCGCCGAACACTCCTTCGACACCCTTACCGACCGGACCTTTCTTCCCTTCCTCCAGTCGGTTTCCAGATTCCGTCCGCACGCATTCCCTTTCTTATTCCAGCCGAAGCAGCATGCCGGTCTCTTTTTTCTTTTTTTACCCCGCTTCGGGATCAAGCGTTATGTAAGCAGTTTTCCGTACTCGTATTGCCAACAACCCTTTTCGGATTGGGAATCGGTCCCGTTTGTTTTACTCTTGGGCGTCTCCCCCATTTCAGCCTATGCCTATCCGCAAAACTCCTCCCTTGCGGCGATCCTGAATCCCTTCCCTTTAAATCAATTCCAGATTACAGCAATTTGCCCTCTATCACAATTTTGACGGTGGCGTTCCGATTATCATGCTTCACCGGACGCCTGGCCGAGACCCTTTCCCCCACTACCCCTGAGTCCCTTCAACAAATCACCTTTCCGCCGCTCAGTTGTGAGACCGTCCTGCCTCCCCCTGTCCCCATTTCGATGAAGATTCCCAGATCGCGATGGCTTTTCTGTTTTTGGACTTTCCTTTAGGTCCCCTTTTCAGTTTATGAATATCCGTTATCCGACACTCGCAGCCGTCGGTTTCTTCTTATAGCTGATCCTGAGTACCCCTGAAATATTTTGGTAACAAGGTCCCCCCCCCTCCCCGAACCTCGCGATTTTCATTCTGACCCTTCCGAATGTAGTTCATGTTCCATCGGGTGGCAATTTCTGTCCTTCCACCTGCGCTGTCTTCCTTGGCGAATGTCTTCGGCTTTCTCTTCATCTGTGGCCATGGCGCAGTTTCTCTTTTACTTATCCTTGCGGTTCGGGGTTGTTGGTTAATTTTTGGGATTGAGGCGCTTACTTTTTTCCTCCTGGAATTCCTTCATGACGGCTTCCCATTAAAGCATTCTTTCGCTTTTTTTATTAACTGTTTGCGTCCCTCCAGTTTTCGAGCACTTATGCTCGTGGGTATCTATTCTCATTTTTTTTTCGACTTCGACATGGCAAGGATATTGTCTGCATGGATGGCTTTACCTTTTTTCTATTTTTTCTTGGCACTTATGTTTGACGACCTCTTTTAACGTCCGCCGAATGCCCACTCCTTGCTCGACACCCAGAACTCCCTTCGTCACTTTCTTTTTTGTAGTGTGATTATTCGGCAAAAGCTGATTTTCTGCCGTATATTTCACCTAGTATTTTCTTCTCTCCCCTCCCCCTTTTCTTTTATCGGCTTTTTCTTTTTCTTTTCCTGTTGTAAGGAATCGGACGCGGTCGCGTTTTTTTGTTTGTAGCTGCCCCAGAACGTTCTTCCAACGAGTCGGATTCTACCCTTTGTCTTTTTTGTCTTTCCACCTCTCCCTTTTAGCGTTTGAGCTCTCCCGGTTAAATTTCGCTCCCCTCGCAGCAATAGATCGCCCTCCGTTTTCCCACTCCCCTTTACTTTTTTTCGCATGAAGTCCCAGGGACTTCCCCCAATCCCGTCACGTCTACATGAATCCGAGATGACCAAACAGTTTCTGACAGTTTTTTAGCGGCTGTTCTTTAATGCTGCACGCGGCTCTCCGATACTACCCCCGTAAATCCGGTTAAAAGCGTCGGGCATAACTTTTCTTTATCCACAATACGGGCTGGTGCTTATGATTTCGTGCTTCTTCCTTCTGCGTGTCTGCACTCTTGATATCCGTTCCTTTCCCTGTTGACGCTTTCCTTCCCCACCAATAGCCCAGGGGTTTAGCTGTCACATTTTGAATTACGTTGTGCTAGCTCCGTCCTTGTGACTTCGTTTTTTTCCTGCAAGCCCTTATCCCCACCCTTTACTTGCCTCCTGCCCTTTACAGGAGTTCCTCCGCTTTCCGTTGTGCGAGAGCTTTTTTCCCCCTCGACTCCCCGGTTTGGTCTTTCATCTTTTATAATGTCTGAGGGATCATCTTTTTACAAAGGCAAGGAGGTGCGCTGCAAAACGTACTCTCTTGTAACCTCCAACCCTGGTTTTCTTTTTGCGTGACGTTCTGATGCGAACATTTTCGCCCCCCTTCTCTGCGTTTTGCCGACCCTTTTTTCCTCCATTCTCCTCCCCCACCCCCGACCCTTCTTCTTAATTTCTGGTTCTGCCCCTCAAACGCTTTTAATCATTTCTGAATATTTTATCCTTGCTCGTCCTCCGCGTTTCTTCTCAATCTGCTAAAAGTTTTTTTCTATTTTTTTCTCTCGGTCCCCCCCTCCTTTGTCGCTGTCTTTTTTTCTGTCTGACTTAATGCTCGAACCGTACCGTTTCTTCACTTGCTTTTATCTATTTCGGCTTGCGTCCCCCAACCCCCTTAAAAGTTTAGCCATCTTAAAGGCTTTTTCCCTTTCCCGCCTACTTTCTTTTCCTTCGTATTCAATACTTGTGGGTTTAGGAAGCGTCTCTGTTTAGAATTAACGCGCCCTTATCGTTTATTTTTCCCCTTTTTGAATTTCACGGCCCACCCGCCGATCCCCATGGCTGCGCTCTCCTCTCTGGTTTTTTTGGATTGGTCCCCCGAAAAACCTTTTCTTCTACACGCCAGCAGTATTCCTCCATCCCACGGCACTCCTTCTGACCTCCGGAGTTCTAGAGTGAAGTTGCGAGATTCGATTGTGGCCTCTTCTTTTACTGACACTTTATTGTTACGTCAAGAACCCCAACTTTGACCCTCCTCTCTTCCACCCCGCCCTCCTTGTGGTTTGCAAATCCTATCCTGGCCTTAGACAATTCGCCCATCCCTGTTCGATCCCCTGTATCATCCTTGCTCGACCCTTTCTGGTCTGATACTTTGCCATAAGCCATTTTTTCCATCCTACCCTTGTCCTGGGTATTCACCCCCGTTCCTTCCGTCACAATGAACGCCGTCAAGCAAAGTCCTACAACCCACCCCACTCCTCCCCCGACCGCATGCATCTTCGCTCCTGCACCTTCTCAATTTTCCACGCTGCTGAACGCGTTTTCCTTAGCCCGCTTCACTCGAGTGGGCCAATCGTTTCCCCTCCTTTTGTTCCCTCTGGCGAACCGATGTCTCTATGAACTAGTTGTGAATCAAACCTCTTATTGATGTTTTGTCCGGTTGGAAATTTATCACCTGCAGTATGGTTCCGGTTACTCG